>Ga0209075_1000631_pt1 | contig 34466 bp, 34 predicted proteins | sample Stecom2011_FD_187523 | JGI IMG/M metagenome (GOLD analysis project Ga0209075, IMG submission 187523) | Agricultural soil microbial communities from Utah to study Nitrogen management - Steer compost 2011 (SPAdes) (version 2) | ecosystem: Environmental > Terrestrial > Soil > Agricultural land...
TCCCTGCGGAAGAAATCCCGGTAAGCGCCCAGCAGATGCCGGAAGAAACCTCCCTTGCCCCACAGCCAGCGCATCCCGCGCCACCAGGTGCGCAGGTTGAGCTGGCCATCCCGGCGCAGCATGCTCAGGGTGCCTATGGTCACATCCCGCAGGAAGAAGAAGGTCGACAGGCGCATGGCCCGACGCAGCATGCGCCGGTCACCGCAGACCTGCATGTAGACGTCGAAGGCTACCGATTTGTGTTCGGTCTCTTCCAGCGCGTGCCAGCGCCACAGGCGGCGCATCTCCGGGTCTGCATCCGCCAGCCAATGCGGGTGGCGCAGTACGGTATCGGCCATGATCGCGGTGAAATGCTCCAGGGCGACGGTGGCGGCCAGCTGCCGTTCGGGGGAAAAGTTCTTGTGGATCCAGCGGATGCGCTGCTTGACCGGACGCTCCAGGGCGTCGATGTCATAGCCCAGGTCCCGCAGCCGCTGGTTGTACTCGATATGCTCGCGGCTGTGGTGGGCCTCCTGGCCGATGAAACCGCGGATCTGCTGTGCCAGCGCGGGGTCGGTGACCCGATCGCGGAAATGACGCACCGAGTCGATGAAGAACTGCTCCCCATCCGGGAACAGCACCGACATGGCGTTGAAGAAGTGGGTACGGAAGGGATCGTTACCCAGCCACCAGCGCGGCAGGGGGTCGGGCAGCGCAGCGTTGAGTCGGCGCGGCCGAATGTCCAGATGATCCGGCGTGGATGACAGCATGACGGGCCTCCGCAGAATAATTGTTATCGGACCTCCCCTGCATACTGGAACACTTGTTTGAATCCTGCAACCCTGCCGGTCAGTCGGCCTCCAGCCGGCGCTTGCCGTAGATGTCATACCGACTGGATTGGCCGGTCAGCTCGGCGCTGGGCCGCGGCCCCTCGATGATCGGCGCCTTGCGCGGGCGCTTGACTGCCACCCGATGGCTGGCCAGCGCCAGCGCCGCCGCCAGCAGCTGGGGCGCATCCAGGTCATCCCCGGCCAGGGGCCGGAACAGGCGCATTTCCTTCTTTACCAGGGCCGATTTCTGCCGGTGCGGGAACATGGGGTCCAGGTGGATGACCTCGGGAACAGCTCCGCTCCAGGCAGCCATCAGCTCGATGGCGTCGCCCTCGAGCAGCTGCATGCGCCCGGCGATTTCCGCCACCTCGCCACCGGCCTCCCTGGCCCGCTGCAGACCGTCGGCCAGCAGCGCGGCGATCACCGGCTGGCGCTCGATCAGGGTCACCTCGCAGCCCAGGGCAGCCAGCACGAAGGCGTCCCGCCCCAACCCGGCCGTGGCATCCAGCACCCGCGGGCGTATCGACCCGCGGATACCCACCGCCCGTGCCACCATCTGCCCCGCCCCGCCGCCGTACTGGCGGCGATGGGCCAGGGCGCCTTCGACAAAATCGACCCGCACTGCACCCGGGGCGTCCTCGGCGGTGGCCAGCAGCCTGAGGCCATCGTCGCCCAGCTGCAGCAGCAGATCGGCGGCGTCGCCCTCTGCGTAGGGGGGCAGATTCAGGCGGGCGGCCAGTGACCGGGCAGCGGACTCCAGATCGGGGTTGAGCCAGTGGACAGCCACGCGGCCGGGGGACGTCTCGTTCATCGCAAAACCTGACAGGGGAAAAGCCGCCAGTGTACCCCAGCCGGGGCCGGCAGATCAGAACAGACCGACCTGCCGCGGCGCCTGACGCTGTTCCTCTTCCCCCGGCCAGGCCGGCAGCGGATCCAGGGACGGCAGACGCTCGGCCAGCTGCTGGTGGAACAGCCGGGCCAGCTCGGGGGCCAGACGGTTGTCCGGGGTATGCATGAAGAGAATGGGGCTGCGGCCCTCTTCCAGCCATTGCCGGCACTTGTCCAGCCAGGGGGCCAGCCAGCGCAGGCTCTGCTGGTTGTCCATGCCGGCAATGAAACGCACCGTGGGCCGGTCGGCCAGGGCCAGCGCGTGCACCGGCAGCCTGGGTTTGCGCCGGCGGGCATCCAGGGTAGCGGGATCCTGATCGGGACTGGCGAACAGACCGCGGCTGTCGAACATGATGCGCTCCATGCCCCGCTCGAACAACATGCGGTTGAGGCGGCGCTCGTTGTCGTCCTTGCGGAAGAAGTCCGGGTGACGCACCTCCACGGCATAGCGCCCGCCCTCGGGCAGGGCTTGGAGGAAGGTCGCCAGCTGGGGCAGCTGGGCCGGACCGAAGCGCGCCGGCAACTGCAGCCAGACCGGTCCCAGACGCTGCTCCAGCGGCGCCATGGTATGGAAGAAGCGGGTCAACAGCGGGTGCTGCGGATCCAGCACATCGGCATGGCTGATTTCACGGGGCAGCTTGGCGCAGAAGTGGAAATCGGCGGGCAGCAGCTCGGCCCAGCGCCGTACGGTATCCCGCTCCGGCAGCGCATAGAAGGTGGTGTTGCCTTCCACCGCGCCGAATACCTGCCCGTATTCGTGGAGCCGCCGATCGGCGTCCGCACCGGAGCTGTACAGCGCCCCGCACCAGGCCGGCTCGGCCCACAGGGGGCAGCCGAGGATGAGACGAGGCGTTGCAGTACTCACTGATCTGACAGGGCGCTCAGACAAAGAGGTCGATGCGCGAGCTCAGCTGGTCGTCGGCGTCGGACAGTCGCGACATGTCCAGATAGCGGTTGAGGGCCTGACTGGCGGGGCCACTGGCCGGCAAAGGGGAACCCTGACGGGCGGGAATGTACTCGCCGGCTGCCGCGCTGCGCTCGACCACGCGGGCCGGGACCGCACGCACCTGCGCCTCCTGCACGGGAGCAGGCTGGATCGCGGGCTTCTCCACCGCAGCGGCCTGGCGCGGCGCGCGTGGCAGCAGGGGTGAGGGATGGAAACCATCCAGACGCATGGGCGACACACTCTTCTCGGGGTTCGGGAACAGCTAGATTAGCGCCACAGGGGCGCGAACGCAAAAACGCGGGACCGGCGGATCAGGCCTTGGGCGTGGCCACCTTGTCGCGCAGGTACACCGGTTGCGCCTCGGCGGCATCCAGCGTCTGGCCGGACTGCCACAGGGGCAACGCCAGTTCGATCAGATCGGCTGCGTCGGGCAGCATCTGCGGCCAGCTCTGCTCGACCTGCACCGCCATGCGTCCGGCATACTGCCAGCCGGTGCCGGCGCCGGACGCCGCCGTCATGCCCCGGGGCAGCTCGACCTGTTCGGGCGCGCAGACACCTTCCAGGCCGACCAGAGTCATGCAGCCGTCCTGCAACTCGTAACAGCCCCAGTAGACCTCGTCCATGCGCGCATCGATCGCCGCGCAGACCCGGGTTGCCCCGTGCTCGCGCCAGGCGCGCTGGGCCAGCGCCGCCAGATTGGAGATGCCGATCACCGGCTTGTCACTGGCAAAGGCCAGCCCCTGCACCATACCGGTGGCAATGCGCACGCCGGTGAAGGCCCCCGGTCCGCGGCCGAACACCAGGGCATCGACCTCTGCCAGGGTGATGCCGGCCTCGGCCAGCAGCTCCTCGATCATCGGCAGCAGCAGCTGGGCGTGCAGACGGGGCGCGACCTGAGAACGGCGATACGTTCGGCCGTCATGCAGCAGGGCTGCGGAGCAGGCTTCGGTGGCGGTATCCAGGGCAAGCAGGGTGGCAGTCATGGGGGCACACTGTGGGAAAAGACGCGATTGTAACAAACAACAAGGCCCGTGCGAGGCTATCGCACGGGCCCTGACAACAGACAGACGAGCGGATCAGCTCAGCGCGGACAGCACGCGGGCAGTGATCTCTTCGACGCTGCCGACGCCCTCGACACGGGAGCACTTGGGCTCGCCGTTGGCGGCGGACAGCTTCTGGTAGAAGTCCACCAGCGGTTTGGTCTGGGTGTGGTAGACCTGCAGACGCTTGCGCACGGTCTCTTCCTTGTCGTCCTCACGCTGGATCAGCTCTTCGCCGGTCACATCGTCCTTGCCGGCCTGCTTCGGCGGATTGTGCTCCAGGTGGTAGGTACGACCGGAACCCGGGTGCACCCGGCGACCGGAGATGCGGCCGACGATTTCCTCGTCGTCCACGGCGATTTCCAGAACGTGATCGATCTTGATGCCTGCGTCCACCAGTGCCTGGGCCTGGGGAATGGTGCGCGGAAAGCCGTCCAGCAGGAAGCCGTTGGCGCAATCATCCTGAGCAATACGCTCGTTGATCAGACCAATGATCAGCTCGTCGGAGACCAGGCCGCCGGTATCCATCACTTCCTTGACCTGCTTGCCCAGTTCGGTACCGGCCTTGACTGCGGCACGCAGCATGTCGCCGGTGGAGATCTGCGGAATATCGAACCGCTGGCAGATGAACTGGGCCTGTGTGCCCTTGCCCGCGCCGGGGGCACCCAATAGGATGACGCGCATGTTGAACTCCTCAATCTGAACGGAAATCGGGCCACCGGCGACCGGCGCCGGCTGACGCGCCCCGGCAACCCACCGGGGCAGAAAATCTGTTTATGCAAAGCGAAAAAGGCGTTCAACATACACGCACATCCGGCTCGGCACAAGCAGGATGAGTACTGGATTTTGGTCGCAAGCGCAGGGGAATCGCCGGCTGGAGCGCCCTGTTTCCGGGATTTTGCCGGTTATCTGCCGATTCACGGCAGCGCGGCGCGACAAGGTGTCGCGCCCGGCCAGCGGTCAGAGTCCCTGACGCTTGGCCTCGTCCCACAGGCTGTCGAGATCCTGCAGATCGGTCTCGGCGAACACCTTGCCCTCCTCCCGCAGACGGGTCTCGATGAAGCGCAGGCGCCGCTCGAACTTCTCGTTGCCACCGCGCAGGGCGGTTTCCGCATCCACCTTGAGGTGGCGGGCCAGGTTGACCATGGCAAACAGCAGGTCGCCGATCTCCTCGCCGATCTGTTCCTGATCACGCCGACCGATGGCTTCGCGTACTTCCTGCAGTTCTTCACTGATCTTGTCGATAACCGGGCCGACGCTGTCCCAGTCGAAACCCTCGGCGGCTGCACGCTTCTGCAGCTTCTGCGCGCGGCTCAGGGCCGGCAGCGCCCGCGGCACATCATCCAGCAGCGAGAGCTGACGCGGCTCCCCTGCCCGTTCGGCACGCTCCTCGGCCTTGATCTGCTCCCAGCGCTCGCTGATCTGGCCCTCGTCCAGCTTCAGGGTGCCGGGCGGGGTGCGCAGATTGCCGTCGGGAAACACATGGGGGTGGCGCCGCACCAGCTTGCGGGTGATGCCATCCACCACCTCGTTCCAGCCGAACAGGCCGGCCTCCTGACCGAGCTGGGCGTAATACACCACCTGGAACAGCAGATCCCCCACCTCCCCTGCCAGCTGGGCATGGTCGCCGGCAGCGATGGCATCGGCCACCTCGTAGGCCTCCTCCAGGGTATGCGGCGCTATGCTGGCGAAGGACTGCTTGAGGTCCCAGGGACAGCCGTGCTCGGGGTCCCGCAGACGCTGCATCAGATACAGCAAGTCCTCAAGCTGGTAACTCACGCGCGACGCTCCTGACGGTTGCGCCGCGCCTCGATGACGTTGGGCAGCTGACCGATACGGGTCAGCAGGCGACCCAGCAGGTGCAGGTTGGGCACCTCCAGGGTCAGCATCATGCTGGCGTAGTTGTCGTCGCGGTTGGTACGGGTGCTGGCCTCCAGCACGTTGATCTTCTCGTTGGCCAGCAGCTGGGAGACATCCCGCAGCAGACCGGAACGGTCATAGGCCTTGATGAAGATCTCCACCGGGTAGGTCTGCACCGGCTCACCGCCCCAGCTGACCTCGATCAGCCGCTCGGACTCGCGATCCTGCAGTTGCAGCGCGGTGGCGCAGTCGGCCCGGTGCACGGTCACGCCACGGCCCACGGTGATATAGCCGATGATGGGGTCACCCGGTACCGGCTGACAGCAGCCCGCCAGCTGCGTCAGCAGGTTGCCGACACCCTGGATGTGCACGTCGCCGCGCCGGCCGGACTTCTGCTGGCGCCGGGGAATCAGCTCCAGCTGCTCGGCGTGCCGGTCCGGCTCGACCAGCTGGTGGGCGACGTTGACCACGTGATTGAGCCGTATGTCCCCCGAACCCAGTGCGGCGAACAGGTCCTCCTGGCTGCGGATGCCCAGGCGTTCAATCAGCTGCGCGTAGTCGGTACCGGTCAGCGCCATGCGGGCCAGTTCGCGTTCGAGCATGACCTTGCCGGCCTGCACGTTCTGCTCGCGGGCCTGCTGCTTGAACCAGTGCTGCACCTTGGCCCGAGCCCGGGAGGTGTTGACGTAGCCCAGGTTGGGGTTGAGCCAGTCGCGGCTCGGCCCGCCGGTGCGCCCGGTGATGATCTCCACCTGCTCCCCGGTCTGCAGTACGTAGTTGAGCGGCACTATCCGGCCGTTGACCTTGGCGCCACGGCAGTTGTGGCCGATCTCGGTATGCACCCGGTAGGCGAAGTCCAGCGGGGTCGCTCCCCGGGGCACATCCAGCACGTGACCATCGGGGGTGAACAGATAGATGCGGTCGGGTTCGAAATCGACCCGCAGCTGCTCCGCCAGGCCGCCGATGTCGCCCATTTCCTCGTGCCATTCCAGGACCTGACGCAGCCAGGCGATCTTGTCCTCGTAGGCATTGGAGTTGCTGTCGACGTCGGTCCCCTTGTAGCGCCAGTGGGCGCAGACGCCCAGCTCCGCTTCCTCATGCATGGCATGGGTACGGATCTGCACCTCCAGCACCTTGCCCTCGGGGCCTATCACCGCGGTATGCAGCGAGCGATAGCCGTTCTCCTTGGGGTTGGCGATGTAGTCGTCGAATTCGTTGGGGATATGCCGCCACAGGGTATGCACGATACCCAGTGCGGTATAACAGTCCCGGACTTCGGGTACCAGGATACGCACCGCACGCACGTCATAGATCTGGCTGAAATCCAGGCCCTTGTTCTGCATCTTGCGCCAGATCGAGTAGATATGCTTGACCCGCCCGGTGATCTCGCCATCAATGCCGGCGCCGGACAGCTCATGGCGCAGCTGGGACATCACCGCCTCGATGTACTGCTGGCGATCCAGCCGGCGCTCGTCCAGCAGACTGGCGATCTGCTTGTACTTGTGCGGTTCCAGGTAGCGGAAGGACAGGTCCTCCAGCTCCCACTTGATATGACCGATACCCAGACGGTGGGCCAGCGGCGCATAGATGTCGAACACCTCACGGGCCACCCGGTAGCGCTTTTCCTCGGGGGCATCCTTGACCGCGCGGATGGCACAGGTCCGCTCGGCCAGTTTGATCAGCACCACGCGCACGTCGTCGATCATGGTGACCAGCATCTTGCGCAGGTTCTCGACCTGGGACTGGGCATTGAACGCCTTCACCCCGGAGGGGTTGTGGGAAATGCTGATCGCCGCCATGCGCTGCACACCGTCTACCAGTTCCGCGACCTCGTCACCCAGGCGCAGGCGAACGTCCTCCGCCGTGGTCTTCTGCTCGCGCACGGCGCGGTAGATCACGGCCGCCACCAGGGATTCCTGATCGAGTTTCAGGTCGGCAAGGATTTCCGCCATTTCCAGACCGGTGCGGTAACTGCTGGCTCCGTTGGCCCAGCGATGCTCGGTCTGGCTGGTGTCACGATCCAGCTGGGCAGCCCATTCGCAGGCCTGCTTGAGCTGCTGCGGTTCGGGCAGCGGCACGCGTTGCTGGATACGTTCAATCCAGGCGTCGATATCTACAGTGCCATCCTGGTTGACCGGATGCTCTGCTCTGACTTGTACCATTACTTTCTATCCTTGCCCGACACGAAGAGTGCCATGGCTTCCACATGTGCAGTCTGGGGGAACATGTCCATGATACCCGCCTGCACCAATCGATAACCCGCCGCCGACAGAATGCCTGCATCCCGTGCCAGGGTGGCAGGGTTGCAGGACACATAGAGTATCCGTTGCACCCTTTTCTGCGCCAGCATGCCGGCCATCTGTGCCGCACCGTCTCGGGGCGGATCCAGCAGCGCCGCATCGTAGTCCTGATGCAGCCAGGCGCTGTCCAGGCTGTTCGACAAGTCCGCCTGGTAAAAGTGCGTCTGGCCCAGGCCATTGAGCCGGGCATTGGCGGCGGCCCGTTCGACCATCTCGGCACTGCCCTCGACACCGGTCACCAGGGCCCCTGCCCGGGCCAGCGGCAGGCTGAAGTTGCCGACGCCACAGAACAGATCCAGGACCCGCTCGCCGGGCTGGATCGCGAGCCAGTCCAGGGCCTGATTGACCATCTGCCGGTTGATCTCGGCATTGACCTGGGTGAAGTCACCGGCGGCGAAATGGAAGGTCAGTTGCTGGTCATCCAGCCGATAGGCCGGCTGAGCGCCGTCGCCGCTGAGGCAATGCAGGATTCCTTCGCTGCCCGATTGCAGATAGCAGGCCAGCCCGTGGCGACCGGCCAGGTCCAGCAGCCGCTGCCGGTCCGCCTCGCTCAGGGGCCGCAGGTGCCGCACGATCAGACCGGGATGCAGCCCGCCCACCAGCTCCACATGACCCAGGCCGCTGCGCCCTTCGAGCAGTTGCAGTTGCTCCGACAGATCCCGCAGCACCCCTTCCAGCCGGGGGATCAGCACCGGGCAGCGACTGACCTCCACCAGTTCGCTGCTGGCACGCTGGCGATAGCCGACCTGCAGCCGGCCGCTGCGCGGGTCCTCGCGCACCGACAGCCGGGTACGCTGACGGTAACCGTACTCGGGCCCGGTGAGCGCCGGCATCCAGCGCTCGGGCTGCAGACCGGCAAAGTGTTCCAGCTGCTGACTCAGCGCCTGCTGCTTGAGCTGCAGCTGGGTGGATTGGGGAACATGCTGGAGACTGCAACCGCCACACAGGGCAATGTGCGGGCAGGCGGGTTCCTGCCGCTCGGGACTGGCGGTGCGCAGTTGCTCGAGACGCGCCTCGATCAGCTTGCTGCGCGCACGTACCACCCGCGCGACCACTTGTTCGCCGGGCAACCCGCCCTCGACGAACACGGTGCGCCCCTGCCAGCGGCCGATACCGCGGCCGTCATGGGTAAGACGCTCCAGGGAAAGCTCGATGCGCTGGCCTGTCGCTGCCGGAGCATCAGTCGCCCGTCTGGGTCGACCCCGCCCCCTATTCATGCGCGGCCATCAAACACCCCGGTGGACAGGTAGCGATCCCCCCGGTCACAGATGATCACCACTATCACCGCATTCTCGAGTTCGGCATTGAGCCGCAGCGCCGCCGCCACGGCGCCGCCGGAGGACACGCCACAGAAGATGCCCTCTTCCCGCGCCAGACGACGCATGGTGTCCTCGGCCTCCTGCTGGCTCATGTCCACCACCAGATCCACCCGGCTGCGGTCGAAGATGCTGGGCAGGTACTCCTGCGGCCAGCGGCGGATACCCGGAATGGCAGCCCCTTCGGTCGGTTGCAGGCCGACGATCTGGATGTCCGGGTTCTGCTCCTTGAGATAGCGGGACACCCCCATGATGGTGCCGGTGGTGCCCATGGAGCTGACGAAGTGGGTCACCTGACCCTGGGTGTCGCGCCAGATCTCGGGGCCGGTGCCCTGATAATGGGCCTCGGGATTGTCCATGTTGCCGAACTGGTCGAGCACCTTGCCCTTGCCGTCACGCTGCATCTGCAGGGCCAGGTCGCGGGCGCCTTCCATGCCCTCTTCCTTGCTGACCAGGATGAGTTCGGCGCCGTAGGCGGTCATGGCCCACTTGCGCTCGTCACTGGAGTTCTCCGGCATGATCAGGATCATGCGGTAGCCCATGATGGCCGCTGCCATCGCCAGGGCAATGCCGGTGTTGCCGGAGGTCGCCTCGATCAGGGTATCACCGGGGCGGATGTCACCGCGCTGCTCGGCCAGGCGGATCATCGACAGCGCCGGACGATCCTTGACCGAGCCGGCGGGGTTGTTCCCCTCGAGCTTGAGCAGAATGGTGTTGCTGGTGTCACCGGTCATGCGTTGCAGGCGGACCAGGGGGGTATTGCCGATGCAGTCGGCAATGGTCGGAAAGCTGGTTTTCATCATACATCCTTCAGCGGGGGCAAACCGGGCAGCTGCCCCGGTGGTGCTTTTCGATCTATGATAACGGCAACCGGGAAAGGGATGCACACATTGAATAAGCCAGCGATGAAACGCCAGTCGTCAATGGGGATCAACGCCCGCCTGCTGCTGATGACCCTGCTCCCCACCGGCCTGATGGCGCTGGTGATGGGCGGCTACTTCAGCTGGCAGCAGCTGCGTTACACGGAAGAACAATTGCTGCAGCGCGGCCTGATGACCATGGAATACCTGCAGCAGCCGGCCGCCACCGCCCTGCTCAACGGTGATACCGGGCAGATCGGCAGCATCCTCTACAACGCCCTCAATTATACCGACGTCCGCGCCCTGACCCTCTACGACACCGAGATGGTCGCGCTGGAACATCGCGGCCCGAGGATGTACCCGGCGGGCCAACCCCTGCCTAACGTCGGCCTGGCCGCCGGCACCGGCCTGCAGATCCAGCGCAGCAGCCACAGCAGTCGTTTCATGATGCCCCTGCTGGCCAGTGCCGACCTGCCCTCGCGCCAGGACTATCCGCAGATCGAGGCCGACAGCCTGCTCGGCTGGCTGGAGGTGGAGCTCAGCCATGGCAACACCCAGCTGCGCCAGTACCAGGGGCTGCTGGCGACCCTGATGACCATTCTCGTCGGGCTGGGTCTGACCGCGGCGGTGGTGTCGCTCATGGGCCGTCGCATCACCCAGCCGATCCTGCGGCTCAACGCCGCCATCAACCAGATCAGCCAGGGCCACTTCGATGTACGCCTGACCAATCAGGGCAGCCGGGAGCTCGAGGACCTGGCCCAGGGCATCAACAACATGGCCCAGACCATGCAGAGCGCCCAGGGCGAGCTGCAGCAGAACATCGATCAGGCCACCGAGGACCTGCGCCAGACCCTGGAAACCATCGAGATCCAGAACATCGAGCTGGATCTGGCGCGCAAGACCGCCCAGGAGGCCAGCCGCATCAAGTCGGAGTTCCTGGCGAACATGAGCCATGAGCTGCGCACCCCGCTCAACAGCATCCTCGGCTTCACCACCCTGCTGCAGCGCAGTGACCTCACCGCGCGTCAGCAGGAATACCTGACCACCATCAGCAAGTCCGCCGACAGCCTGCTGGCGATCATCAACGAGATTCTCGACTTCTCCAAGATCGAAGCCGGCAAGCTGGTGCTGGAGAACCTGTCGTTCAACCTGCGCGATCTGGTCGACGAGACCCTGACCATGCTGGCCCCCAGCGCCCACAGCAAGGGACTGGAGCTGGTCAGCATCATCTACCGCGACACCCCGCTGGGGCTCAGCGGCGACCCCATGCGGCTCAAGCAGATCCTCGCCAACCTGATCAGCAATGCCATCAAGTTCACCCATGAGGGCTCGGTCAGCGTCCGGGTCATGGCCGAGCAGCAGGACAGCGAACAGGTGCTGCTGCGCATCAGCGTCAGCGATACCGGCGTCGGCCTCTCGCCGACCCAGCAGAAGGCACTGTTCAAGGCCTTCAGTCAGGCCGACAACTCGCTTTCCCGCCAGGCCGGCGGTGCCGGGCTGGGGCTGGTGATCTCCAAGCGGCTGGTGGAGCAGATGCAGGGCGAGATCGGCCTGCGCAGTCAGCCCGGCGAAGGCTCCGAGTTCTGGCTGACCCTGCGCCTGAAGCGCTCGATCCACAGTGAGGACGACCTGCCCGAGCGACCGCTGCTGGGGCTGCGTGCCGCCCTGGTGGAACCCCAGTTGCTGAGCCGGCAGATGCTGCTGCACAGCCTGGAGAACGTAGGCCTGTCGGTGCGCATGTTCGACAATCCCCGTGAGCTGCACGAGGCGCTGACCTCACCGGTACACCGTGACCACTCGCTGCAGCTGGCGCTGGTCAGCACCCGGCATACCAGCACCCCGCCCGGGGAAACCCTGGAGCTGATCCGCCAGTGGTCCGAGCTCAACATCTGCAAGAGTCTGGTACTCACCGACACCACCGAGCATTACCCCCTGCTCGACCGTCTGCCGCGCTCCATGAGCCAGACCCTGTCCAAGCCGGTCAATACCCGCAAGCTGTACCGTGCCGTACTGCAACTGCTCGATGGCGGCCAGCCGGCACCGGCGCTGCCGGTGCTGCCCAACCCCAGCCGTATTCCGCAGGTACTCTGCGTGGATGACCAGCCCGCCAACCTGCGCCTGCTGGAAGCCTTCCTCGCCGATATCGGCGTGGCTGCCCTGCTCGCCCACAGCGGCGAGGAGGCCCTGGACATCCTGACCGAATGCCCGGTCGATCTGATTTTCATGGACGTGCAGATGCCGGGCATGGATGGTCGCCAGGTCACCAGCGAACTGCGCCAGCGCGAGGAGATCGCCGGTTTCGACCCCGTACCCATAGTGGCGGTCACCGCCCATGCGCTGGAAAGCGAACGGCGTCAGCTGCTGCAATGCGGCATGAACGATTATCTGACCAAGCCCATCACCGCCGAGCAGCTGCGCCAGACGGTGAACAAGTGGACCGGAATGCTGACCCACGAGGGCGAGCCGGTAGTACCGCCGCTGTCGACGCAGCACGATGAACTGACGGAGCCCGAAGCGACGTCACCGACGGTGCTGGATCATGAAGAGGGGCTGAGACTGGCGGCAGGCAAGGCGGATCTGGCCCGGGACATGTTGCAGATACTGCTCAGGGATCTTCCGGAGACCGCCCGCAGCATCGCCTCCGCCCGACAGCAGGGCGATCAGGCCGCCCTGCGCGAGATCATTCACAAGCTGCACGGCGCGACCCGCTACTGCGGCGTACCGCAACTGCGCGCCTGCTGCCAGGAAGCGGAAACCCGACTGAAGCAGGGAGAGGACAGCGCGGCGGCCGTGGAGGCGGTGCTGGTGGCGATCTCGCGTCTGCGCGATACCGCCGAAGCCTCAGTCAGTTGACCACAGGGCGAAGGCCAGCGCCTGCTCGCGCTCGTCACTGAGCGACAGCAGCATGCGCCCGCCACCCCCCTGCTGCAGCCGCTCCAGCGCCGCGCCGCTGAGGGTCACCAGAGGGGCGCCATGGGCGTCGTTGTCGATCTGCATGTGCTGCCAGGACATGCCCTTGGCCAGTCCGGTCCCCAGCGCCTTGAGAATCGCCTCCTTGGCCGCGTAGCGCTTGGCCAGGTAGCGCGCCGGCTGCGAGTGCGCGAGGAAGCGCTGCAGTTCGGCGGGCGTCAGGATGCGCCGGGCAAAGCGTTCACCCTGGCGCTCCAGCACGGCCTCGATACGGCTGAGCAGCACCAGATCGGTACCTATTCCCACTATCACTGGCAGGCTTCGCCGGTGGCAATCAGGGTTCGCATCTCGGTCACTGCCGCGGCCAGTCCCGAAAACAGCGCCCGGGCGATGATCGCGTGACCTATGTTGAGCTCGTTGATGCCGGGAATGGCGGCGATCGGCTCGACGTTGTGATAGTGCAGACCGTGCCCGGCGTTGACCACCAGACCCAGTTTGCGCGCATAGGCCACACCCTCGCGGATGCGCACCAGCTCCCGGTCCTGCTCCGCTCCACTGGCGTCGGCATAATGTCCGGTGTGCAGCTCGATGACCGGGGCGCCGGCATCGCGCGCGGCCTCGATCTGCCGCGGGTCGGCATCGATGAACAGGGACACCTCGCAGCCGTACCCGGCCAGTTGCTCCACCGCCTGCTGCACCCGTGCCAGGTTGCCGGCGACATCCAGACCGCCTTCGGTGGTCAGTTCCTCGCGCCGCTCCGGCACCAGGCACACGTGGGCCGGACGGATCTCGCCGGCGAAGGCCAGCATCTCGTCGGTGATGGCCATTTCCAGGTTCATGCGCGTCTGCAGCACTTCGGCCAGCAGGCGGATGTCGCGCTCCTGGATATGCCGGCGGTCCTCGCGCAGGTGCACCGTGATGCCGTCGGCGCCGGCCTGCTCTGCCTCGATGGCGGCCTGGACCGGATCCGGATAGCGGGTACCACGGGCCTGACGCAGGGTGGCCACATGATCGATATTGACACCTAGCAGTACACGCTGGGGATGACTCACTGTTGCTCTCCTTTGATGGAAGGGGTTTGCCGGCGGAACAGGCTGCGACTGACCAGCGGCCGGTCGCCGAGGTGGACACTCAGGGCCTGGCGCATCAGCTGTTTGGCGGCGCGCAGGGTGGCCGGCGCGCTCCAGTCGCCGGCCGCCATGGCCAGCAGCGCGGCACCGGACAGCCCGATGGCGCCCGGCAGCGGATCATCCAGGGGTCGCAGCCCCTCGCCGGCGTACCAGGCATAGTCCCGGTCCCGATCCAGCGGCTGGCCGTGGGCGTCCTCGGTGAGGCTGAAACCATAGCCCAGAAGCTCCAGCAATTGCCACTCGAACCGCCGCAGTATGGGCTCCACCGGGTCACCGGCGGCAAGCTGTTCAAGGCTCTGCTGATAGGCGGCAAACAGGATCGGCTGGGGTTCACCGCCAACCAGCAGGCGCACCAGCAGTTCGTTGAGGTAGAGCCCGCTGAACAGGGTCTCGCCCTGCAGCAGGCTGAAACGGCCGGCAATTTCGGCCTGGGTCAGGGTTTTCAGCTCCGAGCGTCCGCCCAGCCCCACCAGCAGGGGCATGAAGGGCTGCGGCGAGACCTTGCGCCGCTGACCACGTGCGCCACGCCAGACCACCCGTTGCAGTCCATGATGCAGGGTCAGCAGGTCGACCAGGGCACTGCTGTCCCGGTAGGGGCGGCTGTGCAGCACATAGGCCGGACTCAGCGACGGGGTCATGCTCAGTCGAAACGGTAGCCCAGCGAGTTCAGTGCCCGCTCGTCATCGGACCAGCCACGCTTGACCTTGACCCAGAGGTTCAGCATCACCTTGCTGCCGAACAGCTTCTGCATGTCCAGCCGGGCCTCCTGGCCGATCTTTTTCATGCGCGCACCGCCATCACCGATGATGATCTTCTTCTGGCCCTCGCGCTCGACCAGGATCAGCGCATGGATGTGCAGCACCTTGCCGACCTTCTCGAACTGCTCGATCTCCACCGCCACCTGATAGGGCACTTCGGCGCCCAGCTGGCGCATGACCTTCTCGCGCACCAGTTCCGCGGCAAGGAAACGCGAGCTGCGGTCGGTCAGCTGATCCTCGGGATAGTAATGCTCGCTCTCCGGCAGGCGCTCTGCCACCAGCTGTTCCAGGCGTTCGATGTTGCCGCCATGCAGCGCCGACACCGGCACTATCTCGGCATTCGGCAGCTGGCCGGCCAGCCATTCCAGATGGGGCAGCAGCTCGGCCTTGTCCTCCAGCCGGTCAACCTTGTTGACCACCAGCAGCACCGGGCACTCCAGATGCCGGACCTTGTTCCAGACCATCTCGTCCTCATCGGTCCAGCGCGTGCGGTCGACCACGAAGAGCACCACGTCGACATCGCGCAGCACCTGGGAGGCACTGCGGTTCATGAAGCGGTTGAGGGCCTTCTCGGCGTCCTTGTGCAGGCCGGGGGTATCCACGTAGATGGCCTGGACATTGTCCTCGGTCTTGATTCCCAGCAGGGTGTGCCGGGTGGTCTGGGGCTTGCGCGAGGTGATCGCCAGCTTCTGTCCCAGGATATGGTTGAGCAGCGTCGACTTGCCCACATTGGGCCGCCCGACGATTGCCACATAGCCGCAACGCGGCGCCTTATCGCTCATTCACTTTTCTCCACGCCCATGGCGATGAGGGCCAGTCTGGCGGCTTCCTGCTCGGCCAGACGGCGACTGCTGCCGACCCCCGAGGTCTTGCCGGTCATGAGTTCGACCCGGCATTCCACGCGAAAGGTCCGGCAATGGGCCTCACCGCTGATATCCACCACCTCGTAGTGGGGCAGATCGCTGTGCTGACTCTGCAGGTACTCCTGCAGGCGGGTCTTGGGATCCTTGTTGTTGTCGACCAGGGTCAGGCTCTCCATGTGCCCGGCCAGCCACAGCAGGATGCGCTCGCGGGCCGCCTGCATGCCGCCGTCCAGGTAGATGGCGCCAATGATGGCTTCGGTGGTATCGGCGAGGATGGATTCACGGCGGAAACCGCCGCTCTTGAGTTCGCCAGAGCCCAGGCGCAGGTATTCGCCCAGATCGAATCCCTTGGCCAGCTCGGCCAGGGTGACGCCCTTGACCAGCCGCGCCCGCAGGCGTGACAGCTGGCCTTCCCGGGCCTGCGGGAAGCGCTCGAAAAGCGCTTCGGCCGCTACAAAATTCAGAATCGAGTCGCCGAGAAATTCCAGCCGCTCGTTGTTGCGCCCACCCAGGCTGCGATGGGTAAGCGCCAGTACCAGCAGATCCTGATTCCTGAAACTGTATCCTATCTTTCTTTCCAGTCGGTCTAGCTTGTTGCTCACTTTAGAGGTCTGACAATATGGGTTTCATCAAAATGGACCAGCAGGTCCACGGTGTTAAGCAGCGGTGAGCGCACCTCGTACTTGATCACCACAGTATAGGTGTTGGTACCGCTGGCAGTGACGGTAATGGCTTCATCGGCCTTGATATCGCGGATACTGTTGATCTGCATGCCCTTGGTGATATGCGCCTGCATGTCGCGCAGCGAGCCGATCTTCAGGCTCGGGTCCTCGTTGACCGAGGTGACTATCTTGCGCAGCGCAAAATGGTCCAGGTAGATGGGCGTCAGCTTCATGGCGACGACAGCGCCGAACACCACCAGTGCAATGACCGCCAGCCAGCCAAAAAAAGACATGCCTTTCTGAGAATGCCGCATGGTAACCCTCGTACGTCCGTTGTTGATATCGTTGCTGCCACTGTCCCTGGCTGAGTTCACCGCATCAGTCGATCAGCCCTACTCTGGAAAAACTAGGCAGATTCTTCAGTTTAGGTTCCGGCCAGTGCATCCACACGGCAAAGGCCTTGCCGACAATATAGTTGTCCGGAACCATTCCCCACAACTCCGTCGGCATATCCGGTGAGGACCAGTAGCGACTGTCGTTGGAGTTGTCGCGGTTGTCGCCAACCATGAAGTAGTGCCCTTCGGGTACCACCCATTCCCGCGCCGGCGGTGTCTGCGAGACCTTCTTGTAACGGGCCTCGTGGACGGCATCGCCCAGCTGTTCCTGATAGATGTCAACCCGGGCCAGGGCCTGCAGCGGATGGCCAGCGGGCACTTCGTCGTCGGCCACGGTGCGCAGCAGCTCGCGCTCGACCGGTTCACCGTTGACGAACAGCTGCTTGTCGGCGTAACCGATGCGGTCACCGGGCAGGCCGACCACCCGTTTGATGTAGTTGATGCGCGGGTCGTTGGGATAGCGGAAGACCATGACATCGCCGCGCTGCGGCTCGCCTACCGGAATGATCCGGGTGTCCAGCACCGGCAGGCGGATGCCGTAGGAAAACTTGTTGACCAGGATGAAGTCGCCAACCTCCAGGGTCGGCTTCATCGAGCCGGAGGGAATCTGGAAGGGTTCCACCAGGAAGGAGCGCAGGATCAGCACCACCGCCAGCACCGGGAAGAAGGACTTGCCGTATTCGACCAGCAGCGGCTCCTTGTTCAGGCGCTGCAGGGTGCCCGGATCCACCACCGGTGCGCTGGATTCGTAGGCGTTGACGGCACGACGGCGCGCCGGCGCCAGCCACAGGAGATCGAGCAAAGCAAGAAGGCCGGTGACAGCCACGGCGATCACCAGCAACAGCGGAAAATTGATATGCATAGTCAGACTTGCAACGCCCCCGGGACCCTAGTTGTCTACTTTCAGCACGGCAAGGAAGGCTTCCTGCGGAATCTCCACGTTGCCCACCTGTTTCATCCGCTTCTTGCCGGCCTTCTGCTTCTCCAACAGCTTCTTCTTGCGGCTGGCGTCACCGCCATAACACTTGGCCAGTACGTTCTTGCGCAGCGCCTTGACCGTGGAGCGCGCCACGATCTGACCACCCATGGCTGCCTGGATGGCAACATCGAACATCTGCCGCGGGATCAGATCCTTCATCTTCTCGACCAGCTGGCGCCCCTTGTAGGCGGCGTTGTCGCGGTGCACGATCAGCGCCAGGGCGTCGACCTTCTCGTTGTTGATCAGGACATCCAGCCGCACCAGCTTGGCCGCCTGGAAGCGGTCGAAGGCGTAATCCAGGGAAGCATAGCCGCGGCTGACCGACTTCAGTCGGTCGAAGAAGTCGAGTACCACCTCGTTCATCGGCAGATCGTAGCTGACCTGCACCTGGGTTCCGAGGAAGACCATGTCGCGCTGTACGCCACGCTTCTCGACACACAGGGTTATGACGCTGCCAAGATGGTCCTGGGGCACAAGAATATTGGCGCGCACGATCGGCTCGCGCATCTCCTCGATCACCGCCGGGTCGGGCAGGCGCGAGGGGTTGTCGACATAGATGATGTCGCCGTTCTTCTTCACCACCTCATAGACCACGGTGGGGGCGGTGGTGATCAGGTCCAGGTCGTACTCGCGCTCCAGGCGCTCCTGGATGATTTCCATGTGCAGCATGCCGAGGAAGCCGATACGGAAACCGAAGCCCAGCGCATCGGAGCTTTCCGGCTCGTAGTGCAGCGCGGCGTCGTTGAGGGTGAGTTTCTCCAGCGCGTCGCGGAAATCCTCGAAATCGTCGGAGCTGACCGGGAACAGACCGGCGAACACCTGGGGCTGCACCTTCTGGAAGCCGGGCAGCATTTCCACGTCGGGTGTGCTGGACAGGGTCAGGGTGTCACCCACCGGGGCGCCGTGAATGTCCTTGATGCCGGCGATGATGAAGCCCACCTCACCGGCCTTGAGGTCCACGGTTTCGGTGTGCTTGGGGTTGAATACGCCGACGCTGTCGACCTGGTGGACCTTGCCGGTGGACTTCACCAGCACCTTGTCACCCTTCTTGATCCGGCCCTGCTTGACCCGGACCAGGGACACCACGCCCAGGTAGTTGTCGAACCAGGAATCGATGATCAGCGCCTGCAAGGGAGCCTCGATCTCCCCCTCGGGCGGCGGAATCACCTCGATCAGCCGCTCCAGCACGTCCTCCACACCAATGCCGCTCTTGGCACTGCAGACCACGGCGTCGGTGGCGTCGATGCCGATCACGCTCTCGATCTCTTCCTTGACCCGCTCCGGTTCGGCCTGGGGCAGGTCGATCTTGTTCAGCACCGGCATCACTTCCAGGCCCTGCTCGATCGCCGTGTAGCAGTTGGCCACCGACTGCGCCTCCACGCCCTGGGCAGCATCCACCACCAGCAGCGCGCCTTCGCAGGCCGCCAGCGAGCGACTGACCTCGTAGTGGAAGTCGACGTGACCGGGGGTGTCGATGAAGTTCAGCTGGTAGGTCTTGCCGTCCCGCGCCTTGTAGTAGAGGGTGACGCTGTGAGCCTTGATGGTGATGCCGCGCTCACGTTCCAGGTCCATGGAATCCAGTACCTGGGCCTCCATCTCACGTTCGCTCAAGCCACCGCAGATCTGGATGAAGCGGTCGGCCAGGGTCGATTTGCCATGGTCGATGTGGGCAATGATAGAGAAGTTGCGGATCAGGCTGAGGTCGCTCACTGCAGGGTTCTTCCAGAGATGGTTTGCCAGACATGGCGGTGACCGGGGAGTGCCCCCGAAAACAGCCCGCAAGTGTACCCGATTCCGCTACGGCACGCCATCTGTCCCGGTGTGCGCCCGGGCCCGGAGGCCCGGGCACACACCGGCAGAAGCAGGTTTATTCGGACAGACGGAAGGTGATGTAGCTGGCGCGTCCCTGACGGATGACGCGCATGGAGATGGAGCGGTTGACCGGCAGCTCCCGGGCAACCTTCTCGAAGTCCGCGGCGGACTGGATCGGGCGGTTGTTCAGGTTGGTGATCACATCGCCGGGACGCAGGCCGATCATGGCACCCGGACCGGCGCGCACCTCACGCACCGCCACACCGTGATTGAGATCCAGCGCCTTCTTCTGTTCGGGAGTCAGCTCGACCACCGCCAGACCCAGCCGGTTATCCGTGGCCGAAGGCGCATTGGGGGCTGCAGAGCCCGCCGCAGCCAGGGCATCGTCGTCGGGCAGCGCGCCGATTTCCACGGTCAGCTGCTCACGCTTGCCACCGCGCATGACCTGCATGGTGGCCCGGGTACCGGGACGCAGACGACCCACCGCGTGCGGCAGATCCGAGGACATGACGATGTCCTGATCATTGAGCTTGAGAATCACGTCACCCACCTGCAGGCCACCCTTGTCACCGGGACCGTCAGGCATGATCTGCGCCACCAGGGCGCCGGCGGGACGGGGCAGACCGAAGGACTCGGCCAGATCCTTGTTGACTTCCTGAATCACTACACCCAGCCAGCCGCGGCGCACCGCACCATCACTCTTGAGCTGTTCGACCACATCCATGGCCACATCCACCGGAATGGCAAAGGACAGCCCCATGAAACCACCCGAGCGGGTAAATATCTGCGAGTTGATGCCGACGACCTCACCCTTGAGGTTGAACAGCGGACCGCCGGAGTTGCCGGGGTTGATCGCCACATCGGTCTGGATGAAGGGCACGTAGCTCTCGTTGGGCAGGCTGCGACCCTTGGCACTGACGATCCCGGCGGTAACCGAGTACTCGAAGCCGAAGGGCGAGCCAATGGCCAGCACCCACTCGCCGGTCTTCAGGTCGGCGGACTTGCCCATGCGTACCACCGGCAGGTCGGCGCCGGCATCGATCTTGAGCAGGGCCAGGTCCGAGCGCGGATCAGCACCCACCAGACTGGCTTCCAGTTCGCGGCGGTCGGACAGACGCACGAAAATCTCGTCCGCTCCACTCACCACATGGTTGTTGGTCAGGACGTAACCGTCCTTGGAAATGATGAATCCCGAGCCCAGGGACTGGGCCTGACGCTGGGGAGCAGAGCGCGAGCCATCGGGAATGCTGCGTTCGAAGAACTCCCGGAAGATCGGGGGCAAGCCTTCGAGTTCGGGGATCATGGGGCCCATCCCGGCGCCGCGGGCGGGCACATTCTGTCGGGTGCTGATATTCACTACCGCCGGAGACGCCTCTTCCACCAGATCGGTGAAGTCGGGCAACTGGGCCGTTGCTGCGGATTGCCAAGCCAGCAACCACAGACCCACCACCATCAGCAACCATTGCCGTACTGCTGTCATATGGGTATCACTCCTTTACGCGTATCTCGCTGACAACGCCCGGCGCGTCGACCGCCCTGCCCAGCAGCCTCGGCACGAATGCCGGGTCACCCTGCGTGCGACGCGCGAGCCAGCCGGTAACGGCAAACCCGGCACCCAGGCCGGAGACTGCCGCGAAAACAATCCAGGGCTCAGCCGCACCACTGCTCTGCGCCAGCAGAGCCCCGGCAAAAAGCCCCAGCAGGGGAACAAGATAAACCAGTACCGAACCCCGCACCACGGCGTTTTCCTCGATACCGATCACCACTTCGTCCCCTGCCCTGTAATGACTGACGGGGGCCTCGTCGACCACCCGGATAGCCCCCTGCCGCGCGCCCAGCCCCAGCCGTTGCAGTACCGACTGGCCGCAGCCGTTACGCGCCTGACAGCTGTCGCAGGCACTGCGGCGCACCGTCTCTATCCAGAGGCAATTGCCCTCCACCGAGAGCACGCGGCCGCGCTCCTCGATCACCGCCGGGCTCCCACCACCGCTTCGCTCAGTGAGTCGGCTATGCGCTCTGCGGCACGCGGCGGAATCTCGCCGACCACCGTGGCCAGATAGAAGTCGCTGTCAGCCATGAGCCGGCGACTGACCGCAACAGTGGGCCCGAGTCGTGCACGCAGATCCTCGGCCAGCTTGTCACGCCCCAACGGTTCGACAAAGAGGGTGAAGCTGGTCAGACCATCGCTGTAGATCTGCGAGCTGACATAAGGCCCATCACCATTGATGCTCTGGATCTGGCGCTCACCCAGAGTGAACCCCGGCGGGATCCACTGGGGCTCCCAGAACGGAACGTCCACCCCTGCCGGCGGCTCCACGACGCTGACCTCGCGACAGGATTCCCCTGGCTCAAGCCCGGTGCTGTAGTCTGCTTCATCAAAGGAGATGGTGGTGAACTGGAAACGCTCGAGCAGTTCCCGACTCTCATCGACCAGCAGCGACTTGAGCAACAGCCCGGTCTCGTGATCGATATACAGCTCATGGGCGAAGCGGAAGCCGTCCTTGGGCTGGATGCCAATGACGGTAACATCACGCGAGGCAATCCGGGTCGTGCCCAGGTTACGCATGCTGTACCACTCGAGAAGCTGTTCGGGGTCCACCCCCGCTCGCAGCGAGGCCTGTGAGCGGCCCTGGGAGAGGGAGGAGTTGGTGGCGCAGACCAGACGGCCATCCTGTCGCAACCATTCCTGGTAGCGTCCGGCGGTCTGCAGAAGACGCTCCCGGATACCCTCATCACCGACCTGCTTCCAGATGTCCTGGGTGGTGAAGATACCGGAACGCTCGTATACATAGGAGCCATGGTAGCTTTGTTCTCGCACTGCCTGTGCCATTCGCTCCAGCCAGAGAGTACTGTCTGCAGCCCATAGCGCAGGGGATGCAAACAGGGTGGTCGCTCCTAACCACCCGATCACGCTTTTCAGTCGTGGCACTAGTTGTTTTCCAGGCTCGCTGCACGTGCATAGGGCACCAGCTGGGGTGCACTCTGCGCATTGTTCTCCGCATGGCGACGCAGGTAGGTACCCATGCGCTGCTCCTGCCAGTCCGAGGGCTCGCTCACCTGCTCCGCCGGCTGGGGCTTCTGATCCGCATGGGACGAGAAACCTGCCAGCACCGCGCCGGCACCCACGGGCGCGATGGCCGGGGCAGCGCTTACCGGTGCACTGGACGCAGGTACGCCATGCTCAACCGAAGCCATCTGACTGGTCACTGCCGGGTCATGGTTGACCATGCGCACACCTACCAGCACGGCGACGGTAACCGATGCCGCCACGGCGACACGCCCCAGATGGGTCTTCCAGCGCGAGGAGGTCCGGGCCTTGACCGCCAGCTGCGGCTCGTCCGCCAGCGCGGCGGCAATGCCGGCCGACAGGTCGATCCCGGTGTTCCAGGGCTCCTTGTGCATGACAGATCTGGCCAGCTGGTATCTTTCCCAACTGCGGCGTACATCCGGATCCTGTTCACTGGCATGAAGGACGCGGCGCACTTCCAGTTGCTCTGCCTCGTCGTCCATGAGCGCGGAAATGGATTCGCGCAAGGATTCGCTACTCATTGATCTACCTCTGTCATAAAAGGCCCCGCAGGGCATCACGGTTTCCCGGAGTCACGCTTCGAGCAGCGGCTTCAGGGCTTTATCGATGGCTTCACGTGCTCTGAATATCCTTGATCGCACTGTGCCCACCGGACACTCCATCACATTTGCTATGTCTTCGTAGCTCAGCCCTTCGAACTCGCGCAAGGTCAGAGCCATTCTCAAATCGCTCGGCAGCAGCTGCAGGGTACGGTTGACTACCTGCTCGATCTCGTCACGCAGGAGATCTCGCTCAGGTGAGTGGATGTCCTTGAGTGCACTGTCGCCGTCATAGTACTCGGCATCCTCGGCTGCGATATCGGAATCCGGTGGCCGACGCCCCCGTGCCACCAGGTAGTTCTTGGCCGTGTTGATCGCGATCCGGTACAGCCAGGTGTAGAACGCGCTGTCTCCTCTGAAATTCGCCAGAGCACGATAGGCCTTGATGAAAGCTTCCTGAGCCACATCCTGCGCCTCGTGCCCATCGTGTACGAAACGGGTCACCAGGGCGAGAATCTTGTGCTGATATTTCAGCACCAGCAGGTCGAACGCCCGCTTGTCTCCCTGTTGTACCCTTTCGACCAGTTGTTGGTCGGTCTGTTCAGTCATGGTGAAGACCCACCGGGGCACCCGCGCCCTGACCCGACAGACTCATTCTGTTGCGATAGACCCGCGATGTAACCAAAAGTTCTCCCCTCACTCAGGTTCAGCTCTCAGAGCCTGAAGCAAGAACAAAGTTCCGCAACAGGTGATAAATTCTGATGATATTCAGCAATGGATGCGCCCGCAACGCTGAGACGCCACGAGTGTCGGCCCGTTCCGCGCGCCACTCTCCCCTTGCAGGTAGTACTCTGTTACAACCTGCTCTTATAATTCAGCCACCAGCCTCACCGGCAGGGTCCGACACTGGCATGAAGAGACCTCAATGACCCGACAACAGCAATATGATGTACTGGTAATCGGCAGCGGCGCAGCAGGACTGACACTGGCTCTGAACCTGGCGGACCGGCTCAGTGTAGCCGTACTCAGCAAGGGCAGTCTCTCGGAAGGCTCGACCTTCTGGGCCCAGGGTGGCGTGGCGGCAGTACTCGACGACACCGATACCGTCGACGCCCACGTGCAGGATACCCTGATCGCGGGCGCCGGCCTGTGCCATGAGGATGCCGTTCGACAGATCGTCGGCGACAGCCGGGAAGCCATCGGCTGGCTGATCCAGCAGGGCGTACCCTTCACCCGTGAACGGGGCGAGGACGGCACCGAGACCGAGGACTTCCACCTGACCCGCGAAGGTGGCCACAGCCACCGTCGGATCATCCACGCCGCCGACGCCACCGGCGCCGCCATCTTCAACACCCTGCAGCGCCAGGCCCAGGCACACCCGAACATCGCCCTGCTGGAAAACCGGGTCGCCATCGACCTGATCACCAGCAGCAAGCTGGGTCTGCCGGGCCACCGCTGCCTCGGCGCCTACATCCTCAACCGCGACAGCGGTCATGTGGAGACCTTCAGCGCCCGATTCACCGTACTGGCTACCGGCGGCGCGAGCAAGGTGTATCTCTACACCAGCAACCCGGACAGCGCCTCGGGGGATGGCATCGCCATGGCCTGGCGTGCAGGCTGCCGGGTGGCCAACCTGGAGTTCAACCAGTTCCATCCCACCTGCCTGTATCACCCCCAGGCCAAGAGCTTCCTGATCACCGAGGCACTGCGTGGCGAAGGGGCGGTGCTCAAGCTGCCCGACGGCACCCGCTTCATGCCCCACTTCGACGAGCGTGCCGAACTGGCGCCCCGGGACATAGTCGCCCGCGCCATCGACCACGAGATGAAGCGTCTGGGGCTGGATTGCGTGTATCTGGACATCAGCCACAAGCCGGCCGCCTTCATACGCGAGCACTTCCCCACGGTTTACGAGCGCTGCCTGAGCTTCGGCATCGACATCACCCGCGAGCCGATCCCCGTGGTCCCGGCGGCGCATTACACCTGCGGCGGCGTCATGGTCGACAGCAACGGCCAGACCGATGTGGACCAGCTGTACGCCATCGGCGAGACCAGTTTCACCGGCCTGCATGGCGCCAACCGCATGGCCAGCAACTCACTGCTGGAATGCATCGTCTACGGCCGCGCCGCCAGCCGCCACATTCTCCAGCGATGGGACAGCGCGCCCCTGCCGGATCAGCTGCCGCCGTGGGATGAGAGTCAGGTGACCGATTCCGACGAGGATGTGATCATTTCCCACAACTGGGACGAGCTGCGGCGCTTCATGTGGGATTACGTGGGCATAGTGCGGACCACCAAGCGCCTGCAGCGGGCCAAGCACCGGGTGGACATGCTGCTGGCGGAAATCCACGAGTTCTACAGCAATTACCGGGTCTCCCGGGACCTGCTGGAGCTGCGCAACCTGGCGCTGGTGGCGGACCTGATCATCAGATCGGCGATGTTGCGCCGCGAGAGCCGCGGGCTGCACTACACCCTGGACTACCCGCAGCTGCTCGACGAAGCGCGGGATACTATTCTGCAGCCGCCCAGCGCTGACGACTGAAGCGCAGACGCAGGCGCAGGCGCCGCAGGGAATCCTCGGTGGCGGCGTCGGCGGGCAGTATCACCGACACCGGGAGCAGACGGCCGGGCTCGCGCAGGCGGACCACAGTGAGCAGGGCACTGACGAAGGTATCCGCCTGCAGCCGTGCGCCCGCTTCCGAGCCGTCACGGCGCAGCACGTGCCAGCCCTCCTGGTCAAAGCGCAACCCGGTCACCGAGTCGGCATGGCGCAGACTGACCTGCCGCGGCCAGATCCACAGGCAGTGGAACCACAGCAGCAGGCCGCAGACCAGCGCCGGCAGCGCGGGCATGGCACTCTGATACAGGGCGACGCAGCCGAGCAGCGTCAGCAGTATCAGCAGTGCGCCAAGCCAGCGCGAAGGCTGACGCCTGAGCAGCAGGGTGTCACTTGGGCTGTACACGGTCCAGTATCATCCTCACGATGCGTCGCAGATCCGGGTCCTCCGGTTCGCCACGCTGCATGAACCAGACGAACATGTCCTGGTCCTCGCATTCCAGCAGTCGGCGATAGCGCGCCTGATCCTCAGCATCCAGCGAGGGATAGGCTTCTTCAAGAAAAGGTACCAGCAGCACGTCCAGCTCGAGCATGCCGCGCCGGCTGTGCCAGTACAAACGCTTCTTTTCCACTTCTGCCGACATCCAGACCTCTCCATCAATAAAAGATTGCTTCGAAGGGCAAGTATAACCCCTGGCGAGCACACCGGCACTGACAACGGCCCGCCACAGTCCTATGATGTAGCCTCGCGTCCGTTAACCCGAGTACTGGAGACCGTCAGAGACCATGCCAGCCTTTCCCGATCTGTCCCTCCTGTTCCCCACCGAATTGCCCGACTCTTTACCCGCCACCGGCCTGGCCCTGCTCGATCAGGAGGCCGTACTGGCAGTGCAGGGCACCGACGCCACCCGTTTTCTGCAGGGTCAGCTGACCTGTGACGTGGCCGCCCTGCAACCCGGCGAACATACCCTTGGCGCCCGCTGCAATCCCCAGGGCCGCATGCAGTCGAGCTTCCGCCTGCTGAAGCTGAGCGAGCAGAGCTACCTGCTGGCCATGGCGGCCGATCTGCTCGAACCCCAGCAGCAGGACCTGAGCCGTTACGCGGTGTTCTTCAAGGTACAACTCACCGATGCCAGTCAGCAGTGGGTGCGTCTGGGTCTGTGGGGTGAAGCGGCGGCGACGGCCATCGCCGGGGCGGACCTGGCGCAGGCCAGCGACGACGAAGAGACTGGCCGGGCCTTGGCGACAGGTGAGCATACCTGGGAGATCTGGTTGCCGGCGGCCCAAGCGGAGAAAAAGGTGCGCGCCCTGAGTACACAGGCGCAGCCCCTGCCCGTCGAAGCCTGGGAGCTGCAGCAGATCCGCCTGGGTCTGGGGCAGGTGCGCGGCGGCACCCGCGAAAGCTTCATTCCGCAGATGCTCAACCTCCAGCAACTGGGCGGTGTGAGTTTTCGCAAGGGCTGCTATACCGGCCAGGAGATCGTTGCCCGCATGCAGTACCTGGGCAAGCTCAAGCGGCGCATGTATCGCCTGCTGTGGGATGGCGAGCAGGTACCGGCACCCGGCACTGCTGTCCACCGAGCCGGCCAGAGCCAGTCGGTGGGCGAGGTGGTGATGGCGGCCCGGGCCGGCGGGCAGGTCGAGCTACTTGCCGTACTGCAGAAGGACGCGGCAGAATTGCCGGATCTGACACTGGCTGACAGCACCCAGCCATTAAGGGTATCCACCCTCCCCTACGAACAACAGATGGCTGCCGACGAGGCTGCCCACTGACTCAAGGAAGACACTATGACCGATCTGGCCGAGCGCATTCAGGACGAACTGATTCAGGCAATCGAACGGGATCAGCTGGTGCTGCCCACCCTGCCCGAGGTGGCATTGCGCATCCGCGAGGCCGCCGAGGACCCGGATGTCAGCATCGGCGAGCTGGCCCGGGTGATCAGCACCGACACCGCACTGAGCGCACGGCTGATCAAGGTGGTCAACAGCCCGCTGCTGCGCTCCCGTCAGGAGATCACCGACCTGCAGATGGCGGTCAACCGCCTCGGCGTGGTCTATACCGCCAACCTGGCTACCGGGCTGGCCATGGCCCAGCTGTTCCAGGCCACCACCGACATCATCGACCAGCGCATGCGCGCGGTGTGGGCCCGCAGCACCGAGGTGGCCGGCATCAGCCATGTGCTGTGCAAGCATTACACCCGGCTCAAGTCGGATCAGGCGACCCTGGCGGGGCTGGTGCACCTGATCGGCGTGCTGCCGATCCTCAGCTACGCCGAGGAAAACAGTGAACTGCTGCAGGACTCCGCCACCCTGGACCTGGTCATCGAGCGCATCCATCCGCTGATCGGCGATCGTATCCTCGCCGCCTGGGAGTTCCCGCAGCCGCTGCGCCGCATCCCCAGCGAGCATCTGGACTTCCAGCGCCAGCCTGAGAGCGTGGATTACGCCGATATCGTCCAGGTGGCCATGCTGCAGAGCATCGCCGGGACCGAGCACCCCTTCGCCCAGCTGGACTGGAGCCAGATTCCCTCCTTCGCACGACTGGGACTCAATCCGGCCAGTGATCAGGAAGAGGAAGACCTGTCCGCGGAAATGGAAGCGGCCATGGCCCTGCTCGGCTAGGTCCTGTCCCGGGCTGGGGGTACAATGACGGCTCCGGATGGTCCATTTCCGCCCAAGGAGAAATCATGCCCCGCCCTGTCGACCTTCTCGCCCGCCTGGGTATTCGTCTCCCGCTGATCCAGGCGCCCATGGCCGGCGTTTCCACCCCGGCACTGGCTGCGGCGGTATCCAATGCCGGCGGTCTGGGTTCGCTGGGTATAGGGCCATCCCCGGTGGCCCAGGCCCGGCAGATGATTGAGCAGACCCGGACGCTGACCGACCGTCCCTTCAACATCAATGTGTTCTGCCACGCTCCGGCGCAGCCGGACCCGGCGCTTGAGGCGGCGTGGCTGGCGCATCTGCGCCCGCTGTTCCGGGAGATCGGCGCCGCCGAACCGAGCGCGCTCAAGGTCGGCTATCCGAGCTTCGTCGAGGATGACGCCATGCTGGAGATGCTGCTTGAGCAACGCCCGGCGGTGGTCAGCTTCCACTTCGGTCTGCCCTCTGCCGACGCCCTCAGGGCGCTGCGGCAGGCAGGTATCTGCCTGCTGGCCAGCGCCACCAGTCTGGAAGAGGCCAGGCTGATCGAGCAGGCCGGGCTGGACGGCATCGTTGCCCAGGGTATCGAGGCCGGAGGTCACCGTGGCATCTTCAACCCCGATGGCAACGACGAACAGCTGAGCACGGCGGTACTGGTACGCCTGCTGACGTCCCACTGCCGACTGCCGGTAATCGCCGCCGGCGGCATCATGGATGGACAGGGCATCCGTGCCATGCTGGATCTGGGTGCAGCCGCCGCGCAGCTGGGTACGGCCTTCATCCTCTGCCCCGAGTCATCGGCCAACGAGGGTTACCGGCAGATGCTGGCCAGCCCGCGCGCCGGGCATACCCGGCTGACCGCAGCCATCTCCGGCCGCCCGGCCCGGGGCCTGCTCAACCGGCTGATCGAGCACGGCAGCGCCGCCGACAGTCCACGCCCGGCGGGTTACCCCATGGCCTACGATGCGGCCAAGCAGCTGCATGCCGCCGCCAGTCAACAGGGCATTCAGGAATTCGCTGCACACTGGGCCGGCATGGGTGCGCCGCTGGCCAGGGCGCTGCCGGCGAGCGAGCTGGTCGCCCGGCTGATGGAGGAATGCGGCCGGCCCTGATGACCCCGCTCAGAGCGGCGGCAGCTGCCAGTCGATCGGCTCGCGCCCGTTCTTGACGAGGTAGGCATTGGCTGCGGAGAAGTGCCCGCAGCCGATGAAGCCACGGTGCGCCGACAGCGGTGAGGGATGCACGCTCTTGAGCACGCAATGGCGCGACTCATCGATATGCGCGCCCTTCTTCTGCGCATAACTGCCCCACAGCATGAACACCAGGTGCTCGCACTGCCGATCGAGGATCTCGATGATGCGCGAGGTGAAGCGTTCCCAGCCGCGATTGGCGTGGGCGCCGGCCTGGCCCTGGGTCACCGTGAGCACCGCATTGAGCAGCAGCACGCCCTGCTCGGCCCAGCTCTGCAGACAACCATGATCGGGCACCGGATGGCCCAGATCGCGCTGGATCTCCTTGAAGATGTTCTGCAGCGAGGGCGGCGGTCGCACACCGGGCTGTACCGAGAAGCACAGCCCGTGGGCCTGACCCGGCCCGTGGTAGGGATCCTGGCCGATGATCACCACCTTGACCTGCTCCAGCGGCGTCGAATTGAGCGCGTTGAAGATCTGCGGGCCGGGGGGATAGACGATCCTGCCGGCGGCCTTTTCCGCAATCAGGAACTCCCGCAGCTGCTGCATGTAGGGCTGTTCGAACTCATCGCCGAGGGCCTGCTTCCAGTCCTCGGCCAGTTGCACCGGCCGACTCATGGACTGGTGGGCGCCGCCGGTACCGCCTGGGCATTACAGCGCACCACACGCTGGCGGCCATCCACCAGCAGGCCGGACAGGCCGTTGTGCCGGGTGGCATGCAGGATCATCACGCCGTCCACGCATTCGGCAACGTAATCGGCCGGCCGCGCCTGCAGCTGGCCCGCCTCGCTGGAGCCCAGGGTCACCAGACCGAAGTCGGCCACCAGCAGCCCCTCCTCCTCCCGGGCAAAATTCAGGTAGCCATAGAAATGCAGTATGGCCATGGTCAGGAACAGGGTGCCCAGTGCGGTCAGGATATAGGGCAACTTGTTGACTTCCTGCTGCTCGCTCACGGCGATCCTCCTCGGGAAACAGATCAGAGTATGTTGGCGTAATCGGCCTCGATACGGTCGAGGCTGAGGTTGGTGAGAAAGCCCGAGAAGCACATCCAGGCGCTCAGGGCATTGAGGTCGGCGAAGGGCTCGGGCAGATAGCGCGGCGGCACCACCAGTCCCTCTTCCACCAGCTGACCCAGGGTACGCATGTCCTCCAGGGTGGTCTTGCCACAGAACAGCAGCGGGATCTGCTGCAGCTTGCCCTGACGGACCGCCAGCTGGATGTAGTTGTAGGTCAGGATGAAGCCCTTGAGATAGGCCAGGTCCTTGGTGAAGGGCAGCCCATCGCTGCTGGAGCCACGGAATACCCGGCTGGCATTGTTGTAGCTGTCCTCCTCGCTGTACCCCTCCCCCCGATAGAAATCGAAGACGTCGAGGAAGTTGGCGCCGGACTCGGCCAGCTGGATGGCACGGGTGCGGTTGGTCAGCTTGCGCAGGCGCGAGGGGTAGGACGCGAAGGTGATGACCTCCATGAGGATCGCCAGACCTTCCTGGGTCACCGTGGAGGACGGCGGCCCCTTGGCCAGGAAGGTACAGATCGGCTGGTGCTGGCCATTGAGGCTGGTGGCCACGTGCACCATGCCCTCGTGCACCGCGAGGATCTTCAGATCCCGCTGGTTGAACATGGCATCGCTGCGGATCTTGATGTAGTCGGCGCCGGCAGCGGCATCGGCGACAATGCCGTCGGACTCGAACACCCGTACCGTCTGATCATCCGGGAACACCTTGTCCATCTGCTCCTGCAGTATGGCCACCGCCTCGGGCGCGGCTATGGTCTTGGGCTCGCGCCCCAGATCGTTGCCGATATTGCTCAGCGACTCGGTGAGCATGATGCCCAGGTCGGTGATGGTCGGATCACCCGCGTGGAAAGCGTCGGAGGCAGAGCCGTACAGCTCCTGGGAGATGCGCCCGAACTCGGCGGTGCCGCGCCCTTCAATCATTCGCAGCACCATGCGGTATTCACGGCACATGCGGCGCATGATCTGGCCGACCGGATTGAAGGTACCCAGCTGCCGGGTGATATCCCGTTCGATGTCCTGGAACAGCTGCAGCCGTTCGGCCGGATCGAAGCTCAGGGGCCGGCGCTTGTAGTAGTCCGGCCCAACCTCCGGCAGCTTGCGGCAGCCGTCACGGAAGAACCGGTCGCGGATGCCGTCATCCCACTTGATGGCATCCAGCACCCGGATCGGCGCCTGCGCCTCGACAATGCGGTCGGACAGGCTGCGGATCACCAGTTGGTACTGCTCGCTCTGCTTTACCGCCATGTCTGGCTCCTTTCAGTCGGCTGTCCTCACTGCTCCGGACGCATGTGCGGGAACAGGATGACGTCACGGATCGACGGCGAGTTGGTCAGCAGCATCACCAGACGGTCAATGCCGATGCCCTCACCGGCGGTCGGCGGCATGCCGTATTCCAGCGCCCGCACGAAGTCCGCATCGAAGTGCATGGCCTCGTCGTCGCCGGCGTCCTTCTCCGCCACCTGGGCGTGGAAACGCTCGGCCTGGTCCTCGGCATCGTTGAGCTCGGAATAGGCGTTGGCGATCTCGCGACCACCGATGAACAGCTCGAAACGGTCGGTAATGCTCGGATCCTGATCGTTGCGCCGGGCCAGCGGCGACACCTCGAAGGGGTACTGGGTAATGAAGGTCGGCTGTTCCAGTCTGTGCTCGACCAGCTCCTCGAAGATCATCACCTGCAGCTTGCCCAAGCCCTCGTGGCCGAGCACCTTGGCGCCGGCCCGCCTGGCGATCTCCCGGGCCCGGTCGATGTCGCGCAGATCCTCGGCGCTGATGTCGGGGTTGTACTTGAGGATGGCGTCGAACACCGACAGCCGGGCGAAGGGCTCGCCGAAATGGAACACCTTGTCGCCGTAGGGCACATCGGTGGTGCCGAGCACTGCCATGGCCAGCTCGCGGAACAGCTCCTCGGTCAGGTCCATGTTGTCTTCGTAATCGGCATAGGCCCAGTAGAACTCGAGCATGGTGAACTCGGGGTTGTGCCGGGTAGAGACGCCCTCGTTACGGAAGTTGCGGTTGATCTCGAACACCTTCTCGAAGCCACCGACCACCAGGCGCTTGAGGTACAGCTCCGGGGCAATGCGCAGGTACATCGGCAGATCCAGCGCATTGTGATGGGTTTCGAAGGGCTTGGCCGCCGCACCACCGGGAATGGTCTGCAGCATGGGGGTTTCCACTTCAAGGAAACCGCGCTCGCTGAGGAAGCGGCGGATATGGGCAATCACCTGGGAGCGGACGCGGAAGGTCTGCCGGGTCTCCTCGTTGACGATCAGGTCGACGTAGCGCTGGCGATAGCGCTGCTCGGTGTCGGTCAGGCCGTGATGCTTGTCCGGCAGCGGGCGCAGGGACTTGGTCAGCAGACGCACACTGGTCATGTGCACATAGAGGTCGCCCTTGCCGGAACGAGCCAGGGTCCCCTCGGCGCCGATGATGTCGCCCAGGTCCCAGGTCTTGATCGCCTCCAGGGTCTCGGCGGGCAGGCCCTTGCGGTCGACGTAGACCTGAATGCGCCCGCTCATGTCCTGGAGCACCATGAAGGCACCGCGGTTGAGCATGATGCGACCGGCAATGCTGACCTGGATACCGGCCTCGGCCAGCTCCTCCTTGCTGCTGTCGGCATACTGCTTCTGCAGATCCCCGGCCAGGCTGTCGCGGCGGAAATCGTTGGGGAAGGCCTGCCCCCTGGCGCGCTCGGCGGCCAGCTTCTCCTTGCGCAGGGCAATCAGGCGGTTCTCTTCCTCTTGCAGTGCATGCTCATTCAGCGGTTGTTCGCTCATTTCGGTGTCCTGGGTACTCAAATTCGGGGTTGCATAAACGGCGTGACGAACAGGGCCTTACAGGCCCTGTTTCAGACTGGCTTCCAGAAAATGGTTGATGTCGCCATCCAGCACGCCATCGCAGTCGCTGTCTTCGATGCCGGTGCGCAGATCCTTGATCCGCGACTGGTCCAGCACGTAGGAGCGGATCTGGTGCCCCCAGCCGATGTCGGACTTGGCATCTTCCTGCGCCTGGGAGGCAGCGGTACGCTTCTGCATTTCCAGCTCGTACAACTTGGCCCGCAGCATCTTCATGGCGGTGTCCTTGTTGGCGTGCTGGGAACGTTCGTTCTGGCAGCTGACCACGGTATTGGTCGGAATGTGGGTGATACGCACCGCCGAGTCGGTGGTGTTCACGTGCTGACCACCGGCACCGGAGGAACGGTAGGTATCGATGCGCAGGTCCGACGGATTGATCTCGATCTCGATGTTGTCATCGATCTCGGGGGAAACGAACACCGCAGTGAACGAGGTATGGCGACGATTGCCCGAGTCGAAGGGACTCTTGCGCACCAGGCGGTGCACACCGATCTCGGTACGCAGCCAACCGTAGGCATAGGGACCCTTGATATGGACGGTGGCGCCCTTGATGCCGGCCACTTCGCCCGCGGTCAGTTCCATGATGGTGGCGTCGAAACCGTTGTGGTCGGCCCAGCGCAGGTACATGCGCAGCAGCATGTTGGCCCAGTCCTGGGCCTCGGTACCGCCGGAGCCGGCCTGGATATCCAGATAGGCGTTGTTCTCGTCCATCTCGCCGCTGAACATGCGGCGGAATTCCAGCGCCTCGAGGCGGGTCTGCAGGCGTTCGAGCTCGGCCTCCACGTCTGCCACAGCCCCTGCATCATCCTCCTCAACCGCCATTTCCAGCAGTTCGGAGGCGTCCTGCAGGCCGCTGCTCAGTTCATCCAGGGTGCCTACCACTTCGGCCAGCGAGGCACGCTCACGGCCCAGATTCTGCGCCCGCTCGGGATCGTTCCAGACGCCCGGATCCTCGAGTTCGCGCTCTACTTCGGTCAGACGATCACGCTTGTGATCGTAGTCAAAGATACCCCCTGATGGTCTCGGAGCGGCCACGCAGGTCTTTGATGGTGTTCAGAATCGGATTGATTTCCATGGTGACAAGTCCCGTCAGGAAAAAGGAGCTATTGTAGCGGAAATC
>Ga0209075_1000632_pt1 | contig 34459 bp, 33 predicted proteins | sample Stecom2011_FD_187523 | JGI IMG/M metagenome (GOLD analysis project Ga0209075, IMG submission 187523) | Agricultural soil microbial communities from Utah to study Nitrogen management - Steer compost 2011 (SPAdes) (version 2) | ecosystem: Environmental > Terrestrial > Soil > Agricultural land...
TTAAGGTAACATCAACCAGAAAGAAACTCGTAGAACGTCATCACAATTGGAAAAAAGAAGCATACAAAAAGATGCCTGGGAATGTTAAAAGTACTCGTTTGGATGAAGATGGGGAGGAAATTCGACCCAAATACCTGAGTAACCACACGCACTATTCTCCAACCGACCCGGATGCCAAAATCTCTACTAAACCGGGCAAGCCCCGACAACTCAATTATGCTGGTCAATTAGCCGTTGACGATTAACACCAAAGTATAGAAGTAGCGAAAAAGATTGCGGAGAATTAGTTTGTGAAAATAAGGGTTGTACAACGGTTACTGGTGTTATGGGAAGTGCTTTATTCTGTTATAAACTGCTCGTAACTATCGAGTTTTGCTTTATCGATTTGGTAGTTTCCGTTTGTATCTTTGCAGATTATTACACTATCAAATCCAAGTTCATTCATTTTTTCGATAGTTAAAAGTTCTCCTTCTGAAACTTGAAAAACTTTACGTAAGAACGAGATAAATTTCCTGCTCCAAAACTTCTGCAGAAAATATTTTCTGCAACACGATAATTGATAAAAGGAATTGCACTTTCGCTGAAAAGTTTTTAAGGAGCTATTTCCCGCTTTTCGTTTCAATCTTTTTTGTTCGTTCCTAACAAAAAAGGATTTCCACTGCAATCGGGGCTATGGATTTAGTGCATAAAAGATAAAATCAGATATTTGCTCTTCATCTTCGTTAAATTTCATAACTATTTTAGAAGTTAATTTATCTACCCATTTATAAATATCTTCTTTTGATTTTAATTCTGAAAGAAATTTAAAATCTTCGCTATTAACATCTTCAAAATCATTAAAATATAGCATAATATCTGTTTTGAAACTATCTGCGTAATTATCCTTTATTTCGGATAAATATTCCTTTAAAATTTCTATTTTTTCAGCGAAATTTAGCATATTTCAGATATTAAGTGATATTCTCTTGTTTCTTTAGATTTGATTATTCTTTCTTCAAATTTTAAGTTTTCCAATGGATTGTCAATCGTGAGAAAAGTAGGTAAATCATCCAAGTTTAAAACTAAAGTTACTATATAATCATTTTTGTATTCCTGAGCTTTAACATATTCATTTTCAGTCAATCTAAACTTTCCTTTCTTTGCTCTAATACCTTTAACTTCTGCTAAAAAGGAATTTTCATTTACATTTATTTGAAAATCATATCCATCTCCATACAAACGAGCATCTTCGATAATTCCATTTTTAAAAATATCAATAGAATTATAATTGTTTATAAAATACAATTCTGCCTCTAATCCAGTTTCTTGTAGTTTTTTAAATCTTGATTTTACAATTGGCTTTACGTCAACAAAAATGTCATTAATTTTAAAATTATCTTTCAAAAATAATTTGACAATATTTGCGTATTCTAAGACATTTTCATTTCCAAATAAGCTATCAATCAACAATTTCCTATGAATATAAGCATCACCTTTTTGCCACCACCCTTTTCTACTATTTTCAAAAAAAGGGTCGAATAAATCCATTCTGTTTTTTACAACACTTCCTGTTTCAACAATACCAATTTCAACAAAATATTTGAAAAATGATGATTTTGTATTGAAACCAAATTGCTTAATAAATTCATTATCAAATTTGGCTAATCCATAGCCTAATAAATTTAGTAATTCATAATTTTCGTGTTTATTGCCTTTATTTTTCATAAACTAAGCAACAAGTAGATTTGGTTCTAAATCAAAAAATAAAGTTCCTCTTGTATCTGAAAATCCTTTTCTAAGCCCTGCAATTGAAAATGCTTGACAAGAAAAACCAGCACATAAAACATCAAATTCTTTTGGAATATAATTTTTCACAGATTCTTTTGTGATATCTCCAAAGGGAACTTCTCCAAAATTTTCACGATACGTTTTTTGTGCATCTTTATTCCATTCGCTTGTATAAACACATTTTCCGCCTACATTTTGCATAGCGATTCTAAAACCGCCAATACCTGCAAACAGGTCGATAAATTTGAACGTGTAATTTTCTGGAGTTGGAAATGGAACATTTTCAACCTCGAATAATAATTGCTGTAAAGCTTGTTCCTCTACAACTGAAATTTCATTTTCGTTTTTGTATTCTACATAATTTTTCAAAATACTTAAAGCCTCGTCTTTATAATATTTTGAAACTCCATTATGTATATTATGTAGATAGTGAGTTAATACGGCTTTTTCTTCTTCTAAAGGCTCAACAAGCTTTATTTGATAACTTTTGTCATCAAAATCCTCTATGCTTATTTTCTCTTTTATCAACATTCTCTTTTAGCTTACTTATTAATGTTGCAATTTACAAATTAAAATCAAGATTTGTTGAATTGAGAATTTGAAAAGGGAAATTTATATTTAAGTTCCGAAATTTCAACATTCCGTCTACTTATTTCCTCTTTGTTGATAATAAAGAAAATAGAAAGTATAAGGAAAGCAACTATTGAGATTATCGAAGTGAATTTAATTTTTTTCATTTGTATATAATTGGTTTAGACAATGTTTTTACAAGCTTGCACCTAACCCACTTACCCACACACCTCCAACTTAAAAAAGTGTACAAATGCAGCATATACTCGTTAAGTTTATTTACCTTTTTATAATTAGTAAGTGAGTAATTGACAAGTGGTAATTCCCTGGTTCATCGCTAACTCACAACTATTTAAGAAATCATTCAACCTCGAAATGAACGAAAAAATTAAAGAGGTTAAATGCCTTTTTAATTTACACTTACACCACATCAAACTTCTTTCTCATGTTTTTTCGATGGTTTATTGAGGAAGAAATAAAAAAGGATTGCCAATTCCTTAGCAATCCTATACTATGTTTTGTTTTTTATAAAAACTAATGTTTAACAGACAGTTTAGCTTTTGCGTATTCTCTGTTTAAACGAGCTATGCTTTCAAGCGAAATTCCTTTTGGACATTCTGCCTCACAAGCTCCTGTATTTGTACAGTTACCAAAACCTTCAAGGTCCATTTGGTTAACCATATTTTGTACACGTGTTTTTGCCTCTACTTTACCTTGAGGTAATAATGCATATTGTGAAACTTTAGCTGAAACAAAGAGCATTGCAGAGCTGTTTTTACATGCCGCAACACAAGCACCACAACCAATACACGTAGCATTGTCAAAAGCTGTATCTGCGTCTTCTTTGTTAATAGGAATAGCGTTTGCGTCTTGTGTGTTTCCAGAAGTATTAACAGAAACATACCCTCCTGCTTGTTGTATTCTATCAAAAGCAGACCTATCCACTACTAAATCTCTAATAATTGGGAATGCCTTCGCTCTAAATGGCTCAATGTAAATCGTGTCGCCATCTTTAAATTGACGCATGTGTAATTGACAAGTGGTAATTCCCTGGTCTGGTCCATGTGGTTGTCCATTAATTTGTAGAGAACACATCCCGCAAATTCCTTCTCGACAATCGTGATCAAACGCAACTGGCTCTTCGTTTTTTTCAACTAAATCTTCATTTAGTACATCGAGCATTTCTAAGAAAGACATATCAGGAGATACATCGCTTATTTTGTAATCTACTATTTTTCCTTTTTCGGCACTATTTTTTTGCCTCCATATTTTTAATGTTAAATCCATCTTTCTAAATATTAAATTTATTATGGTTTTATCGACTTTCGTCGCAATTACCTTTTACTTATAACTTCTTGTTTGAAGTTCAATTTCCTCATATTTTAACTCTTCTTTATGTAATACCGCTTTACCTGGATCTCCAGTATATTCCCACAGTGCTACGTATTTAAAGTTTTCGTCGTCTCTCATTGCTTCACCTTCTTCAGATTGAGATTCTTCACGGAAATGCCCTCCACAAGACTCTGTTCTATGTAAAGCATCGATAGCAAACGTTTCTGCAAGTTCTAGGTAATCTGCTACGCGTCCTGCTTTAGCAAGTTCCTCATTATACTCCATTCTTCCACCTGGAACACGAACGTCTTTCCAGAACTCATCACGTAAAGCTCTAATTTCTTCAATTGCCGAACGCAATCCTTGTTCATTACGAGCCATACCACATTTGTCCCACATGATTTTACCTAATCTTTTGTGGAAGTGGTCTACGGAATGTGTTCCTTTATTATTGATAAAGAATTCCAATCGTTCAACAACTTCTTTCTCTGCTTGTTCGAACTCTGGAGTATCAGTTGGAATTGGACCTGTACGAATATCATCTGCTAAATAATCACCTATTGTGTACGGCAAAATAAAGTATCCATCAGCCAATCCTTGCATTAATGCCGAAGCTCCTAAACGGTTTGCTCCATGGTCTGAGAAGTTGGCTTCTCCAATTGCATACAGTCCTGGAATCGTAGTCATTAAATTGTAATCTACCCAAATTCCACCCATTGTGTAGTGAACAGCTGGATAAATCATCATTGGTGTTTCATACGGGTTTTGATCTACAATTTTCTCATACATTTGGAATAGGTTCCCGTATTTGTTTTCAATTACTTCACGACCTAATTTAGTCACAAGCGCTTTATCATTTTCATCTAAACCTTGCATGTGAGCTTGCTCTTTTCCATAGCGTTCAATTGCTGAAGCAAAATCTAAATATACCGCTTGACCTGTTGCATTTACACCATATCCTGCATCACAACGTTCTTTTGCTGCACGTGAAGCTACGTCACGAGGTACTAAGTTACCAAATGATGGATATCTTCTTTCTAAGTAATAATCTCTATCTTCTTCAGGAATTTGAGTAGGCTTTAATTGTCCTGAACGAATCGCTTTCACATCTTCCATTTTTTTAGGAACCCAAATACGTCCGTCATTCCTTAAAGACTCTGACATCAACGTCAATTTAGACTGATAATCTCCCGAAACAGGAATACACGTTGGGTGAATCTGTGTAAAGCATGGGTTTGCGAAGAAAGCTCCTTTTTTGTGAACTTTCCATGCCGCTGAACCGTTACTTCCCATTGCGTTGGTAGATAAGAAGAATACGTTACCATATCCTCCCGTTCCAATTACCACCGCATGTGCTGAAAAACGTTCAATTTTTCCAGTCACTAAATCTCTTGTGATAATTCCTCTAGCTTTTCCATCTACAATTACCACATCCATCATTTCGTGGCGATTGTACATTTTGATTTTTCCACGGCTAATTTGGCGATTCATCGCTGAGTAAGCACCTAATAATAATTGCTGTCCTGTTTGTCCTTTCGCATAGAAAGTACGAGAAACTAACACTCCTCCGAATGAACGGTTGTCTAATAATCCTCCATATTCACGCGCAAAAGGGACACCTTGTGCCACACATTGGTCGATAATATCCGCAGAAACTTCAGCTAAACGATATACGTTTGCCTCTCTAGCACGATAATCTCCTCCTTTCACTGTATCGTAAAATAAACGATAGATTGAGTCTCCGTCTCCTTGATAATTTTTAGCAGCATTAATTCCCCCTTGTGCAGCAATTGAGTGAGCACGTCTTGGAGAATCTTGAAAACTAAATGCTTTCACATTATATCCTAACTCTGCTAAAGTAGCCGCTGCTGAACCTCCTGCCAAACCTGTACCTACAACGATAACATCTATGTTACGCTTGTTGGCTGGGTTAACTAAACGAATATTGTTTTTATAATTTGTCCATTTATCTTTCAATGAACCACTTGGTATCTTATTATCCACTATTTTTGTCATAATATCTTAATTTAATGTCTTAACATAAAGCGCAATCGCTGTTACAATAAATCCTAATGGAACTAAAATCGCATAATACGTACCTAGTTTCATTCTTCTATTCAAATACTTGTTGTTTTGTCCTATAGATTGGAACGCTGAGCCAAATCCATGTAGTAAATGTAACGCTAACAATACAAACGCAACACAATAAGCTAAAACACGTACTGGACTACTGAATTTTTCCAATAAGTGAGGGTAATAGCGATTAGGGTCTTCTGGATTAAACGCAACATACTTATAGTTGATCTCTGGAAAGAAGAAATCAATCATGTGTACCACCAAAAACGCTAAAATAACTAATCCCGAAAGCAACATGTTTCTAGACATCCAGCTTGAATTTGCTGCGCCATTGTATTTTGCATACTTAATTGGTCGTGCTGCTTTGTTTTTTTGTTCAAGGTACATTCCCATCACAAAATGGAAAATAACAGCAAAAACCAAAATCGGCTGGGCAATGAATTGAACTAAGAAATTCGTCCCCATGAAGTGTGATAACTCATTAAACAAATCTTCGCTAAAAACCGCTGTGATATTAATAGCTAGATGCTGTAATAAAAAAATCATTAAAAAGATTGCCGATAGCGCCATTGCCATCTTCCGGCCTACCGACGACTTAAATATACCTGTTTTGCTCATAAATATTAATTAATTAATTCACTTGAATAAGAGCAAATTTAAAGTTTTGAAAGGACAAATGCACCTTATTGTCGCAATTTAGAATTAGTTTAGATAAGAATGTGGGTTTTAATCCTTAAAAAAAGGCATAAAATACGGGGTAATTCACCTAATAAAACCGTAAAATCAGTATTCATTACAATTGTTTCACTGACTATAAACTATTGAAACAAAGGGCAATCGCTTTGAGAACGAGAGGCTCTCCAACATCCGTTATATTGAATGGATATTTCATGGGTATGAAAATTACCTCCTCGAATACTTGAGGTGATGTAATCAAAGCTATAACCAATAGTAAATTGTTTGATGTTCACTTTAAAAAAGCCTATTACTGCATCTACTGTTCGATAACCCAGTCCCACTTGAAAAACATTATTATAGTCTAGCATTAAATTAATATCCATACTTGATGGACCTGCAGGAGGAATGCGCACTAAAATTCCTGGAAGGAGAGAGAGTTTATTTTCAAAAGAAAACTTTGTTCCTCCTTGAATTTTAGTGTGTAATCTAAAACGAGAAAGATATCCTACCTCTTTCCATTTGTTTTTTGCTAATTGGTCTATTGCTCCACCCACATAGAAGTGCTCTGTATAATACCAAACCCCAAAACCGAGCAAAGGAGCTAACAAGTGATTGGCAGATTGAGCAACAGCAGGATCTGCATCAATCGTTGTAACTTTACTTTGATCAAAACCAAATTGTTGTATCCCTGCAGATAAACCAAAACTGATTCGATGAGTGGCTGATGTTTTTCCTAGTGGAAAATGAAGTGCATAGGCAAGGCTCATTGAGAAATTGTTAAAAGGCCCAAAGAAATCTTGCTCAATTTTTCCGCCTAAGCCATGAAAAAGATCAATCTTCTTGTTGTTTCTCATTTTTAAGGGAGCATTAACGGTCACCAAGCCACTCATTGGTGCGCCTTCAAAGCCCAGCCATTGAACTCGAGCTGCTGTGCGCAAATCTAAGCAACGTTTCACACCAGCTAAGGCAGGATTAATGGCAAATTGATTATACGACCACTGCGAATATTGTGTAATTTGCTGTGCCCATCCTGAAAAGGAAAAAGTCATAAATAAAGTCAATATGAAAGGAAGTATGCTTTTTCTCATCGTACTATTGAAACTATCCCTTTTAAAGGTTCATCAAATTGATCATCCCGTAGGTTAATAACGTAATAATAAGTTCCAGTAGCTAACTCTCTTCCTGAATTTGAAGTGCCATCCCATCTTTTTTCTTTTGAATAGCCAGATGTTTGGAAAACTAACTGTCCCCAACGTGTATAGACTTGAATGTGACAGTTAGGATAAGCTTCTATACCTAAAATTTCCCAAGTGTCATTGATGCCATCGCCGTTAGGAGAAAATGTATTTGGAATTTCTAATTCACTGTCTACAAACACTGTCACCTCATCGGTAATAGAGCAAATTCCATTGCTCACAGTTAGAAAGTAAGTTGTCGTATGCTCCGGAAAAACAACTGGATGAATGGAATTTGGATCGGTAATATTGTAATTTGGTGTCCAAGTGATATCCAATTCAGAAGTTGTGCCTTCAAGGTGGGTAGAACTCCCTTGTTGAATCGTTTTGTCTGGACCTGCATCCACTAAAAAGTCTATTTGTGTTAGGGTTAATGGATTGCTGGTTAAAGTATCTCTACATTGTTCAAAGCAAGAGATTTTAGCCTCTATAACATCGCCATTTTCAATGTCAGAATATATGAAAAAATGATCTGCTGTGCTAGCTATATGATTTCCATTTAAATACCATTCTATATTCGAAGGTGCATCACAATCTGTAACAGTTGCATAAAATGTCACATTATTTCCTGCACAAACCGTTAGGTTTTCAGTCCAAATTGTAAAATCAGGTTGACGCAAAACACCATCTCCGTGTAAAAAAACATCGAAAGTTGCCTCTGCATTTGCGCTTGCTCCCATCGTTCCGTTTACCACCACATAATATGTAGTATTGGCAGGTAAGTCATTGACAATCAATGAGAAATTAGCGTTTTGATTGCTTTCACAGTTTGAAATCACCGAATATGAAGATGAAATACAAGGAAGTGTGGCCTCAATAATAGCAGCTTGCAAACCATCGCCTTGTCCGGGTATGTTTTCAAAAATGATTTGACTAAAATCAAGCTGAACGTCTCCACCATTATCATTTGTAGTAAATTTCATCCAAATAGTATTTTGTCCCGAAAAACAAAAATTAAAGTCATCTTCACAATTGGGGCAAACAGTTGAGTTAGCCGCAATATTATTGAGTGTAAAAGTTGTAGATGGACAAAGTTCAAAGGCTTCTGCGCAATTATTGTATATTTCTTGAGCACTTACGAATTGACTCGTAGAAAATATGATTACATAAATAAAGATTATTAATCTTTGCATACAAAGTATGTTGATTCTTAAAGTTCTCCAAAATATAAGAACGAAGATATAAATAATTTATGTTATGTAGTCATGGAAATATTAATTCGTAAACATAAAAAGAAGAAATTCGATGCTTTTTTGTAAGAAACTTGAAAAAATTGCAACGAGAACTCACAAAGCTTTCATGAAGGTTTTGTGCGTTTTAATAAAGAGATGTGAATCAAGTTTTTAGGGATTCAAATAATTTCATTTACTTTTGCATTAAATTTTAACAAAAGTTGGTTTGGCACAAACATTGTTAATTGAGCTTAGAAAACAACATTGCACAATATAATTACTATGAAAAAAATTCTATTTATTTTCTCTTTTTTGCTGTGTATTACCCATTTGGCTAACGCGCAGCGCATTGATTATGACAAAACCTCTAATTTTTATTGGGGCTTTAATATTGGTCATACATGGCATACCTCAGATGTAAATAACATTAAAGACCGTTTCCCAATGGGAGCGGGTTTAATTTTAGGAGGAACAATGAATCAAGATTATGGAAAGTTGTTTACTTACGACCTTCGCGTTCGATATTTAGGAGGGGTTTGGTATGGTCATGATACCGACACAACAAGTTTTGGTAAAGGTAACTATGGATTCAAACCTGCATTTGATTCACTGGGCTATGCTTTAAAAAACTTTAGGTCTGTACAGCATAGTTTAGACCTTGAGCTTTCAATACATTTTAATCGATTAAAAGAAAGATCAGGAGTTGATCCTTATATTTTTGCTGGAATCGGATATGTGGGAACAAGAACTAAAGGAAACATTTATGTCACAAAAGACGTAAGTGCGAAGAGTTTAACCTACGACACACCTTTAGATAAAGATGAAACAGGAGAGCTTTATGATAAGAGAGAGCTTAGAACCCAACTTCTTCCAAGCCTTGGTGTAGGAATTGGATACTTCTTTAACAGCCGTTTTTCTTTAGGAATTGAACACAGATCGACATTTTTTAGAGGGGATTACTTTGATGGAACTCCAATTGACTTGAATGGACAACCGAGTAAGATTGAAAACGATATTTATCACTATACTAGCGTATATTTCAAATGGTATTTTAAACCAAGAGAAGAGCGTAAGGAAAGAGAAAGAACGCCTATTACTCCTCCTGTATACAACACGAATGAAAGTCAGCGTGAACCAGAAAGAGTAGTTCCTCCGACAGTGAATTTTACGAATCCAGCTACAAGCGGAACAGTAACGAATAGTCAGAACTATACAATTAGAGCGGATGTTCAACACGTGACAAGCTCATCAAACTTAATGTTTAGACAGAACAATAGAATTATTTCTTCATTTGTGTTCAATCCTCACACGGGTGTATTTGAAAGTGATGTATTGCTTCAACCTGGAGAAAATACATTCTATTTATATGGTGCAAACAATGCTGGAAATGATAGTGACGAAACAATCATTATTTACCGTGAAAATCAACGATTATTACCTCCTATTGTAAATATTGTCGACCCCGCAGCTAGCCCTCATACGGTGAATAGCTTAAACTATATTGTGAAGGCAAGCATCCAAAATATTAGTTCAAGAAATCAATTGACTGTAGTTTTTAATGATAAGCTTTTCAATGACTATAGCTTTACATCGGGTACATCAATTAACTTTACAGCTAACTTAAATTTATCAGCTGGAATAAACACCTTAAAAATTACAGGAACAAACGATGCGGGAACAGACAGCGATGAAACTATAATTATCTATACGCGTCAGCCAACGTCTTCAACAGGGTACCCTCCGAAGGTAGACATTACAACTCCTTCTGTTTCGCCATATTCGACTACAAAACAGATCGAAACAGTAATTGCTCAAGTGGAGAATGTGAGTAGCAAAAGTGAAATCAACGTAATGGTAAATGGCGTTAGTACGACTAATTTTAATTATAATAATACAACCAAAACTGTAGTGTTAAATGCTCACTTATTGAGTGGAAGTAATACTGTTCGTATAGTTGCGACAAACAGCTATGGAAGTGACATGGATGAAACGCACTTTACAAGTACAAGGTCACCTCAAGCTCCGCCAGTTGTAAATATAGTTACCCCATCTATAAGACCGTATACGGCTACTCAAGATGTGGTGGGAATTGAAGCTTCTGTTGAAAATATAAGTGAAAAACACCAATTAGAAGTGAAAGTGAACGGAAATGTCATAGACAATTTTTACTTCAGCCCAGTCTTAAAGTCAATTCAATTTGATGCCCAATTAATCCCTGGGAACAATCAAGTTTATATCAAGGGGACAAACCCTTATGGCAGCAGTTATGATGAAATACAAATTATATTCAATAGAGCTCCATCTCCAACACCTCCAACTGTGGAAATTGTGAGCCCAGTATCGAATCCTCACTCATCTTCAAAGAATAGCGAAATTGTGATTGCAAACACGAATCATATTACAAGTAAATCACAAGTTGAGGTAAAAATAAATGGTCAATCCACTCAAAACTTTACCTTCAACACAACTACAAAGCAAGTACGATTTAATGCTAATTTATCTTCAGGAAGCAACATTGTAAGTATCAAGGTGAGCAATGGTTTTGGTACAGATACGGATGAAAGACAAATTCTTTATCGTACGCCAGTTGTTCAAAATCCACCAAAAGTGAAGATTTTTACTCCAGCGGATAACCCACATACCACGTCAAATAATAAAGAAACCGTATTGGCTTCTACTTCATATATTGATTCTAAATCACAAGTTGAGGTTAAAGTAAACGGTGTTGTTACCAATGACTTTACTTTTACTGCAAGTAAACAAATTGAACTGAATACGCAGCTAAGTATTGGGAACAATTTAGTGAGTATTAAAGTAGTTAACGAGTATGGAATGGGAGAAGATGAGAGATTAATAGTATACGACAGGTCGTCTGCAAAAACTCCTCCTACTGTAACGATTACTCAGCCAACTTCTTCTCCGCATGCAACGAGAAAAAGAATAGAAAGAATTATTGCGAAAACAACGCACATTTCGAATAAGTCTCAAATCGAGGTAAGGGTTAACAATGTAGTAACAGATCAATTTACATTTGACGGGTCAACTCAAACCATTGAATTGGATGCAACACTAAAAAGTGGATCAAATTCGGTTCGAATTGTGGTTACCAACACAGACGGTAGTGATAGTGCAGAGACCCTGATCACGCATCTTGCTACTACAAGAGTTCCTGGTAATGTGAATGTCGCTAATTTGCCATGCCTTGAAAAAGATTATCCAAGTCTTGAAGTTTTAACACCTAAAAACACGACAACGACTATACATTTCAAAGATGTTGAAGTAAAAGCAGTGTTAAAAAACATTACAAGTAGAGATGAAATTACTGTTTACTTTAACGGTCAAAAAAGAGAAAGCTTTAGTTTTAATGAGACTACGTTCTTATTCTCAGATGAGTTGGAGTTAAACGAAGGAACAAACAAATATCAGATTGTTTTAGACAATGATTGTAAAACTGTTGACCATGAGTTGTTTTTTACTTACCAACCTTTAAATTGTGGTCTTCCAATGGACTTAACGGATGATGGTCAAGTGTGTATAATTACAGAAAACACAACAATAACCAATGCTCACTTGATCAACAATAGTGGCTTAGTATATGATGGGTCAGCCACTCATCTATATTTTAAAGCCAAGGAACATGGTACGGTTATCGTGAATAATCAACCTTTTCAAGTGGTAAAAGGAAACTTCTATTATTTCCAAGGAAATCTTTCAATCAATTTAAGACAAGAAAATAATGAGTGGATAATCTGCGTTGAATCTCAAAATCCACCTCTCTATGGTACGGGAAGATCTAAACCAGCTAATCCTTGTTCGGGTCAAAACAATGCACCTATTAAAGACAGTACTCCTTTGAAACTTCCAAATGAAGATGTGAAGACTAGAAGTCCAAGACTCACAAAGCCTGGTAACATGGAAAATGAAAGTCCACAAGAAAACAGAAGACCTGTGAGGAATAGATAGAAGATTTAATCAATAAAAACAATTAATTTAAGGCTGTTTTACATAAAGTAGAACAGCCTTAAATTTTATTAGTAATAAAAATCAACCAACAAAACGGAATAATTTCATTGTCAGTTCGTTAGCTTTAAGCAGTGACTATGCACAAATAGCGGGCTTTCCAAGGGTCATGATTTTAAGCCTAAAATCATTGTTTTAATCCGTGCAACTTAAAGCAACTTTTCACGTCTATATTTTATTTACGAAATTTAAATTTTTTATAATGAAAACAATAAAGCTTTTATTTGCATTTTTATTCATTTCAACTGTAGGTCTATACGCTCAAACAACTTCTACAAAGCAGAATTAAGCAATGATTATGGTGAACAGGAAACAGCACATGGCTATGTTCATTTAAATAGGAATAATTAATAAAGTAAATTAATTTTATGAAGGGATGGTTTTTAATCGTCCCTTTTTTATATTCATATATTACGATTAATAATAAAAATATAGATTTGTTTAAACACCAGCATCCATATCCTCCATTTATTTCTAAAGACACACGAAAATTAATTGTAGGTACTTTACCACCTCCAAGGTTTACAACGGGTGAATTTAAACTCGACGATGTCGATTTTTGTTATGGAAGTAGAGATGGTCAACTTTGGAAAATCATTGAAAAGATATTTGATGTTGAGTTTTTGTATAAAAATACAGCAATCGCTATTCAACAACGAAAAGATTTTTTATTACAACATAAAATTGGTGTTTGTGATATGGTTGAGTATGCTTTTAGGAGTGAAATAAATGCTTTAGACAGTGGAATAGAACGCGCAGTACTAAGACCCATCATTCCTATTCTTATTGAAAACCCTTCCATTGATACACTCTTATTCACTGGAGGAAATTCAAAGAATGGTCCAGAATATTTTTTTAGAAAACACATTAAAAACTATCCAGAAATAAAGTTAAAAAGGGTAAAAAATACGGTGCCTCGAATCCATACATTTCAGTTAGAAGGAAGGCAAATTCAAACAGTGTCACTTACAGCTCCTTCAGGTTCAGCGAATAGAGCAGTGGGAAGTATTCCTCTGTACAAGGCTTTAAAATCAAAAAACCCTGACTTTAATACGATTGATTTTAGGGTGTTACAATACGCTCCGTTTTTTAAAGAATAATCTTTCACATCCAAAAAACAGTGTAATTAACCGATATTAAATAGCTTAGTTACTTTTAAGCAAAACAAAACGTGTAGATTTGAAGTTTTGATCATATCCTTTATTATTTTGACGCCAAAAAAGAATTAATGAAACTGGATTTGTTTGTTGTCGCTATTCTGATTAGCATATTCATAGCCTATCTTTATCCTGATTTAGGTGTGAATGAAGATCCAATCAACCTAACAAAAGTTTCTCATTGGGGTATTTCATTAATTTTTTTATTCTATGGTTTAAAACTCAGTAATAAGGATTTAAAAACAGGACTTCAAAACTGGCGTTTACATATTCTTGTTCAGACGAGCACTTTTTTGATTTTTCCTTTAATTGTATTGGCATTATATCCGTTATTTAAAGACTCATCTTATGAATTACTTTGGCTTTCGTTTTTATTTTTAGCTGCATTACCCTCTACGGTTTCCTCTGCTGTTGTGATGGTTTCTTTGGCTAAAGGAAATGTTTCTGGAGCGATTTTTAATGCGAGTATTTCTGGAATTATAGGCATTTTTATTACACCGCTTTGGTTGTCGCCATTTATTCAAGAATCAAGTGTAGAATATGACTTTAAGACAGTATATATTCAACTTATTTTTCAGATACTTCTTCCGCTTATTTTAGGTTTGTTTTTAAGGAAGTATTTAGGAAACATAGCCATCCGATATCTTCGTCAATTGAACCTCTTCGACAAGTTTATAATTTTACTCATTGTCTATATAAGCTTTGCAAAATCCTTTGAAAGCAATATTTTTAGTGGAATAAGTTATGTTGAACTTATTGGCGTTGGAATAGTGGTTGTTGTATTGTTTTATCTTGTTTATGGTATTATTGGTTGGATGAGCAAACGCTTAAAGTTTAATCGTGAAGATAAAATTACTGCCCAATTTTGTGGAACAAAAAAATCTCTAGTTCACGGCACTGTTTTTTCTCAAGCTTTATTAGGTCATACGAATATAATCGGGATTGTGCTTCTGCCCTTAATGATTTTTCATGCATTTCAAATTTTAATTGTCAGCGTGATTGCAACACGTTTAGGAAAAAGCAATGAATCTACTCCATTGTATAAAAATTAAAATCAGCACTCCTGAAGATTAAACTTTTCTTTAAGCTGTTTTTTAAGTTGAGTGAAATCCTCTTCATATCTTTCGTCGTTATGATAAACGAAATCAGCTTCTTCTATATATGGCTCCAGATATTGTTCGTAGCACGGAATTACATGATTATTCCATTGATAAATGATTTCAGAACGAGAATAACCCCTTGAATCTTGATCGCGATATATTCTTCTATCCAGTTGAATCTTAGGCGCTACATCGACGAAAATGCTATAATCTACTCTTTCTATTACCTCTCTATATTCAAATAAAAACAATCCTTCAACGATAAGTAATTCTGAAGGATTAATTGTAATTAGCCTTTTGTTTCCCCCAGCATTAAACTGATATTCAAGCACCTCTATGGGTTGTCCGTTGATTAAACAATCTAAATCTTTTAACAGTTTTGCTTTATCTAGTGCTGAAGGAAGATCAAAATTTACAACACCTTGTTCATCGACAGTTTGCTCTTCAATGGGCTTATAATAATTGTCCATAGAAAAAACAGAAGGCTTGTATTGGCGATAACACTCAGCTAATCGATTTAACAATGTTGTTTTTCCTGAACCACTGCCTCCACAAATACCAATTACCATTTTACTGTTTTTTGAATACAAACTTATCTAATTTTTCCAAATTAGACAGGTCAATGGTATAAGGAATGTCGTTGATTAAATGAACATACTCATTTTTGTTGCTTTTTGTCTTGAATGATCTAGGGTTTTCTCTGATTTTTTCTAAATCGAGCGTGGCTATAGCTACATTTTTAACTCCCTGCTCACTAAATTCCACAGCATTAGTTTTTTCATTAATGCTACTCAACACAAACAACTTATTATCTAGCGGAACAAAAACCAAGGATGAATTATATCTTCTACTATTATCTGCTTGGTTTCCACATTCATTTAAAACGACAAACTCACCTTTTTCATTCTGACCGTACACCTTTAAACAGCGTTCTTTTTCATCGTTTACTACGTAATAAATGTTTTCGTTAAATACTATTGCTGTTCCATTGGATTCGATTTGTGTTCGATTTTGTTCTTTTAAATAATAGCTTCCATTTAACCCAATAAATTCTACTTCAGAAGGAAGAGGTGAAAATTGAGAAGGGATTATTGTGTTTGTACTTATTGGCTCTGCTTTGGAATTAAACGAGAATAATGTAGCACTTTTTTTATGACCTTCCAATCCATATTTAGAAAATGAAATTTCATCATCGTTTGCGCCTGCAAAAACAAAAATATTTTCTTCTCCTTTATGGGTTAAATTATAATCTGAGACTGGTCCCTTGCAATGATAGACCCTGTTGTTATGATGTGTGATTGTAACGAAAAAATTTTCGATAATTCCCTTGTCCTTTATTGGAAGTTGATAATAAAACACCAGCGCTTTGGGTGTGTTTACAATTTCTTTTAACACTAAATCATCTGGTGTGGTATAGCGATAACTTCGAATTACGCTCAACATATCAAACTTTGTAGGAACCACACTTCCACTTTGATTCACTTGATTGTAACGAACACTATTATTGTTCAACTTTAGGTCATCCACAAAATAGATATAATCGGATAAGCTAGAAATGATTAAATGAGAGTTTTTCTGCTTCGGGAAAACCGATCTATTCCATTGAATTTCTCCATTAAAATTGAGTAAGTTTAAATTGATTTCCTGAGACCTTCCCGACGGGTCAGTTCCTATCATTAAAGTGCCTTTTCCTGGCCATTCAACAATTTTATTAAACGGAAACTTCCCTCGCTCTATTTCTATATCTTCTTGAGCGAGTGTCATCAACGGAATAAGTGGAAGAAAAGCCAATAAAAACTTCTTTAAATAAATCATAGTTCTACATTTTGATTATATCAAGTAATAAAATTTCAATCACATAAATATATAAATTACACTCACATTGAAGGCTTTTTAGCTAATCATTTAGTTTAAAAATTGAATTTTCTTCCACATTCTGCTGATTTCTTTATCCTAAAACTTTATGAAAATTTAATTGTTGTTTTGTTATATTAAACAATCATTAGTACACTAAGCTAAATTATTACAAAGGTTTAGTTCCTAAAATAGGAATGAAATGCTTGATATTTTGTAGCTTTCCAATTTCAACGTTATATATAATTTTTACGTCTTAGTATAAAAAAATAATGAGAAGATATTTCATTTTAATTGTTTGGTTTTTCTTTGCGAATATCGCTTATAGCCAACAAGGAGATGGCGGAATTCCCACGGGAATAAAGTCTTTTTCAAAAGCGGGTACAGAAATTCCTTTTTACTCCTTTGAGCAACCTGATGTTCAAGCTTTACTAAATGAAGATAAAATCAATGATGAGCTAGGGAATGGCCCTTGGAGATATGGTTATGTTTATCCTACTTATATCGATATATTAGAAGTTGGAACCAGACTCACAAAAGAAAACGGAGAAGAGGCTGTTTTTTTTAAAATTAGCTCTGAAAAGGCACAAACAATTAACTTAACATTTTCAAACACAGAAATTCCTACGGGAAATAAACTATATGTTTACAGTCCGCAAGGCGACTTTGTACTCGGTAAATTTACTTCTAACCATCTCTATAAAGGAGAATTAGGTACAGAGCTAATTCCTGGCGAAGAAGTGATTATAGAATACGTGATTTCACCAGAAAATTTTAATCAACCAGGAAGTGTTGTTGTTTCGCAAGTGACGCATGGCTATCGTTCTTTAAAAGGTTTTCAAGAAAAGGCATTTGGCTCATCGGGAAGTTGTCACATGAATGTGAACTGTCCAGATGGTTTGCCTTTTAAGGATCAAAGAAACAGTAGTGTATACATTCTTACAGGTTCAGGAGGGGTTTGCTCTGGCGCATTGATTAACAACACTGAGTTTGATGGCAAGCCTTATGTGTTAACGGCAAATCATTGCTATAATTCAAATATAGCATCTTGGGTTGTGCGATTTAATTGGCAATCAGATGACTGTGCTAACCCTGCGACAGAGCCTTCTTATGAATCTTTATCAGGGACTGAGTTGAAAGCAAGAAGGCAAACTTCAGATTTCTGTTTAATTGAAATTACTGGAGGCTTGGTTAATGGAACGGTGCCAGAATACATCAACCCTTATTTTGCAGGTTGGGACAATAGCGGTGATATCCCCACAAACACCTATTCTATTCATCATCCCGTTGGAGATATTAAAAAAATTTCCTTTAGCGACCAAGCACCTTATGCTACTCAAGCTACAATTAGTGGAGTGCCAAGCGAACCCAATGGTGTTTGGAAAGTAACTTGGGATAGAAATACAGTCACACAAGGAGGCTCTTCGGGCGCTCCCTTGTTCGATCACAAAGGACTAATTATTGGTCAACTTTGGGGAGGACAGTCGGGATGTCACAATGCAGGAACTCCAAATGCCTTCGATTTTTATGGTCGTTTAAAAAATTCATGGGAGCCATTAGGTAGTGATTCAACCAATCAATTGAAATATTGGCTAGACCCCAACAACACAGGAACTTCCTCAATAATAGGATTTTATCCACATCAAATCCCTAAAACATTAGATGTTTCTTTACTTTATATTTTAAATATTGAAGAAAACACTTGTACTTCTTCTTTTTCTCCGCAAGTGGTAATTATGAATAAAGGAACAGATAATTTGACTACATTAACTATAGAATATACACACAACGGCACATTGAATTCCTTTAATTGGACAGGCAATTTAGCCCAATTTGAAACTGAAGAAGTAAATTTGCCAGCTGTTAACAATCAAATGGGAAGCAACACTTTATCCATTGAGCTTCTCCAGCCTAATGGAGATATAGATGAAGACCTAGATGATAATTATAGAACCATTGAATACATTGCCAACCCTGAAGGGGCAAAAGTGAATTTTAAATTTTACATGTCCTGCTGGCCAGAAGAAAATTCATGGGAATTAACAGATGACGATGATAACATTTTATATAGCGGAGACAATTATCCATTAGGCTCGAATACAAATTTCTTAGCTGAAGAAAACTTCTGCTTACCAAATGGTTGTTATACACTTACTTTAAAAGATAGTTATGGCGATGGTGTTGCTGGTGCTGTTCATTCAACCTGTGATTATAATGGAAGCATGATTTTAACAGAAACAATGAGCGGAGTAGTTTTGGCTCAATTGTCAGAGTCTGAGGCCAATTTTGGTCATGAAATCAGCTTTGATTTTTGTATCACTTCCGCCGATATTTCTCAGCATTCTATAGATGATAAAATAAAAATATACCCCAATCCTTCCAGAGGGAATTTTACTGTAAAAATGGAGTTAGAAGGTGAAAAAACAATTAATATCACCACGATTCAAGGGAAAATTATATCAAGTTATCAAGTGCAAGGCAATACGTTGAAAGTACAAGAGGAACGCTTAACCTCTGGTATCTATTTAATCAAGATTAATAACGGAAAGAATAGTACAACTCAAAAGATTGTGGTACATTAAGTAAGCATTGAAAATAGTTAAATTGAGATTTTATGGCTGGAATATATATTCATATCCCTTTCTGTAAGCAAAAATGTTCATATTGTGACTTTCACTTTAGCACGACCTTTTCTGCCTATCGTGACCAGCTTATTGCAGCATTGATTGAAGAAATTAAATCTCGTGCAAACTATCTCGGTAAGCAAACAATAGAAACGATATATTTTGGAGGTGGTACTCCATCTTTACTCACCGAAGCGGAGTTAAAAGCAATTGTTGATAGTATTTATAAGCATTATACAGTTTCTCCTCAAATTGAGTTTACTTTAGAAGCTAATCCTGACGACATCAATGAAGACCAGCTTTTAATGTGGAAGGCTAGAGGTGTCAACCGATTAAGTCTCGGTGTACAGTCCTTTTTTCAATCAGATTTAGATTGGATGAATCGCGCACATTCTGCAAAAGAGAGCGTCGAAAGTATGAAATTGGCTAAAAAGCATGGTTTTTTTCTAACTACGGATTTAATTTACGGCTTACCCAATCACACCTTAGATATGCTCTCCCAAAACATAGAACAAATGGTCAGTTTGAAACCTGATCATATTTCTGCTTACTGTTTAACTGTTGAGAAAGGTACAGCATTGCACAAAATGATAGAAAATCACTACTTACCTGTTGTCGGGGAAGATGAGCAAGCAGAAGCTTTTGAACTGCTGGTAGATATTCTGGGAAAACGAGGATATCAACAGTATGAAATATCCAATTTTTCAAAAAACAACGCGTATTCTAAGCACAATACCAATTATTGGTTAGGTGAACACTATTTGGGGATTGGTCCTTCAGCTCATTCTTTTAACGGCGTATCAAGAAGATGGAACGTGGCTAATAATCATCAGTACATGAAAAAAGTTTCTGCTAATGAAACCTATTTTACAGAAGAAATCTTAAGTCCAAAAGATTCCTTTAATGAGCTTCTTTTAACTAGGCTAAGAACAAAATGGGGAGTAAATTTAGAGGACTTGCTTTCAATACACCAGCCCGATGCTTCTTTCTATAAGCAAAAAGAAAACTTTTTATCTCAAGGGCTTTTAGTTGAGAATAAGGGCGTTATGTCTTTAACCAAAAAGGGAAAACTTCAGGCAGATTACGTGGCATCAATGTTATTTTCATTATAGCTCGATTTTATAATTTAAAATTCATTAATTTTCCGACTTATGGAGAATAAAAATGTATTAAAAGGACTTTTATTTGTTGGGTTAGGAGCTTCTTTTTATGGCATGCTGGCTACCTTTGTTAGAGTTGCATACAATAATGGATATACTACAGCCGAAGTTACCACAGCGCAATTTACAATCGGAATTTTAGGTTTATTTTTGCTTACCTCATATCAAAGCAAAAAGTCTTCACAGCCACGAATAAAGCCTACCAAAAAAGAACGTCTTCAATTAATCACAGCAGGAACTTCCTTTGGAGGCACGAGTTTGTTTTACTATCTCTCAGTTCAATATATTGATGTTTCTATTGCAATTGTAATGTTAATGCAATCGATATGGATAAGTGTGGTTTTAGAAGCTATTTTAGAAAAGAAAATTCCTTCTAAAGAAAAAGTAATTGCCACCCTCATTGTATTGTTTGGTAGTGTTTTGGCTACAAACTCTTTTCAATCAGATATTTCAATAGATATTCGTGGTGTTTTTTGGGGAATTTTGGCTGCTTGTTCATATACGACAACCATGTTTACATCTAATCGCATTGCCACTCACTTACCTCCAATTCAAAAAAGTTTAATCATGCTTTTGGGTGGAAGTGTTCTCATATTTTTGTTTTTAATTTTCTCTCAAATCGGTCCGCTCCACTCTAGCTTTTTTGAATCTATCTATTTTAGTTTTACAGACAATGCAGATGGAATTAAACCCTTTGATTTTTCCATTTTTTATACCTATGGTTTGTTCTTAGCCATATTTGGAACAATTTTGCCTCCTATATTTTTGAACAAAGGATTTCCCTTAGCTGGTTTAGGATTAGGAAGTATTGTGTCTTCAATTGAATTACCTGTTTCAGTTACATTTGCCTATATTGTATTGGGAGAACAAACCTTTCTTGTTCAGTGGCTTGGAATTCTTCTTATTCTTGCCGCTATTGTGTTAATGAACTGGAGGAAGTTAAAGCAACCACGCTCATAAACTTTTATTTTCCATATAATAAGGAATAAAAAAAGGTGTGAATAAAATCCACACCTCCTTTATAAACGATATGCAATTACACTTGCTCCGTTTTCGAAGCAAGAGCTTCTTTAATTTTATCTTCTAACTCATCCATTAGTTCTTGGTTGTCAGCAATAATTTGCTTTACTGCATCTCGACCTTGACCTAAGCGCGTTTCTCCATAAGAGAACCATGATCCACTTTTTTTGATAATGTCTAAGTCTACACCTATGTCTAATATTTCTCCTACTTTAGAAATACCTTGTCCATACATAATGTCAAATTCTGCTTGTCTAAATGGAGGAGCCACCTTGTTTTTAACAATTTTCACTTTTGTTCTGTTTCCAATTACAGCATCACCATCTTTAATTTGGCTTGAACGTCTGATATCAACACGCAGTGAAGAATAGAATTTAAGTGCATTTCCACCTGTGGTTGTTTCAGGATTACCAAACATCACACCTATTTTGTCACGTAACTGATTAATGAAAATGCAACAAGTTCCAGTTTTATTAATTGAACTTGTAAGTTTTCTCAAGGCTTTCGACATCAATCGAGCTTGTAATCCCATTTGACTATCGCCCATTTCTCCTTCAATTTCAGCTTTAGGAGTAAGCGCAGCAACCGAGTCAATGACAATTAAATCAATCGCTCCTGAGCGAATTAAATTATCCGCAATTTCTAAAGCTTGCTCACCGTTGTCTGGCTGAGAAATTATAAGATCGTTTGTGTTGACACCCAGGTTTCTTGCATACGTTTGATCGAAAGCATGTTCCGCATCAATAAATGCAGCAATTCCTCCCTGTTTTTGTACTTCAGCAATTGCATGGATGGTTAAAGTGGTTTTTCCAGAAGACTCAGGCCCATAGATTTCAACTACCCTTCCTTTTGGATATCCACCTACGCCGAGTGCCAGATCTAATGTAAGAGAGCCCGAAGGAATGACATCTATATCTTCAATAGCTGCATCTCCTAATTTCATAACGGAACCTTTACCGTAGGTTTTGTCTAATTTGTCCATTGTTAATTGAAGTGCTTTAAGCTTTGCTTCATCAACTTTTACTTTTTTTGTTTCTGCCATATCGTTTATTTTTTATTGCATATAGATTTAAGTTTCTTATTTAAATTATAGCCCAAAAGATTCTAAAATCTCTTCGGCATGTGCCTTTGTTTTTGGCTTTTTAATCACATCGTGAATAATTCCCTCTTCATTAATTAAAAATGTTGTTCGATGTACCCCATCAAAAGTTCTTCCCATGAATTTTTTAGGCCCCCAAACTTGATATGCATTTAAAACTTCTCTGTTTGTATCTGCGATTAGGGTAAAGGGTAAGTCATGTTTTTGAATAAACTTTTGGTGTCTTTCTTCATCATCAGGACTAACACCAAGCACAACAATTCCTTTCTTTTGTAAAACAGAATAATGATCACGAAGATTACATGCTTGATTAGTACAGCCTGGAGTCATATCTTTGGGATAAAAATAAAGCGCTACTTTCTTCCCTTTAAATTCCGAAAGCGAAATTGTATTTCCATTTTCATCTTTTGCTGTAAAATCTGGAGCAGCATCTCCCTTTTTTAAATTCGTCATACTGATATTAATTTAAGCATTGTTTTGACAAAATATTAATCAAATATAAGAACTATTTTTAATTTGCAAATAAATTATCATAAATATTTTTCACTTTTATTAAAAACCACTTTGCTATTTCATGTTCTATGGTGTTAAAAATCAACGTTTTTAGGGCAAATCAACTTAAAACCTATTCAAATGAGAATAAAAACCCTATTTTTATCTTTGTTATTCCTTAAAACTTTTATTATTTTCCAATGTTAATTGAATATATGTTTTTTTTAAAAAATAGAAAGAGTTGAGACAATTAAAAATTTGGTTTGAAAATTTCTTAAGCAATCAAAATGTTGCGGAGGCAGCTATTCCCTACCTCTCCTTTTTAGCCATGTTATTAATCACGGTTGTTTTGTTAATTCTTGGAGTATATTTAACAAAAGTAGTTTTAAGAAAAACAATCGGTGACTTTGTGAGTAGAACAAATCGGAAGTGGCAACAACACTTAATAAAGTATAAGTTGCTCAATGCACTTTCATTAGTTGTCGCCATCATTATTTTAAAAGCGACACTACCTCTTCTTTTTGAGGGAGTTCCAGAGTTGCTGATTTTTATGGAAAAACTACTTGATATTTTCCAACTCATTGTTGTTTTTAGAATTATTAACTCCATTTTAAAAGCAACAGAAGAATCTCTCTTATCAACTCAACTGTACATTGACAAACCCATTTCTAGCTATTTTCAATTGATTCGAATTGCACTTGTTGTGTTGGGAATCGTATTGAGTTTATCCATTCTATTAAGTAAATCACCACTTTATTTTTTTGGAGCTTTCGGTGCGATAAGTGCTGTACTTCTTCTTATTTTTAAAGACACTTTGTTAGGTTTGGTTGCGAGCGTTCAAATTTCAGCAAACGACATGGTGCGCATTGGTGATTGGGTTGAAATGCCTAAGTTTAACGCTGATGGTGATGTGGTTTCTATTAACTTGAACACAGTTAAAGTAAAAAACTGGGATAAAACCATTACTACTGTTCCTACCTATTATTTTGTAACTGAAGGTTTTAAAAACTGGAGAGGAATGCAAGATAGTGGGGGAAGGAGAATTAAGAGAACTTTGAGAGTTTCCCTCAATAGCGTACGTTTTGTGGATGAAGAATTGCGAGATCGCCTGATGCAATACGATTTGCTAAAAGAATATTTAACAGAACGAGAGCAAGAAATTCAAGAACACAACAAAGCTAAAAATGTCAATACAGCAGTCCTAATTAATGGTCGACGTTTAACAAACATTGGTGTTTTTAGGGTATATATTAAAAAGTATTTAGAACAACATCCTGAAATCCATCAAGAGATGTTAATGAGTGTAAGACAAATGAATTCTGACGAGTTCGGAGTGCCTATTGAAGTATATTGTTTTGCTAATACAACAAAGTTTGTTAAATATGAAGAAATACAATCTGATGTTTTTGATCATTTGTTTGCAGCGGCCACATTCTTTGATATAGAATTATTCCAACGACCAACAGGAAAAGAGTTAACGATGATTAATAAGAAATAATTTGATTATCTTTACGAAGTTATTTAAATAATGGGGGTTTAGCTCAGTTGGCTAGAGCGCTTGCATGGCATGCAAGAGGTCATCAGTTCGAATCTGATAATCTCCACTTTTAAAGACCTAATAAATAAGGGTTAATTTGCTAAAATATAAATATGCAAAAATTAAAGATTGAACACACAAGTTACATTACTCATGATGTAAAAAGATTTCTTTTAGAGAAACCAAAAGATTTTATTTATGCTCCTGGAACAGCAGCAAGATTTTCAATAAACAAACCAGGGTGGGAAGACAAAAAAAGACCTTTTACCTTCACTTCTTTGAACAATTGGCCTCAACTTGAATTAATTGTTAAGATTTATGAAGATCATAACGGCGTGACGAATGAGATGGCTAAATTAGAAGTTGGCGATGAGTTAATCATGCATGAAGTTTTTGATACCATTAACTATAAAGGAAAAGGAATATTCATTGCTGGAGGTACTGGAATTACTCCTTTCATTGCTATTTTTAGGGCTTTATATCAAAGTAACAACATCAAAAACCACGTTCTTCTTTACTCTAATCACACGCAATACGATATTATTTTGGGTGGAGAACTGCACCAAATGTTAGGAGATGCTTTTTTGAATGTGTTTACAAAACAAGGAGTAATCGGATTTAAAGAAAGAAGAATAGACCGAGACTTTTTAATTGAACACATTAAAGATTTTAGTGTCCAGTTTTATGTTTGTGGTCCGAAAGACTTTACAGAAGAAATCACTAATGCTTTAGTTGGATTGGGCGCTACACCCGAATCCGTACACGTATAGAAAGGTGTGTCTTTTATTAAGAAAGACCAAATATTACGAATATTGTAAGCATTAAAAAGGACGTATACTTTCTTATGTATACAACTAATCTTTAAGATTAATTAAGCCGTGCCTTATTTCTTCTCTTCTTGATAAAAAGAGCCGATATTCTTTAAATGTTCTGTTGGTTTTGCATGACCATAATGACAAGTGACACATTTTACATGATCAATTCTTTCAGGATGCTCACTGTTTTCCCAATTAAAATGTTCAGCGTTAATTTTTCGAGTCATGAGAATCATATGCCTAGCATATTCCTTTTCTTGTTTTGCATCGCTCACAAAGTCAAGTTCTTTTCCATTTTTTTTAGGGACATGACAATACACACATTTAACACCTAAAGCTTTATTATATCCTCTCATTAATCCCATTAAACTGTCTTTGGTAATATCATGAGGCAAAACCTTTAAGTTTTTCCACTCCCCTTGTTCGTTGTTCAGAGCATAAGGAGTGATCGATTGATGGCTTGTGTACGAAGACATTGAGCTTGCAATCACGACAACAGCAATAATGTTTAAAAGAATGATTGCTGCTTTACTGTTTTTCTTTCTTTCCATTTTCATAAGTTTAAATATACTCAATATTATTAAATAATATAAATTATCAAATCACATTTATCTATAAAAGTGTTTAGTCGAGTGTAATTTATTGTAAAAAAAATTAAATTTGACATCTAATTATAAATGAACTTTTAAAAAATGGGAAGAGCATTTGAAGCCCGAAGAACGGCAAAAGAAAAAAGATGGGGAATGATGTCTAGAGTTTTCCCTAAATTGCTAAAAGCCATCACTATGGCCGCAAAAGAAGGAGGAGATGATCCGAATATGAATGCAGCTCTTCGAACGGCAATTCAAAATGCAAAGTCAATGAATGTCCCAAAAGACAATATTGAAAGAGCCATCAAACGAGCTACAGCAAAAGATGTGGAGAACTATCAACTCATCAACTATGAAGCTAAAGCTCCTCATGGTGTACTTGTGTATATAGAATGTGCTACGGACAATCCCACGCGAACGATTGCCAATGTAAAAGCCTATTTCAATAAAGCAGGAGGTCAAATTGTGCCTAATGGCTCTATTGAATTTATGTTTGAAAGAAAAGCTGTTTTTGAAATTGCTCCTGAAGTTGCAGCTAATATAGATAGCGAATCTTTAGAATTTGAGTTGATTGACGCTGGAGTAGAGATGATTGAAAAAGAAGAGGATGGAGGGTTAACCATTTTAGGAGATTACACAAGCTTTGGAACTTTACAAACAGCTCTTGAAGAAAATAAAATAGAAGTCAATAAATCAAGTTTAAAGCGTTATCCCACAGCGCCTATCCAACTTACAGAAGAACAAATGGATGAAATAGATAAGTTGCTAGATAAGATTGAAGATGACGATGACATTCAACAAGTTTTTACAAATATTGAATAATTATTATCGGTGGTGTAGTTAGGATAAATTGGATGATACAATAATAGATTAAAAGACTTTTTATTATCTATTAATTGCCAGAAGGGTTTTTAATAAGTGATTTCTTATTCTTTCTTACTCTTATAAAGTTTATGATGGATATGAGAAGTAAAGGAATTGAATATATTAATGCGTTGATTAAAATGTCTACCACATTATTAGGTGTAAGCCCCTCTCCTTTAATTAACAAAACATCCATTACATAAATTCCTATCATTGAAAGATAGGAAAGTACAGCAAATAATATTAATTTAAATATGTCCATTTTTTATTATTTCGCATTGTTTTTGAGGTTGTGTTTTATCCTAAAGCTACTCATTTTTTCGTTTCTAATTCTAATTCCTGTTCCTTTTCTACATTGAATGTCGTAAAGTTTTATTGAATCTTGAGCTCGTATAAAGATTGCTGACGTAAAGGTAAATTTGTTCTTCCAACATAGTTAGCAACTGACTACATTATTGTATAATAATATTCTTCACTAATTTTTTTCCTTTCCACTCAAATTTAATAAAATACATACCTTTTTCGATTCCTTGAATATCAGTCTTTAATGGATTAACTTGTGTAAAACGTCTTATTTCTTGCCCTGAAATATTGTAAAACTGAATGTTTTCTACGGGATGACTAAAATAAATATAATCCGAAGAAGGGTTTGGGTAAATTTGCAAGTTCAGAGATTCACTTTCTTGGTTTATCGACAGTCCATCGTAAAAAACAGTCCGATTATAACACAAGATATTATCAATTGGAGTAATTTCATTTAATGTAGCGTTTATAGATGATGGAATTAATTCAAAACATTCCTCAAAGTTATCATTGTATTCATCTGTATAGTTTCCATAAGAACTAAAAACAATTGTTCTCAATAATATTGTATCATTTTGTTGTAATTCTAATCCAAAATACGGAATAGAGTCAATTAGTGGGAAAACCTCATGATTGTCAAAGGTTTGCTTGACTCCATTTATATAATAGTGAAATAAAACTGTGTCTGAGTGCGTGATTGTATTTGTACCTACATTTGTGAATTCTATAAAATATTGGATGGGAACTCTCAAATCTGGATAAGGATTCTTAATAGTGTCAGAAATTAAATTTGTAGAATCTGAGTAAACGTTTAATAATTTCAAATCTATAGCTTTTTGTGACGAAGCAGTGAATGAAATTATTATTGCGATAAGAATGCATTTAATTTTTCCCATAGAAAGCATCTTTATTTTAACAACGAATTTTAATATAGAATAGTTGGATTTTTACTGCTCATCTTGACTATATTTTTTAAAATAATACCTAACCGTAAAGCTTAAATGATGATTGTACGACTTGAGATTGGAAACGATATAAGGGTCAAAACGAATAAATTCATAGCGTTTCAGAGAATTCGTACCATGATTGTAAGAGAAAAGCCATTCTATCCTGTATTTATTAAATATTATATGCCTACTTCCTATGCCAAAAGAAATCATAGGGTTGATGCCTTTGGTTAGAATAGTTCTTGTTTGTGAAGGAATTTCAGCAGAATGATTTCCCGCTATAAAAGTATCTTCAAATGGAGAGTATGATAGTTTTAAACCACCAGAAAAAAATATTTTTCCTTTCCTAAAGGGTTGATAATCTATTAAAAGTGAAAAATAAGGATTGCCACCAACATATACAGTATTGTTCCCGAAATAAGAAAAATAGTCTGCTAGAAATGAGAAATGAGTGTACCCTATTTTTGCTTCAAACTTATTGTTAATTTCATACGAAAATAAATAACCCAAAACTTCAATTGATGGCTGAAACTGCCTTTTAATAATGTTGTTGCCATCATTCAGTTTTCTAGTATTATTCCAATACATGGAATTGGTAAGACCAATGTAAACAACGTGATTTGACCTTTGCTTAAAGGTTTTTTGCTGAGCAATAGACAGGTTACAAATAGAAAGTACTAAAACTAAAAATAAAGTTCTCATATTATTGGTTTAAAAAACTCTTCCTCTGAATCTTTCCTTATGGTATTTAAAAATGTCCAGTATTGTTCATTTGTAATCTCTGTTTGTGCTCCAAAGAATTGAATAATAGTGTTATAAGTATCTGATACAGATAAAGATTCCCTAAATATGTAATTTGAATATGGTACTGTTTTGAAATATAAGAACTTCAAATTGTTTCCATTTTCGATGCGTTGCTTATCCTCTTTCATAAATAAGAGATTGCTACATGATGTTAAAAATAAAAGGAATAAAACTAATAATCTATGCATGTCATCGTTTTTTTCTGGTGGTAGCTAACATCAGTACATCTATATACCTTCGTTATTTTTAGTTTATTCCTTAAACTTACTTATTTTTTCGTTTCTAATTCTTATTCCGTCAATAATTATTGTGTCAGTTTCTTTTTCCTTGAATAAATTTATTAAATGAACCCTTTTGTTTTCTGGGTTAAACTGAACTATGAGGTTTGGCATTAAAAAACAGTGTTTTTTCTCATTCCAAGTGATTTCGAAAAAGTGTATACCATCATGGGACATACGAATTTCTTGATTTTCTGGATTTGTTTTTATGATATCTATCATGTTTTCAAAAAAGTAAGTAAATATTGAGTCGTTTTCAAGTTTCTTAATTTCTTCTCTTTCAATTAATGACTTTTCCTTTTTATATGATAGGTTTAAACAATATGTTTCCCCATTTTGTTTCCAATGTACTTTTCCATAGCCATTAAAACCATTTGTATAAATCCAATGACTATATATAATTACAGTATCAACATTTGAAGTATACAAACTGTCTCTAATTCGAAATAGTTTTTGGTCTATAGGATGATAAGATTTATTTTCGTCGCACAGGTTAACCTGGTTAAACAACTCGATTGCTGTTGTTAAGCACAAGATTGGAATTAATGCGTATTTCAATTTATCCATCTATGAAAATGTTGTTCTAAAATTGATTGTAATGTCAGTCTGTCTAAACTTTCTTATTACATATTTCATAGGATGAAGATAATGAAAACCATTTAATTTTGTTGGATTTTTATAAATTTTATAACATTAGTAATGCTTCAAAATTAATAATAGCAATTGCACCTTGAGAATACGCTTTATTGGCATTTTTTTGACCATTCTTGGAGCTCTCTATTGAAGATCTAGAGAAAGAATTTATTTAGTTTTCTTCCTTTTTTTTGAGGCTTGTAACAAAGTACATTAGAATTGAAAAAAACATCATAGATAATAAAAATTTAGTCTCTATGTTTAATGGACTAATGAGTGTTAAAACAATTATAGAAGCACATATTACTTTGATGATAGCAGGTATTCTCAAAAGGTATTTTCTATTCTTATAAAGCACAGAAAGTCCTCCAAGGCCAAAGCCTAAGACTAGAAATAGCATTAATAAAATGAGAATAAATGCAAACATGATGTAAACATAGTAAAAAAATGAATAACCTAAAGTTTATTATAAAGCTACAAGAATAAGTGAGTTCTATCTCTGATAAAGTAAATAATGCAATTTCTGGCGTTAAAGGTAAAATGGATAATTACATCTTATACTAATCTATCTACAACCATCATTTTCCTTTCGTTTTTTATTAAATTTACTTCATGAAAATTTGTTTTGGCTTGTTTTGAACGGGTTCTAATGTAATAAATTGAAATCGCAGCTTGTGAATATGAAAGAGCTTTTTAAAATATTTAAAATTGATGAAGAGGAGGCAATTAAAATCTCTAGTTCACCTGACGAGCCTCATCAACACAATTATGAAGAACTAATTGTGGGGATGCATGGTCAATTAGAACATTTCATAGATTTCAAAACCACCATCATTGATGCGCCAGTAGTTAGTTTTGTTACAAAAGGGAAGCTTCATCGTGTGATTCCTAAATTAAAGAATGGTCAATGCGAGATGTGGGTGCTTCGGTTTAAAAGTGAGTTTATTCCCGAGACTACTTTTCAGCTATATTCAAATTATCACAACCATGCTACCTTGTATGTTCAAAACGAGACTCGCTTCAAATCTATTATCAAAATATGTGAAGTGATTAATGGAGAAATGAGGCAAGAAAATCCCGAATTGAATGTAGTAAGTCACTTATTAAGCGCGCTAATTCTTACAATTGAATCAGAAAGAAACAAAATAAAAACTGGTGAAGGAGATTGGGCAAGCAACCAAAACACAACCATTCGTAGTTTTTTAAAGATTTTAGAAGAGAACTATCAAAGACCATTAGGGGTAGAATTTTATGCAGACAAATTATTTATGTCTACCAGAAATTTAAACTTAATTTGTAAAAACATTCTCGATCAGACGGTGACAGAGATTATTGAAACACGAAGACTGATAGAAGCGAAAAATCAATTGACCCACTCCGATAAGCATATTTCTGAAATTGGCTTCAACTTGGGCTATAATGACAAAGCGTACTTTACTAATGTGTTTAAAAAACGGACAGGAAAAACACCTTCCGAATTTCGTGAGGAGATGAAAAAACTTTTTTCCTAATTTTACAATTCTTCTTCGGAAAATTACTACTGATTGTCCTTAAAAAAATAAATCTTTGTAATAGATGTTATTTAACAATCTTAAATTATAGGAAAATCAAGCGTTTGGCTTTGCTTGAACCCATAAAACACCATAATTAGAAAGGTAAAAATAAGAGGTCAATATGGATAGGTCAACATTTATTAAATCACTGGCATTATTGCCATTAGGAGCAGCAACTATGAAATTAGATGTATTAAATAAACTTACAGAACCAATGGGCAAAAGTAAGAAAATGCCCGTTTTGTTTTTGGGTCACGGCAGCCCAATGAATGCCATAGAAGAAAATGAATTTGTAACAGGATTTAGAAATGTCGCAAAGGAAATCCCATTACCTAATGCAATTTTATGTATATCAGCCCACTGGGAAACAAAAGGAACGCTTGTCACAGCAATGGAAAATCCTCCCACTATTCACGATTTTGGTGGATTTCCACAAGCACTTTTTGATGTTCAATATCCCGCTCCAGGAAACCCTGAGTTAGCCCTTGAAACACAATCGCTAATTACTTCCACTGAAGTTGGACTGGATGATAAATGGGGTCTTGACCATGGTGCATGGAGTGTAATTAAACATTTGTATCCTAATGCGGACATTCCAGTTATTCAAATGAGTTTAGATTACAGACAAGGACCTCAATTTCATTATGAATTAGGACAACAAATCAGTGCGTTGCGCGAAAAAGGAGTGTTGATTATTGGAAGTGGGAACATAGTGCATAATTTAAGAATGGTGGAATGGAGAAGATTGAATGAAACTTATGGCTACGATTGGGCAATTGAAGCTAACGAAAATATGAAAAGATTAATTCTTAATGGAGATCATAAACCGCTGATTAATTTCCGATTACAAGGAAAAGCTTGGGACTTGGCTATTCCCACTCCAGAGCATTATTTGCCACTCTTGTATACACTCGCTTTGCAAGATAAAAATGAAGAAGTTAAATTGTTTAATGACAAACCAGTGGCTGGGTCATTGACTATGACTTCTTTGAAAATAGGATAAAAAAAAGTTAAAGCTTAGTGCTGATTTCTATCGATTCATAATGAGCTTATACTTAATCATATCTACAACTTTCTTTGGTGTTTTTAAATTTTTATTAATTTCATCCTCTTTACCTTTGTAAAAGTATGCTTTAAATGCATTTCAATTAAAGTTGAAAGTATAAAGATGAAGCATAATTGCTATTAAAATAAAAACATTATATGAAAAGAGGAGACATATCAAGGATATTAAGAACGTTTGGGCTAATATACTTCACAGATTGGATAAGGTTTTACATTCAGAAAAGTAAGAATAAAAAGGAAAACCAATTGTTTAAGAAAAATCATCCTGATGTGGTTTTGCCACCTGATTATTTAATGTATGAATCTTTTCAATTAAACTATAAAAAATATTATATAGATAGTATTGAAACGGCAAAATGGCTATCCAATCATTTTGAAAAACATATTGAATTAAAAAATGTAAGAATTTTAGATTGGGGTTGTGGTCCAGGAAGGATTGTTAGGCATCTTCCAGAAATCCTAGGTTATGACAACGAGTATTATGGAACCGATTATAATAAAAAGTCGATTGATTGGTGTAAAGAAAACTTAAAAGGGATAAGTTTTAATCAAAATTCTTTAGAAGCATCCTTACCTTATACTGATGACTATTTTGATGTTATTTATGGCATATCAATCTTCACTCATTTATCAGAGCAAATGCATTATGAATGGTATAACGAACTTTACAGGGTCTTGAAACCTAATGGAATTATGTTTCTCACTACACAAGGGGATAATTTTAAGGTAAAGATGACAGACGCAGAAATTAAAGATTATCAGAATGACCAACTTATTGTGAGAGGAAAAGTTAAAGAAGGACACCGTACTTATTCTGCTTTTCATCCCAAAAAATTTATGCATAAACTTTTTGATAATGCAGAAATTCTTGAGCATATCGAAACTCCATACGAAAATGGAAAAGTGCCGCCACAGGATATTTGGATAATACGAAAACCATTGGTAAATTTAGAGAATGAGGAGCAGAGTATATCAAATTAATATTCACTCACAACTTAGACTCCTAGTTGCGCTGATAGGAACTTTTCCACTAAGCGTTTTTTTTATCAAAATGATTTTGCCAAAATTTGAGAGTGACATTTTTATTTTTCTGCTGATTTTAGCAGCCTTTATAATTTCATTTTATCTTTCTTATCATCTTGGATTGGGAAAAGCAAAAATTGTGTTTGATGAAGAAGGCTTACATCACATTTGGGAACGTAGATTTATTTTTAGCTCGGAAAAAAATCATTTAATTCCGTGGAATACAATGGATAGCTACACGTTTCAAGAAGACAGAACATTTGATAGTTTTATTATTAACCTGATTGACAATAGGCGTTATAAAATTGATGAAATGAATATTCTACCAATAAAAGATGACTTTAACCAATTGGTTAAGGATTTTCCAAAATTATCGAATGACTATAAAAACAGAAGTTCAGATAGTGAGACTAAACTGATTAAAGAAGGGAAAAGCATTTATGCGAGTAATATGTTTAATTTATTTTTATATTTTCTTTCGATCGGATTTTTAGTTTTATTTCTAAATAAGATGTTCTATCCAAAGTCCTCAATCTCGTGGGCATCACTGTCGCTCATAGGAAGCTTTGTATTCTATTATTGGATTATGAACTCCAAAAAAAAACAGAACGAATCTCGATTAATTTTATTAATTTCAATAAATGAATTAGTTTTTTGCCGATTGGGTTGTGCATGTTTTGTATAATTTATA
>Ga0209075_1000633_pt1 | contig 34386 bp, 29 predicted proteins | sample Stecom2011_FD_187523 | JGI IMG/M metagenome (GOLD analysis project Ga0209075, IMG submission 187523) | Agricultural soil microbial communities from Utah to study Nitrogen management - Steer compost 2011 (SPAdes) (version 2) | ecosystem: Environmental > Terrestrial > Soil > Agricultural land...
GCCCACAAAAAAAGCGCCTGGGGTTACCCGCGGCGCTTTTTTCATACCAAGTTGCTTACGGCAGCTTAGCTACCCAGAGCGGCGATGTCGTCCTGGGTGACTTCTTTGATGCTGAGCTTCACGCGACCACGCGCGTCCACATCCAGCACCTTCACGTGCACGTAATCACCTTCCTTGAGCACATCGGTGACGTTCTCAATGCGGCGATCCGCGATTTGAGAGATGTGCACCAGTCCATCCTTACCGGGCAGCAGGTTGACGAATGCGCCAAAATCAACGATCCGCTCGACCTTACCGTTATAGACCCGGCCGACTTCGATCTCGGCCGTAATCTCCACAACCCGGTTCACCGCCGCATCGGCGGCTTCCTTGTTGGCTGCGTATATGCGCACTGTACCGTCGTCATCAATATCGATGGACGCACCAGTCTCTTCGGTGATGGAACGGATGGTTGCACCACCCTTACCAATTACATCACGGATCTTCTCAGGATCAATTTTCATGGCGATCATCTTCGGCGCTTTCTCGGACAGTTCGGAACGAGAAGTCGAGATCACCTTGTTCATTTCACCCAGGATATGGAGACGGGCCTTATGGGCTTTTTCCAGGGCTACTTCCATGATTTCCTCGGTGATACCCTGGATCTTGATATCCATCTGCAGGGCGGTGATACCGTTTGCGGTACCGGCCACTTTGAAGTCCATATCGCCCAGGTGATCCTCGTCACCCAGGATATCGGTCAGAACAGCGAACTTGTCGCCTTCTTTCACCAATCCCATGGCGATACCGGCTACCGGAGCCTTCAGGGGAACACCGCCATCCATCAGGGCCAAACTCGCACCGCACACACTGGCCATGGAGCTGGAACCGTTGGATTCGGTAATTTCCGATACCACGCGGATCACATAGGGGAAGTCATCCTGGTTTGGCAGCATGGCTTGCACACCCCGGCGGGCCAGACGGCCGTGGCCGATCTCGCGACGCCCGGTTCCGGTCATCCGACCGGTTTCACCGACGGAGTAAGGCGGGAAGTTATAGTGCAGCATGAAGGGTTCCTTGCGCTCCCCTTCCAGGGCATCCACGATCAACGCATCGCGGCTGGTGCCCAAGGTAGCGGTCACCAAAGCCTGGGTTTCACCCCGGGTGAACAGCGCGGAACCATGGGCATTGGGCAGCACACCCACTTCAATCTGGATGGGCCGGACCGTATCGTTGTCACGCCCGTCGATACGGGGCTTGCCTTCAACGATATTGGTACGGACCACTTCTTCCTGCAGCTTCTTGAACAGGCCGACCACTTCGTCTTCAGACGGGCCTTCAACACCTTCTTCCGCAGGCACGAACTTGGCTACCGCAGCCGCCTTGATCTCATCCAGGCGAGCATAACGCTGCTGCTTTTCATGGATGCCATAGGCTTCGCTCACAGCACCACCGAACTCGGCTTTCAGCTGTTCGTACAGAGCGGTGTCTTCTTCCGCAGGCTGCCAGTCCCACTTCTGGGCGCCAGCCTCGGCCGCAAATTCCTTGATCGCCTGGATGGCAACCTGATATTCCTGGTGAGCATACAGCACGCCACCCAACATCTGGTCTTCGCTCAGCTCGGCTGCTTCCGACTCCACCATCAACACGGCTTCTTCGGTACCGGCCACCACCATGTCCAGCTTGGAGTTGGCCAACTCGCTGTAACTGGGGTTCAGCAAATAACCCTGCTCTTCGGTGAAACCAACCCGGGCAGCGGCCAGAGGGCCGTTGAAGGGTACGCCAGACAGTTCCAGGGCTGCGGCCGTCCCGATAATGGAAGCAATATCCGGATCATAGTCCTTGTTGGCGGACATGACGGTACAGATGACCTGTACTTCGTTCATGAAACCTTCGGGAAAAAGCGGACGGATGGGGCGGTCGATCAGGCGGGAAGTCAAGGTTTCCTTCTCGGAGGGACGTCCCTCACGACGGAAGTATCCGCCAGGAATGCGGCCCACCGCATAGCTTTTTTCCTGATAGTGAACCGTCAGCGGAAAGAAATCCTGACCGGGCTTGGCTTCCTTCTGGGCAACCACTGTGGCCAGGACCACGGTATCGTCCATGGTCACGAGTACCGCACCACTAGCCTGACGCGCAATACGTCCTGTTTCCAAAGTAACGTTCGATTGACCGAACTTAAACGTTTTTCTTACCGGTTTCACGGTAACTCCTTACACGATTGGGTGCCGCGCAGCACCTGAAATAAGACTCGAATCTCTTGACAACTACTATACACAAAAACAAAAAGGTACCGGGCCTAACATCCTGAGATGTAAACCCGGTACCCTATAGACTGTTCCTACAGAAGGACTGCTTAGCGACGCAGACCCAAACGGCCGATCAGCTCAACGTAGCGATCGGCGTTCTTTTTCTTGAGGTAGTCCAACAGTTTGCGGCGTTGGTTAACCATGCGAATCAGACCACGACGGGAGTGGTGATCCTGCTTGTTCACTTCAAAGTGAGCTTGCAGTTTGTTGATGTTCGCGGTCAGCAGCGCTACCTGTACTTCGGGTGAACCAGTGTCACCGGGTTTGGTTTGGTACTCTTGTGCGATCTGTGCTTTCTCGGCAGCAGTCAGTGCCATGATGATTCTCCTAATGAATATGCATTACTCGCAGCTCTACACTTCAAAGCTGCATCAACTTCACAACGACCACGCATACCTGCAGCCGTTTTGAAATTCTTTGAGGCCAGTAATTAGCCAAGCCTGCAGAGGCGTCGCGGTCTTAACTGATTGCCGCTCAGCTCACCCAGGCCAATAAATCTATTGTCCGCATCCCGGATGCGAACCATCCCCGAAAGCGAACCGGGGTTTATTCTAACTATTTGCCCTTGCAGAATCGAGCCTGTTTGACGGGAATCCAGCAAAATACTGGGAATATGTTCCAACCCTGCATCCACCGGCAACAACAGTCGATCCAGCGCCGCCAAAGCCGCGACCTCCTCGGCTCCGGCCGCTTCGCTCAATGCCTGCAGCTGCTCAAGCCCATGGCACTGCTCCAGGGTAAACCCCGCCGACTGGTCGCGACGCAACACAGCCACATGGGCACCACAGCCCAGAGCCTCACCGATATCCTCCACCAGCGTACGGATATAGGTCCCTTTACTGCAATGCACCTGAAGCTCCAGGCATTCCTGGTTCCAGGACAAAAGCTCCAGGGAATGAATCGTTACCCGTCGCGCCGGCCGCTCTATCTCGACGCCCTTGCGTGCCAGCTTGTACAGGGGCTGTCCCTGGTGCTTCAGGGCCGAGTACATGGGAGGCACCTGCTCAATCTCACCACGAAACCGCTCCAGGGTCTTCTCCAGCAGTTCCTGATCGAGCGCCGGCACCGGCCGCTCCTCGATCACGTTCCCTTCCGCGTCGCCGGAGTCAGTCCGAATCCCTAATTGCGCCCGGGTAAAGTAGGTCTTATCCGCATCCAGTAGAAATTGGCTGAACTTTGTTGCCTCGCCCAGGCAGATGGGCAACACCCCTGTGGCGAGGGGATCCAGGCTACCCGTATGGCCCGCCTTGGCCGCCTTGAACAGGTGGCGCACCCGCTGCAGGGCCTGATTGGAGGAAAGCCCCTGGGGCTTATCGAGCAGCAGGATGCCGTCGATCTCCCGAAACCGTTTTTTTCCCCTAGACAAACTCATTCCTCTACCGGACGATCGCCTTTATTACCTGCTTCATCCCTCGCCCGTGCCTGGTCGATCAGCGTCGAAATACGGCGCCCTTGCACCAAGGTGCGATCATAGTGGAACCGCAAATGGGGCATCACCCGCAGCTTGATCCGATGTCCCAGCTCGCTGCGCAGAAATCCTGCCGCATTTTTCAATATTTCAATGGACTCGTCGGCAGCGGACTCATCCTCAAGGTTGGCCGTATTCAAAATGGTGACATAGACATCCGCATAGGAGAGGTCTTTGCTCACCCGAACCTCGTTGACCGTAGTCATTCCCAGCCGGGGGTCTTTGATTTCCCGCTGGATCAGGTCGGCCAACTCCCGCTGCATTTGGTCACCAACACGCTGGGTTCGACTGAATTCTTTTGCCATCGCTATTCTCGCATCCGCACAGCCAAGGCCTGTGATTAAAGGGCTCTAAAAGGAATGCCCGGGCTTGGGCCCAGGCATTCTATCCAAAGAGCTTACAGATCAGGAAAGAGTACGTGCGACTTTGATCCGATCGAACACTTCGATCTTGTCGCCAACTTTCACGTCGTAGTTCTTCACTCCGATACCACATTCCATACCGGCACGGACTTCGTTCACGTCATCCTTAAAGCGACGCAGGGATTCCAGTTCGCCTTCGAAGATCACCACGTTGTCCCGCAGAACACGAATCGGCTTGTTCCGCTGGACCACGCCTTCCTGCACCATACAGCCGGCCACCTGGCCAAACTTGGGTGAGCGGAAGGTATCCCGCACTTCGGCAATCCCGATGATCTCTTCCTTGTACTCCGGCGCCAGCATACCCGTCAGGGCCTGCTTCACATCTTCAATGATGTGATAGATGACGCTGTAGTAACGCAGGTCCAGGCCTTCCCGTTCTACGATCCGGCGTGCGGTCGCATCGGCACGGACGTTAAAGCCAATAATCACCGCGTTGGTGGCCAGGGCCAGGTTGACGTCGGTTTCAGTAATACCACCCACACCGCCGGCAACGATTTTCACCTGAACCTCTTCGTTGCCCAGATCCGTCAGGGAAGTGGTCAGAGCCTCCAGGGTACCGCGCACGTCGGTCTTGAGGACGATATTGAGCACCCGGGCCTCGTCCTTGCCCATGTTCTGGAACAGGTTCTCCAGGTTGGCTGCCTGCTGACGCTGCAAACGCACGTCCCGGTACTTGCCTTGGCGGAACAGGGCCACTTCCCGCGCCTTTCGCTCGTTCGGAACCACGGTGAACTCTTCGCCGGCTTCCGGGGTGCCATCCAGGCCAAGGATTTCCACCGGGATAGAGGGGCCGGCCTCCTTCACCTTGGAACCATTTTCGTCGAGCATGGCCCGCACCTTGCCGTAGGTGGTGCCCGCGAGCACTACATCGCCCACCCGCAGGGTACCGTTCTGCACCAGGACGGTAGCCACCGAGCCCCGACCCTTGTCCAGGCTGGACTCGATCACCACACCCTTGGCCGGTGCGGAAGCAACGGCCTTCAGCTCCAGCAGTTCTGCCTGCAGCAGCACGGCTTCCAGGAGGTCATCGATTCCCTGTCCGGTATGGGCAGAAACGTTCACGAACTGGGTGTCGCCACCCCAGTCATCCGGCAGCACGTCAATATTGGCCAGTTCGGTTTTCACCCGCTCGGGATCGGCCTCTGGCTTATCGATCTTGTTGACCGCTACCACCAAGGGCACACCAGCCGCCCGTGCGTGCTGAACCGCTTCTTCAGTCTGCGGCATCACACCGTCATCAGCGGCCACCACCAAAATGACGATATCCGTACTCTTGGCACCACGGGCCCGCATGGCGGTGAATGCCGCGTGGCCTGGAGTATCCAGGAAGGTCACGATGCCCCTATCGGTTTTCACGTGATAGGCACCGATGTGCTGGGTAATACCACCGGACTCGCCCTTGGCAACCTTGGTGCGGCGGATATAGTCCAGCAGCGAGGTTTTACCATGGTCAACGTGACCCATCACACTGACGACCGGCGCACGGGTCTCCTGTACACCTTCGTAGCTGATGGAGTCCAGCACCTCGGTCTCGAGCGCATTCTCCTGCACGAGTTTGACCGTATGGCCCATTTCTTCGACCACCAGTTGAGCGGTCTCCTGATCAAGCACTTGGTTGATGGTCGCCATGACGCCCATCTTCATCAAGGTCTTGATCACTGCCGTCGCTTTCACTGACATTTTCTGCGCCAGCTCGGCCACGGTAATCGTTTCGCCAATTGTCACTTCATGCACCATAGGCTGGGTCGGCATTTCGAAGCCGTGGGTCTTTTCCTTCGGCTTCTTCTTGACCTTCAAGCGACGCGGACGGCTTTCGTCCTCGTCATCGACCAGCTCCTCAATATGATTGTGGCGAGGCTTGGGCACCGCTTTGACCGGCTTGTGTTTCTCCCGGCGCTTAACAGGTTGCTCTTCCTCATCGTCATCCCCTTCGGGTCTGACTTTCTTCTTCGCCTTTTTCGCCTCGTGCTTTTTAACCTCTTCTGCTTTCGCGGCGACCTCTTCCTCTGTCAGCACGGGCTCTTCCACTTCCTCAGCCTCGGCCGGTTCTTCGCCTTGCTCGGCAACCGTCTCGGCCTCAACGGCAACGGCAGGCTCCTGCTCCGGAGTCGTTTCAGGCGCGGTTTCAGCAGCCGCCTCGACTGCCTCTGCAGCAGCTTCCTCAGCCTCTTGCTGACGGGCCTGCTCGGCTGCAGCCTCCTCTTCCTGCTGGGCTTCCAGCTGGCGTTTTTTCTCCTGCTCCGCTTCCAGCAAGACGTCGGTACGCTTGATGTAGGTGCGCTTCTTGCGCACCTCCACATTGACGGTCCGCTGGCCGCCCACTTTTAGTGTGGTCGTTGTCTTACGTTGTAGAGTAATTTTGCGCGGCTCTGCAGCTTCACCGTGAGTGCGTTTGAGATACGCCAACAAAACCTGCTTTTCTGCGTCTGTCACTGGGTCGGACTCTTTCTTTTGAGGCAGTCCGGCATCCTGAATTTGCTTGAGCAGACGATCAACGGGAGCGCCTACATCTGCGGCAAGCTGTTTAACTGTTACATCAGCCATGCGGGGTTCTCCTGTGTCGTGACTATTGCTGATCTTCGAACCAAGGCGCGCGGGCAGCCATGATCAACTTGCCGGCCCGATCCTCGTCCATACCATCGATATCCAACAGATCATCAATAGACTGCTCTGCGAGATCTTCCATTGTGGTGATGCCCTTCACGGCAAGTGCAGCAGCCAACTCCCGATCCATGCCCTCCATGTTCAGCAGGGCCTCCTCGGGAGCCGCTTTTTCCAGCTGCTCTTCAGTTGCGATGGCCTGGTTCAGCAGGACATCCTTGGCTCGGGCACGTAGTTCACCCACCAGTTCTTCATCAAAGCCCTCAATGGACAGCATCTCTTCCAGGGGCACATAGGCGACCTCTTCCAGCGTGGTAAAGCCCTCGCTCACCAGGACGCCCGCAAGCTCTTCGTCTACATCCAGATGCTTCACGAAGTGTTCCACGTGCTTGCTGAATTCTTCCTCCTGCTGTTTGCCGGCTTCCTCTTCACTCATCACATTGAGCTCCCAGCCGGTCAGCTCGCTGGCCAGGCGTACGTTCTGGCCATTACGGCCAATCGCCATGGCCAAATTGTCGTTGGACACGGCCACGTCCATGGTATGGGAGTCTTCATCCACCACAATGGATGCCACCTCCGCCGGTGCCATGGCGTTGATTACCAACTGTGCCGGGTTGTCGTCCCACAGCACGATATCGATCCGCTCACCGCCCAGCTCGTTAGAAACCGCCTGAACCCGGGCTCCGCGCATCCCCACGCAAGCACCAATCGGGTCAATCCGGCCGTCATTGGTCTTGACCGCGATCTTGGCCCGAAGCCCCGGATCACGGGCAGCCGCCTTGATTTCAATAACTTCTTCAGCGATTTCCGGCACTTCGATACGGAACAGCTCCATCAGCATTTCCGGGCAGGAACGGCTCAGAACCAATTGCGGTCCGCGATTCTCAGTCCGGATTTCCTTCAACAGGGCGCGAACACGGTCGCCCATCCGGAACATTTCCCGGCCGATGAGCTGATCCCGCGGCATCACCGCCTCGGCGTTGCCACCCAGGTCGACAATGATGGCGTCGCGGGTGACTTTCTTCACGGTACCGTTAACAAGCTCACCGACTTTTTCCCGGTAGCTGTCAACGATCTTGGCCCGCTCAGCTTCGCGGACCTTCTGTACGATGATCTGCTTGGCGGCTTGTGCGCCAATCCGTCCAAATGCGACAGACTCGACTTTTTCCTCATGCACGTCGCCTGGAGCCAAGGACGGGTCGATCTGCTGCGCTTCTTCCAGCGTCAGTTCCGTGCCCAGGGCCGGAACCGCATCATTGTCCACGACGAGCCAGCGGCGGAAGGTTTCATACTCGCCAGACTTACGGTCGATGGATACTCGTATGTCGGCTTCCTCGTCTTCATAACGTTTTTTGGTTGCGGTCGCCAACGCCAACTCGATAGCCTCGAAAATAACTTCTTTGTCGACGCCCTTCTCGTTTGAGACCGCTTCTACGACCAATAGGATTTCTTTATTCATGATGATGTCCGCCTAACACCGAATCCTTAGAACTGTGCAACGATATTTGCCTTTTCGATCGTCTCGATAGGCAAAAGGTACTCATTGTCGTCCACTTGCACGACTACTTCGTCGCCTTCCACACCCTTGAGCAACCCTTTGAAGTTGCGCCGCCCACCATAGGGAGAACGCAACCGGACCTGAACCACCTCACCGGTGTAGGCTGCAAACTGCTCTAGTCGAAACAGAGGGCGATCCCAACCCGGAGACGAAACTTCCAGAGTATATTCCCCTTGAATCGGGTCCTCGACATCCAGGATGCCACTCACTTGTCGACTTACGGCCTCGCAATCGTCGACCGTAATGCCGTCATCCTCCTTATCAATATAAATACGCAATACCGAATGACGGCCTTGACCGAGAAACTCCATTCCCCAAAAAATATATCCCAGCCCTTCTGCAATCGGCTGGATCATTTGCTCCAGCTCAATCAGCTTGCTTGCCAATATGCACCCCTTCTCTTAGACGGCGCCCAAATAAAAAATGGGCACAACGCCCATTCAAACTTCGTGGACCTTTTTCCCGATCCAACAAAAAACCCCTTAAAAAAGGGGTTCTTTGAAAATCTGTCTTGACCGGAGACCTGCCAGCGAGGCAACCCCTCAACCACTGAAGGCGAAATTATAGCCACATCGCCGCCACTGGTCAACTCCGAGCAGATTGCCACACCGTCCATATATAGCATCCGCTAGACTTTGTATGGTGCCGAAGGCCGGACTCGAACCGGCACGACTTTCGTCACTACCCCCTCAAGATAGCGTGTCTACCAATTTCACCACTTCGGCAAAAACTTTTTGAAACTGTTTCTAAATCATTTACTCCAGCGCAGGCTTGGCGTTCGGGTCAATCTCATCGCGCTCTTGAGCTTGTTGCTCACCTTCTTGGCCAGGCACTTCCTGAACCTCGGGGATCAGCGCATAAGGGTCAGAAACCCGAGACGCTTGCTGCTTGGCAAATACCGCCAAGGTAAAGCTCGTCAGGAAAAACAGCACCGCCAGAACCGCAGTCAGCTTGCTCAGAAAGGTTGCGCTGCCGCGACTTCCAAACACCGTCTGCGACGCACCGCCTCCGAAGGCAGCTCCCGCATCTGCACCTTTACCATGCTGCAGCAGCACCAAGGCGACTACCGCTACGGCAACCAGCACGTGAAAAACCACTACCAGTGTTTCAATCAATCCCATGAGCGGAACCTTTCAACAGCTCAAGCATTAATTCCGGCTTTACAAATCGCCAGAAACTCTTCTGCTACGAGAGAGGCACCACCGATCAAGCCACCATCGACGTCCGGCAAAGCGAATAGCTCTCGTGCATTGGCGGCCTTCACACTACCGCCATATAAAATCTTGATCAAATCAGCCTGCTCGCCAAAGCGTTCGCGCAAAACCTGACGCAAACAGGCGTGAACCTCTTGCACTTGCTCGGGACTGGCGGTTTCACCCGTACCGATAGCCCACACGGGCTCATAGGCCACAACCAGCCTGGATGCATCTTCCGGCGTTACCGCTGCAACACCAGCCAGCAATTGCTCACGGCACACTTTCAGCGCCTCGCCCCGGCGCCGTTGTTCCAGGGTCTCTCCAACACAATACACTGGCTGGAGCCCGGCTTGTAATACCAGCCTGATCTTGTCCGCAAACTGAGCTTCTGCCTCAGACAACAGGCTACGCCGTTCAGAGTGCCCGACAATAACCAGTTGGCACCCTACATCCTTGAGCATGGATGCAGTGACTTCCCCGGTATAGGCACCTTCCTCGAAGGCTGATACGTTTTGAGCCCCCAGCAAGAATGCTGTACCTCTCAAGAGCTCTTCAGCCTTCGCCAGATAGACCAAGGGCGGACATACAGCCACTTCCACTTCCGAAGGAACCTGGTCGCTGTGAGCTTTCAGCGCACCGAGCAGTTGCTCAACAAACTGGCTATTCCCATTGGACTTCCAGTTCCCTGCAACTAACTTTTGACGCATTCTTCTCTCCACCCGTTCGGCGAGGCGCAAATACTAACCGAGTTAGGGCCAAGACTCAAGCATTCGGTGAGCAACTCAGTCTAGGTCATTCAAGCCAGGCAGGCTTGCACTTGGTCGGCCAACTCCTGGGCAATTTCCCCGACCAGTTTTTCATCAACGCCTTCCACCATCACACGGATGACCGGCTCGGTACCCGAGGGCCTCAATAACACCCGACCTTCCTGCCCCAGACGCTCTGTAGCCCGTGCGACCGCCTGTTGCACATCCGCGTGGCTGGACACATCCTGGCGCGTTTTCATGCGCACGTTGATCATGGTTTGGGGCAGCTTGCTCATGCCTTGCTTGAGCTCATACAGGGAGGCCCCTTCCTGCACCATGGCCACCAGCACCTGAAGCGCCGATACGATACCGTCACCCGTGGTGGTGACGTCCTTGCATACGATGTGACCGGAGCCCTCGCCACCAAGTAGCCAGCCCTTCTGGCTGAGCATCTCCATAACATAGCGGTCACCGACCTTGGCCCGCTCGAAGGGAATCCCCAGTTCACGGAATGCCAGCTCGGCACCGAAGTTGGTCATCAGGGTGCCGACCACCCCGCCCCCCAACCGGCCCTGGCGCTGCTTATGACGCGCAATGATAAAGAGGATCTCGTCGCCATCGATGATCTCCCCTTTGTGGTCAACCATGATCACCCGGTCGCCATCCCCGTCGAAGGCGATTCCTACATCCGCCCCCTGCTCCAGAACGGCAGCCACCAAAGCCTCTGGGCTGGTGGATCCGCAGCCGTCATTGATATTGACGCCATTGGGGCGAGTTCCGATGGCGTGCACTGTAGCCCCCAACTCCCGGAACACGCTGGGCGCCACATGGTAGGTGGCCCCCTGGGCGCAATCGAGTACGATACTCAACTTCTCGAGGCTCAGCCAAAAGGGCACGCCACTTTTACAGAATTCGATATAGCGCCCCTTGGCATCGTCGACGCGAACCGCCTTCCCCAAGTGCATGGGCTCCGCCACCACCATGGGACGCTCCAGCCAGGCTTCGATTTCAGCCTCGACCTCATCAGGGAGCTTGCAACCATCAGCACCAAAGAACTTGATACCATTGTCATAATGAGGGTTGTGGGAGGCACTGATCACCACCCCGGCACTGGCGCGGAATGTCCGCGTCAGATAGGCAATGGCGGGCGTCGGCATGGGCCCCAGGAGCATCACGTCCATTCCCGCCGCGGCAAAGCCAGCCTCGAGGGCAGACTCAAACATATAGCCGGAAATTCGCGTATCCTTGCCCACTACGACCCGGCCTCGCTGGCCATCCACACTCTTGAACGCCTGACCAACCGCCCACCCTAGCTTAAGCACAAAATCAGGAGTAATTGGGTACTCACCAACCCGGCCACGAATTCCATCCGTTCCAAAATATCGTCTTTCAGCCATGCGTTTTAAACTCCTTGAATTGCCGCTGCCATTTTAACGGCATCGACATTTTCCCGCACATCATGTGCTCGAATAATAACAGCGCCCTTCATCACCGCCATCGCGGCGGCGGCCGCACTGGCTACCGCCCGATCCGCCACATCCCGCCCGGTGACTTCACCCAGCATTCTTTTACGGGACACCCCCACCAACACGGGAAAACCCAGGGCACAAATATGTTCCAGATGCTGAAACAGCTTCAGGTTGTGCTCCAGGTTTTTAGCAAACCCAAAGCCCGGATCCAGAATAATATTCTTGGGCGCAATCCCTGCGGCAGCACAAGCGGCTACCTGTGCCGCCAGAAAATCCCGCACCTCAGTCACTACGTCATCATAATGGGGATCTTGCTGCATGGTGTCCGGCTCGCCCAGCATATGCATCAGGCAAACCGGCACACCGGACTCCACGGCGACCTGCAAGGCTCCCGGACGACGAAAGGAACGCACATCATTGAGCAAGGCCGCACCCTTTCGAACAGACTCAGCCATCACCTCTGGCGTACTGGTGTCCACGGAGATCACCACATCAAACTCCCGATGGATGGCCTCCACAACCGGACATACCCGATCCACCTCTTCCTGCACAGATACCGACTGGGCTCCCGGACGGGTCGACTCCCCTCCGATATCGATAAAAGTCGCCCCATCGGCCACCATTTGCTCTGCCCGGGACAGGGCCGCATCCATTGTTATATACCGGCCACCGTCGGAAAAGGAATCAGGTGTAACATTCAAAATACCCATCACCTGAGGAACACTCAAATCAATCTTCTTGTTTCCGAACTGCATTAGCGTCTACCCAAAAGAACAAAAAACAAAACCCGACAAAACAAAAACCCGGCCATGGCCGGGTTTTGTTAATCGGCAGATACTTAGTGTTCGCCAGCCGCGCCACCAATCGCGCCCTTACCAGGCGCCGGAGGCTCGGCGGGAGCCGGTTGTGGCTCCACTTCAGGACGTACCACTCCACCGCCTGCCGCAGAACCACCGTCGGTCCAGCCCTTAGGAGGCCGAGGCACGCGCCCTGCCATAATGTCATCGATCTGCTCGGCATCGATGGTCTCATACTTCATCAAGGCTTCGGCCATCATATGGAGCTTGTCAAAGTTCTCGGTCAGGATCTGCTTGGCCGTCTCGTAACACTCATCAATGATGGACCGCACTTCGTCGTCGATACGCTGAGCGGTTTCCGGCGAGTAGACCTTCGCCTGGTGGCCGGCTGAGCGGCCCAGGAAGACCTCTTCACTCTCGTCGTCATACATCAAGGGTCCGAGCTTTTCGGAAAGCCCCCACTTGGTGACCATGTTACGGGCCAATTCGGTCGCCCGCTTGATATCGTTGGAAGCCCCAGTGGTGACCCCATCAAAGCCTAGTGTCAGCTCTTCCGCAATCCGACCACCAAACAGACTGCAAATACGGCTGATAAGGGAGCGCTTGCTATGGCTGTAGCGATCCTCTTCCGGCAAGAACATGGTAACACCCAAGGCCCGGCCCCGAGGAATAATACTCACCTTATAGACAGGGTCATGCTCCGGCATCAGACGCCCCACAATCGCATGCCCGGCCTCATGGTAGGCGGTATTACGCTTTTCCTTCTCAGACATGACCATGGACTTGCGCTCAGCGCCCATCATGATCTTGTCTTTGGCCAACTCAAACTCCGCCATGCTAACCACACGCCGACCGGCCCGGGCCGCAAACAAGGCTGCCTCGTTGACCAAGTTGGCCAGATCAGCACCAGAAAATCCGGGCGTACCGCGGGCAATCACTCCCGCATTAACATCGTCATCCAGGGGCACCTTACGCATATGCACTTTCAGGATCTGCTCCCGGCCGATGATGTCCGGCAGATTCACGACCACCTGGCGGTCAAACCGGCCCGGACGCAACAGAGCCGGATCCAGTACGTCAGGACGGTTGGTAGCGGCAATCACAATCACACCTTCACTACCCTCGAAACCATCCATTTCCACCAGCAACTGGTTCAGGGTCTGCTCACGCTCATCGTGCCCGCCACCCAGGCCAGCGCCCCGATGGCGACCCACAGCGTCGATCTCGTCGATAAAAATAATACAGGGCGACTGTTTCTTGGCCTGCTCAAACATGTCGCGCACACGGGAGGCACCCACACCCACAAACATTTCCACGAAGTCCGAGCCGGAAATCGAGAAGAAGGGCACCTTCGCCTCGCCGGCAATGGCTTTAGCCAGAAGCGTCTTACCGGTACCGGGCGGGCCGACCATCAGCACGCCACGGGGAATCCGGCCACCCAGACGCTGGAATTTGCTGGGATCACGCAGGAACTCCACCAGCTCCTTCACATCCTCTTTGGCCTCATCAACACCGGCCACGTCCGCGAAGGTGGTCTTGATCTGGTCCTCGCTCATCAGGCGGGCTTTGCTCTTGCCGAAGGACATGGGGCCTTTGCCGCCGCCACCGCCTTGCATCTGCCGCATGAAGAACATGAACACGGCAATGATGACCAGAATGGGGAAAGAAGCCACCAGCAACTGGGTCCAGATGCTCTGGCGCTCTGGCTCACGACCGATGACCGTCACCCGGTTGTGGATCAGGCTGGGCATAAGATCCGGATCATGTACGTTGGGGCGGATGGTTTCAAAACGTGTGCCATCCTGACGCTCTCCTTCGATGACCAACCCGTCAATTGTCACCCTTTGCACCTGGCCATTTTCCACCAGCGACACAAAGTCGGAGTAGCTCATCTGTTGGGATGCGGTCTGCGGATTGAAGTTGTTGAACACAGTCAACAACACCGCCGCAATGATGAGCCATAAAACCAAATTTTTTGCCATGTCGTTCAAGGGCTACCCCTCACCAGATCGTAAAGCCGAACGTTTCTACTATAAACTTTGCATTTGGGTTTCACCATACCACTATAGTGGCTAATCCCCAAGCCAGAAGCGGCTATCAGCCACATTGACCGTCACTATTACTAGCCACGGCCCATTGGCCCGTCCCGCTTGTCCATCCTTTTTTAAGGGATGCCTATTATCCCTTTAAGCCTTTGTCTCGGCTCGGCACTCCTTTGCATTTGTGAATCAACAGAGCCCCTGCAAGGCCCACTATTGGTTATCTGTTTGGTTATCTGTTGGTCTGGACTGCCTACCCCTTGAAACCCCGGGCGACCAGATACACTTCTCGGGAGCGCGCCCGCGATGCATCCGGCTTGCGGATCAGGACCTTGGCAAAGTGCTCCCGGGCGGTCTGCTGGAATTCAGTAAAACCTTCCCCCTGAAAAACCTTGCACACAAAATCGCCCCCAGGCTTCAGGGCATTCACGGCAAAGTCCAGCGCCAGCTCTACCAGATACATAGCACGGGGAATATCTATTGCCACCATACCACTCATATTGGGAGCCATATCAGAAATTACAAGATCTGCCTGCTCATCTCCAAGCGCCGCCTGGATACGGTCAAACACCTCTTGCTCGGTAAAGTCCCCTTGGATGAACTCCACTCCTGCCAGGCTATCCATGGGCAGAATGTCGCTTGCCACGACCCGCCCTTTCTCTCCCACCAGCTCAGCCACCACCTGGGACCAACCGCCTGGCGCAGCGCCCAGGTCGACCACCAGCATGCCGGGACGAATCAGCTGATCCTTGCGGTTAAGCTCAACCAGCTTATAGCTCGCCCGGGACCGATAACCTTCTTTCTTGGATAGTTGGACATAGCGATCGTCAAAATGTTCTTTCAACCATCGCGCACTGGACTTTGAACGGGCCACGACAACCTCAAATAAAGATTCGTTATACCTGCACGATAACGTAAAATGGCGGCAATCGGGAGTTTTCCCCCAGTCATTTTGCCACAAGAGAGTTCCATGCCTTTAACAATTGAAGAGAAAAAACACTATCGCGCCCTGGCGCACCCCCTGAAACCCATTGTCACCATTGCCGGAAAGGGGCTGTCGGAAGGCGTCCTCCAAGAAGTCGACCGGGCCCTGAACGACCATGAGCTGATCAAGGTGAAGGTCAAGGTTGGAGACCGCGAGGTCAAACACCAAGTGATCGAGGAGTTGTGCACGGCACTGAAAGCCGACTGGGTACAGACCATTGGCAATACGGCCATCCTCCTGCGCCGTGCCGCCAAACCCAACCCCAAACTGTCCAACCTGATCCGCCACGGCGGGGTGTCGAACTAAGCGCCCTCTTCTTTAGAGGCGCCTTTAGAGATCGCTGATCTCGGCGCGCCCGGAGCCAGTTTCCTCGCTGCCACCAGCAATCCGGTTCCAGAAACAACTTAGCCGGCATCATGCCGGCTAAGTTCTGTTTGGCTGCCGCCCTTTCGGGCCTGGTCTAGACGTGTCTCACGTCATCAATTTCGTACTCGACCACACCATTGGGTACGTTCACGCGCACCACATCACCGCTTTCCTTGCCAATGAGTGCCCGGGCAATGGGAGAAGAGACGGAAATCTTGCCGCTCTTGATATCCGCCTCATCGTCGCCCACGATCTGGTAGGTAACTTTTTCCTCAGTATCCAGATTCACGATATCGACGGTGACCCCGAAAATGACCTTGCCAGTATTCTCGATTTGGGTCACATCAATCACATGGGCATGGGAAAGCTTGGATTCAATTTCCTGGATCCGGCCTTCCACAAACCCCTGCTGCTCCCGTGCAGCGTGGTACTCGGCATTTTCCTTGAGATCCCCGTGCTCACGGGCCTCGGCAATTGCCTGGATAATGCGGGGGCGCTCCACCGTCTTAAGATGGCTGAGCTCCTCCCTCAGTGCCTTTTCGCCGGCAACTGTCATGGGTATTTTGTTCATTACGAATCAAGTCCTGCATGAATATCTTGTAGGCGCCGAACCGTTTGCGCGGCTCCAAACCGAATCGCCTGCGAGATAGCCTGACCGCCTGCCAAAGTAGTGGAGTAGGCCACTTTCTGCTGGAGCGCACTCTGGCGAATCTGCGAAGAGTCGGCAATGGCACGACGCCCTTCGGTTGTGTTGACGATCAGCTGAATCTTACCGTTTTTAATGGCGTCGACAATATGGGGACGCCCTTCATTTACCTTGTTCACCCGCGTTACGGGCAGGCCCGCCGCTTCAAGTGCCTGGGCAGTACCCGTGGTAGCCACCAGCTTGAAGCCGATCTCGATCAGGTCACGGGCCAGCGCCACAACACCGGGCTTGTCGGCATCACGCACACTGATAAAGGCCACGCCCTCTTTCGAGAAGTGCTCACCAGCTGCTGCAGATGCCTTGGCAAAGGCTTCACCGAAGCTTTCACCAATTCCCATCACCTCACCGGTGGACTTCATTTCCGGCCCCAGAATGGGATCAACGCCCGGAAACTTATTGAACGGGAAGACGCTTTCCTTGACGTTATACAGCTTCGGAATCACTTCTTCTGTGAAGCCCTGCTCTTCCAGGCTCTTTCCTGCCATGCAGCGCGCCGCCACCATGGCCAGAGACTTGCCAATCGCCTTGGAAACGAAGGGCACCGTCCGGGAGGCACGGGGGTTCACCTCGATGACATAAACCTTGTCATCCTGGTATGCCAGCTGCACGTTCACCAGGCCAACAACCCCAAGCTCCAGCGTCATGCGCTTGACCATGTCCCGCATTTGATCCTGGACTTCCTTGGGCAGGCTATATGGGGGCAGACTGCAAGCCGAGTCACCGGAGTGCACGCCAGCCTGTTCAATATGCTGCATGATGGCGCCAATGACCACCTGCTTGCCATCGCTGATGGCGTCAATATCCACCTCAATGGCCGCATTCAGGAAGTGATCCAGCAATACCGGACTGTCGTTGGAGACCAGTACCGCCTCCCGCATATAACGGGTCAGCTCTTCTTCAGAGTGGACAATTTCCATGGCACGCCCACCCAATACGTAGGAAGGACGCACCACCAGCGGATAGCCAATCTGCTTGGCCGCCAGGATGCCTTCTTCCAGGCTACGCACCGTCGCGTTGGGCGGCTGAAGCAGGCCCAGGCGGTCGATCATTTGCTGGAAGCGCTCCCGGTCTTCGGCCCGGTCAATGGCATCGGGGCTGGTACCGATAATGGGCACGCCGGCCTCTTCCAGACCACGAGCAAGCTTCAGAGGCGTCTGGCCGCCGTAGTGCACAATCACACCCTTGGGCTTTTCCAGATCTACGATCGCCAACACATCTTCGAGGGTAATCGGCTCGAAATAGAGGCGGTCGGAGGTGTCATAGTCGGTGGAGACGGTTTCCGGGTTGCAGTTGATCATGATGGTCTCGTAACCATCTTCCCGCATGGCCAGGGCCGCATGCACACAGCAGTAGTCGAACTCGATACCCTGACCAATCCGGTTGGGGCCACCGCCGATAATCACAATCTTGTCACGGTCGGAAGGTGCGGCTTCGCACTCCTCCTCGTAGGTGGAGTACATATAGGCCGTTGTAGACTCAAACTCCGCCGCACAGGTGTCCACCCGCTTGTAGACCGGCCGAATACCCAGGGCCTGGCGTTTTTCCCGCACCGCTTTCTCGGTCAGGCCCAGCAGCTTGGCCAAGCGCGCATCGGAGAAGCCTTTACGCTTCAAGCGCCAGATATCATCCCGGGTCAGATCAGCCTGGCCGATCTTGAGCAGGCGATTCTCTTCCTTAACGATGTCTTCGATTTGCACCAGGAACCAGGGATCCACACCGCTAAGCTCATACACTTCCTGCACGCTCATGCCGGCACGGAAGGCATCGCCGATGTACCAAATCCGGTCCGCGCCCGGATTCATCAGCTCCCGGACCAGCGTTTCGCGCGCGTCTTCCGCTTTCAGATCCAGCTTGGGATCAAAGCCTGTGGCGCCCACTTCCAGCCCCCGCAGGGCTTTTTGTACGGATTCCTGGAAGGTACGACCAATGGCCATGACCTCACCCACAGATTTCATCTGGGTGGTCAGGCGGTTATTGGCTTGCGGGAATTTCTCGAAGGTGAAACGGGGTACCTTGGTGACCACATAGTCGATCGTCGGCTCAAAAGAAGCCGGCGTGGCACCACCGGTGATCTCGTTTTTCAATTCATCCAGGGTATAACCCACGGCCAGCTTGGCCGCGACTTTGGCAATCGGGAAGCCCGTGGCCTTGGAAGCCAGCGCCGAAGAGCGGGAAACCCGCGGGTTCATTTCAATCACCACCATACGGCCGGTTTTCGGATCAATCCCGAACTGGACGTTGGAGCCGCCGGTTTCCACGCCGATCTCCCGCAATACCGCAATGGAGGCGTCCCGCATCAGCTGGTATTCCTTGTCGGTCAGGGTCTGGGCCGGCGCTACGGTGATGGAGTCACCGGTGTGGACGCCCATGGCGTCAAAGTTCTCGATGGAACAGATAATGATGCAGTTGTCGTTCTTGTCACGGACAACTTCCATCTCATACTCTTTCCAGCCGATCAGGGATTCGTCGATCAGCAGCTCCCGGGTGGGAGACATTTCCAGGCCACGCTGGCAGATTTCCTCGAACTCTTCCCGGTTATAGGCAATACCGCCACCACTGCCACCCATGGTGAAGGAAGGACGGATAATGCAGGGGAAGCCGATAACATCCATCACCTGCAGGGCTTCTTCCATGCTGTGGGCGATCCGGGAACGGGGGCACTCCAGACCAATGGCACGCATGGCCTTGTCAAAGCGCTCACGGTCTTCGGCCTTGTCGATGGCGTCCTGGGTGGCGCCGATCATTTCTACGCCAAACTCTTCCAGCACCCCGTTACGGGCCAGATCCAGTGCACAGTTGAGCGCCGTTTGGCCCCCCATGGTCGGCAACAGGGCGTCTGGGCGCTCTTTTTCGATAATCTTGGCGACCGTCTGCCAGTTGATCGGCTCAATATAGGTTGAGTCAGCCATGGCCGGGTCGGTCATGATGGTGGCCGGATTCGAGTTAACCAGAATGACTCGGTAGCCCTCTTCGCGCAGTGCCTTACAGGCTTGCGCCCCGGAGTAGTCGAACTCACAGGCCTGGCCGATTACGATCGGCCCCGCGCCCAGAATGAGAATGCTTTGAATATCGGTACGCTTTGGCATCTTTCTCTATTCACCGAATCATAATTCAACTGGAGCCCGGCCCGTGCTTCGCACCTTCTGTGCTTGGCAACAACCGGACCCGGAACATCAAGTACTGTGCACCGTTTCCGGTCAACCGCGCGTTTTCATGTACTCGCGCATCATGCTGACGAACTGGTCAAACAAGGGCGCAACATCCTTCGGACCCGGACTTGCCTCCGGGTGCCCTTGGAACCCGAAAGCCGGCACGTCAGTGCGGCGGATACCCTGCAGGGTACCGTCAAACAGCGACTTGTGGGTGGCCACCAGGTTGGCAGGCAGGGTCGCCTCGTCTACGGCAAAGCCGTGGTTCTGGCTGGTAATCATCACAGTGCCATTGGACAGGTCCTGGACCGGATGATTCGCACCATGGTGCCCCTGCTTCATTTTCAGGGTCTTGGCACCGCTTGCCAGAGCCAGCAACTGGTGCCCCAGGCAGATACCAAAGGTAGGGACTTTCGCTTCCAGGATTTCCTGAATCGCCTTGATGGCATAGTCACAGGCCGAGGGATCCCCCGGGCCGTTCGCCAGCAAAATGCCGTCCGGATTCATGGCCAACACATCAGCGGCAGGGGTCTGGGCGGGAACCAGGGTCAGCTTGCAGCCACGGGAGATCAAGGGCCGCAGGATATTGCGCTTCACCCCGAAGTCATAAACCACCACATTAAACTCGGGGTTTTCCAGGCTACGGTAGCCTTCACGGAGATCCCACTCCCCTTCCGTCCACTCTTCGATCTCGGTGCGGGAGACGACTTTGGCCAGGTCCATTCCTTTCAAGCCAGGGAAGGCCCGTGCCTGGGCAAGAGCTTCTTCTTCGGAGATGTTGTCACCTGCCAGAATGCAGCCATTGAGGGCGCCCTTATCGCGCAGGATGCGGGTCAGGCGACGGGTATCGATTTCTGCGATCCCTACCACTCCGTTTTCCCGCAGATACTGATCCAGCGGCTTTTCACTGCGCCAATTGCTGACAATCAGTGGCAGGTCGCGAATGACCAATCCGGCAGCCCAGACTTTTCCAGACTCGACATCTTCACTGTTGACGCCGGTATTGCCGATATGGGGATAGGTTAAAGTGACGATCTGTTGCGCGTAGGATGGGTCCGTCAGGATTTCCTGGTAACCGGTCATGGCGGTGTTGAACACCACTTCACCGCTGGAAACGCCTTCCGCCCCGATCGATATTCCCTTGAAAATACTGCCGTCTTCAAGGGCCAGTAATGCAGGTTTTCTTGAGTCCATAATTACCGTCGTCAAAGGCCAGGATGAGCCCGAGGGGGCTTCATTTGCAAAAAAGCGAGAGGGAGTTTGAGCTCCGTCTCGCCTTTTGCGAAGTAATCGGTCAAAAAAAAGGCGCATGACGCGCTCAAATCCGCGCTATTCTATCAACGGGGAGTTGGGCTGTCTATGAATAATCCAACAGATTTCAAGCCCGCACCAGCGGACAGGCCAGACAGGCACAAGCCCGCCCTTGCCAATTGAAATCCCACAGCCCGCCCCGCCACGGAAATCAACGCAGTCCCAGCACGTCCTGCATGTCATACAGCCCCTTGGGCTGCCCCTTCAGCCAAAGGGCGGCACGCACAGCCCCCTTGGCGAAAGTCATCCGACTGGAGGCTTTGTGGGTAATCTCCACCCGCTCACCTTCACCGGCGAACAAAACGGTATGGTCCCCGACAATGTCGCCACCCCGCACCGTTGCAAAGCCGATTGTCTGGCGATCCCGGGCACCGGTCTGCCCTTCCCGGCCATAGACGGCCACCTCCGCCAGGTCCCGCCCCAACGCCTCGGCCACAACCTCCCCCATACGCAAGGCGGTGCCGGATGGAGCATCCACCTTATGACGGTGATGGGCCTCAATGACTTCGATATCCACATCGTCACCCAGCACCCGAGCCGCCATATCCAGCAGTTTCAGGCACAGGTTCACGCCTACACTGAAATTAGGGGCGAGTACAACCGGGATCTCCTGGGCCGCTTGGCGAAGCTGCTCTTTCTCTGCCTCGGAAAAGCCCGTGGTGCCAATCACAATGGCCTTGCCGGCCTGGCGGCACAGCTCGACGTTTTTCAGGGTAACGGTCGGATGGGTGAAGTCGATCAACACATCCACCTGGGGTAGCAGCGCCTGCAAATCTCCGGTTACGTCAACGCCCAGACGCCCGATGGCCGCCAACTCGCCGGCATCCGTCCCCACCAAAGAGCTATCTGGACGCTCCAGCGCGCCAGCCAGGGTTGCCCCCTCAGCCTGATGCACCGCTTGAATCAGGACGCGCCCCATACGGCCACCGGCCCCAACAATGGCTATTCGACTCATAAATACCCCCATCAATCGTTCGCAAACCGGCGCAATGATACAGGGTTCAACCTGAGAAATAAAAACACAGCCGACAGCTTTCTGCGGACTGATTCAGGCGCCGACCTGCCCCAAAACGAAAACGCCAGGGCAAGCCCTGGCGTTTTACAAGTCAGCAAACCAGCTTTCCGGCTTCCTATCCGACCGCCCCTTGGTGCCTGGCTTCGGAAGGATGCAATCTGGAAAGCCCAGTCGCAGAAATTAGAACTTCATGTCGTCGAAGAAGCTTTTCACTCCCTCAAACCAGGAGTGCTTCTTCGGGTTCTGCTGGCTGCCCTGCTCCTCCTGCTGAAACTCCCTCAACAGTTCTTTCTGGCGCTTGGTTAGGTTCACCGGCGTTTCCACCACCACCCGACACATCAGGTCACCTGGCTCGCCGCCGCGCACCGGCGTGACGCCCTTGCCGCGCAAGCGGAACAGCTTGCCAGTCTGGGTCTCGGCGGGGATCTTGAGCTTGACCCGGCCATCCAGGGTCGGCACTTCCAGCTCGCCACCCAGGGCCGCATCCGTGAAACTGATAGGCACTTCACAGTACAGGTTCTTGCCGTCGCGCACGAAAATTTTGTGCTCGCGAACCGCCACCTGCACATACAGGTCTCCGGGAGGCCCGCCATTGATACCCGGTTCGCCCTCCCCTGCCAGACGGATCCGGTCGCCGGTATCCACGCCGGGCGGCACCTTCACCGACAGGGTCTTCTGCTCTTCCACATAGCCTACGCCATGACAGGTCTTACAGGGAGTGCGGATGATCTTGCCCGCGCCCCGACAACGGGGACAGGTCTGCTGCACGGAGAAAAAACCCTGCTGCATGCGGATCTGCCCTGAACCATGACAGGTACCACAGGTCTCCGCCTGGGTGCCGGGCTCCGCGCCAGTGGCATGACAGCTACTACATTCCACATGTGTCGGTACCCGGATCTTGACAGTAGTTCCCCGGACCGCCTCTTCCAAGTCCAGCTCCAGGGTATAGCGCAGGTCACTGCCCCGGTTGGCCCGGGTGCGTCCGCCACCGCCGAAGATATCGCCGAACACGTCGCCGAAGATATCGCTGAAACTGGCACCACCGCCAAAGCCGCCGCCAGCGCCCGCAGCCGCCGCGTCAGCCCCGGCATGTCCGAACTGGTCATAGGCGGCCCGTCGATTGGCGTCGGACAGCACCTCGTAGGCTTCGGTGGCTTCTTTGAACTTCTCTTCGGCCTCTTTATCTCCCGGATTACGGTCCGGGTGATACTTCATGGCAAGACGCCGATAAGCCTTCTTAACCTCTTTTTCGTCCGCCGACTTTGGAACACCCAATACTTCGTAATAATCGCGCTTAGCCATAGCTTGAGCTGTCACCATCAGCTGCCGAAAAGCCCTCTCGGTTACAACGGCCTCCCCCTTCGCATCCTGGCGCACCGGGGAACTCGAAACGAGCTTTGTCGCAGTACTTTATGAATCGTCAGAACAACAGCGCGGGAGAGTCTCCCGCGCTGATTCCACTATTAGGACTTTTGTGACCGCTTACTTGCGGCCATCATCCTTAACCTCCTCGAACTCGGCGTCCACCGCTTCCTCGGCACCGCCTGCGTCGCTAGCCTGGTCAGCCCCCTGGGCCGCGCCAGCCTGCGCCTGTTCGGCATACAGTTTCTGAGCCAATGTACCAGAGGCTTCCACCAATTTCTCGGTTTTGGCCTCAATCTCATCCTTGTCGTCGCCTTTCAGGGCCTCTTCCAGCTCAGCGATTGCCTTCTCGATATTGCTCTTCTCTTCCTCGGTAGCCTTGTCGCCAACTTCCTTCAGGGTTTTCTGAGTGGCGTGAATCATGCCGTCTGCCTTGTTACGGGCTGCGACCAGTTCCTCGAACTTCTTGTCTTCAGCCGCATGGGCTTCGGCGTCGCGTACCATTTTCTCGACTTCCTCATCCGACAAGCCGGAAGAGGCCTTGATCACAATGGATTGCTCCTTGCCGGTTGCCTTGTCTTTGGCAGACACATGCAGGATACCGTTGGCGTCAATATCGAAGGTTACCTCGATCTGGGGCACCCCCCGGGGCGCCGGCGGAATGTCGGTCAGGTCAAAACGACCCAGGGACTTGTTCTGCGCCGCCTGCTTACGCTCCCCCTGTACCACGTGGATGGTGACCGCGGTCTGGTTATCTTCCGCCGTTGAGAACACTTGAGATTTCTTGGTCGGAATCGTGGTGTTCTTCTCGATCAGCGGAGTGGCCACACCGCCCATGGTTTCGATACCCAGGGTCAGCGGGGTCACGTCAAGCAGCAGTACGTCTTTGACTTCACCAGACAGAACCGCACCCTGGACTGCCGCACCGATGGCGACCGCTTCGTCTGGGTTCACATCCTTACGGGGATCCTTGCCGAAGAACTCCTTCACTTTCTCCTGGACCAGCGGCATCCGGGTCTGACCACCCACCAGGATGACCTCGTCGACTTCACCACTGCTCAGTCCCGCGTCTTTCAACGCAATCCGGCAGGGTTCAATGCTCTGCTCAACCAGGTCTTCCACCAGGGATTCCAGCTTGGCGCGGGTCAGCTTGATATTCAGGTGTTTCGGGCCGCTCGCGTCCGCCGTGATGTACGGCAGGTTGATATCCGTCTGCTGGGCGCTGGACAGCTCAACCTTGGCCTTCTCCGCAGCTTCTTTTAGACGCTGCATAGCCAGCGGATCACCCTTGAGGTTGATGCCGGACTCTTTCTTGAACTCTTCTACCAGGTAGTCAATGACTCGCATATCGAAGTCTTCACCACCCAGGAAGGTGTCCCCGTTGGTGGCCAGCACTTCGAACTGCATGTCGCCGTCAACATCAGCAATTTCAATGATGGAGATATCGAAGGTACCACCACCCAGGTCATAGACGGCAATCTTGCGGTCGCCACCTTTCTTGTCCAGGCCATAGGCCAGCGCTGCGGCAGTCGGCTCGTTAATGATCCTCTTCACGTCAAGGCCGGCAATACGTCCGGCATCCTTGGTCGCCTGACGCTGAGAGTCGTTAAAGTAGGCCGGAACCGTGATCACCGCCGCGGTTACGGGCTCGCCCAGATAGTCTTCCGCGGTCTTTTTCATCTTCTTGAGAACTTCAGCGGAAATCTGGGGCGGGGCCTTTTTATCACCCCGAGCCTCAACCCAGGCATCGCCGTTGTCTGCCTTGACGATCTTGTACGGCACCAGGTTGATATCTTTCTGTACCACATCCTCGTCGAAACGACGGCCAATCAACCGCTTGACCGCAAACAGGGTGTTAGTCGGGTTGGTTACAGCCTGACGCTTGGCGGACTGACCCACCAGGATTTCGCCATCTTCGGTAAACGCTACGATGGACGGGGTCGTGCGCCCTCCTTCCGCATTCTCAATTACACGCGGCTTGTCGCCGTCGAGGATCGCCACACAGGAGTTGGTCGTCCCCAAGTCAATACCGATAATCTTGCCCATAAATCGCTCCCAAACTGATCTCGATCTGCGAATTTTCTATATTGTCCGATTGCTTAACCGGTCGAAGTTACTGCCTATATTGGAGTGAATCCCTATTTTTCAAGCACCAAGTGCCGAAAACTGTAGAGACGCCCCTTACGCCTGGGTGTCGACCTTGGTTGCACTGCCACCTTTGGCCACAACCACCATGGCCGGACGCAGCAAGCGACCATTGAGGGTATAGCCCTTTTGCACCACGGCAATCACCGAGTTCGGCTCAGCCGTGGGCTGCTCCACCATCGACATCGCCTCGTGCAATTGCGGATCAAAGGGCTCTCCCAGGGGATCAACCACTTCCACATTGAACCGGTTAAGGACGCCCATCAGGAGCGCCAGGGTCATTTCCACACCTTCGCGGATTGACGCCAACCGCTCGCTTTCTTCTCCCTGGCTGGACTCAATGGACTTCTCCAAACTGTCCACGACGGGCAGAAGCTCCTTGGCAAACTTCTCCAAGGCAAACTTATGGGCTTTCTCTACGTCCTGCTCGGCTCGACGGCGTACATTCTGAGCCTCCGCCAGCGCCCGCATCAACTGATCCCGCAGACTGTCCAGCTCCTCTTTCATCTTTTCGGCATCGAGCTCATTTTCTGGCGCCGATGGCGTATCCACCGCGTCGGCTTCAGGCTGAGCGTTCGGCTCCTGCTTCTGGTCTTCGTTCTGCGTGTCGACCGACATGATCGCGTGTCTCCCAAGAATGACGTATGAAGGTTGATTGTAGGTTGTGCACTATATGGGGTTGGAAAAAAGGCTTTCAAGCGGCATAAATCATTCTTGTGTAGGACGCGAAAAATACTGTATATATACACATAAAAAATCATCAGGATGTCTCCTTATGCTCCTCCAGCTTTCCGTTCGTGATTTTGCAATTGCCGAACAGATCGACCTGCATTTTGAAGCCGGCATGACCGTGATCAGCGGCGAAACCGGCGCAGGCAAATCCATCTTGCTAGATGCCCTGGGGCTCGCCCTGGGAGATCGCGCCACCAGCGACAGCGTACGCCACGGAGCCGACAAGGCGGATATCAGTGCGGTCTTTGACATCAGCAAGATTCCCGAGGCCCAGGCTTGGCTGCAGGAATACGACCTGCACCATGACAACGAGTGCATCCTGCGTCGGGTCATCAGCGTGGACGGCAAATCCCGCGGCTATATCAATGGTCATCCATCCCCCCTGCAAATGCTGCGGGAAATCGGCGAAATGCTGATGGACATCCACAGCCAGCACGAACACCAGTCCCTGCTTAAAAAGGAAACCCACCGCAAGCTGGTTGACAGCTTCGGCGATCATCAGGAACAACTGGAACGGGTTCGCCAACTCTTCCACCGCTGGCAGGACAAGCGCAAACGCCTGGAACAGCTCTCCAGCCAGAGCGAGGAAATGCAGGCCCGGGTTCAACTGCTCGCTTACCAAGCCCAGGAACTGGAGCAGCTGGGTCTCAAGGAAGGCGAAATTGAGGAGCTAGAGCAAGAGCAGGAACGCCTCAGCCAAGTCGAAGGCATTTTGACTTCCTGCCACGCGGCCGTTCAGGCATGTAAAGAAGACGAAGACAGCTGCACCAGCCGGCTGCATTACGCCATCCACCAATTAGAGCCGATCCGCCACACCCACGCCTCTATCGAAAACGCCCTTAAGCTGCTGCAAGAGGCGGAGATCCAGATTGAAGAAGCCTGCAACGACCTGCGCCACTTTGCAGACACCTTCGAGGCCGACCCGGAGCGCCTGCAGCAGGTAGAGGAACGGCTGAGCGATATATTCCAACTGGCGCGTAAACATCGCACCAGCCCCGGCGAACTGATCCAGCTCCAGCAAAACCTGACGCAAGAACTGGAAAGCCTGTCGGGCGGAGAGCAGAATCTGGAGCTGCTGGAAGATGAGGTCCGCCAACTGGCTGCCGACTATCTGCGAGAAGCCCAGGCCCTGAGCCGTATGCGCCAGGAGGCGGCTAGCGCACTGGATGCACTGGTACAGGAAAAGCTCCAGCAGCTGCATATGCCGTCCATGCGTTTTATGACCCAGCTCCAGAGCAAAGGTGAAGACCCGGCCCACTTCGGCCCCCATGGCCTGGAAGATGTAGAGTTCCTGATCAGCCCCAACCCGGGCCAGCCGGCCAAGCCCTTGACCAAGATTGCCTCCGGCGGCGAGCTGTCCCGGATCAGCTTGGCGATCCAGGTCGTGGCGGCCCAGGTATCCAGCATTCCCTCCCTGGTCTTTGACGAAGTGGACGTGGGCATTGGCGGTGGCACGGCAGAAGTCGTGGGGCGGATGCTGCGCAACCTGGGCGAGAAAGGCCAGGTGTTTTGCGTCACCCACCAGCCCCAGGTGGCCTGCCAGGGCCATCATCACTTGTTTGTGAGCAAGCAGGTAACGAAAAACCAGACCCACTCAAAAATTACCCGTCTGTCCGAGCAAGAACGGATCCAGGAAGTCGCCCGCATGCTCGGTGGTATTGAAGTGACCGACCAGACCCTGGCCCATGCGGAGGAGATGCTGACCAAAAGCCAGGAGAAGGAGCGAGTGGCGCAGACGGTCAGCTAACAATCAGTCTGCGGTGCAAGGAGATGAAGAGCTTGCCCCGCAAGAACTGGATATGCAGGACATGTGAAGTGCGGGAACTGGGCGGCGCAGAACGCGCCGCCCGGGAAATTACTTGCTGCCTTTCGGCTTCACATAAAGGATGAGGCTGTGATCCACGATCTCATAGCCATGCTGGGCCGCAATTTCATGCTGGCGTTCCTCGATGACCGGATCGACAAACTCGATCACATCACCGGTCTTAGTGCACACCATATGGTCATGATGGTCATCCCTGGCCAACTCAAAGACTGAATGGCCGCCCTCAAAGTTATGGCGCTCCACCAACCCGGCTGACTCAAACTGAGTCAGGACGCGATAGACCGTCGCCAACCCTACGTCATCACCAGCTTCCAACAACGCCTTGTACACATCTTCGGCGCTCATGTGGTGGTTTTCAGCAGTTTCCAAGATATTCAGAATCTTGAGGCGCGGCAACGTCACTTTCAGCCCGGCCTTACGCAACTCTGCATTATCGCTCGCCATTTAAACTCTTAACCCTCATTAGCAGATCATTCGCGAATCAGTTATTATTCGCCTTCGAGCCAAGATAGAGGAAAGCTCTTTCAGATGCAAAAAATCATGCCCGCCGTGCTCACCCTGATTTTGTCCTGCGCAACACTGTCGCTGGCAGGCTGCTTTCCAGGCGTCTACAAGATCGATATCCAGCAGGGCAACATCATTACCCAGGATATGCTCGACCAGCTCAAGCCAGGCATGACCCGGCGTCAAGTTCATTATGTGCTGGGCACGCCCGTCACTGAAAACACCTTCGACCCCACACTGGAAAGCTATGTCTACACTATCCAGAGAGCCGGAGGCGAGATCCGTACACAAACCATCAACGTCCATTATCAGGACGATGTCATGACTCACTACTCGGGCTCATTGTTGCCTTCGGATGTAACGGGCCTCACTCCCCGCCCAACTCCGGAACGGCCCATTTTCCAAGAAGAGCCGGTCATTCCAGACTAAGCAACCCAAGCCGGCTGGATCTCAGGGTCGGATTAATTGTTCAGGTTTAGATAATTGCGGCGCCAGACTAGCGCCGCAAGGGTTTAAACGAGAGACAGCAGCCCACCAAGGCCAGGGATGCCGAAATGGATGGGTAAACGCTTAGCTTTCGCGAGCCTTGGCCGCCCGGTTCAGCCTCGCTTGCTTGGGATCCACTATCAGGGGCCGATAGATCTCCACCCGGTCTCCGTCATTCAGCACGTGCTCCTTGGGATCCTTCACCGCCTTGCCAAAAATCCCCATCTTGTCCTGCTCTGGATCAATCTGGGGAAAAGCTTCCAGAATGCCGGAGCGCAGCACTGCCTCATACATTGTGGTGCCGGCCTCCACATCCAGGGCAATCAGCTTCTGCTTATGGGGTAATGCATAGGCCACTTCAACCCGAATCTTATCGCTCATCACCTTGTCTCTTGGTCAAATTTGTCTCTGCCTACAGACTCAACCCTAGCCGCTCAGCCCCTTAGATTCAGGCTGACCCCAGGCTTGCGGAGGCAGCACTGCCATAGAGCTGTCGCGCCCGGTTACAAAAGGCATCCACCATCGAATTAGCCGCCTGCCCAAATACCGGGCCCAAGGCGAGCCCGGCAAGACGCCCGGCCAACTCGAAGGACAGATTCAACTCCACCTTGCAGGCATCCCGGTCCAGCTCCAGAAAACGCCAACGTCCCTGCAGGTGCTTGAACGGGCCATCCACCAGCTCCATGTGAATTTCCGCCGGATGGATCAGCTGATTACGGGTGGTGAACTGATGGCGCACCCCGCCTTTGGCGACGGTCAGGCAGGCCAGCATCCAATCCTCTTCCTGCTGCAACACCTGGGCGGCATCGCACCAGGGCAAAAAGTGGGGGTAGGACGCGACATCGTTGACCAGGTCGTACATACGTTGCGCGGAGAACCAGACCAGTGCACTGCGTTCAACGGTCTTGATCATCGATCTCCTCGGTAGACTGTGGATTATCAAAAACGGGCGGCACCTCACCCATGACAGCCTGCTCAGTGACTGACAGGTCATCGCCAGGGGCCAGCCAACTACAGAGCCCGCCTTGCCCGCCACCACCTTGGACACATACAGGCATGATAAAGCTGGTGATAGTGAAAAGGATCAAGGCACACAAAAGCACGGGCGCGACGAATCGTAACAGAAAGTGCCAAACCAGGTAAAACCAGCGTGCTTCCAGACTCTCCACCAGCTCCTGCACAGACGCCCGGGGCAAGACCCAACCCACGAAAACCGCGATCAGCATGGCGGCTCCCGGAATCAGCAATCCGGAGACCACCAGCATGACGAAGCTGAACATGGGAATCCCGGCCAGGCTCCACTCAACACCGGCCTGGAAGCCCAAGTTAAGGCCGAAGGCTAAAGCGGCGACCGGGGCCAAAACTGCCAGGCTTGCCAGCCAGCGGCGCCAACCAAAGCGTTCCACAAGCCAGGCGACCCAGGGTTCCCCCAACGCCATAGCTGCCGTCCAAACGGCCAGGATCATCAGAGCAAAGAACAGGGTGGCCCAAAACTGCCCTCCGGGCAGTTGCCCATAAGTCATCGGCACCACCTGGAACAGCAGGTCGAATCCCTGGGCTGGCCCAAACCCGGCCGAGAACACCAGGGGAAAGATCATAAACCCGGCCAGCACGGCAACCACAATATCCAGGCCGACAATCCAGGAAGCCCCCCACAGAAGCCCCCGCCGACCCGGCGAATAGGCACCATACATCATCATGGCCCCCATGCCGATTGCCAGGGTGAAGAAAGCGTGCTGGGCAGCAGAGGCCAGCCCTAACCAGTTGAAAGCCTCCCGCCCATCCAACAGCAAATAGTCGAAGGCCGTGGGCAGGTCCCCGTTACGCCAGCCATAGACCAAAAGCACTGCCAGCAGCAGGAAGAACAGGGGGATCAGGTAACGCACAGCCCGCTCAAGTCCACGGTTGACGCCCCGGCCGAGCACCACAAAAACGCCCGCCAGAAACACCACCTCCCATACCAAGAGTTTGCCGGGATGGTCTTTGAGCCCCAGCAAGGGCTCCACCATATCGTTGGGCATGGCGCCGTTAAACTCACCCAGGGCAGCCTTGAACAGGTAAGCCAAGGTCATGCCCGCCACAAGCACATAGACCGACAAGGTCAATAGCCCGGCAATAGGCCCCAGTACGCCCACCCACCCCCAACGGGGACACAGGCCGGCCTCTCGTGCCAGCAACCCGCCCCCCACAATCGGGCTGCAGCGGCTGGCGCGCCCCAACAACAGCTCCGCATACAGCAGGGGCAAGCCAAACACCAGCAAAAAAAGCACATAGGCCAGCAAGAACCAGAGCCCACCATGCTCCGCCATGGCGTAGGGAAAGCGCCAGAAATTGGCCAGTCCGATGGTGGCGCCAACGCCGGCCATGATAAAGGCCGGACTTCGCGTCCAAGAGCCGTGAACTGTTTCGTGCTTCATCATCATGGGTTAGGACAACACTCGGAACAGTGGATAAAACGACAGCCATGAGCGACGACGACCGCCTGCATACAGACCACTCACCCATGAGACGCATAACGGGCGGCTATTCTATGAGATTAGCAGGCAACCCGTCGAATAAGAGGAAATTCGACCCACAAGGCAGGCACTGAAAGATCCCTTACCAAAACAGGCAAGTTATCAGGGGATAATATACAATGTCGCCTTGACTGGCCCCCTTGAGAATTCGACAAGGAGCCATCACCTAATAACATCATCAGGGCTGGCAACAGAAGGCATTTCAAAGAAATATGGCAGCATCCAAAAAGAAGACCCCCTCAGGCGGTACTATCGCGCTTAACAAAAAAGCCAGGCACGAGTACCACATCGAGACGCGGTTCGAAGCGGGAATGGCGCTTACCGGCTGGGAAGTGAAAAGCCTGCGTGCAGGCAAGGCCCAACTGGTGGACTCTTACGTGCTGCTCAAAGATGGCGAGGCCTGGTTGCTGGGAGCCCACATCACTCCTTTGACCTCCGCCTCGACCCATGTGGTAGCCGACCCGACACGTACCCGAAAGCTACTGCTACATAAAAGGGAGATCGACAAGATCACCGGCAAGGTGAACCAGGCCGGATACACCTGCGTCCCCCTGGCCCTCTACTGGAAAGGCAACAAGGTTAAATGTGAGATTGCCCTGGTGAAGGGTAAAAAGGAATACGACAAACGCGCCACGGAAAAAGAACGGGATTGGAACCGACAGAAACAGCGGATTGTGCGGGAACACAACAAGTAACGGATTAACAAATCATATAGTATGAACTTCATTTAATTTGCGACAACCCCCCACTTTGACAGACACTAATACAAGGAGTTGAAAAAACTTCGTACGTAGTTTTGGCCTCACAGTAAAAAATCACAAAAGCCCTCGGATGGGCATATAAGAATTAACAGATAAGCAAGATAGGACTGCCGTGATATTAAAACGTGAGCCGATGTCGGCTGTAGACACCGCATGGTTGCGCATGGAGTCACCCACCAATCTGATGATGATTGGCGTGGTTCTCGTGCTCGAAGACCCTCTGGACTTTCTCCTCTTCCTGGCCCTGCTGGAAGACCGCCTCTTAACCTTCCGCCGCTTCCGGCAACGAGTTGTACAGGAAGATGGCCGCTACTATTGGGAAGATGATCCGTACTTTGACATCGACAATCATGTCCACCGGATCTCACTGGCTGGCGATGGCAGCCAACTCGAGTTGCAAAAACTCGCGGCCGACCTCAACAGCACCCCACTGTGCTATGACATGCCCCTTTGGCAAGTTCACTTGGTCGACCGCTACCAAGGTGGCTCCGCCATTATCGCCCGGATTCACCACTGTATCGCCGATGGCCTGGCCTTGGTCCGGGTGCTGCTGTCACTCACCGATGCGCCCTCCAGCGCCTCCACCTGCGACACGCTCTCTAGCGTACAGGCGAAGCCGTACCTGAACGGCCATCGCAACGACCTCTTCCAGCCAGCCCGAAAGTTTATCCGCAATACCCTTCAACAAGGCCAGGAACTGCTCGAAGACGGCTGGGAGTTTATCCGCGAGCCCAAGCAACTTCTCCAGCTAGCCCGCCAGGGCCTGGTGATGAGCTCGGAGCTGACCCGGGTGGGCATCATGCCTCCAGACCCGCCGACCCGTCTCAAAGGCCGGCTTAGCGGTCGCAAGCGGGTCTCCTGGGCCGAGCCGCTCAAACTCAAGGAAGTGAAGGATATGAGTCGCGCTTTGGGTGCGACCATCAATGACGTGCTGCTGGCCGCGGCCACCGGAGCCTTGCGCAAATACCTGGTGCGCCATGGTGATGACATCACCAACGAGAAGATCCACGTAGCCGTGCCGTTCAACCTGCGCCCGCTGAACCAGCCTATTACCACACTGGGCAATGAGTTCGGACTGGTGATTCTGCCTCTTCCGGTGGGAATCCATGACCCGCTGGAGCGGTTCGAGCAGGTCCGCGACAATATGCTGGCCCTGAAGAAATCCTATCAGGCCCAAACGTTCTATGGGCTGTTGGGCGCTCTGGGCAAAGGCCCCCATGGCCTGGAAAAGACCGCCCTGGAACTTCTCAGCCGAAAAGCCTCGGCAGTCATGACCAACGTGCCCGGCCCAACCGAGCCTTTGTACCTGGCCGGCAGCCGCCTTAAGCAGCCGATGTTCTGGGTTCCCCAGTCCGGGGACGTGGGCGTGGGCCTCAGCATCTTCAGTTACGCAGGCACCGTGCAGTTCGGGCTGATTGCCGATAAGAGCCTGATCCCGTATCCGGACCTGCTTATGAAGGACTTCTCTGCCTCCTACCGGGAGATTGAGCAACTGGCCATGGCCTATGGTTAAAAAAAGATTAAGGGAAGGCCCCTTGAAAGGCGGGGGCCGACCCTCATATACTGAGATAACACTAAAGGGGACGACCTGGCTTCGACGTCGGTAGCGAAACCTGAGGTGCATGCCGAGAGTGTAACGAATCTCGTAAATCCATCGTTACAAAAAATAGTCGCAAACGACGACAACTACGCTCTGGCAGCCTAAGGGCCGCCAGCACTTGAGCCCTGGTGCTTGTAACGGGGATTTCTCAAGTGTCATATTTAACAAGCTCGTGTTTTAGCTTTGCTCCGAAGCTAACGCACTAAAACTTAGGAGCTCACCTTGAGCACCCTGCCCTTCGGGTCGCGAAAGGTTAAATCAATAGAAGGTGTCTAAGCATGTAGAGCCGATGGCAGAGTGCTGGCGGACGCGGGTTCAACTCCCGCCGTCTCCACCAAA
>Ga0209075_1000634_pt1 | contig 34383 bp, 26 predicted proteins | sample Stecom2011_FD_187523 | JGI IMG/M metagenome (GOLD analysis project Ga0209075, IMG submission 187523) | Agricultural soil microbial communities from Utah to study Nitrogen management - Steer compost 2011 (SPAdes) (version 2) | ecosystem: Environmental > Terrestrial > Soil > Agricultural land...
TTTTTTCTGAAGGAGAAGTACCAAAAAGAAAAACGCGTTGAAAGAAGCTATAAAAAATAGATATGTCATTTTTCTACCGTTATTGTTGTATCATTTTAAATAAAAAAATATTTTAAATGTAGTAAAAGTACGCCTTAAAAGCCAATAAGGGTATAAATCAATAAAATTTAGAGCGAATTATATACAGCTTCAATACTATTTATAGCTATCGTTTTAACATTGCAGACTTCTTTTCCTAAAAAATCACAATAATTAATTTTATCCGGTGAGAATACTTAGTTTTATTCTCAAGAAAAACACAAAATCTAATGTTAGAATTTTTACTGAGTGGTGATGCTTTAATGGCCTTGTTAACCTTAACCTTTTTGGAGATCATCTTAGGAATCGACAACATTCTTTTTATTTCAATAAGTGCTGGAAAGCTACCAGAAGGACAAAGAAAAAAAGCTACAAATATAGGGTTAATGCTGGCACTGGTTCAGCGTGTTGTTTTGCTGTTTTTTGTTTCGTATTTAACAAAGCTCCAAACTCCTTTTTGGGTTGTTGAAACTTCATGGGTTTCCTTTTCTTTGAATGTCCAAAGTGTTATTCTCTTTGCCGGGGGATTGTTTTTATTGTATAAAAGCACAACGGAAATCATGGAGAAGCTAGAAACAGATCCGGAGGAAAAACTCAAGAAAACAAAACCAAAGACATTTAAAGATGTGATTCTGCAGATTTTAGTCATTGATTTGGTGTTCTCCATCGATTCCATCCTCACTGCAGTAGGAATGACCAATGGTTTATCAAGTAACTCGAACTATACTTTAGTATTAATGATTATCGCGGTGGTTATTTCAATTATAGTGATGATCACATTTGCCAATAAAATCAGAGAAGTCATTGAAAAGCATCCAAGTATGCAAATTCTTGGACTTGCCTTTTTAATTCTTATTGCTTTCTTATTAATTACGGAAGCTGCGCACGTTTCTCATGCAATTGTCTTTAATAATGAAGTTGGAGTAATTCCAAAAGGATATTTATACTTTGCAATTGCCTTTTCTTTAGGGGTAGAAATATTAAATATCAGAATGAAGAAAAAGAAAGCAAATAAAGCTGAGTAAAAGCTTGCTCAACAACTATTTAGGCAATAAAAACAGATTGGCCTTCTTCACAGCATTTATTATTGTTTCATCTTGTACCCAATATTTTCTTCCCCAATTCATTTTTGGATGAAGAACAACATCATTCACTATACTCACAATGTTCCTTGCTTCCATTTCTTCTACTTTTCTGTAGGGAATTCGTGATAAATCCTGAATTGGTTTGTCATAAATCATACTGTAAAAAGTTGAGGCAATTAAAAACGAACCCAATTCATTTTGGTGGTAATCATCTGCTGAGTAAAGTTCAAAATCAGGGTATTTAATGCGTGTTTCTTCCCAGACTTTTCCTATTGGAGCAACAGCAACTCTATACGTATTACCAAAGCGATTGTATTGCTTCTGTAATCTTTCCTGCATTTCAGTATAATCAATAAACTTGTGTTCATACTCAATGTAAATTCCTTCTTTATAACCCCAAGTCATAAAAAGCATAATTTTAGCATTAGGTAAATGATGACGGATACTATCAATAATCATTGATCCAGATTTAATCGTCTTCTCAGTTAAAATATGTTCTGTTTGCAAAGGCTCATAACTCATTCCTTGAAGAATTACATAATCCCAAGGTTCAGACTTAATGGTTTGATAGGTATTTGGATTCTTTGCGTGATAAGCCCAATCTTTACCGCCTGTTGTTACTTGTCCGGTATATAAAGATTCTCCTTCACGCTTAGCCATACGTTCCAGTTTTTTAGGCATTTGATAGTTCATAGTAAAACTATTTCCTATAAAAAGAACATTCTTCGTTTGTCCAGTTAATTGAAAGGAAAACAGTATTAAAACAATAATATATATAGATCTCATCTCGTTTATTTTGAAAGTATCTTACGAAAACAATACCAATCAGTTAAGGGTTATAAATTCGAACCGTTTCACCACCGTTATACTCTACAATATAAGAACGCAGTCCCCATTTTGTATCTCCACCTATGATTGAGCCATCGTAAAGGGAGAACTGAGCATCAGAACATGGGTCATTTAGAATTAGAAAGTTTTCAGCATCAACTTCTAAACCCGTTGCACATTCTAAACTGCCTTCTGCTGGAGAATGACGGTCAAAAGCGACAAAATTCTGTTGACTTTGGCGATAAATAACAACTCCTTTTGAGCCTATTCCTGAAACATACGCCCAGCCACCAACACCTTGTAGGTTCACATAAGATGGAAGATTCAAGTTGATATTTGCATTGAAAGAATAATATGGAACAGGATGTTGCTTATTCTTGTTACAAGCAAAAAGGCTTAAAGCTATTGTTAAAAAGATTATTTTACGTATGTTCATTGTTGACATCAAAGTTGGATACGAATTTATGATAAAAAGAACGGATTACATAGTACTAATAGTATATCTCTTCTCTATTTTTTTGATTACTTCTTGCGCAAGCTCAAAACCTGCCCAAACTTATGGTACGGTTGAGGAAGCCGAAGCGGCGCGAGCAAAGGATAAAAAAGTAGCCTTAAAAGCGGCCAAGAAATCGAAAAAAGAAAGAGAAAAACACTATTGGAACAATCAATCTAAACAGGCTAAAAAAAGAATCAAGCAAACAAGAAAGAAGCATAAAAAAGAGGCCCGTAAGAAGAAAAGCAGCATTTTCTAAAGTGACATTAAGGCAAATTCTTCTTCTGTTTTAAATGTCCAGTTTGAATTATTTTTGTGAAGTTCTGCTAAATATATTTGTTCTGATTGTCCTGGGGTAGGAATTAAAATACCCGCATTTCCAGTGGCTATCAAATCCAATATTGTTGAATATCCAGAACGACTAATGATCACCTTACTTTCATTCATTAATGCCAGAAATTCCTCATGATATGGAGAAGAAATTAGTTTTAACTTATTTACATGCAGATTTTCTTGGTACAATTCAGGTGGAACAATTACCGCTGAACTGTTAGAACATTCTGATAATTTATCAATCAACAAATCTAAAAACTGCTGATTATAGGGCGCTGGTCCACTCACAATTCCTAAATACGCATATTGATGTGTTTTTGGAATCGCTTTTTGTTGTTGCTTAAATCGTGAAAGGGCGCCAAGATAAAATTTGTTCTTGTGTTTTCCCTTGGATAAAATTCCAGAGTACTTTTGTTCATTGGTATCTGGAATCCAAATCTCATCAAACTTTGAAAGCAATCTTTTATTCCAAAATTTCGCCAATACATTCCATTTGGGCACTGGTAAATTGAGTTGATGAGAAATCACAACACTTTTTACTTTATTGGAAACGAAACCATATCGCTGATCAGAAATAAGTAAATCTGGATTAAACTTTTCTACCAAGTCCTCTACTCTGTTTTTTTCTTTAGCTAGAAAGTGATTTAATGCGTTGAAATTTTTTAAAATATCTAATGTCCAATTCCCTTTCCCTTGAAAACGAAATGGATAACCCTCATGCGGAATATACCAAAGTTCAGGGAAATAGGTGCGGTAATATTGTTCCTGATTTTCATCACAACAAATAATTACTTCGTTTCCTTGCTTCAAAAGCAGCTGAATTATTGGCACTGTACGACAAACATGTCCGAGTCCCCAATTCAATGGGCTCAATAAAATTCGTAAAGATTTTATGGAATTTAATGGCGTTTGGTGCACGTCAATAAGAAGATTTCTATTTTTGTAGGACTAAGTTAATAAATAATGGGTAAAAACAAGCTATTTAAATTTACGGAGATCATGAAGATGGATCATGTTCTAGAGCCAACTATTGAAATGACACTCAACAATGAAGTGGATTATAAAGGGAGGTGGAATTCAGACTTTTTTAAAAACGACCATCCTATAATCTTGGAACTAGGTTGTGGAAAAGGGGAATATGCTGTGGGCTTAGCAAGGAAGTATCCAAATCAAAACTTTGTTGCGGTAGACATTAAAGGAAATCGAATTTATATCGGAGCTAAAGAAGCTGAAGATGAGGGTTTAAACAACATAATGTTTCTCCGTTCAAAGGTTGATTTTATTGATTATTATTTTGAAGAAAATGAAGTTGATGAAATTTGGTTGACCTTTTCAGATCCACAGCCCAACAAACCGAACAAGCGATTGACTTCAAAAACATTCATTGAGCGTTACCGCAAAATTTTAAAACCTGGAGGAATTATTCACCTGAAAACCGATAGTGATTTACTTTTTGAATCAACAGAAGAGCAAATTGAAGAACATGGTTACAACTGTTTGTTTTTGACTTGGGATTTATATGGGGATCTTCATAAATTACCAGAAGACAGTCAGGAGATTTTAAAGTTAAAAACACACTATGAAGAACTTTTTACAAAAAGAGGCGCTCAAATTAAATACTGTAAGTTTACAATCAATTAATGAAAAACTTTGAAACCATAAGTGATCAAACAAAGGACTTTTTCCAAAGGGTTTTTGAAATCACACGCTTGATTCCAGAAGGACGGGTGACCTCTTATGGCAGTATTGCAAAAGCATTAGGAACCGCAAAATCAAGCCGAATGGTTGGATGGGCGATGAATGCTTCGCACAGAGAAAAAGATATTCCAGCCCATCGCGTGGTCAATAGAAATGGCGTCTTAACTGGTAAAATGCACTTCAATCCCCCTGAGTTAATGCAGGAAAGACTAGAAAGAGAAGGGATTAAAGTAATTGATGACAAAATAGTTGATTTTGAAAGTCATTTCTGGGATCCACAAATAGAACTTGGTTCATAAACCAATTATAACAAAAAACATCCTTATTTTTGAACTATGGTATTTGTAACAGGAGGGACAGGGTTATTGGGGAGTCATTTATTGGTCGAGTTAACGCAACAACACGACCAAATTACGGCTATATATCGCAATAAGTCAAAAATTGATACTGTTCGAAAGTGTTTTGACTTTTACTTAAAAGAAAACGCCGACCAGTTTTTCAATAAAATCACGTGGAGAGCATGTGATATTCTAGACATTCCTTCACTAGAAGAGGAGATGGAAGGACACAAAATTGTTTATCATTCTGCTGCGATTGTTTCATTTAGCAAACGAGATTTTTCAAAAATGATGGAAATCAACCGTTATGGGACAGCTAACATTGTGAATATTTCCTTGGATTTAGGCATTGAAAAATTCTGTTTTGTCAGTTCAACAGCCGCAGTTGGAACAAAGGACATCCCTTCAGAAGTTGAGGTAGATGAAAACGGAAAGTGGATTCTTACAGATGAAACCAGCGGTTATTCTGTTACAAAATACAGTGCTGAAAAAGAAGTTTGGAGAGGCATGAATGAGGGTTTAAATGTGGTGATTGTAAATCCATCTGTGATTTTTGGGGCAGGAGATTGGAGTGAAAGTTCAATGAAAATTTTCAGAACCATCAGTAAAGGATTAAAGTTTTACTCTCTAGGCGCCAATGCTTTTGTAGATGCTAGAGACGTGGCGCGTATTATGGTCGAATTGATGAATCACAACATCTTTAACGAAAGATTTTTGTGCGTGGGAGAAAACGCTAAATTCAAACATCTTTTTGAATTAATTTCGCAAGAACTCAATCAAAAGCCTCCTTCTAAAAAAGTGAATCCAATATTGATGGGAATTACATGGCGACTTTCAGTATTATGGGCAGTGCTCACGCTTTCAAAACCGCTCATCACTAAATCAGCGGCACGCAATGCCTTTAATACAACAAAGTACAGCAACAAAAAGATAAAAGAAAAGATTGATTATAAATTCTACACTTTGGAAGAAACTGTAGAGAATGCTGTAAAAGGACGAATTCGATAAAACAATGCCAATTACCCCAAGAAAAAGGTGAGTTCAATACTAATACTTTGTTTTATCAACTTTCAAAAACCACAGAATGGAGGTCTATTTTGAATCCATCATTTATTAGTCTACCCGTTTTTTCATTCGCCAAATCCTGCTGCCTATTGTCTCTAAATTTAAAAATGCATATTATTGTATTCACAATATGATAAACTCACTTTCAAATATAAAAATAAGGAAACTGCTCTTCCCATTGATGCTATTGATCTTAGCTTGGGTTTTTTATGCGTATCCAATGGTGAGTGAAGTAGCTGCTGGAGTCGCAATCTTAATGTTTGGAATCATCATGTTGGAAGATGGATTCAATGCTTTTGTGCAAGGTCCAATGGAAAAAATGCTCAAAAACATGACAAAAAGCGTTAGCCGTTCTTTTGGATTTGGAGTATTGAGCACTGCTATATTGCAATCCAGTGCATTGATTAGTGTTGTAGCTATTTCATTTTTAAGTGCAGGACTCATCTCATTAAAATCAGGAATCGCCATTGGTTTTGGAGCAAACTTAGGTACAACATCCACAGCTTGGCTGGTATCCACCTTAGGTTTTAAGCTAGATATTGCTTCTTTTGCATTTCCAATGTTAGCCTTTGGAATTCTTTTGGTTCTTCAGAAAAAAAGTGCCATTAAGGGCTTTGGGTTTGCATTGGCTGGTTTAGGATTTTTCTTTTTGGGAATCGAGTTTATGCAAAGTGGTTTTGAGAATTACCGAGATGAGTTTGATCTTACAAGCTTTTCTCAAGATGGATATTCAGGCGTTTTTATATTTGCATTGATTGGAATTCTTATCACTATTGTTTTTCAATCAGGGAGCGCGGTGATTGTACTGGTTTTAACCATGCTTGAAACCTCACAATTGGAATATTATAATGCTTTAGCGCTTGTTGTTGGTGCAAACATAGGAAATGTTGTCACCATGATTATTGGAGCAATCAGCGCCAATACAAATGGCCGGAGATTAGCGGGTGCGCAAATCATCTTCAAAGTAACTGCAGGTCTAGTTTGTTTGATTTCCATTTTTCAACTGGCTGATTTCATAGATTTTTTATCGGAGATATTTGGTATTAATCCACAAAACTATTCAATCAAACTTTCAATTTTCCATACACTTTTCAACCTCATCGGTTGTATCCTTATGATGCCTTTTCTTAATACCATTATTCGATTTTTGAAAAGGATATTGCCTCAAAAGAGTCGCAGTAATTTAGAAATAGAAAAAGCCAAATTCTTAAATAAAAGTGTTTTAAAATATCCTTTATCTACGATTCGTGCTGTATTAGATGAAAGTAGGTATCTCTACGAAATAACCACATTTTCAATTGTTGCAAAAGGTTTAAACATCGACCCAAAAGCAATCAGAAGTGATACTCCCATCGATAAAATTATTCACAATGACGACATCAGCTATGATATTGATGTCGAAGAAATGTATTACACCAAAGTAAAAATAATTTATGGTAAAATTATTAAATACGCTACCTTATCGGAGAGTGAATTCACATTAACTCCTCCATTACTTTCTGCATTTGCTAGGGTAAAAGATGCGAGTAGAAACCAGGTAATCATCATCAAAAACATGCGAGGATTACATAAAAACGTAAAAAAATACCTGCATTCTGATAATAAGTACATTAAAGAAGAATATGAAACATTAAGAAGATTTGTAGCTCAAACTTTAAGAGAGATTTACAACTTGAAGAAAAACCCAGCGTCTGAAAGTACACTATCAAACATAGAAGAACTCAAAAGAAATGCGACTACACGAGACCTTTTATTAAGTGGCCGATTTGAATATTTAATTCGTGAACATAAAATATCGAGCAGTATGGCTTCATCTTTAGCTAATGACAGCACAGATGTTAATGCCGTAGTCCTAAAAATGATTGAGTCTGCTGAGTTACTCTATATTGAAAGTGATCATTTATTAAAACTGGCAGAAGATCTTTAATGTCGCTTCACGCTATAGAAAACAACTTGAGTTTTGTAAAACACTTCGCTTACTTCACTTTTAGTAATTCCATTGTTTTGGTGTACAGTAAATAGCCTTCAATTTCTTCAAATCCCATGTCTGCAAGTTGCTTACAATAGTTATAAACCTGTGATTTATGTTTATTCAAAGGCTCTCCCGTTTTGAAATCAACCACTACAGCTTTTTCTTTTGAAATGTAAATTTTATCTGGACGCTTTACCTCTATTTCGTTGATGAGAATGTCTTGTTCAGCCAAAACTTTATCTGCATTTTGAACAAATGATTGTTCCTTCAGCAGCGCAAAGGTTTGAGAAGCTCCTTTTTTAATTTCTTCCTCCCATTTAGACTCAATTTCTCCCGTGAAACGCAAGCGCTCGATTACCTCATCGATATCATGCTCGCTTTTCATTTCAGACAAAACCAAGTGCAGAGCATTTCCAAACTGCTGTTCTTCGTTAAACGCTTCTTTTTCTAAAGCCTCTTCATCTTGTAAGGAAAGTTCTGGAAACCATAGAAATTCACTGAGGTCTTTAGGGATGAAGTTTGTTCCTTGATCACTATTGTCTTTGTCTGATTCCTTAATTTTTGATTCAGTTCCAAATTTGAGGTACTCAGCAGTTCTATCTGTAACTTGTTCATCATTCCAAAGCTCAATTGCCTTTGCTACAGGCTGATTCAATTGGGTATAGAATCCGTCATCCTTAGAAGGTTGTTGTGTTTCTGCAAGTACATAGAGTCGCTCACTTGGACGGGTAAAAGCAACATAGAGGACGTTTAATTCATCCAATAAAAGCTGATCATATTCATGTTTAAAAGCACTCAGCATGTATTCAGGAACATTCTCTTTGCTCAGTTTAGAATACAAAACTTGTCCATCTTGAGCTTCTACAAAATGAGTTCCCCAACTGGTTTTAATATCCCAACTTAAATGAGGAATAATCACAACTGGGAATTCTAATCCTTTTGATTTATGAATTGTCATGATTTTAATGGCCTCTTTATTCTCGGGCATTTGAATGGTACTGTTTTTCAATTTTGTATTCCATTCATCAATAAATCCACGAATATCTGGACCATATTTAAGATCGTAATTTTGGAACAATTCCAACAAATGGTGCAGGTATGGATTTTTCAATTCACTCAATTGAACCAAAGCAATAAACCGCTCTCCCAAATCATAAAGGTTTTCATAAGGAGAAATCAAAGCTTCTAAACTGCCAAACTCTTGCTGAACAAATGCTTCAAAATCAAAATCACCAACTTTATCCTCTCTCCAAAATGAATTTAACGCTACAATTGGATCTTTTTTCTGTAAACGATAATAGCTTGTTGCGAACTTAATTTGTGTTGTTTTATTGGCATTGTTTCGACGTAAATTCAAATAATCAATACATAAGCCGACAGAAGCATCGGAGGAAATAATCAAACTATCTGAACTTACAATTTTATAGCCTTTACCTGCTTCAATTAAAGCTTTGGCAAACCTCCTCCCCTCTTTTTTCCCCCTGGTTAGAATACAAATGTCTCCCAAATTAAATCCATCTTCCTGACAACGGCTCACTTTTTCTAAAAGAAAAGCATGTTCTATTTCTTCAAGTTCATCTTTCTTTTTTTTCTCCAACAAATGAATAGAAACAAATCCACCATCAGCTCCACGCGGCGTTTGGTGAATGTCTTCATAATATTCTTCAAAATGAGCTGGCATTTCACCCAATAAACGTTTGAAAAAGGTATTGTTAAATTCAACAATGTTTTTTCGTGATCTGTAATTCTCTTCGAGTGGAATTTTCTTTCCCATTTTATCGAAATAAGCTGATATTTGAGCAAAATTTTGATCTCCTTCAGGATTGTAAATCTTTGGAAGTTTGACAAATTGTTCTACCAATCCATTTCTAAACCTATAAATGGCTTGTTTCGGATCACCAACTATTAGATTCTCGTAATTATTAGAAATAGACTCATGTACTAAGGGAATTAAGTTTACCCACTGTAACCTGCTGGTATCTTGAAACTCATCCAACAAGTAATGGTTGTAACGATTCCCTAATCTTTCATAGATATAAGGCGCATTTTCCTTTTTTAGCAATTCAGAAATTTTTTGTCCAAATTCAAAAATACCAATGATGTTTTTCTTCTCTTTAAAAACGGTTAGTTCTTTCGAAATGTACTTCAAAAGCGCCAAATTATAAAAGTTAGATTTGATTTTTGTTAGGGTGTACATGTGATCAGACAACTCATTTTCTAATATAAAAAGTCCAGACATCATTTCCATGAGTTTGGAATCTACATTGTGATTCTCTTTAACATTTTCCCCTGATAAAGTTTCTTGAATGGTCTTTGATGGTGGATTAGCATCACGCAAAGAACGAGAAGGTAATTTTTCTAAGACGGGGTAAATTCCACGTGATTTACTTGGATAATCATCAATGGTTGAATTTAAGCTCGTGAAATAAGTATAAATCCCTTCGCATTGCTTTTGATGCTGCTCATTTAATCCTCTAATTTCAGAAATAATCGCTGCATAAGTGTCTTCATTAAATTCCTTTTTCAGCAATAATTGAATGTAATCTTGATCTGTCTCTTTGGTTAAAACTTTACTGAAGTCAATCAAACTGCTTCTGAAATTCCATTTATCACCTTCATCCGCATTGCTTTTTGCGTAATTCAAGGCTAATTTGGTAATGTTTTCCTCCCCCGGCTTACCAATCTTAGACATTAACTCATCTATGACTTGCTCAAGTAAGGTATCTTGATCTAATGTTACTTCGAAATCTTCTTGTAAATCTAAATCCCGGCTAAACGTTCTGATTAAGCGAAGACTAAATTTATCAATTGTCAAGACATTAAAATCTTCATAATTATGTAAAATTTCAGATAAAATACGCTTTGCTCTTTCTTGAATTATGGGAGCAGTAAGACCTGTTGTTTTTTGCGTTTCCTTCAACAATAGATTGGCTTTCTTTTTCTCTTTTTCAACAGGTCTGTCGGGGTAAGCCAACCAATCCAAAGCTTGAATAACCCGCTCTTTCATTTCCCATGCGGCCTTATTGGTAAAGGTCATCGCTAAAATTTTACCGAAGTTCTTTGGTGCAACACCATCACCTAAAGTCAGTTTTAGATAATTTTGAACCAAAGAAAATGTTTTTCCACTTCCTGCAGAAGCACTATAAATTGTTAGCGGCTTGATGATTTCTTTTTGCATGGTATTATATATGAAGAGCCAACTAATTTAAGATTAAATTCGTCATGATTCTGTAAGAACTAAAAAAGCTCTTGTGTGATATTTATCACTTTACTCATGAAATATAAATAAAAACTATCATTCAGCCTTGATAAACAAGCATAAAACAGTTATATTCATGATATAAAACAAACGCTATGAAAAAACTCATCCTGTTATTACTTCTGTTTTTTGGCTTCTTATATTCATGTAAAGAAAAACCAAAAGATGAAATACCTGTACCTGAAGTTTCACAATTGAAAGCACGTGTTAACGTTGTACCTACTTACCAAGGAGTTCCTATGGAATTCAATCAAAATTATACAACTCAGGAAGGTTATACTATTTCTTTTACAAAACTGAACATCATCATGACGAAGTTCAAAAACAATGGAAAACAGCTTTTTGAATCTGCCGTTTATAAATTCGAAAAAAATAAAAGATTGCTTTGGGAAGGTTTAGGGGATTATAATAATTTCTCATCTTTTTCCGCAACAATAGGAGTTGATGCATCTCAAAACCATGAAGACCCGTCAGCGCGAGCATCGGATGATCCATTATTTATTTTAAATGCTGGAGATATGCATTGGGGATGGAATACGGGTTATATATTTATAATGATTGAGGGGAAAGCAGACACAACTTCTGCTCAAAATGGGGATGTAATCAACTTTCTGTACCACATAGGAAATGATCAATTCACCAGAGACTTTTCTCTGACGGATATCCAATGGTCCAAAGTAAATAATGATCTCTATGAAACGAATATTTATTTAGATTTATATAAAGTCTTTGATGGAGCAAGCAATGATGTTGATATTAAAACAGAGCGGTCTTCACATACGAATCCTGACCAATTAGCTTTAAGTGAAAAAGTTATTGATAATTTTATCGACGCCCTAAGTAAATAAAAAATGAAATACTGGAAAATCATATTTGTTCTTATTCTATTTTCTTCATGTAAAAAAAATGAAGTAGATTTATCTATTACGCCCTATACTCCGGATGTTCCAAGTCATTTTCCCGCAATGCCAATTCCCAATGATAATCCAATGAGTGTGGAAGGTATAGAACTAGGGAAAAGACTTTTCTACGACGAACGTTTAAGTAAAGGAAACTCTATTTCATGTGCATCATGTCATTCGCAAGAACATGCTTTTTCAGACCCTAATCAATTTTCAATTGGTGCAGAAGGTCAAATTGGAAAACGTCAGTCAATGTCTTTAGTAAATCTCGGTTGGCAAAGTTCGTTTTTCTGGGATGGAAGAGCGCAAACGCTTGAAGAGCAAATTTTACACCCTGTTGTTGATCCATTAGAAATGGACCAAAGTTGGAGTGAAACGGTACAAAAACTACAAGCTGTAGATGCATATAAAGATGAGTTTTACCGTGTATTTGAAGTGGTTGATTTTGATTCGAGCCATGTAGCAAAGGCAATTGCTCAATTTTTAAGAACTTTAATATCTGGTCAAGCAAAGTATGATGTAATGTATAAATACAACAACAGTTTGCCTTTAAATACCTATGAACAAGATTTATATACTCAGATCACAAATGAAGAATGGGCTGGGATGGATTTATTTTTCAGCCTAAATGGAGGAGACTGCTTACATTGTCATGATGGTTCACTTGCTGAAATTCCAGGTTTATTTTCAAACAATGGACTTGATAATACATTTCCTGATATTGGAAGAATGATTGTAACTGGAAATCCGAATGACGAGGGTAGATTTAAGGTACCAACACTTAGAAATATTGAATATTCTGCACCCTACATGCATGATGGACGCTTTGCCACTTTAGATGAAGTAATTAATCATTATTCATTTGGAGTGATTGAAAGTTCGACCATAGATCCAATGATGGAGTTTTCTCATCAAGGTGGAGTTCAACTAGATATGCAAGAACATCAATTGCTTCGTGCATTTTTAAAAACATTTACAGATGAACGTTTTTTAAATAATCCAAAATTTAAAGATCCTGGTGCGTTCTAAGCTAACTTCGTTAAGAATATTTTTTCATCGGTCTCCTATGAATTATGCCTTAATTTTAGTTTATTTGTTTATATTATAGAAAAACCCATGGAAGACCGTAGAAGACTCACAACTGAAGAAAAAGCGTTAAAAATTAACCTTAAAACGAATATTTATGGTTCTTTTTCCGAAATCGGAGCTGGACAAGAGGTAGCTGCAAATTTCTTTAGAGCTGGTGGTAGTTCAGGAACAATTGCTTTTTCTCATTCTGCTTATGATATGAAAGTATCGGACAGTATTTACGGAAAAGCAAAACGTTATGTTTGTCAGGAACGTTTGAATACCATGCTAAAAAGAGAGTTTGAAATGGTCACCACCAGTTTGGCTCACCGTAAAGAATACACTCATTTTTTCTCATTCTGTAATACTGTTGAATCTTTAAATTATCACAAAACAAATCAAGGTCAAGGCTGGGTTGGATTGCGTTTCCAAATCAGTCCAAACACACCTCCCAATAATATTATTCTGCATGTTAAAATGCATGATCAAAATAACAGAGCCCAACAAGAGGCTTTGGGTATTTTAGGTGTTAATTTAATTTATGCCGCATATTTTCATGCAACAGGAGAATTAGATTACTTCATCAATAGTTTGGTTCATCATCTTCCAAAAGACAGAATCGAAATAGATATGTTGCATGTTGAAGGTCCAGATTTTGAACAAATTGACAATAGAATTCTGGCCTTAAACCTCGTTAAAAGAGGAATTACCGAAGCTACAATGTTTGATCAAACAGGAAAAGTTCTTCAGCCTGCAAGCACCCTTTACAAAAAGAATATTCTTTTAATGCGTGGTCGATTTAGACCTGTTACAAAGGTGAACATTGACATGCTAAACAGCGCACGTGAGAAATTCTATGAGGAAGAGGGAGTTGATAAGAAAAACGTACGTGAGGTTTTTGAGCTTACCTTAAGAGACTTAACTTCTGGTGGTCAAATTTCAGATAAAGATTTTGTGGATCGTGCTGAGCTTTTAGGAGCTCTAGGTTACACCGTGATGATTTCAAACTATTTACGTTATTACGAAATGGTGGATTACCTCAGCGAGATTTCAAAAGGCTACAAAATGGGTGTTATTCTAGGAATTTACAACATTCACAATATTTTTGATGAAAGTTATTACGACCACCTAGACGGAGGTTTGCTAGAAGCTTTTGGTAAAGGATTTGGAAGAAACGCAAAAATGTACATCTATCCTGCGATTGATTACAACAACGGTGAATTATATGAATTTAAAGATGTTGTTGTTCCAGATCATTTAAGAGGACTTTTAACTTACATGAAAGACAACAATAAGATTGAAGCGCTTACACAATTCGATTACAATCTATTAAACATCAAATCAGATGAGGTCCTTGCGAAAATTACTCGCCATGAAGATGATGACACATGGGATAATGATGTGCCCTACCGCGTTGCAATGGCCATTAAGTTCATGCGTTTGTTTGGATATACGCCAAAAATAGAGCCTGAACCAATAAAGCTGTCTAAGGAAATTGATTTTAAGTTATGATAGTTACCAGGAACTTTATTAGGGTTTTATAAGTATTGGACAAAAGCTAAGTGAAAAAAGTCCAGCAAGGACGACATATGTTAGGGATGGACGTAAGTCCATTCATTATGATGAACCCATGAGTCCCAAATTCCAAACATTCGGCACTTTTAGTTTAACCTTCTACCCATACAAATTCATATAGAGTCTTTTTTTATTCGTGGGTCATGAATTCGTAAAACACTTACTATTGGGTTGGACTTCTGTCCACCCATAATGATGAGCCCATGACTCCCCAAAACCCAAACATTTGGCTTTTATCCTATCACTCTACACCAAGGACTTACGTCCTTGGCTAATGTATGCCGTACCTTCGGCACTTTTAGTTTAAGTTCTTGGGTCTTTATTATATTAGTGTGAATAAAATGGATCAATAGTTTCTAGATGAATTAGGGGAGTATAAATTAGGTAAAAAAAAGTCCTGTAGGGACGACATATGTTAGGGATGGACGTAAGTCCATTCATTATGATGAGCCTATGATTACCCAAAACCAAAATATTCGGCGAAATTGCATGCAATTTCGCCGAATATTTTGGTTTTTCTTTATTATTATACACCAAGGACTTATTCCTTGGCTAATATATGCCGTACCTTCGGCACTTTTAGAAATGTGCCCTTTCTTATCCCTTAAACCCCTCCAAAAAAAGATTAATCCTCTTTTCTAGACTTTTTCATTTGTTCAATCTTTTCTTTTAAAGACATTTCATCTTCTGTTGACTCTTCTGAATCATCATCAAAATTGGTAGAACTGCCCTTGATCTCGTTTTCTGAATCATCAGCCGAAGTTTTAGCTTTTTCTTGAACTTCCTGTTCTGCAATTGGAGTTTCAGATTTCACTTCATCTTTTGATGTTTCTTCAGTTTTAACATCCTCCGTCGCTGTAGCATATCGACTTAAAAACTTTGGTTGCTGTCCGTATTTTGAAGCACCAAGACGAGGTTCAGCCTCTTTCTTTTCTGTCTTTTTCGCTGCTCCTTCTTCAGATTCCTTGCTTTCCTCATCTTTAGAAGAGCTTGAAGAAACTTCCGTTTGATCATCTTTCTTCTTTCCCTCATTATCAGCAGGAAGATAAGCTGATTTGGCTTGTCCATACTTTGAAGCACCACTTTTAGGTGGCGCTGTAGATTCTGTTGTTGCAGATTTTTTAGGAGCTCCCTCTTCTTTTGTTTGTTCATCACTTGATGAAGCTGGGGTAGATTCTATCTTATCTTCAGCACTTTCTTTAGCCTCATCGTCAACCGAGAGATAAGCTGATTTAGCTTGTCCGTATTTTGAAGCTGCACTTTTTCTAGGTTCAGTTGGTTCTGGTGTAGAAATTACTCTTCGTGTTGGATTATATTCTTTTGCTGAAGTATCTTCCTTTTTAGGCCTTTCCTTATAATCTGAAGTTGTTTCTTCGCTTGTTGGCGCTTCAACTCTTTCAACTTTTACTCGTTTTTCACGTCTCACTCCACGCGGTTTCGGTGGAGCTGCGCCTTCCTCCTCTTCTACATTATCATACTTTTTCGTACCTGCAAAAATTTGAAATTGGCGCAAGCTACATTCAAGATTTCCGTTGAATACTTTAATTTTCTGACTTGGTCTTAATCCAAGATTCTTTAACGCGTCGATATTAGAGGAAACTACCCAGCAATCATAACCAAGGAAAGATTGTTTAAATAAATCGCCTAACGCGGTATAAAGCTCTTCAACCTCCTCACCCATTCGTTCTCCATAAGGTGGATTACAAATCAGGATTCCTTTATCATCTGGAGCTTCCAATTCTAATGCGTCTTTAATATCCCATGTCACCATGTTTCCAATAGGAGCCATTCGACTATTTCTACGGGCTTTTTTAATCATTTCCGCATCGATATCTGATGCTAAAATGTCAAAACCTAACTTAATTGGTCGTTGATTTCCTTCTAACTTTACTTTCTCCCATGCTTCAGCATCAAAAGATTTAAAGTTTTTAAAGGCGAAGTGACTTCTTTCAATCATTGCTGGGATATCTGCGGCCCAAAGTGCTGCTTCAATAGCAATCGTTCCAGAACCACACATGGGGTCAATCAAAGTTGACTTTCTGTCCCAGCCAGACATACGTAGAATTCCGGCAGCCAATACTTCATTCATTGGCGCATCACCAACTTCTTGTCGGTAGCCTCTTTGAAACAAAGGAACTCCACTTGTGTTTAATGAGATAACTACAGATTTTTCTTTGATGTAAACATCAAACATTACCTGTGGAGACTTTAGATTTACATCCGGTCTTTTATCATCACATTTCTCTCTAAACACATCTGCAATAGCATCTTTTACTACAAGAAAAGGGTATTGCGTATGCGTAAATAAAGTTGAAAAAACAGCTCCCTTTACGGCAAAAGTCTTGTCGACATCGAAATACGAAGTCCAATCTATTTTCTTTACTTCTTTATACAGGTCATCTTCTTTATGAATAGTGAAAGATTTAACTTTAACAAGAACAGAAATTGCTAATCGGCAACGGTAATTTAAACGGTAAACATCTTCCCAATCACCGTTTAATTGTACGGCACGGTTCAAAATTTCAACGTCTTTGTATCCTAATTCATTCAATTCATCTCTGAGCAATTCCTCAAATCCGAAAAGTGTTTTTACTGTTATTACTAAATCTTTCATCTGTATTATTTAAATTCTCTTATTAATGGTAGTTTCCATGAAAATAGAACTGCTAAAGTCCTAAATGCAACAATGAAAATCATACTGGTCCATATAAGCCATGGAGTTCCTCCTTGTCCGAAATAATCGCCTAATAAATAAAGCGACCCTCCGAGCAAGCAAGGTATGGCATAAATTTCTTTTCTAAAAATCAAAGGTATTTCGTTACACAAAACATCTCGAAGTAATCCTCCAAAAGTGGCAGTGATCATACCTAGAAACACAGCGATTAAAGGCAATTGGTCGTGTGCCAAACCTTTTTGAACGCCTACAATTGTAAACACGGAAATTCCTACGGTGTCAAAGATAGACAATGTTCTTCGCCAAGTCCTTAATTTTCTTCGAAAAATAATTCCGAAGGTTCCACCAGCAATCACAACGATCACTTGAGATAATGAAGCCATCCAAGCGACATCAACGTTTAATAGAAAATCTCGGATTGTTCCTCCTCCTAAAGCGGTAATAAATGCAATGACATATCCACCCAAAATATCTAGATTCCTATTAGCCGCCGTAAGTACTCCACTAATTGCAAAAGCGAATAGCCCAATATGATCTAAAATTTCTAGCATTTAATAAATTTTCTTTTTACGGTAAAAAACTCCTACTTTTGTGCAAAGTTAACTCATTTTAAATATAGCTTGAAACACAAGATTATTCTTTTTTTAATTGTTTTTGGGATATTCTTCTCAAAGGGAGTCTCAGCACAGCGTGTAGGGGTTGTTCTAAGTGGTGGTGGTGCAACAGGTTTGGCGCACATTGGTGTGTTAAAAGCGCTTGAAGAGGCCGAAATTCCAATTGCATACATTACAGGTACAAGTGCAGGAGCGCTTATCGGAGCCTTATATGCAGTGGGTTATTCTCCAGATGAAATTGAACGCTATATTTTGTCAGATCACTTTGTTAAAATGACTTCTGGAACAATTACTAAAGATGAACGGTTCTTATTAAGAGAGAAATCAGAAGATGCATCGATGCTTAACTTTAACTTTGCCAAAGACAGTATTTTCGCAAAGTCATTACCCACCAATTTTCTAACTCCATCTTATCTTGACTTTGAGACTTTACATTTAATCGGTCATACTGGTGCAGCAATGAATAAAGATTTCGACTCTCTTTTTGTCCCATTCCGGTGCGTCGCTGCAGATATCTACAAAAAAGAAAGTGTGACTTTTAGGAATGGTGATTTGAATGCAGCTGTCCGTGCTTCCATGACTTATCCTTTTTATGTGAATCCAATACGAATTGATGGTAAACTGTTTTTTGATGGTGGACTTTACAACAATTTCCCAGCAGACGTAATGTACCAAGAATTCCCTGCTGACTATATTATAGGAAGTAACGTCTCCCTAAATGCAGCACCACCCACTGAAGACGATATCATCAGTCAAATCACCACCATGTTTGTTCAGAAAACGAACTTTAATTTACCTTGTGAATACGGTGTAATCATAGAACCTAAAATAAATATTGGAACATTTGAATTTACTAAAGCTGAAGAAGCAATTCAAAGTGGATATGATGCAGCTCAGCCATATATTGATAGTATTCGTCCTTATGTTACTGCAAGAGCTAAAAAAAGTGACCTAGATAAAAAAAGACAAGCTTTTCGTAAAAACATCAAGCCAATTAAAATCAACGCCCTTTCTGTTAATTCCTACTCTTCAAGTGACGTTTCCTTTGTTGAAGATAATTTCATGAAAGATTCCATTAAAAAACCTTTAGATTTTGAAGAGCTTAAAAAAAGGTATTACAGAGCTTATGCTACACCACAAATTAAATACATTTATCCAACCTTAGAGAAAAGCAGTGATTCAACCTACCAACTGAATTTGGAAATAACCAAGCAAAAACCGTTTGCTGTAAACGTTGGAGGTCATTTTTCTTCACGACCTGTAACCACTGCTTATATTGGATTGTCTTATTTGGATCTTGGAAAAGGAGCTGTTGCAATACATGCAGAATCCTATTTTGGAAAGTTTTATGGCTCTACAAAAATAGAATTAGACTATGATCTCCCTTCTTTTCTACCTTTAAGAATAAGTCCGTATTTTGTTTTAAACAGATGGGATTATTACAGAAGTTCATCTACATTTTTTGAAGATATTAAACCTTCATTTTTACTTCAAAATGAAATGTATTATGGCGTAAACATAGCTATCCCCTCCTCTAACAATGGGAAACTAGCGCTGGACTTTAAAAAGTTCGAGAATAAAGACCAATACTATCAAACCCTAAGTTATACTGAAAATGACACAGCAGATATAACAACTTTTAATGGGGAGTCTATAGCGTTAAATTATGAATTAAACACACTCAATAGAAAACAATGGGCTTCTGGAGGAAGTATGTTTAAAGGAAGTTTTCGTTACGTTCAAGGGAAAGAAAATAGTATTTCAGGGAATACCCCAACCACTGAATATGATTTAAGAAGACAGCACAGATGGATTAGTTTTTCTTTAGAAGGTAGAAAGTATTTTAAAATGAATTCATTCTTTAAAATTGGAGTTTATGGTAAGGCCGTTTTTAATTCCCAATCATTATTCTCCAATTACACAGCTTCAGTTTTAGCGATGAGTGAATTCTCACCTCTCCCTGATAGCCGAACTTTATTCATGGAAGAATACAGAGCTCCCCAATATGCAGGTGCAGGATTGAGTATAATTTTCAACTACAGTAAATTCCTTGAATTCAGACTAGATCCGTATTTCTTTCAGCCTTTCAGACAAATTATTCGATTCAATGATGATTCTGATTTTGGATATTCTGATTTATTAAAGGAAGGCTTACCTATGTTTGGTGGATCAATCATTTTTCATTCCCCCATTGGACCGTTAAGAATATCTACGAATTATTTTCCAAATCAGAATAAACCTTTCATTACACAACTCAGCTTTGGGTATGTCATCTTCAACGATAGGTCAATTCGTTAATGAAAACAAGTTTTTCTCCTTTTGAATTATTACTTTTGTAAAAATTTTGTTTTTATGATATTACCTATTGTTGCATACGGTGATCCAGTTTTAAAAATCGAGGGGGTTGAGATCGACAAAGATTATGACGGTCTTAATAAATTAATCGATAACATGTGGGAAACCATGTATAATGCACGAGGTGTTGGACTGGCAGCACCTCAAATTGGAAAATCAATACGCTTATTTATTGTTGATGCATCTCCTTTTGCAGAGGATGATGATGAAGAAGAACCAGATCCAAAGGCTAAAAATTTAGATGGGTTTAAAAAAGTATTTATCAATCCAATCATTGAAGAGGAAGTGGGAGAAGAATGGGCTTTTGAAGAAGGCTGTTTATCCATTCCAACAATTCGTGAAGATGTTTTTAGAAAAGAGAAGATTACAATTACTTACTTTGATGAAAACTTTAAATTTCACGAAGAAACTTATGATGGATATGCAGCACGTATAATTCAGCATGAATATGATCATGTAGATGGGATTTTATTTACTGACCATCTATCAATTTTAAAAAAACGATTACTTGCTAAAAAATTAACCAATATCTCAAAAGGAGAAGTTGATGTTGATTATCGCATGAAATTTCCTGTTACTAAAAGAAAAAAATAATGAAAAAAATAATTTTTATACTCGGTGTATTGTTAACGTTTGTTGCGTGTAACAACAATCCTGAGGTGGATGGAGACATCAAAGAAGACATTAGTATTGAGGGTTTAAAGGCATCTATTAAAGAAATGGATGATTCATTAATGTTATTGATGGAAGAAGCTGTAAAATCTCCAAGCTACAAAATGAATCGTGTAGCTTATCACGAAGCAATTAATAGAAACAAAGATTTTTACTTTAATTTCCCTAATGATCCTTTCGCTGAAACAGCATTAAGTAAAATTGCTGCTTTATACCTTCAAATAAATGTAGAAAGTGAATCTGTAAAATGGAGAGATACTTTATTGACTAAGTTTCCAAATACAGAAGATAAAATCGGCTTACTTGAATTGCAAATGAACTATTATGATTTTAATGAGCACAATCCAGAAAAGATAAAGTATTATGCAGATCAGCTCTTAGCGATCGAAAATTTATCTGAGGAGAGACGTGAACAATATGAGTTCCGACTAAAGCATTTAGATAAAACCTTTGAAGAGCTAATTGAACTTCAAATGTCCGAGAATGAGGATCAAGTTGAAACTGTTGAACTCTAGTATCTTGTTAACGCTTTGTTAAAAAAGGCGTTTAGAGAATAAAACATTATATATTTGATTCATAACTAAAATTAAAATCATGAAAAAATTACTATTTACCCTAAGCCTTTTATTTTCTGCCTTTATTGGTATGAATGGACTATTAGCACAAGCAGCAGTTGAATCTGGTGCTAAAATTGAATTCAAAAAAGAAACACACGATTACGGTACCATCGATCAATATGCAGATGGAACATGTGAGTTTACTTTCACAAATACAGGAAACGAACCATTGGTTATCTCTAATGCAAAAGGATCTTGTGGATGTACAGTTCCATCATGGCCAAAAGAACCAATTGCTCCAGGAGCAACAGGTACAATCAAAGTAAAATACGATACTAAGCGTGTAGGGATTATTGGTAAGAGCGTTACTTTACAATCAAACGCAATTAACGATCCAGCAAAAACTATCCGTATCAAAGGAAATGTTGTAGCAAAACCACAAGGTGGTGCGCCAGTAAACAATAGTGGTGCGCCAGCTAGTAACTAATTAAAAAAATGAAGAACGTTTTCGTACTTCTTATAATGATAGTAAATTCCGCTATTGGGTTCGCCCAGTATGCGGAATTTAACTTTTTAAGCAAAACAACCCACAAGTGGGAAAAAGTTGATGAAGGAACTCAACTTCAACATTATTTTGTTTTTGAAAATAGCGGAAAAAACCCACTCCTTATCAATGAAGCACTTGTTTCTTGTAGCTGTACTAAAGTTGAATTTCCACAGCACCCCGTTTTACCTCAACAAAAAGATTCTATTCTTGTGCGTTTTGATACAAATCAAAAATACTACAATCAAGACAGAATAATTAAACTCAAAGCCAATACCACAAAGGAGCAAGAGTTACGCATCAAAGTTTTTGTCATTCCAAAGGAAGATTAAACTTGTTATCCTTACAATCACCAATTGACCCAGCTTAAAATATTTTAACAGATAATCAGGCTCAAAATCGAGCAATATCCTATCTTCGTAATATAAATTTTTACTATGTCAATTTCTGTAAAACATCTTACTAAGTATTACGGTGATCAAGCCGCGGTAGACAATATCTCTTTTGAGGCTAAAAACGGTGAAATCTTAGGGTTTCTTGGTCCAAATGGTGCAGGTAAGTCAACAACAATGAAGATCATCACCTGCTTTATTCCTGCTACTGAAGGAGATGTTGAAGTATGTGGATTAGATATTAAAAAACACTCCTTAGAAGTAAGGAAAAAGATTGGCTACCTTCCAGAACACAATCCAATATACTTGGATATGTATGTTAAGGAATACTTGTCTTTTGTAGGGAAAATTTATAAAGTCCCCAATTTAAATGATAGGGTAAAAGAAGTCATTGAATTGGTTGGTTTGCAAAAAGAACAACACAAGGTGAATGGCGCACTTTCTAAAGGATACAGACAACGGGTTGGATTAGCACAGGCTATTATTCATAATCCAGACGTCCTTATTTTAGATGAACCTACTTCAGGGTTAGATCCAAATCAATTGACTGAAATTCGTGAGTTGATTAAAAAAATTGGTAAAGAAAAAACGGTAATGCTTTCTACTCATATCATGCAGGAAGTTGAGGCGATTTGTGATCGTGTGATCATTATTAACAATGGAAAATTAGTTGCTAATGCTAAAGCAAGTGAATTACAATCTGATGTAAATAGTCAAGTTGTTTTTGTTGAATTTGATGCGGAAATTTCTAGAAATCGTTTGGCTAAGGTTCCAAACATTAGTCGTGTTGAAGCAATTAGCGCAACTTCATTCTTGATAAAATCTGATGCTCCAATTGATTTACGTAAGACAATTGCTGCTTATGCTCAAGAAGAAAACTTACTGATTTTAACGATTCGTAAAGAAGAGAAAACATTAGAAGAGGTGTTTAAAAATTATACAAAATAATTACGAATTAGGGAATTACGAATTATCTGCTTTTCATAATTCATAATTCTTTAAAGCACTATTTTCCTGCTTTTCTCCATTGCATGTTGTGCGAAATCTTCTCCAACTGAACTTTTGTAGTCATAGATGTAATCAACATTTAACTTTTCAAAATTCTCCTTTTCATCTTCATAATGACAAATAGCAGCAATTTTAAACTGCCTTTCTTTCATTTTGTTGATCTGCTTCATTGTGTTAAAGTTAGAGGCATAATCACTCATTGCTAAAACAACAACATCTACTTTTTCCCAATTTGATTCATCCCAAAAATCTCTATCTGTGGCATCTCCCCAAACCACATTATTTCCTTCTTCTTTTAACTGATTGACTTTATCTCCGTTGTAATCTACCCCAATAACAGAGTCTGGAAAACTTTCTTTGAGATGATAATATGCAGGCAATCCAATACTCCCAAGTCCATCAATAACATATTTTGCCTCGCCACTAATTTGGGCTTGCTTATCTATCTCTTTTGAAGTTCTATTCCACTTGATTAGAGTCGCTTGATACTTCTCAAAAAGCTCATAGGAACGAGAAATAATAGGTGAAGACAATAAGAAAGATAAACTCATAAATATTGCCAGCGTTGTCAACCAATCGGCATCAATACTCCCATTTGAAACAGCTACTGCACCAACGATTAGTCCAAATTCACTGTAATTAGACAAGTGCAAGGAAGTTAAGAAATTTGTTCTGGCACGAAGTTGAAAATAGGAGAAAATGCGGATGAATAAAAAGCCTTTGAACACCACCGATTGTAAGTGTAGTAATAATTATATGTGACGAAGCAGTGATCCAAATTTCTGGTTTAATCAATTCTTTAATTTTGATTTTCAGTCCTATGGTAAATAAAAGCAGGATAATTCCTAAATCAGAAAGTGGACCTAGTATTTGTTTCAAATTTCCATCCGTAAATCCAGAAAGTCCAAGAAAAAACCCAGTAGCAAGAAAGCCCAATAATGCAGGAAGCCCAAGTCTTTTCATTAACAATCCACTTAAAAAAGCTGTTGTTAACCAAATTGCATCAATGTATATTGCATCTAAGTCTACTGATCCCATCTATTAAATCTAATTTTTTTGAACTTTAAAAGGACATCAACCTGAAGTGTGTTGAAAGTAAAGCACAGAACAAAAATAACTTTTAGTTCTTTATAAAAGTCGTCAATTAAAAACGTTTTATCCACTTTTTAAAATAAAAGTACGGTATAAAACTACGGAGCAACATCCATATAATTATTGAATACCATATTATTTCAAGTCCTGGCATCAGTCGATCTCCGATTAACAGCACCGGTAAAAACCCAAACAAAGTAGAAATAAATAAGATATTTCTCAAGAATTTAGCTTTCCCCATCCCTTTAAATACGCCATCAAGTGTAAAAGCGAGTGCGTTTATTGGAAGACATAAAGCAAAAAGCGGCAATATCAATGGATACATTTCCCACACATCAACATTATCAATCAATAAGCCCATAACTTGTGAATGGAAAACCATAAGGAGGCCTGCAAGAACAAAAGAAACAAATACACTCAAAAACAAATGTCGATTCAAATTCCTTTGCATTGCTTCTTTGTTCTTTGCTCCCAAAAACTTCCCTGCCATTGCATTTGCAGAAGTGGCAAAAGCATCCAAAAAGAAAGCGGAGAACAACCATAAATTCAACATTACAGCGTGAGTTGCTGCTTGAACAGTTCCGTATATATTTGCATACTTATGGGTAAGCATCAATGCAATATTCAAAGTCACTGTTCTTAAAACAAGGTTCCCAGCAATAAGCAATAGACCTATGAACTCAGTGTTAATGCGCAAAGTATGAATCAACCGGATTTTAGATTTATACAACAAGAAATAAATGGTCAATACAAACATAACTATTTGAGCTATAAAACTTGCCCAAGCAGCACCTTCTACACCCATTGGCTCAACCAAATCCCACCATCCTAAGACAAAGATGAAATCCAAAAGGATATTCACACTTCCCCCAATAATAGAAATCACCATTGCCCACCAAGTATTTTGAACACCTCGAAAAACACCAAATATTGAAAATGTAATCAAGGTTAACGGAAATCCCAGCACCCGAATATTAAAATAAGCCGTTGCGTCTTCAAGAACAGCTCCACTAGTTGAAAGTAGATTTTCAAAAACCCAAGCCGAAGTGAAAAATGTACCTAACATCGCTATTACACCAACTATTGCATTGAAGTAAATCATTTGAGGAATTAAACTCGCCATGACACGCATTCGCATAGAACCATAGGCTTGAGAAACGACAGCAGAAATAGCACTTTTCATTTGTGCAAAAATCCACACCAAGGCTGAAATCAAACTCCCTGCTATTCCAACCGCTGCCACAGCAGATAAGTTTTCATTGCTTTCGGAAAAACCATCATAACCAATGTTTCCAACAACAGCTAAGTCTGTTAACGACAAAACAGGTTCCACTATTCCACCTAACATTGCGGGTAAAGCTAGTTTCCAGATTGATCGGTATGTGGGTTCTTTTTGAATTTTACTGATTTTTAATTGGCAAAGATATTCATTTTTTAATGGGATTTAGGTCACTTCCAAATCAGATAACTATATAAAATTAAAATATCCTTGTAATATTATAAATTATGATTTTAACGCTAAAAATTAATAATCAGACAGGTAAGCAGAGCTACTCAAAAAAGAGGTTCATAATATGAAATATTATAAGTCAATAGAATTTGTTTATTATAATTGAAATATTAACTTTATGTTAATATATTAATGTTTTTCACTACTTATTTTCTACACTTATGAAAACAATACTACTGTTATTCGTTCAGTTTACTTTGATAAATACAATTGTTTTTGGTCAATTTATTGAGAATAAAGGTCAGATCACAACGCTTAATAATGTTCAATTCTATTGGCAATTCAACAATATGACGGTCTACTTCCAAAAAGACAGGGCTATTTTTATAAGTAGTGAAATTGAATATCAAGACAATGAAGAGTCTTTAAAAATGAAAGAACGCGGAGATTATAGTTTAGCTAAAAAGCATTCTTCAGTTACTACTCAACACCGTTTTGATTTCTCAATCAAGAATTCAGAAACAAATACCAAAGTAGGTGGCGAAATTCAAACTATAACAAAAAATGATTTTTACCAGCCTCATTTTCCAGATGGGCTTTTATCAGTTCCTTCATTTGAAAGGATTAAATATTCAAATGTATATCCAAATATTGATTTAGTTTTTTATCAAAATGATGCTAAACTTAAATATGAATTTATAGTTCATCCAGGTGGAGATCCTTCCATAATAAATTTGGAGTGGGAAGGAGTAGAAAATCTTTCATTAAATAAAGAAAAAGAAATTGAGTTTAAAATCGGAAGTTTTAAATTCAATGATGAAGCCCCTGTTTCCTTTTCAGAAAAAAAGGAGATTGAAACAAATTACATTCTAGAGAATAATTCAATTCGCTTTGATATTAGCGACTATAATAAACAAGAAGTTTTAATAATAGACCCGGCACTTTCATGGTCAAGTGCTTTGGAGTTTAATGCTTATGGAAGTTGGGGTGATGTAGCTACTAACTCTTTAGGTCAATATTACATTGTTGATTGGACATGGAATCCTAACAGTTCTGCTGTTTCGAATTATTTAGCAAGTGCTGGAAGCTCCATTACTTATGGAACTGTCACATCTAATAACGACATAATAATCTCCAAATTTGACACAGACAATTCATTATTATGGGCTTGTCTTTATGGTGGTTCTGGTGATGATGATGTTAATGGAGCTGTTAGAATTGATCATAACGACAATTTATATATTGCAGGAACCAGTAGAAAGGAATTCTCTATGACTTCTGGAGACTTTCCTTTGCAAGTTTTAGCTGGGGCTTTTAATGAAGGATGGGACAATACCTATACTTCAACTGGAACGCGTGGTTATTTATTAAAGTTTTTACCCAACAATTCTAGACAATGGGCAACCTATCTAGATAAAGGTGCTTCACTTGAGGTCTTTGATATTGACTTTGATGCCGGAAACAATGCCTATCTAGTTGGAATATCAGGATCTAACCCAACTTATTCTTCGGGAATCCCTTCTGGAACGGGCTATCAAGGGAATTTAAATGGAAACTCAGTATCTCATGCTTTTATAATTCAATTTTCAAATACTGGATCTTTAGCTTGGGCTACTTGGCTACCTGGTGTTACAACAGGTTCATATACCGGAAGAGCATGTGATATTGCTATTAATCAAACAACAGGTGATATTCTTATTGCAGGTGATGAAATGTATGCTCATTCAGCACGTTTTTCAACTGCTTTAATTACATCGGCTTATTCGAACATGGGACAAAGCGATCTTTTTTACATGAAATTTAATAGCTCCAAGCTGCCTCAACCTAGTTGGGGAGGGTACATTGGAGGTGCTGGTTTTGACAAAATCAATATTGGATCTGCGAATGGAGATACAGAGATTGATGCAAACGGAAATCTATATTTAGTGGGTCATACTTATAGTGCCAATTTCCCAACTGTAGATCCAGGAGGTACTTGTGCTTATTTTGATGGAACCATAAATGATGGAACTAACATTACCGCTAACGTAGCGAATGATCAAGACGGTTACCTTTTCAGGGTAACACCAACTGGTACGATAGACTACTCCACATTTTTTGGAGGTAGAAATTATACGAGCTTAAAAAAGATTCAAAAAGATTCACATGAAAATTTATGGATTTGCGGTTCTCAAAACCCAACAGGTCTTGCAACAGTCAGTCACCCAGGATATTTCAATCAAGCTTTTGCAGGGACAAATGCAAACTTAATGATGGCTCAACTTACAAACAATAATCATTTATCTTGGCTTAGCTATTATGGCTTTAGTGCAGGATACTCTGGTTACAACGGTTTTGATATTAGTAACTATTTAAGCAGCAAAACATCACTTTATTTAGCTGGAAAATTTAATAACCAACCAAATGTTGGTGGAGGCTATCAATTCACAGCCGGAACACTTTGTTCAGGGGCTGTGGTTTTCGAACATGATCTTAACGGAGGCAGCCCAGATGCATCTGCCACTGGAACAATTGATGTTTGCTCAGGTGTAGCAACTGATATAGATTTAACAATAACAGGTGGACCTACACCTGACCCTAATATTAAATGGTACTCAGGAAGCTGTGGTGGAACTCTTCTAGGAACAGGAAGCCCTTTAACAATTAATGTTTCTATAAGCTCTCCAACGTCTTATTATGTTCAATACGATGACGGATGCGTTATATCTTTATGTGACACTGTTGTAGTAGGAATTAGTCCGCAACCAACAGCAACTGCAAGTGCTACAAGTACAACTGTTTGTGCAAATGAAACAATCCAATTATCAGCAGCTACGGTTAGTGGAGCTACCTACTCGTGGACAGGTCCAAATGGTTTTACCAGCACCCTCCAAAATCCAACTATAACAAATGCAACAACAAATGCAGGTGGAAATTACACATTGACTGTTACCGTAGGTGGATGTTCATCTAATAATTCTATTGTCAATGTTACTGTTAATCCAACGCCAGTTGCTAATGCAAGTGCAGTCAGTACCACAGTTTGTACTGGAGATGACATTGAACTAACAACAACAACTGTTTCTGGTGCAACATATGCTTGGACAGGTCCAAATGGATTTACAAGTTCGAGTCAAAATCCAACTATTTCTGGCGTAGCTTCTAATGCTGCTGGTACTTATAATTTAACAGTAACAAACAATAGTTGTTCAGCAAATTCTAGCGTGGCAATAACCGTTGGTACTCAGCCTACGGCATCAGCAACTGTAACATCGAATAATATTTGTATTGGTGAAGACATTGAATTAAATGCAAACACTGTTTCTGGTGCAACCTATAATTGGACAGGACCAAATGGCTATACAAGCAGCAGTGAAGACCCTACAATATCAGGAGCAACAGCAGCTCAAGGTGGTGTTTATAATTTAATCATCTCTATTGGTAGTTGTGCTTCTACAACTTCTTCTGTTACTGTTACAGTTAACGCTCCTGCTAGTTTAACCATAACTGGAAATGACATCACTTGTAATGGTGATAATGATGGAGAAACAACAGTAACAGCAACAGGAAACGGACCTTTTAGTTATTCTTGGAGTCCTTCTGGTGGAACAGGAGCTACTGCTTCAGGACTTTCTGCTGGAACTTATACAGTTACTGTTATTGATGATAATAGTTGTGAGGAGACCACTAATTTCACAATTAATGAACCGAGTGGTATTTCCCTTACTTCTAGTTCTACAGATTCACAATGTACAATTGATGACGGAACAGCAACTATAGTTGCCGCTGGAGGAAATGGAGGCTTCACTTATTTATGGACCCCGTCTGGACAAACAACTGCAACTGCAACAGGAATCGGCGCAGGAAGTTATTCAGTTGAAGTTACAGACACAGAAGGATGTACAGCCAATGAAACTGTAATTGTCAATTCAATAAATGGCCCTCTTGTTACAATTAACAACATTCAAAGTACAAATTGTTCTTATTCTTCCGACGGTGGTGCTGAAGCAATTGTTACAGGTGGAACACCAAACTATTCTTATAACTGGTCGCCAAGTGGTGAAACCAATGCTATTGCAAATAACCTCTCCGCAGGAAACCACACTGTTACAGTAACGGATGATGCAGGTTGTATCGGAACTCAAACTGTAACCATTTCAGCTCCTAGTGCAATATCTATCACAAACACTTTTGCTTATGCAGCAAGTTGTGGTGAAAGCAATGGTTCAATTTCAATTACTCCTAATGGTGGAACACCAAGCTATACTTACAATTGGATAACAGGTGAAACGACTTCTACTTTAACAGGTGGAGCTGCTGGAGATTACTCAATAACAATAACTGATGATCATGGCTGTACCTTAGACACAGCATTTAATATCCCATCAGCAGGAAGTTTTACAATTGAGGCTTTACCTGAAGAAGCAACTATTGAAAGTGGTGGAACAATTGGCTTGACTGTTAATATCGGAGCTGGTGTTTCTGGAGAAACTTATACCTGGACTCCAACAGGTGGATTGTCTTGTACTAATTGTCCGAACCCAGATGCATCACCAAACACTTCAACGATGTATTATGTGACAGTTGAGACTCCAGATGGTTGTTCTAGCATGGATTCAGTTTATATTAAAGTTGAAAATGGGTGTAGAGATCTATTTATTCCAAACATGTTTAGTCCAAACTCTGACGGAGAAAATGATGAATTCTGTGTGTACGGAGATTGTATTACTGCTTATGAAATCTCGATTTTTAACCGTTGGGGAGAAGTAGTTTACAGTTCTGATAATCAAAATGATTGTTGGGATGGAACCTATAAAGGAAAGAAAATGAATACAGGAGTGTTTGTTTACAAACTTTCTTTTACCTCAAAACAAGGTGAACAAATTGAAGAGTCTGGAAACATTAACTTAATTCGCTAAACAATAAGATATGAAAGCAATGAAATTTAAAATAGCAATACTATCTGCGTTTACTTTGACATTAGGAACGCTTAAAGCACAAGATATACACTTTTCTGCAATGGATTATTCCCCAATGACCATGAATCCAGCATTGGCTGGTGCAAAATATGATTTGCAGGCAACAGCTAATTACAGAACACAATGGAATTCGGTGGCAACTCCCTACCAAACTATCGCAGCAGGTTTTGACATGCGTTTTGGAAGCAAGAAAAAACACGGAAAAGGATTTTTAGCCGCTGGAATTAACTTTAACAATGACAATACAGGAGAAAATAGAATTGCTTCAAACAACATAGGCTTATCAGTAGCTTATCATTTAAAGCTAAATACGGAACACAACCTCGGCTTAGGGATTCAAGGTGGATTTGGTCAGCGCTCATTTACACACAGCAATGGAAAATGGGGAAATCAATACAATGGAAGTGCTTATGACCCAACTATGTCAACCGGCGAATCATTTGATAACCCAAGTTTTTCTTATCTTGATGTGGGTGCAGGAATGGTTTATTCTTATAAAAAAGGACAGCATTCAAGTAACAACAATGGAACACAATTAAACATTGGACTAGCTGCTTATCATTTGAATCAGCCAAGTTTCTCGTTTATCAAAGAAGATGGCGAAGACCTTTACATCCGTTTATCTGGTTTTATAATGGCAGAAATCGGAATTGGAGATAAAAAGATGGCACTTGAACCACAATTAATTGCTCAGTTTCAAGGTCCAGCAATAGAAACTTTACTGGGAACAGATTATCGCTTTTTCCTTGGACAAGGAAGTAGTTCTAACGGATATTACGACGGAACTTCTTTAGCAGTTGGACTTTTCTACCGTAACCGAGACGCTTTAATTTCAAGGTTCTCTGTGCGCTTTGGAGGAATTGATGCTGGATTAATATATGACTTTAACCTGTTCTCTTCACTTAAAGAAGTATCAAGAGCGAAAGGTGGTGTAGAAGTATATTTAAGATATATTTTGAATAATCCATTTTCTGGAACTAGAGCAAGGATATAATTGTGTATAAAAGCATTGAATTTAGTTGGTTTTTCAATTTGATTAATTGTGTCAAATATCCTTCTGATTTGTTGAATACCTCATTTAAGGATAAACAACATCATGATTTTTTTATGACATTTGTCACTTTATTCACTTTTTTTAACAAATAAACAATGCCAATCTATTGTTAGTCTATGAGTTAATATAAATCGCCGTTTTTCCTTGTAAATTTATACCTTTTCATTTTGGGTATCTACCTCTTTTCTTTTTATGTTTGGGGGGAAATACGCACAATTATGAATACATTATTACCAAAAACAACTTTAGCACTCAGCTTACTTTTACTACAATTTTTATTTTTCAATTCTTTACAAGCTCAAGACGCAGAATATGAATGGGTTTTAACAGCCGGTACAACAAGTGGGTCAAACTCTGACCAAGTACATGATATTGTCGTTGACGCAAACAATAATGTATACGCAATTGGAAATAAAGGAGGTGGTGTAAACTATTTCAACCCCGGCAACTTTGCTTCAAACGTTCATAGGGGATTCAGTGATGTTTTTATCGTAAAATACGATGAAAATAGAGTTTTCCAATGGGCTAAAGGTATTGGTGGTGGAGGAATTGATGATGGTTACTCTATTGATGTAGACAATAGTGGAAATATTTATGTAACAGGACAGTTTGCAGGTAATAATGTTCAATTTGGATACGGTGGTAGCTCAGATCCTGTTTTCACGACTTTGTCAAGTGTTGGAAATAATGATGGATTCATTGCGAAAATAAATACCAATGGTGTTTTCCAATGGGTAAAAACTTTTGGTGGTACTTCTAGTGTTGTTTTTCCTTATTCAATTACAGTTGATCCCAATGGAAATATATACACAACGGGAAGGTTTTCTGGAACTCCTGATTTTAATCCTGGTGCTGGAACCAATACCCTAACTTCAAGTGGCTCCGCATCAAATGCTTTTGTATCTAAACTAAATAGTGCTGGAGATTATCAATGGGCTATTAAATTAAATGCAAATGGGACTTTTGATGATGTCATGGGGCGTTCAATTGTAGCAGATGCTGGACATGTATACGTTAAAGGTTACTTTAAAGGAACGGTAAATTTCAGGCTTTCAGGGGACTTTGTGAATAAAAACCTAACTGCACCCACTACAGGTTGGGGTGATTATTTTATAGCTAAAATTAATGCTGGAGGAACAAGCACGGTGTGGACACATCAAATACCACGTTTAACTACCATTGCCTATACTCAAGGCCGTTCAATAGCACTTTCAAGCACAGGTTCTCATATCTATGCAACAGGAGAATATGGAAACACTGCGTTTGTTAGAAAAATAACAAATGGAAACATTAGTTCATCACTAACATGGAATAAGAACTTTGGAACAACTTCACAAGGACAAGCATTAACATTAGATGGGAGTGATAATGTTTTTATTACAGGAGCTTTTAGTGGTACAGTAGACTTTGATCCTAATGGAGGAGTAGAAAACCTAACAGCTTTGGGAACAAGGGATGCCTTTATTACTCGTTTAGACTTAGATGGTAATTATGTTTTTGCAAAACAATTAGGGGGACCTAGTACAGATAATAAAGGAATGGGAATTCAAATAGGAACAAACGGTGAAATTTACTCTGGCGGTTGGTATCAAAGAACTACAGACTTTGATCCTGGAACAGGTGTAGAAAATAGAGCTTCTGAAAAAAACAGTAGAGATCTATACATCCATAAAATGCATGAAATGTCATGTACTACAGTCTATGGAATAGATACAAGAATAGAATGTGAAAGTTTATTATGGATTGATGGAAATACATATACTAACAACAACAATTCTGCAACACATACTTTGGTTGGTGGATCAATTGATGGATGTGATTCCATTGTAGCCTTAGATTTGACCATCATCTATAACGAAACAAGAACTGTTACAGAAACTTCTTGTGGAAATTACACATGGCCTATCAATGGAACTACATACAATACAGGGGGAACTTATGATTTTATAAAAGTAGGCGATGCAACAAATGGTTGTGACTCAATTATTACTTTAGATTTAACTATTAACAGTCCTGGTACAAATACAATTTCTGAAAGTGCTTGTGGAAGTTACACTTGGCCTTTAAATAGTCAAAGCTATACTTCAACTGGAAATTATATTCATACTATTCCTAACGGTGCTGCAAATGGCTGTGATTCAATTGTAACTTTAGATTTAACAATTTCGGGAGCTTCAACTACAGGAACGGATACAAGAACTGAATGCAGTCCCTTTACTTGGATTGATGGAAATTCTTATTCCGCAGATAACAATACAGCAACACACACTTTTGTTGGTGGAGCTGCAAATGGCTGTGATTCAATCGTGACTCTTGATT
>Ga0209075_1000636_pt1 | contig 34334 bp, 26 predicted proteins | sample Stecom2011_FD_187523 | JGI IMG/M metagenome (GOLD analysis project Ga0209075, IMG submission 187523) | Agricultural soil microbial communities from Utah to study Nitrogen management - Steer compost 2011 (SPAdes) (version 2) | ecosystem: Environmental > Terrestrial > Soil > Agricultural land...
GCCATGCAACGGTGCCATGCAACAAGGGCGGCCCGAGTGGACCGCCCTTGTCACGGTGCGAGGTTGTGGACCTACTTCACCTTAGGGGCGAGCTCGCCGCTCTCGTAGCGCCCGACCATGGCCTCGAGGCTGATCGGCCTGATCTTCGAGGCGTGGCCGGCGGTGCCGAAGGCCTCGTAGCGGGCGATGCAGACGTCGCGCATGGCGGAGACGGTCTCCTTGAGGAACTTGCGCGGGTCGAACTCGCTGGGGTTCTCGGCCAGGAAGCGGCGCACTGCCCCGGTGGAGGCCAGGCGCAGGTCGGTGTCGATGTTGACCTTGCGCACGCCGTGGCGGATGCCCTCGACGATCTCCTCCACCGGCACGCCGTAGGTCTCGGGGATCTCGCCGCCGTAGCGGTTGATCACCTCGAGCCACTCCTGGGGCACCGAGGAGGAGCCGTGCATCACCAGGTGGGTGTCGGGGATGCGGGCGTGGATCTCCTTGATGCGCTGGATGGAGAGGGTGTCGCCGGTGGGCGGCTTGGTGAACTTGTAGGCGCCGTGGCTGGTGCCGATGGCGATGGCCAGGGCGTCGACCTGGGTGGCCTTGACGAAGTCGGCGGCCTCCTCCGGGTCGGTGAGCAGCTGCTCCATGTCCAGCTTGCCCTCGGCGCCGATGCCGTCTTCCTCACCGGCCATGCCGGTCTCCAGGCTGCCCAGGCAGCCCAGCTCGCCCTCCACGGAGACGCCGCAGGCGTGGGCCATCTCCACGGTGCGACGGGTGACGTCGACGTTGTAGTCGTAGTCGGTGGGGGTCTTGCCGTCCTCGCCCAGGGAGCCGTCCATCATCACCGAGGAGAAGCCCAGCTGGATGGAGCGCTGGCACACCGCGGGGCTGGTGCCGTGGTCCTGGTGCATGCACACCGGGATGTGCGGGAACTCCTCCACCGCGGCCAGGATCAGGTGGCGCAGGAAGGGAGCGCCGGCGTACTTGCGGGCGCCGGCGGAGGCCTGGACGATCACCGGGGAGTCGGTGCGATCGGCGGCCTCCATGATGGCGCGCATCTGTTCGAGGTTGTTGACGTTGAAGGCCGGAACGCCGTAGCCGTACTCGGCGGCGTGGTCCAGCATCTGGCGCATGCTGATCAGTGCCATGGTGTCACCTTTTGCGTGGTCGCGGCGCCCGGGGTGCCGCGAGTCGGTCGTTGGGGAGAGTGGGGTGTGGCGAATGCCTGGAGTCTATCAGGCCCGCTCGGCGGCTGCCTCGAGGGCGGCCACCGCCGGCAGGGTCTTGCCCTCCACGTACTCGAGGAAGGCGCCGCCGCCGGTGGAGATGTAGGAGACCCGGTCCGCGATGCCATACTTGTCGATGGCGGCCAGGGTATCGCCGCCGCCGGCGATGGAGAAGGCCGGGCTCTCGGCGATGGCGCGCGAGATCACCTCGGTGCCGTGGCCGAACTGGTCGATCTCGAACACGCCCACCGGGCCGTTCCAGAGGATGGTGCCGGCGTCCTTGAGCATGGCGGCCAGGCGCGCGGCGCTCTCGGGGCCGATGTCGAGGATCATCTCGTCGTCGCTCACCTGGTCCACCGGCTTGACCACGGCCTCGGCGGCGTCGGAGAACTCGGTGGCCACCACCACGTCGGTGGGCAGCGGGATCTCGACCCTGGCCATCAGCGCCTTGGCCTGGTCGATCAGGTCGGCCTCATGCAGCGACTTGCCGACGTTGTGGCCCGCCGCGGCGATGAAGGTGTTGGCGATGCCGCCGCCGACGATCAGCTGGTCGCACGTCTCGGAGAGGGCGTTGAGCACGTCGAGCTTGGTGGAGACCTTGGAGCCGCCGACGATGGCCGTCATGGGCCGCGCCGGGGTGGCCAGCGCCTTCTCCAGGGCGTCGAGCTCGGCGGCCAGCAGTGGGCCGGCGCAGGCCACCGGCGCAAAGCGCGCCACCCCGTGGGTGGAGGCCTGGGCACGGTGGGCGGTGCCGAAGGCATCCATCACGTAGATATCGCACAGGTCGGCATACTGCCGGGCCAGGGTCTCGTCGTCCTTCTTTTCGCCGGCGTTGAAGCGCACGTTCTCGAGCAGCACCACCTCGCCGTCGGCCAGGTCGAGGGAGACATCGAGGTACTCCTTGACCAGGGAGACCGGACGGCCCAGCAGCTCGCCTAGGTGCTCGGCCACCGGCGCCAGGGAGAACTCCTCGGCGGGCTCGCCCTCGGTGGGGCGCCCCAGGTGGCTCATCAGCATCACCCTGGCGCCGGCATCCCGGGCGGCCTGGATGGTGGGCAGCGCCGCCCGCAGGCGGGCATCGCTGGTCACCTTGCCGTGCTTGACGGGCACGTTCAGGTCCTCGCGGATCAGCACGCGCTGGCCGCTGAGGTCGAGGTCGGTCATCTTGCGCACGTTCATCGGGGCGTGTTCCTCATCTGGGCAAACGAAAGGCAGTCAGGGGGCATCGAGGGGCAGGGCGGCCAGGCGCCGGCCGACGTCGAGCATGCGGCTGGCGAAGCCCCACTCGTTGTCGAACCAGCACAGCAGCTTGAGCAGGCGGCCGCCGGCCACCCGGGTCTGGGTGGCGTCCACGATACCGGAGCGCGGATCGTGGTTGAAGTCGGTCGAGGCCACCGGCTCCTCGGTGTAGCCGAGCAGGCCGGCCAGGCGGCCGCGGCTCGCTTCGGCGAGCAGGGCGTTGACCTCGGCGGCGCTGGTGTCGCGCTGCACCGTGATGGCGAGATCCATGACGGAGACGTTGATGGTCGGCACCCGCACATGGAGGCATTCGAAGCGGCCGGCCAGGTGGGGCATCAGGCGGTTGATGCCCAGGGCCAGGCCGGTGTCCACCGGCACGATGGAGTGCATCGCCGAGCGGGTCAGGCGCAGGTCGGTCTGGTGGTAGGCGTCGATCACCGGCTGGTCGTTCATGGCCGAGTGGATGGTGGTGGTGACGCCGTGCTCGATGCCCAGGGCCTCGTCGAGCACCGTGAGCACCGGCACCAGGCAGTTGGTGGTGCAGGAGGCCGCCGAGACGATGCGGTGGGAGGGCGCCAGGTCAGCGTCGTTGATGCCGGTGACGATGGTGGCATCCACGTCGCTCTCGGCCGGCTGCGAGAAGAGCAGGCGGCCGGCGCCCGCCGCCAGGTGGCGCTCGGCGGTGGCGCGGTCCTTGAAGCTGCCGGAGCACTCCAGCACCAGGTCGATGCCGAGCTCGCGCCAGGGCAGGCGGTCCGGGTCGGGCTCGGAGAGCACCCGGATGGGGTGGCCATCGATGATCAGCCTGCCGTCACGGGCCTCCACCTCGCCGGGGAAGCGGCCGTGGGTGGTGTCGTAGCGGGTCAGGTAGGCGATGGTATCCAGGTCGGAGAGCTCGTTGATCGCGACGATCTCCAGCGACGCAGCGCTCTCGCCGATCGCTCTGCCCCGCTGCCGTGTGGCTCTCTGCTGTTCGGCCCTCTGTTCCTCGAACAGGGCTCGCAGCACGCACTGGCCGATGCGGCCGTAACCGTTGATGGCGATGCGGTAGGCCATGGCGGTGGCAGGGGCTCCAGGTCGCTGGGTGTCACGAAGGCAACGAAAGGCGCAATTCTAGCGCATTTCAGCCGACGAGTCCCGGCAGCCGCCAGGCCAGCGGCAGCAGCAGGGCGGTGAGGATGCCGGTGAGGCTCATGCCCAGGGAGGCGAAGGCGCCGGCGGTGGGGCCGATCTCGAAGGCGCGCACCGTGCCCAGGGCGTGGCCGTTGATGCCCAGCGCCAGGCCGAGCAGCCGCTCGTCGCGGATGCCCAGCCAGCGCGAGCCGAGGTCGACGAAGCCGATGGCCGCCACGCCGGTGAGCAGCAGGCCGCCCATCATCAGCGCCACCGAGCCGCCGAGCTGCTCGGTGATGCCGATGGCGATGGGGGCGGTGACCGACTTGGGCGCCAGGGAGGCGAGCACCTCCGGCGAGGCGCCCAGCAGCCAGGCGATGGCCACCGCATAGAGCGCGGCCATGCCGGAGGCGACGGGCAGGCAGATCAGCAGCGGTCGCCAGAGAGCCCGGATACGCCCCATCTGCTGGTAGAGCGGCAGCCCCAGGGCCACGGTGGCCGGGCCCAGCAGCAGCATCAGCCAGCCTGCCCCCTCCCGGTAGTCGGCGTAGTCGATGCCGGCGAGCGCCAGCACCCCGGCCAGCAGCAGGGCGGCGACCAGGATCGGCGGGCACCAGCTCGGGGCGCCCACCAGGCGGAACAGCCGGTCGCCGGTGAAGTAGGCGGCAAGCGTCAGGGCGATGGCCAGCAGCGGGGTAGCCAGCAGGTGGTCGAGGAGCTCACTCACGGCCGGGTTCCTCCCTGCCGATCAGGCGACGCATCAGCCACAGGGTGGTGAAGACGCTGAGCAGGGTGCCCCCCACCAGGGCGCCGAGAATCGCCGCCCACTGGCCGCTCAGGGTATCGAGAATGAAGAAGACGCCGACGACACCGGGCATGATCAGCATGGCCAGCACATTGATCAGCGGCTGGGCGGCGGCGGTGATGTCCCGCGAGACCGTGCCCCGCAGCATCAGCCAGAAGGTGAGCAGCAGCATGCCCGCCACGCCGGCGGAGACCGGCAGCCCCGTCAGGGTGACCAGCACATCGCCGAGCAGCAGGAAGCCCAGCAGCCAGAGAAAACCGCGCATGACGGCCATCGAGGCTCCTTGAGAGAAGAGAGATCGGGCCAGCATGTTAGCACGCTATTGGCTGGCCTGTAGGTGTCTGGGCCGAACGCAGGAGGGGCGCAGCCGAGTGGCTGCGCCCCCCTTTCTCCGAGCAGCAGGCGGCGGGGCGGATCAGCCCGCCAGCAGCTCGTTCGCCTGCTTGACCACGTTCTCCACGGTGAAGCCGAAGTGCTTGAACAGGTCGCCGGCCGGGGCGGATTCGCCGTAGGTGCTCATGCCGATGACGCGGCCGCCGAGGCCCACGTACTTGTACCAGTAGTCCCGGTGGCTCGCCTCGATGGCGATGCGCCGGGTCACGCTGCTCGGCAGGACGCTCTCGCGGTACTCCGCCTCCTGGCCGTTGAAGCGGTAGGTGGAGGGCATGGAGACCACGCGCACGGCGTGGCCGGCCGTCTCGAGCTCGGCGGCGGCGTCCATGGCCAGGCCGACCTCGGAGCCGGTGGCGATCAGGATCAGCTCCGGGGTGCCCTCGCAGTCACGCAGCACGTAGCCGCCGCGCTGGATGTTGGCCAGCTGCTGCTTGGTGCGCTGCTGATGGGGCAGGTTCTGGCGCGAGAAGACCAGCGCCGTGGGGCCGGAGTGGCGCTTCACGGCAGCATCCCAGGCGGCGGCGGTCTCCACGGCGTCGCAGGGGCGCCAGGTGGCCAGGTTGGGGGTGGAGCGCAGGCTGGCCAGCTGCTCGACCGGCTGGTGGGTGGGGCCATCCTCGCCCAGGCCGATGGAGTCGTGGGTGAAGACGTAGATCGCCTGCTGGCCCATCAGGGCCGCCATGCGCACGGCGTTGCGCATGTACTCCATGAAGATCAGGAAGGTGGCGCCGTAGGGGACGAAGCCGCCGTGCAGGGCGATGCCGTTCATGATGGCGCCCATGCCGAACTCGCGCACCCCGTAGTGCAGGTAGTTGCCGTCCGGCGTCTCCGGGGTGATCGCGCGGGCGCCATCCCAGAAGGTCAGGTTGGAGGGGGCGAGGTCGGCGCTGCCGCCGAGCAGTTCGGGCAGCTGGGGGCCCAGTTCGTTGAGGCAGTTGAGCGACGCCTTGCGGCTGGCGATGGTCTCGCCGTCCTGCTGGGCCTTCTCGATCTGCGCCTCGCTGGTCAGTTCGGTGGGCAGCTTGCGCTGCATGCGGCGCTGGAATTCGCGGGCCAGCTCCGGGTGCTCGGCCCGGTAGCGGTCGAAGCGCGCCTGCCACTCGCCCTGGGCGGCGCCGCCCTGCTTGCGGGCGTCCCAGCCCTGGTAGACGGGCTCGGGGACGTGGAAGGGGGCGTGGGGCCAGTCGAGCTGCTGGCGGGCGGCGGCGACTTCGTCCTCGCCCAGGGGGGCGCCGTGGCACTCCTCCTTGCCCTGCTTGTTGGGGGCGCCGAAGCCGATGACGGTCTTGCAGATGATCAGGCTCGGCTTGTCGTCATGGCTCCTGGCCAGCTCGATGGCGGCCTTGATCTCCTCGGGCTTGTGGCCGTCGACGTTGGGCACCACGTGCCAGCCGTAGGCCTCGAAGCGCCTGGCGGTGTCATCGGTGAACCAGCCCTCGACCTCGCCGTCGATGGAGATGCCGTTGTCGTCGTAGAAAGCGACCAGCTTGCCCAGCTTCTGGGTGCCGGCCAGGGAGCAGGCCTCGTGGGAGATGCCCTCCATCAGGCAGCCGTCGCCCAGGAAGACGTAGGTGTGGTGGTCGACGATGGTATGCCCGGGGCGGTTGAACTGGGCCGCCAGGGTCTTCTCGGCAAGTGCCATGCCCACGGCGTTGGCCAGGCCCTGGCCCAGGGGGCCGGTGGTGGTCTCGACACCCGGGGCGTAGCCGTACTCGGGGTGGCCGGCGGTCTTGGAGTGGAGCTGGCGGAAGTTCTGCAGCTCCTCGAGGCTGAGCTCATAGCCGCTGAGGTGCAGCAGGGAGTAGAGCAGCATGGAGCCGTGGCCGTTGGAGAGCACGAAGCGGTCGCGGTCGGGCCATTTGGGGTCGGCCGGGTTGTGCTTGAGGTAGTCGTTCCACAGCACTTCGGCGATGTCGGCCATGCCCATGGGTGCGCCGGGGTGGCCGGACTTGGCCCGCTGGACGGCATCCATGGACAGGGCGCGAATGGCGTTGGCCAGTTCGAAACGGGACGGCATTGGGTAGCTCCTCGCCTGCGGCAGAATGCCTGCCTTCGCTGGGAAGCAGCGAAGGCAGGCATTCCGGCTGGGTAAGCCGCCGCGGGACGCTGGCGGCGGAATCGAATTCGGCCTCTCATTGTCGCCGACTTGACGCCGCGCTTCAAATCGTGGATGCCTCGCCCTGCCCCAGGGTGTAGACTCTTGGCCCCGAAAGACCCGGGTTTCGCGACCTTTTCGCGCCGCCCAGATCATCCGGCGCAGTCGCACTGCCGCACCTCTGCATCACACAAGACAAGGTCGATGACGCCATGAGCGAATACTCCCTGTTTACTTCCGAGTCCGTTTCCGAGGGGCATCCGGACAAGATTGCCGACCAGATCTCCGATGCGGTGCTGGACGCCATCATCGCCCGTGACAAGCAGGCTCGTGTGGCCTGCGAGACCCTGGTGAAGACCGGCGTGGCCATCGTCGCCGGCGAGATCAGCACCTCCGCCTGGGTTGACCTGGAGGAGCTGGTGCGCCAGGTGATCCTGGATATCGGCTACACCTCCTCCGACGTCGGCTTCGACGGCGAGACCTGCGGCGTGCTCAACCTGATCGGCAAGCAGAGCGTGGATATCGCCCAGGGCGTCGACCGCAGCCAGCCCGAGGACCAGGGGGCCGGCGATCAGGGGCTGATGTTCGGCTACGCCACCAACGAGACCGACTCCTTCATGCCGGCGCCGATCCACTACGCCCACCGCCTGGTGGAGCGCCAGGCGGAGCTGCGCAAGCACGGCCTGCTGCCCTGGCTGCGGCCGGATGCCAAGAGCCAGGTCACCTTCCGCTACGACGCCGAGGGCAAGCCCTGCGCGGTGGTGGCGGTGGTGCTCTCCACCCAGCACGACCCGGGCATCGACCAGGATGACCTGCGCAAGATGGTCAGGCGCGAGATCATCGAGCAGGTGATACCCGCCGAGTGGCTCTCCGAGACCACCCAGTACCACATCAACCCCACCGGCAAGTTCGTGATCGGTGGCCCGGTGGGCGACTGCGGCCTGACCGGCCGCAAGATCATCGTCGACACCTACGGCGGCATGGCCCGCCACGGTGGCGGGGCCTTCTCCGGCAAGGACCCCTCCAAGGTGGACCGCAGTGCCGCCTACGCCGGCCGCTACGTGGCCAAGAACATCGTTGCGGCGGGGCTGGCCGACAAGTGCGAGATCCAGGTCTCCTACGCCATTGGCGTGGCCGAGCCCACCTCGGTCTCCATCAACACCTTCGGCACCGGGAAGGTGGACGACGGCCGCATCATCGAGCTGGTGCGCGAGCACTTCGACCTGCGCCCCCACGCCATTACCCGCATGCTCGACCTGCTGCACCCCATGTACCGGCTCACCGCGGCCTACGGCCACTTCGGCCGCGAGCCCTTCGAGACCTCCTATACCTGGACCGATACCCAGGGCGAGGAGCATACCGAGACCTTCACCGCCTTCCCCTGGGAGAAGACCGACCGCGCCAACGCCCTGCGCCAGGCCGCCGGCCTCCAGCCATAGCGTGTAGCTTCAGGCTTACATCTCCTGACGGGCCCCGCCGGCACTGCCGCGCGGGGCCCGCTGCTATGGTGGGGGCATATACCCGTCCCGGGGAGATGGCCCATGCCCCCTTCGCTACCCCTCCTCCTGCTCTGGGTGAGCCTCTGGCTGCTGCCGGTGGCCGCCTGGCCCGACGAGCCCTGTCCGCCCGAGCCCTCTGCCGGCGCCGTGGCGACGCTGGTGGAGCGCATTGCCGAGTGGGATGACGCCTACTACCGCCGCGGCGAGGCGCTGGTCAGCGATGCTATCTATGACCAGGCCAGGGCTCGGCTGGTGCGCTGGCAGCGCTGCTTTCCCGGCCGAGTGGCCGAGCCGCCCCGCCCGAGCCACCCCGGGGGAGAGGCGGTGCATCCGGTGCCCCAGGCCGGGCTGACCAAACTGCCCGATGAGGCCGCCGTGGAGCGCTGGCTCTCCCGTCGCGACGACGTCTGGATCCAGCCCAAGGTGGATGGGGTGGCGGTGACTCTGGTCTATCGCCGCGGGGAGCTGGTCCGGGCGATCAGCCGCGGCGACGGCCGCCGCGGGCAGTCGTGGACCGAGCGGGTGAAGCAGCTGCCCGGCGTGCCGCAGCGGCTGGCGGAGGCGGGGGACGCCATCCTTCAGGGGGAGCTCTACCTGCGCCTGGAGGAGCATGTGCAGGCGGTGTCCGGCGATGCCGGCGCCCGTGCCGGGGTGAGTGGCCTGATGGCGCGGGAGTCGCTGGAGGCGGACGCTGCGGCCCGGATCGGTCTCTTCGTCTGGGACTGGCCCGATGGCCCGCCGGCCATGGAGGCCCGCCTGGAGGGGCTGGTGCGGCTGGGGTTCGCCGAGGCCCGGACCCACAGCCTGCCGGTCGCGGATATGGCGGAGGTGAAGCGCTTCCGCGAACGGCTCCTGCACTCGCCCCGGCCTTTTGCCACCGATGGCGTGGTGCTGCGGCAGTCCTCGCGCCCACCCGGGGAGGTCTGGCAGGCCGAGCCGCCGGCCTGGGCGGTGGCCTGGAAGCACCCCGCCCGGGAGGCCCTGGCCGAGGTGCGCGGGGTGCGCTTTCAGGTGGGGCGTACCGGCCAGATCACCCCGCTGCTGGAGCTTCACCCGGTGGCGCTGGAGGGGCGCACCGTCCGGCGGGTGGCGCTGGGTTCCCTGGCCCGGTGGCAGGAACGGGACATACGCCCCGGCGATCAGGTGGTGATCGCCCTGGCCGGCCTGACCATTCCCCGACTCCAGGAGGTGGCCTGGCGGGCGGAGGAGCGAGTCGCGGTGCCGGCCCCGGACCCCGACGACTACCATGCCCTGAGCTGCCTGCGGCTGGTGGCGGGCTGCGAGGGCCAGTTCATCGCGCGCCTCACCTGGCTGTCGGGCCCCCGGGGGCTCGCCCTGCCGGGCGTTGGCCCAGGCACCTGGCGCGTGCTGGTGGAGGCGGGGCTGGTAAGCGGGCTGCTCGACTGGGTGGCGCTGGAGCCCGAGGCGCTGTCCCGGGCTCACGGCATCGGGCCGGTGCGGGCGCAGCGGCTGGCGGAGGCGTTTGCTGAGGCCGCGCAGGCCCCCTTCGGGCAGTGGCTGGCGGCGCTGGGCGTGCCCCCCGGTGCGGAGGCCGCGCTGCCCTCGAGCTGGGCCGAGCTCGCCGCCATCACGGCAGAGGAGTGGCAGCGCGAGCGGGGTATCGGGCCGGAGCGTGCCGCGGCCCTGGTGGCCTTCTTTGCCCATCCCGAGATGGCGCGCCTCGCCGAGCGGCTGGCCCGCACCGGGGTCGAGGGGTTCGCCGTCCGGTAGGCGGCTTGGCGAGGTTCGCCGGCCGCGGCCTATAGTGAGGGACACACCCTTCATCGTGCCGAGGTGACCCATGCATCGACCCGCCGTGACGCTCCCCGCCGAGCAGGACTTCAAGGTGGCGGACCTCGCCCTGGCCGACTGGGGGCGCCGCGAGATCCGCATCGCCGAGACCGAGATGCCCGCCCTGATGGCGATCCGCGCCCGCTACCGCGAACAGCAGCCGCTGGCCGGGGCGCGCATCGCCGGCTGCATCCACATGACTATCCAGACCGCGGTGCTGATCGAGACCCTGATCGACCTGGGCGCCAGCGTGCGCTGGTCGTCGTGCAACATCTTCTCCACCCAGGACCATGCCGCTGCCGCCATCGCTGCCGCGGGTATCCCGGTGTTCGCCTGGAAGGGGGAGAGCGAGGCGGAGTTCTGGTGGTGCATCGAGCAGACCGTCGAGGGCCCCGACGGCTGGGCCCCCAACCTGGTGCTCGATGACGGCGGCGACCTCACCGCCTTGCTCCACGACAAGTATCCCGAGCGGCTCGACGCCATCCACGGCATCAGCGAGGAGACCACCACCGGGGTGCATCGGCTCGAGGAGATGCTGCGCGACGGCCTGCTGCGGGTGCCGGCCATCAACGTCAACGACGCCGTCACCAAGTCGAAGAACGACAACAGGTACGGCTGTCGCCACTCGCTCAGTGACGCCATCAAGCGCGGCACCGACCACCTGCTGGCCGGCAAGCAGGCGCTGGTGGTGGGCTACGGCGACGTGGGCAAGGGCTCGGCGGCCTCGCTGCGCCAGGAGGGAATGATCGTCAAGGTGGCGGAGGTCGACCCGATCTGTGCCATGCAGGCCTGCATGGACGGCTTCGAGGTGGTCTCGCCCTACCGGGAGGGCATCAACCGCGGTCGCGAGAGCATCGACCGGGCGCTGCTCGGCCGTATCGACCTGGTGGTCACCGCCACCGGCAATATCGATGCCTGCGACGCGGCCATGCTCGAGGCCCTCAAGCCGGGGGCGGTGGTGTGCAACATCGGCCACTTCGACAGCGAGATCGACACCGCCTTCATGCGCCGCCAGTGGCGCTGGGAGGAGGTCAAGCCCCAGGTGCACAAGGTCTATCGCGACAGTAAGCCCGGCGAGTTCGACCCTGCCAGCCGCGACTACCTGATCCTGCTCTCCGAGGGGCGCCTGGTGAACCTGGGCAACGCCACCGGCCACCCCTCCCGGGTGATGGACGGCTCTTTCGCCAACCAGGTGCTGGCGCAGATGCATCTCTACCAGGGGCGCTTCGCCGAGCTGTCCGCCGAGGAGAAGCCCGAGGCGCTCGGGGTGAGCGTGCTGCCGCGCCACCTGGACGAGGAGGTGGCCCGCTACATGGTGGAGGGCTTCGGCGGGGTGATCACCCGCCTGACCGAGGCCCAGGAGACCTACAGCGGCGTGCCGGCCGAGGGCCCCTACAAGCCCGACAGCTATCGCTACTGATCACAACCCGGCCAGTCGCATCATCAGCGTCAGGTAGAGGGGGATCAGCAGCGGGGCGGCCAGGGTGGTGACCAGCACGGCGAGCGCCCCCTTGGCCGGAGCGATGCCCAGCTCCATGGCCACCACCACCACGTTGGCCGCCATGGGCACCACGCCGAGCAGCAGGATCGCCATGGCCAGCTCCGGCGACAGCGATGTCACGGCCTGCAGCCCCAGCACGCTGCCCAGGGCCAGCAGCGGCCACATCACGCTGCGCACCGCCACGCAGGCGACCATGAAGCGCCCGTCGATCTCCCGCAGCGAGACCCGCCCCAGGGTCATGCCGATGATCATCATGCCCAGCAGCGTATAGGTGGCGGGGAAGACCGCCAGCCCCTGCATGGCCGCCGCCGGCACCGCCAGGTCCAGGCCGCTGACCAGCAGCGCCGCCAGGAAGGCGTAGACCAGCGGTAGCCGCACGATCTTGGCCAGGCTCTCGGCCACCGAGAACTGCCCCCTGGCGGAGAGGTAGAAGCCCACCGTGAACTCGTAGAGGGTGATGCCCAGCACGCAGAACAGGTAGAGGGTCACCCCCTCCGGCGGCAGCAGCACCATGGCCACCGGCAGGCCGAAGTAGCCGGTGTTGCCGGTGCCGGCGGAGAAGGCGAGCAGGGCGCTCTCCTGGGGAGCGAAGCGGTGGCGCGTCAGGCGGTGGACGGCCAGGGCCAGCAGGCTGGAGACCAGGAAGGCGGCCAGGGTCAACAGCAGGTAGTCCGGCGTGGGGCCGCCCTGGACCAGGCCGCGGAAGAAGGTCAGCGGTGCGACCAGGTAGATCAGCAGGGTGGCGATGGGGCGCGGATCGATGGCCAGCCGCCGGGCGGCCAGCCAGCCCAGGGCGATATAGGCCAGTAGGGTCCACAGCGGGCCCATCAGGGTGGCGGGGTCGAGAACGGTCATCGCGTCTCCGAACATGAGCAGGATTGATGATGGGGCCGCGAATCTTTCATTGGAGCCCCGGGCTTGCAGCGGTCACAATGGCGCCATTATGCAACGATTTCATGAGGTCATCCGATGAGCACCCAGGAGCACCCGCTGGGCATCAGCTTCGAGTTCTTCCCGCCCAACACTGACGCCGGCCGGGAGAAGCTGGCCGGGGTGCGCGATGCCCTGGCAGCGAGGGATCCGCGCTTCTTCTCGGTGACCTACGGGGCCGGCGGCTCCACCCAGGACCGCACCCTGAACACCGTGCGCGAGGTGCGCGCCTCCGGCATCACCACGGCACCGCACCTCTCCTGCATCGGCAGCGAGAAGGGGCAGCTGCGCGAGCTGCTGGCCCGCTACCGCGATGAGGGCATCAACAGCCTGGTGGCGCTGCGCGGCGACCTGCCCTCGGGGATGGGGGGCGTGGGCGAGCTGCGCTATGCCAACGAGCTGGTGGAGTTCATCCGCGAGGAGAGCGGGGATCACTTCGAGATCGCCGTGGCCGCCTACCCGGAGTCCCACCCCCAGGCGGCGAGCTTCGAGCGCGACGTCGAGAACTTCGCCCGCAAGGTGAAGGCCGGCGCCAACCTCGCCATCACCCAGTACTTCTTCAACGCCGACGCCTACTTCCACTTCGTCGAGCGGGCCCGGGCCCTGGGGGTCGAGGCGCCCATCGTGCCGGGTATCATGCCGATCACCAACTATACCAAGCTGGCGCGCTTCTCCGACGCCTGCGGTGCCGAGATCCCGCGTTGGATCCGCAAGCAGCTCGAGGCCTACGGCGACGACAGCGAGGCCATCGCCGCCTTCGGCGAGGAGGTGATCTCGCGCCTCTGCCAGCGCCTGCTGGACGGCGGCGCGCCGGGCCTGCACTTCTACACCCTGAACCAGGCCGCCCCGACCCTAAAGATTCTGGATAACATTGTTGGTTGAGAGGGCGCGGCCGGGAGTCACGTCCGGCTGCACTTTCTCTCTAGCCGGCCTGAACCAGGCCGCGCCGACCCTGAAGGTTCTGGATAACATTGTTGGTTGAGAGGACGCGGCCGGGGGGTACGTCCGGCTGCACTTTCTCTCTATACCGGCCTGAACCAGTCCGCGCCGAGCCTGAGGATCATCGACATATCGTCGGCTGATCGCGTTCCTCGAGCGCCCGCTACACCATGGAAAAGGGGCCCTGCCGATGCCGGCAGGGCCCCTTTTCCGTCGTGAGGTTCGCTCGCCTCCCGGCCGCGGCCGGGAGGCGAGGGTTACCCGGAGGTGGCCGTGCTGGGCGTGCCGCCCCCGCCGTGCAGCTTGCGCTGCATCATGAACAGCGTCGCGCCGATGGCCAGGCCGGCCACGTCGGTATAGATGCCCCCATAGATCATGAACATGGCGCCGACGAGCATCACCAGGCGCTGCCACAGCTTCACGGGCCCGAAGAACCAGGCCTGCACCACGCCCGCCAGCAGCACGATGCCCAGGGTGGCGGTGACGCCGACCCGCAGGATCTGCGGCCAGCTACCCTCCATCAGCATGGCCGGGCTGTAGAAGAACATGAAGGGCACGATGAAGGCGGCCAGGCCGATCTTGAACGAGGCCACCGAGGTGCCCATGGCGTTGTCGCCGGAGATGCCCGCCGCGGCGTAGGAGGCCAGGGCCACCGGCGGGGTGATCGCCGAGACCACCGCGAAGTAGAACACGAAGAAGTGTGCCACCAGCGGCTGGATGCCGATATTGATCAGGCCGGGTGCCACCACCGAGGCGGCCACCGCGTAGGCGGCGGTGGTAGGCATGCCCATCCCCAGCAGGATCGAGATCAGCATGGCGAAGAAGAGCGCCAGCAGCTGGCTGACCCCGGCCAGGCCGAGCAGCAGCGAGGAGAAGCGGGCGCCGACGCCGGTCAGCGAGATGACGCCGACGATCAGGCCGGCGCAGGCGCACACGGCGATGATCTGGATCGACATGGTGCCGGCCAGCTGCAGCGCCTTGAGGATTGCGCGGATGCCCATCTTGTGGGGGGAGATCCAGCTCACCACGGCGGCCGAGGCGGTGGCCAGGGTGCCGGCGCGGATCACCGAGTAGCCCATGAACAGGGCGGCGATCAGGATGATGATCGGCGCGAACAGGTAGACCTGCTTGACCAGCTTCGAGAACAGCGGGATCTCGTCCTTGCGCATGCCGCGCATGCCCTTGCGGGCCGCCTCGAAGTCCACCATGCAGTAGACCGAGAGGAAGTAGAGGATGGCGGGGATCAGCGCCGCCACAGCGATCTCGGTGTAGGGGATGCCGGTGATCTCGGCCATGATGAAGGCGCCGGCGCCCATGATCGGCGGCATGATCTGCCCGCCGGTGGAGGCTGCGGCCTCGATGGCGCCGGCGCTGCGCCCCGGGTAGCCCACCTTCTTCATCAGCGGGATGGTCAGCGAGCCGGTGGAGACCACGTTGCCGGCACTGGTACCGTTGATCATGCCCATCAGGCCCGAGGCGAAGATCGAGACCTTGGCGGGGCCGCCGCGAGCGCGGCCGGCCGCGGCGAAGGCGAAGTTGACGAAGTAGTCACCCACCTTCGAGGCCTGCAGGAAGGCGGCGAAGATGATGAACAGGATGATGTAGGTCGAGGAGACCGCGGTGGTCGGGCCGAGGATGCCGGTGTCGGTATAGACCTGGCTGAAGAAGCGGTTGAACGACAGCCCCGGGTAGCCCAGGAAGCCCGGCAGGTAGGGGCCGGCCCAGACATAGGCGAGGAAGATCGCCGAGATGACCACCAGGGCCAGGCCGGCGACGCGGCGGGTCAGCTCCAGGATCAGCAGCGAGCCGGCCAGGGCCGCATAGGAGATGCCGATGGGGGCGAAGGCGGTGCCGGTGGAGGCGCGCAGCGGCGTGGCGAAGATCAGGATCAGGTAGCCGGCCACGGCCAGGGCGCTGACCATCAGCACCAGGTCCGGGGGCGAGAGCCTCTCGCGCACCTGGCGGTAGGTCCAGGAGAGCAGGATGGCGGCGATGGTGGCGAAGATCAGCGGATAGCCGAAGTGCCAGGCCTCGATGGCCGGGTCGATGCGCATGGCGCCGTCCGCGATCATCTGCTGCATGCGGAAGACCTGGAAGAGCGCGTAGCCGGCGGGAACCAGCAGCGCATAGCTGATCCAGCCCAGCCAGGCGGGGGAGCGCTTCTTGCCGGCTTCCCCGGCGAAGTGGGTGCCGGTATAGAGGGCGAAGCCGAGGACCAGGGCGCCGGCGATGTGCACCAGGCGGAACGACCAGGTCTCCATCGGATAGACGTTGAGCGAGATCAGATGGAAGCTGGAGTAGGCGATGGCCAGGCCGGCAAACAGCAGCCAGTGCCAGCCGGTGAAGAGCCGCCGGTTGGACTCGACGACCTCCTCGTCGACGCCCTCGGCGATGGTCTCGGGTGCCTTGTCGATGGCCTCCTCGGACGCCCCGGGACGGGTATCGGGAGTGTTGCTCATGGGGGGTTCACCCTCGGGTGTGATTCGGGACGGCAAGCACACCGCCCCGCGCCGGATCGCGACGCGGGGCGGTGGTCACGGTGATGCAGGTGTTACAGCTTGAGGTCGTCGTCGATCTCGAAGCCGTTCTCCTCGTACCAGCGCACCGCACCCGGATGGAAGGGCAGCACGGTGTTGTGCACGATGTTCTCCGGGATGGAGGTCTCGGCGGAGCGATGCACGTTACGCATCTTGTCGTTGTTCTCCATGGTGACCTTGGTCACTTCGTAGACGAAGTCCTCCGGCAGGTCGCAGCGGGCGATGGCGAAGTTCCACATGGAGACGGCGCGGGCATCCTCCTCCAGGGTGGTGTAGGTGCTGGCAGGAATCCAGAACTCGGAGACCGGGAAGGTCTCGAGTACCTGTGCCTGCTCCTCCTCGGTGAACTCGATGATGTTGACGTCGGTCTGCACCTCGAGCTGGCTGACGGCGGGAATCGGGATGCCCGCGGCGAAGGCGATGACGTCCAGCAGGCCGTCCTGCAGCTGGCCGCCCAGGTCGGACCAGCCGCCGTTGCGGCGCTGGAAGTCGACGCCCAGCTCTTCCAGGATGGCCGGGAAGTAGGTGTCGGAGGTGGAGGCCGACGGGCCGAAGCCGATGCGGGCGCCGTCCGGGATGTCGGAGATCGACTCGATGCCGCTGCTGGAGAGCGCGGTGATGGAGAACGGGGTCTCGTACATCGGGAAGAGCGCACAGACGTTGTCCATGGGCACCCCGGGGGCCAGCGGGCTCTCGCCCTTCACCGCATCGGCGGCGGGGCCCATGGTGGTCAGGCCGAAGGCCAGGTCGCCGGTATGCACCAGGGCCAGGTTCTGGGTCGGGCCGCCGGTGACCTCACCGCCGCCGGAGACATCCAGCTCGTCGGCGATCAGGTTGGCCCAGCCGGAGCCGTAGACGAAGTAGGTGCCCCCCTGGCTGGCGGTGCCCACGGTGAAGTTGGAGGGCCATTCGCTGCGGTCGGCCTGGGCGGCCGCGGCGGCGACCAGCAGGGTTCCGGCAACGGTGCCGGCGAGAAGCTTGGTGGAGAGGTGTCGCATGGCGTGACTCCATGGCAGGTGATTGTTGGTGGTGTCCCCGGGTGGCAGGGGTCGTGCAGTTGCCTGCACAGTCTGGCAGTTCCGCTGGAATCTGCCGCTGCCGATCGGAGGGGATCTTCAACGCAGTACATGGCAAGGGTCGGGCCAGCACGGATTAAAAACCCTGATTTCAATCAATTGCGGCGAAGGGTTCAGACCTTGGTCGAAGGCGCGCGCGAGCGTCCTCGGCGGATTTCCGCACGCTCGAGGGGCGGGGCTGTGCGGAAATCCGCACCGTGGCTCAGGCGGGGGTCAGGGCGCTCATCAGCCGGCTGGCCTGATGGAGGTCGTTCATCAGCGAGGAGGCGAGCCAGGGGTCCAGGCGGTGCTGGCGAAGCCGCTCGGCCAGGGCCTGCTGCCAGTGCTGGCGCACCTCGTCGATGGCCGAGTTGGTATCCGCCGAATCCGGCGAGGCGGCCAGGCGGTTGAGGCCCTGGGCCAGGGCCATGCGGATATCGTCATGGGCCTCGCGCAGGGGACTCGCCGGGGCGGCGTGGCGCATCAGGCTGCGCTGCAGCACCTCGCCGAAGCGTACCGCCTCCACCATGCGCAGGGTGCGGGCATAGAGGCTCTCGAGCCGGGCCTGCTGGGCCTCGGTGAGCGGCATGTCGAGCCGGGCGTAGAAGTCGAGGATCTCCGCCATCAGCGGCTTGATCTGCTCGTGATAACGGACGTTGACCATCGGCCAGGCGGCAGGGTCGATGCGCGCCTTGACCACTTCCCGGGTGGGCGGGTGGCCGATGACGTCGGCGCTGGGCATCAGGATCGCCGAGCAGAGCAGGTGGTAGGCGCGCCGATTGAGGCGCTGGCACTCCTGCTCCATGGCCGCCAGGGCGGTGTCGGCGTGCTGTAGGGCGTTGCTGTTCAGGTAGCGCGCCTGGGCGGGCGGGATCCGCGTGGGTTCGGGGAAGAAGCGCTCCAGCCGGGCGGCAAGCCAGGGGATCAGCGGCAGCATCAGGACGATGCCGAGCAGGTTGAAGAGGGTGTGGAAGAGGGCGAGCTTGAGGGGCCAGGCATCTGCGGCCAGGCCGATCAGCTCGCCCAGCTCGTCCACCAGCCAGGCCAGCGGTATCAGCAGCGCCAGGGCCACGGTGGCGGTGACCAGGTTGAAGACCACATGGGCCCCGGCCAGGCGGCGTGCGGCGGCCCCGGCCCCCAGGGCCCCGAGCACGGCGGTGACGGTGGTGCCGATATTGGCGCCGATGGCGACGGCCAGGGCCGGCAGGTAGGGCAGCTGTCCGCCGGCGAGGGCCGCCAGGGTGATCAGCAGGGTGGCGTGGCTCGACTGCATCACCACCGTGGCAATGATGCCGAACAGCACGAACAGCGGCCAGTGCCAGGCGCTGCCGCCGGCCAGGCCGTCCAGGGAGAGGTCGTCCTGCCACGCCTCGAAGCCCAGCTTCATGAAGTCGATGCCCAGGAACAGCAGGCCGATGCCCAGCAGGACGCCCGCCGCCGCGGCGCGCCCGTCCTTGAGCACCCGCGAACCGAGCAGCCCCAGGGCCAGGAAGGGCATGGCGAACTGGGCGAGGTCGAAGCGCAGGCCGAAGCCGGCGATCAGCCAGGCCCCGGTGGTGGTGCCGAGGTTGGCGCCGAACAGCAGGGCGATGGCGCCGGGGAGCGCCACCAGGCCGGCGCCGACGAAGGAGAGCGAGAGCAGGGTGACCAGGGAGCTCGATTGCACCAGCGCCGTGGCGATGGCGCCGACGCCGATGGCGCGCAGGGGGTGGCGGGTTGCCGCGTGGAGCCAGCGGTCCAGGGTGCCCCCGGAGAGGCGCTTGATGGCGTCGCTCAGGTGGGTCATGCCCCACAGGAAGAGCCCCAGCCCGGCGGCCAGGGTGGCCAGGTCCATGCGCGCCAGCAGCAGGGCGGCGGCCGCGGCGAGGCCCAGCGCCTCCAGGTGATGGCGCCGCGACAGCAGCGCCTGTGCCACTCCCTGGCGGGTCATTTCAGCGAGCCTTGGGGTCGAGGATCTTCACCGGCTGGAAGTCCTCCTGGCTCCGGTCGTCGCGCGCCTGGTTGACGCGGGTGGTCAGCTCGGGGAGCGTCTCGTCCTCGATGGGCAGCTGCTCGAAGAAGTCGCAGCTGACGCACTCACGATAGCGGATGCCGTGCTGCTCCCAGCTGCGGATGCGATCCATCTCGGCACAGCGCGGGCAGATGGCGCCGGCGATAAAGCGTTTCTGGACGGCCATGATGGCTCCTGTCGGGCCCCGGCTTGTTGAGGCCGGGGCATGGGCTGAGAAGGCGGGCAGCGGCTCAGGCCGCACGGATGCCGCTGTGGCGCAGCAGGGGCTCGACGCTGGGCTCGCGGCCGCGGAAGGCGCGGAACAGCTCCGCGGCATCCCGGGCGCCGCCCTGCTCGAGGATCTCGGTGCGGAAGCGCCGGCCCGTCTCCGGGTCGAAGATACCCGCTTCCTCGAAGGCGCTCCAGGCATCGGCGGAGAGCACCTCGGCCCACTTGTAGCTGTAGTAGCCCGCCGCATAGCCGCCGGCGAAGATATGGCCGAAGCCGTTCTGGAAGCGGTTGAAGGGGGCGCGGGGCACCACCGCGACGGCGTCGCGCACCTCGTCGAGCAGCGCCTGGACCTCGCCGGCCGAGGGGGCCACGAGCTCGTGGTGCAGGCGCAGGTCGAAGATCGAGAACTCCAGCTGGCGCACCATGCCCATGGCGGACTGGAAGTTCCGGGCCGCCTGCAGCTTGGCAAGCAGCTCGGCGGGCAGCGGCTCGCCGCTGTCGACGTGGCCGGCGATCAGGTCGAGGCCCTCGCGCTCCCAGCAGTAGTTCTCCATGAACTGGCTGGGCAGCTCCACGGCGTCCCAGGCCACGCCGTTGATGCCGGAGATGTCCGCCACCGTCTGCCGGGTCAGCATGTGGTGCAGGCCGTGTCCGAACTCGTGGAACAGGGTGGTGACCTCGTCGTGGGTGAGCAGCGCCGGCCTGTCGCCTACCGGGCGGGTGAAGTTGCAGGTCAGGTAGGCCACCGGCAGCTGCAGGGCCTCGCCCTCCAGGCGGCGCACCCGGCACTCGTCCATCCAGGCGCCGCCGCGCTTGCCCTCCCGGGCGTAGAGGTCCAGGTAGAAGCCGGCGATGGGCTCGCCCTGCTCGAGGATGCGGAAGAAGCGCACATCCCTGTGGTAGCGGGGCGCCTCGCTGTCCTCCTCGAAGGTGACGCCGAAGAGGCGCTCCACCACCTGAAAGAGGCCCTCCACCACCCGGGGGGCGGGGAAGTAGGGGCGCAGCTGCTCCTGGGAGATGGCGTGGCGCGCCTCGCGCAGTTTCTCGCTGGCGTAGCCCACGTCCCAGGGGGCGAGCTCACCCATGCCGAGTTCATCCCGGGCGTAGGCCTCGAGCTCGGCGAACTCCTCCTTCGCCTGGGGCACGGCGCGGCGCGCCAGGTCCTCGAGGAAGTCGAGCACCTGGGCGGGCGACTCGGCCATCTTGGTGGCCAGAGAGTAGTCGGCATAGGTGGCGAAGCCGAGCAGCTCCGCGAGCTCCCGGCGCAGCGCCAGGGTCTCCTCCATGATCGGGGCGTTGTCGTACTCCCCGGCGTGGGGGCCCTGGTCGGAGGCGCGGGTGACGAAGGCGGTATAGACCTCCCGGCGCAGCTCGCGGTCGTCGGCGTAGGACATCACCGGGAAGAAGCTGGGGAAGTCCAGGGTGATGCGGTAGCCCGCCACGCCCTTGGCCTCGGCGTTGGCGCGCAGGGCGGCCAGAGCGCTCTCCGGCAGGCCGGCCAGGCGGCTCTCGTCGGCCAGGTCCAGGTGCCAGGCCTGGGTGGCATCGAGTAGCTGGTTGGAGAAGGTGTTGCCGAGCTCGGAGAGGCGGGCCTTGATCTCGCCGTAGCGCTGCTTCTTCTCGGCGGGCAGGTCCACCCCGGCCAGGCGGAAGTCGCGCAGGGTGTTGTCCACGGTGCGCCGCTGGCCCTCGTCGAGGGCCTCCCAGGCGGGTCCCTCCCTGAGGGACTGCCAGGCGCGAAACAGCCCCTCGTGCTGCCCGAGCCAGGTGCTGTACTCGGAGAGCTTGCCCAGGCAGGCCTGGTAGGCCTCGCGCAGTTCGGGGCTGTTCATGGTGCCGTTGAGGTGGGAGACCGGCGACCAGGCCCGGGAGAGGCGGTCGTTCAGCGACTCCAGGGGGGCGGCCAGGCTGGCCCAGTCGGGTGCCTCCTGCCGGGCCTGCTCGACCAGCGCCTCGATGGCGCTGCGATTCTCGGTCAGCAGCTCCTCCATGGCCGGCACCACGTGCTCGGCGCGGATCTCGTGGAAGGGGGGCAGCTCATGGGCGTCGAGCAGCGGGTTGCGGGACATGCGCACCTCGGAGGTCATGGAGTGTAATGGAGCTTAGATGCGGGCACCGGGCCCGGGTTTCAATGCGCAGGTTTGGCCGGTCGGTGCGGGCCTGCTAGGCTTGCCGACTTTCATGATGGCCCGGCAGGAGGGCAGACGATGAGCGAGACCCTGGAGCGCTGGAGCACGCGGCGCGCCTTTATCCTGGCGGTGACCGGGGCGGCCGTGGGGCTGGGCAATATCTGGCGCTTCCCCTATATCACCGGCGAGAACGGCGGCGCCGCCTTCCTGCTGCTCTACGTGGCCTTCGTGCTGCTGCTCGGGCTGCCGGTGATGATGGCCGAGATCATGGTCGGGCGCGCCGGCCGGCGCAGCCCGGTGGCGTCCCTGGGGCACCTGGCGGCGGAGGTCGGCGCCAGCCGGCACTGGCAGCTGCTGGGCCTGTTCGGGGCCTTCACGGTGTTCTGCATCCTCTCCTTCTACTCGGTGGTGTCGGGCTGGTCCATCGAGTTCCTGGTCGCCTCGATCAACGGTGATTTCGTCGGCGCGTCGCCGGGAGAGATCGGCGCCGGCTTCGAGGCCTTCCTCGCCGACCCGGGGCGGATGACCTTCAATCATACCCTCTTCCTGCTGATGACCATGCTGGTGGTGGCCGCCGGGGTGGCCAAGGGGCTGGAGCGGCTCAACAACCTGCTGATGCCGCTGCTCTACCTGCTGCTGCTGCTGCTGGCCGGCTACGCCGCCACCACCGAGGGCTTCGCGCCGGCCCTGGCCTGGCTCTTCATGCCGGACTTCTCCGCGGTGACGCCGCTGGTGGTGATGCATGCCATGGGCCACGCCTTCTTCACCCTGGCGGTGGGGGCCTGCGCGCTGATGGCCTACGGCGCCTACATGCCGGACCACCAGAGCCTGCCCCGGGCCGCCGGTGCCGTGGCGGTGCTCGATGTCTCGGTGGCGCTGCTGGCCGGCATCGCCATCTTCTCGGTGGTCTTCGCCCAGGGGATGGACCCGGGCGAGGGGCCGGGGCTGATGTTCGTGACCCTGCCCATCGCCTTCGCCCAGCTCCCCTGGGGGGCGCTGTGGCTGAGCATCTTCTTCCTGCTGCTGCTGCTGGCCACCTGGACCTCGTCGATCAACCTGGCCGAGCCCATGGTGGCCACCCTCCAGGGCTTCGGCCTCAAGCGTGGCCAGGCGGCGGCCATCGTGGGCCTGGCCGTCTGGCTGGTGGGGCTGCTCACGGTGCTCTCCTTCTCCCGCCTGGCGGAGTGGCGGCCGCTGTTCGGCATGAACGCCTTCGAGCTGGTCAGCACCATCCCGCCCGAGGTCTTCCTGCCCCTCGGGGGGCTCCTGATCGCCATCTTCGCCGCCTGGGTGATGCCCGAGGCGGCGGCCCGGCGGGCGCTCGGGGTGACCCCCGGCGCCTTCGCCCTGTGGCGGGGCCTGGTGCGCTGGGTCGCGATCCCGCTGACGCTGGTAGTATTGGTGGCCGGCCTGGCCTGAACCTGACACGAGGAGTAGACGATGCGCGAGACGACGGCGATTCGCCCCTGGAAGGGCATTACCCCTACGCTTGGCGAGCGGGTCTACGTGGACCCGGCCAGCCTGGTGCTGGGCGATGTCACGCTGGGTGACGACAGCTCGGTGTGGCCCATGGCGGTGGTCCGCGGCGACATGCACCGCATCCGCATCGGTGCGCGGGTAAGCGTGCAGGATGGCAGCGTTCTGCACATCACCCACGCCAGCGACTTCAACCCTGGCGGCTTCCCGCTGACCATCGGGGACGACGTGACCATTGGCCACAAGGCGATCCTGCACGGGGCCACCCTGGGCAGCCGTATCCTGGTGGGCATGGGGGCCATCGTCATGGATGGTGCCGTGGTGGAGGACGAGGTGATCATCGCCGCCGGGGCGGTGGTGACCCCTGGCAAGCGCCTGGAGAGCGGCTACGTCTATGCCGGCAATCCGGCCAGGGCGTTGCGCCCCCTCAAGGAGAAGGAGCGCGACTTCTTCCCCTACACCGCCGGCAACTACGTCCGGCTCAAGGACGACTATCTGGCGGCACAGGAAGAATAATTTCCTAAGCCATTGTTTCCCCATGTCGGGGCGAGCGATAATCTGGCCATTTATCCAGTGTATCGAGGGCTCGCCCCGGCATGGCCGACTTCCGCACCCATCTTGGCGTGGCCGCCGCCGGCGGTGCCGTGGCCGCCCACGGCGGCTGGCAGGCGGGGCTGTGGGATGCCTGGCAGGCCCTGCCGGTGCTGGCGCTGGTGACCTTCGGGGGCATCCTGCCCGATATCGACGCCGACCGTTCGAAGGCGATCCGGCTGATCTTCAACCTGCTGGCGGTGCCGGCGGTGGTGGCCGGCGCCCTGCTGCTGCAGGGGCGGCTCGACACCGGCGGCCTGCTGCTGGCCTGCGGTGCCATCTATCTCGCCGTGCGCCACCTGGCCGGGGCGCTCTTCTCCCGCTTCACCGTGCATCGCGGCCTCTGGCACTCGCTGCTGGCGGCCGGGCTCTGCGGCCTGGTCACCACGGCGCTCAGCCACCGCCTCCTGGCACAGCCCGATACCCTGGCCTGGGCCCACGGGGTGGCGCTCTCCCTGGGGTTCGTGATCCATCTGACGCTGGATGAGCTCTACAGCGTGGATCTGACCGGGGCGCGCATCAAGCGCTCCTTCGGCACGGCCCTCAAGCCCTTCGACTGGCGCTCACCGGGCAACTCCCTGGTGATGCTGCTGGCGGCGGTCAACCTGCTGCCCTGGCTCCCGGCCTGGGCGACGCTGTGGAGCCTGCTGGCTCAGGGAGCCGCGATCTGGCGGTAGTCCTCGGCCCTGAGCCCGTACTTCTTCAGCTTGTCGTAGAGGGTCTTGCGCGGGAGGCCGAGCCGCTCGGCCACCTCGGTCACTCGGCCCCGATGATGGGCCAGGGCCTGATCGATCAGGCTCTTCTCGAACAGCTCCACCTGCTGGGGCAGGGGCAGCTCGCCGGCCTCGCTCTCGGCCCCCTCCAGCAGCGCGTCCAGGCGGTAGTCGAAGGCGGCGCCCAGCAGCACGTAGCGCTCCGCCAGGTTGCGCAGCTCGCGCACGTTGCCCGGCCAGTCGTGGGCCAGCAGGGCGCTGATGCCGCCGGCGTCCAGGGCCGGCGCCTCCAGGCCGCTGCGGTTGGCGGCCACCACCGCGAAGTGCTGGAAGAGCAGCGGGATATCCTCGCGGCGCTCGCGCAGGGGCGGGATCGGCAGGGTCACCACGTTGAGGCGGTAGTAGAGGTCCTCGCGGAACTCTCCGGCCTCGGCGGCGGCCTTGAGGTCCACCTTGGTGGCGGCGATCACCCGGATGTCGAGGGGGACCGGGTCATTGGCGCCGAGCCGCTCCACGCTGCGCTCCTGTAGGACCCGCAGCAGCTTGACCTGCAGCGAGAGCGGCATCGACTCGATCTCGTCGAGGAAGACGGTGCCGCCGCTGGCGTGCTCGAACTTGCCGATGCGCCGCTCCACGGCACCGGTGAAGGCGCCCTTCTCGTGGCCGAACAGCTCCGACTCGATGATGCTCTCGGGCACCGCGCCGCAGTTGATGGCCACGAAGGGGTGGCCGGCCCGCCGGCTGCGCTCGTGGATGGCCCTTGCCACCAGGTCCTTGCCGGCCCCGGTCTCGCCGTGGAGCAGCACGTCGGCGTCGACCTGGCTGATGCGCTGCACCATGGCGGCGAGGCGCTGGATGGCCGGCGTGCGCCCCACCAGCCGAGGGCCCAGGGCCGACTGCTGGGCCTCCAGTTCGGCCTTGAGGGCGCGGTTCTCCAGGCTCAGGCGCCGCTTCTCCACGCCGCGGCGCACCACCTCCACCAGGCGTTCGGCGGCGAAGGGCTTCTCGAGGAAGTCCCAGGCGCCTTCGCGCATCGCCTCCACGGCGGTGGAGATGTCGCCGTGGCCGGTGATCAGGATCACCGGCAGGTCCGGGTCGCGCTGGCGCACCTCCCGGAGCAGCGCCATGCCGTCCACGCCGGGCATGCGGATATCGCTGACCACCACCCCGGGAAAGTCCGGCGTCAGGGCGGCGAGTGCCTCCTCGGCACCGGAGTAGGGGGCGGGCGCATAGCCGGCCAGCTCCAGGGTCTGGCCGGCGGTGATCCGCAGGTGGGGTTCATCGTCGATGATCATCACCGGGATGGCCGCCGGGTCATGCATGGGGAAGGGTCTCCTGTTGGGCCGTGGTCCCGGCGGTGGCCGGGGTGTCGTGCCGGGGCAGGCGGATGGTGAAGCGGGCGCCTCCCTCGGGGCAATTGGCGGCGCTCAGGCTGCCGCCCAGGTCGTCGATGATACGCGAGGAGATCGACAGGCCGAGCCCCAGCCCCTTGCCGGTGGGCTTGGTGGTGAAGAAGGGCTCGAAGATCTGGCCCAGGTGCTCGTCGGGGATGCCCGGGCCGTTGTCGGCCACGCTCATCACGACCCGTTCGGCCTGGACGGCGATCGAGAGCTCCAGGCGCGGTCCGGCGGTCGCCGCCATGGCCTGGAGGGCGTTGCCGATCAGGTTGACCAGCACCTGCTCCAGGCGCACCAGGTCGGCGCGGACCCAGCAGGGCTCCTCGGGCCAGCGGCGGATGACCTCCACCCCGGCTTCTCGCAGCCTGACCTGGAAGAGGCGCAGGGCGTAGTCGAAGCACGCCTCGGGGGAGACCGCGGTGAGGGTCTCGCCGCTCTTGCGGGAGAACTGGCGCAGCTGGGCGCTGATCTCCGACATGCGGGCGGTGAGCTCGATGATCTGCTCCAGGTTGGTGTCGGCGCTGGCGGGTCGCTCCCGCGCCAGGAAGATGCGGGCGTTCTCCGCATAGGCGCGGATGGCCGCCAGGGGCTGGTTCAGCTCGTGGTTGATGCCGGCGGCGAGCTGTCCGAGCATCGCCAGCTTGGCGGCCTGGATCAGCTCGTCACGGGTCTGGCGCAGGCTCTCCTCGGCGCGCTTGCGCTCCTCGATCTCGCCGGAGAGGCGGCGGTTGGTCTCCATCAGGTCGCGGGTGCGGTGGGCGACGCTGCGCTCCAGCTCGTCCCGCGAGCGAGCCAGGGTCCGGCGCTCGCGCTCGGCGAACTGCTCCCGCTCCCGGCGCAGGCGCAGGCGCTGCCAGCCGATGCCGCCGCCCAGCACCACGATCCCGTAGAGCCCGCCGGCCAGCAGGGCCGAGACCCACTGGGCCTGCAGTACCGGGGTCAGCGGCTTGAGGATGTGCATCTGCCAGCCGAATTCGGCCATGGGCCGGGTGACGCTGAGGTAGCGGGGGCCGGCCAGGGGGCCCTCCGTGAAGCTGACCAGGCGGCTGTGCGCGCCCCGGCGCTCCTGCACCTCGACGCCGGAGTGGGACAGCGGCTCGTCGGCATAGCGGCGGGTGGCCAGCAGCGCCTGGCGCTCCTCCTCGGAGAGCGGGTGCAGCGAGGTCATGCGCAGCTCCGGGCGGCTGGCCATGAAGATGATGTCGTCCTCGTCGGTGACCAGCAGCTCGGCATCCTGCTCGGCCCAGCTCTCCTCCACGGCATCAAGCAGCACCTTGACCACCATGACGCCGTCGGGGCTCGAGTCGGGCTGGGTGTCGTCGAGCCATACCGGGGAGGAGAAGTAGTAGCCGCGCTCCAGGGACTGCACGCCGAGGCCGTAGAAGCGGCCCTGGCCGCCGGCGATGGCGTCGGTGAAGTAGCTGCGGAAGGCGTAGTTCTGGCCGATGAAGGTGTTGGGGCGGTGCCAGTTGCTGGCGGCCAGGGTGTCGGCCCGGCGGTCGAGCAGGTAGACGTCGGAGACGTCGGCGGTGGCCCGGAAGCGGTCCAGCAGCAGGTTGAGCGGCATGGCGTCCTGGGTGTGGGGCGACGAGAGGAAGCGCTGGACCCCCTCGCGGGAGGCGAGCAGCCGCGGGAGGTAGTCGTGCCGGGAGAGGTGGCCGGTGAGGCCCGCCGCGGAAAGGCGCAGCTCGTTCTCGGCGTCCTGCTGCAGGGCCTGCAGGGCCTGGTCCCGGGCCACCAGGGCCGATTGCCACATCACCAGCGCCAGCCCCAGCGGCACGGCCAGCAGCAGCAGGCCTCGCCAGCTGCCCGTCACTCTCACGAAGCGGCTTCCCGGCGCGGCCCGGGCATCGCCTGGGCGCGGCGCAGGGCGCGCTGGGCGCGGGTCTCGGCCCGGGCCAGCTCCAGCAGCCCCTCCTCCACGTAGACCAGGTGTTCATGGGCGCGGTCCCGGGCATCCTCGGCGCGCCCCTCCAGGATGGCGTCGAGCAGGGCGCGGTGCTGGGCCATCAGCTTGGGCCGGGACTCGGCCTTCTCGAAGAGGTGGGCCAGGTTGTCGACGATGCTGCGCTCCAGCAGGTGGAAGATGCCGCGAATGGTGTGCAGCAGCAGCACGTTGTGAGCGGCCTCGGCGATGGCCAGGTGGAAGGCGGCATCGGCCTTGGCCTCGCGGACCGGGTCCTTGCCCTGGAAGCAGGCGTCGAGCTCCTCGAAGCGCTTGATCAGCAGCGCCCGGTCGGTGGGGGTGGAGCGCAGCGCCGCATAATAGGCGGAGATCCCCTCCATGGCATCCCGGAACTCCAGCAGGTCCAGGTGGAACTCGCCGTGGCGGGAGAGCATCTCCAGGATGGGGTCGCTGTAGCCGCTGGTCAGCGCCTCGGAGACGAAGGTGCCGCCGCCCTGGCGGCTTACCAGCAGGTGGCGCGCCGAGAGCTTCTGGATCGCCTCGCGCAGGGAGGGGCGCGAGACCCCGAACTGCTCGGCCAGCTCCCGTTCGGGAGGCAGGCGCTGGCCCGGCTTGAGGCTGCCCTCGAGGATCATCGCCTCGAGACGTTCGGTGATCACATCGGCCAGGCGCGGCTGGCGCAGGGGCGGGTAGGCCATGGCGAGGCTCCGGTGGTGGTCGAGGGTTCGATGGGAGGATTGGCCACATCTTACTGCAGGATATTGGTAATACCAATATCCTGCGTGGCGAGATTACCGGGGAGGAGAGAATATCTTACCGAATTTCAAAAGCTTGTAATAATGCCTAGCCGGGGTAGACCAAAGTCTAGCGCGATATGGCGAGAAAAACCCCGTCGCTCGTTTGACACTGTAGCGGCGGCCTCCGTAAGGTTCGCCGAATCCGTCGGGTAAATTGGTTTTACCACTTTACCAGAGTGACGACCATGCCAGCTGTTGAAGGAACCGCCGATGACCGCCGTCAAGCTCTACCCTCCGAGGCCGGACAAGGTCTACCTGTTCGGCACCTGCCTGATCGACCTCTTCTATCCCGAGGCCGGGATGGATGCCATCCGGCTGCTCGAGCGCGAGGGCATCGAGGTGCTGTTCCCCGAGGACCAGACCTGTTGCGGCCAGCCGGCCTACGGTTCGGGCTACCACGATGAGGCGCGTGCCGTGGCGGCGGCCCAGCTCGACCTCTTCCCCGAGCCCTGGCCGATCGTGGTGCCCTCGGGCTCCTGCGGCGGCATGATGCGAACCCACTACCCCCAGCTCTTCGCCGGCAGCGACCTCGAGGCGAAGGCCGAGGAGGTGGCCGGGCGCGTCTTCGAGCTGACCGAGTTCCTGGTCCATGTCTGCCATCTGGACCTGGAGGATCGCGGCGAGCCCGAGAAGGTGGCGATGCACACCTCCTGCAGCGCCCGCCGCGAGATGGGGCTTGCCGAGACCGGGCCGGCGCTGCTGGCCCAGCTCGGTCAGGTCGAGCTGGTCGAGCAGGCGCGGGCCGCCGAGTGCTGCGGCTTCGGTGGCACCTTCGCGGTGCGTCACCCCGAGGTCTCCGCCGCCATGGTGGAGGACAAGACCCAGGCCATCGAGGCCAGCGGGGCGAAGCGCTTCGTGACCTCCGACTGCGGCTGCATGATGAACATCGGCGGGCGTTTCGAGAAGCTGAACAAGCCGATCCAGGGCGAGCATATCGCCAGTTACCTGTGGCGGAGGACCTCATGAGCGGACAGACCCCCGGCGTGCAGACCTACACCCCCCGCGAATTCCATCGTCAGGCCCATGACGCCCTGGGCAATCCGCAGATCCGCGCCAACTTCCGCAAGGCGATGGATGGCCTGATGTCCAAGCGGCGTGACAGCTTCGATGACTGGGATCTCGAGACCCTGCGCGAACTGGGCGCCAATATCCGCCTGCGGGCGCTCGCCAGGCTGCCCGACCTGCTCGAGCAGCTGGAGGCCAACTGTGAGGCCAACGGCATCCGGGTGCATTGGGCCGAGGATGGCGAAGAGGCGTGCCGTATCATCCGCGAGATCTGCGAGTCCCACGGTGCCAGGTCGGTAATCAAGGGCAAGTCCATGGTCTCCGAGGAGATGCACCTCAACGCCCACCTCGAGGCGGCGGGCATCGAGGCGCTGGAGTCGGACCTCGGCGAGTACCTGGTGCAGCTCAACGAGCAGACTCCCTCCCATATCATCATGCCGGCGATCCATCTCAACACCGATGAGATCTCCGAGATCATGCACGAGAAGACCGGCACCGAGCGCACCCGGGACGTCGACTACATGACCGCGGCGGCACGCCAGCAGCTGCGCGAGCGCTTCATGGCCGCCGACGTGGGCATCTCCGGGGTCAACTTCGCGGTGGCCGAGACCGGCACCCTTTGCCTGGTGGAGAACGAGGGCAACGGGCGCATGACCACCACGGTGCCGCCGGTGCACATCGCCGTGACCGGCATCGAGAAGGTGGTGGAGCACCTGCGCGACGTGCCGCCGCTCTATGCGCTGCTGACCCGCTCCGCCACCGGCCAGCACGTCACCACCTACTTCAACATGATCAGCTCGCCGCGCAAGGAAGGCGAGCACGACGGGCCGAAGGAGGTCCACCTGGTGCTGGTGGACAGCGGCCGTTCGCGCATCTATCAGGATGACGAGCTGCTCGACACCCTGCGCTGCATACGCTGCGGCGCCTGCATGAACCACTGCCCGGTCTACACCCGGGTGGGCGGCCACACCTACGGCACCACCTACCCCGGCCCGATCGGCAGCATCCTCTCGCCCCACCTGATGGGGCTCGAGGAGACCAAGGACCTGCCCACCGCCTCCAGCCTGTGCGGCGCCTGTGGCGAGGTCTGCCCGGTGAAGATTCCGATCCCCGACCTGCTGGTGCGGCTGCGCAAGGAGTCGGTGGGCGAGGGGCGCGGCAACGTGCCCGGCGCCGGCATCAAGCGCACCCGCAGGGAGGTCGCCGCCTGGAAAGGGTTCCAGTGGCTGGCCACCCACCCCGGCGCCTGGCGCAGCGGCACCGCCCTGGCGGGCAAGCTCAGGGCATTGACGCCCGCGAAGCTGGGTGCCTGGACAGACTACCGCACCGCCCCCAAGCCGGCCGGTACCACCCTGCATGCGCTGGTCAAGCGGCATCAGGCGAGCAAGAGCCATGAGCCGAACAGCAAAAGCCACGAGGAGGAGCGCTGATGAGTGCCCGCAACGCCATTCTCAAGCGCCTGCGCGAGCGCCTCGACGGCCCACTGAGCGCCCCCGAGAGCGACTTCTCCGTGGTGACCGGCCGCGGCTGGAGCCAGGAGGAGCGCCTGGCCCGCTTCGAACGCTGGATCACCTCGGTCCACGGGGAGGTGGTTCATGCCAGCCATGACGACTGGACGCGGCCCCTGGCCGAGGTGCTGGCCGACAAGGGGGTGCGCCGGCTGGCGCTGGGCAAGCAGCATCCGGTGGCCGCCGAGGCTCGAGAGGCCCTGGCCGATGCCGGCGTCGAGCTGGTCGAGGTCGACCGCGATATCGAGGGCTGGCAGCAGGAGCAGTTCGAGCGCGTCGATGCCGGCCTGACCTCGACTCTGGGTGCCATCGCCGAGACCGGCAGCCTGTGGCTCTGGCCGACCCCCGACGAGCCACGCCTGATCAGCCTGGTGCCGCCGCTCCATATCGCGGTGCTGGATGCCGACACCGTCGAGGAGACCTTCTTCGACGTGGTGGAGCGCCACGGCTGGGCCAACGGGATGCCCACCAATGCGCTGCTGATCTCCGGGCCCAGCAAGACCGCCGATATCGAACAGACCCTGGCCTATGGCGTCCACGGCCCCCGGGAGCTGGTGGTGATCGTGCGCCACGCAGGCACGGCGCCGGGGGAGGCGTGATGAAGGCGCCGTCCGAGGCCACCTATGCCGAGCTGAAGCGGGTCCTGGCGGAATCGATCCCCGGCGAGCGGCTGATCGATGACCCGCTGCGCACCCTGGCCTACGGCACCGACGCCAGCTTCTATCGGCTGATTCCCAGGCTGGTGGTGCGTCCCGAGAGCGAGGACGAGCTGCAGCGGGTGCTGGCCGAGTGCCGCGCCCGTGGCGTGCCGGTGACCTTCCGGGCCGCCGGCACCTCGCTCTCCGGCCAGGCGGTGACCGACTCGGTGCTGATCCAGCTCGGCCGCGGCTGGCGCGGCCACGAGATCCTCGATGCGGGGCGCGCGATCCGCCTGCAGCCCGGGGTGATCGGCGCCCGGGCCAACCAGCTGCTGGCGCCCTTCGGGCGCAAGATCGGGCCGGACCCTGCCTCCATCAACAGCTGCATGATCGGCGGCATCGCCGCCAACAACGCCTCGGGCATGTGCTGCGGCACCGCCCAGAACAGCTATCGCACGCTGCGCGACCTGCGCGTGATCCTGGCCGACGGCACCCTGTTGGACACCGCCGATCCCGCCAGTCGCGAGGCCTTCCGCCGCTCCCACGCCGGGCTGGTCGAGGGCCTCGAGCGCCTCTCCGCCGAGACTCGGGCCAATGCGGCGCTGGCCGAGAAGATCCGCCACAAGTATCGGCTGAAGAACACCACCGGCTATGCCCTCAACAGCCTGGTCGACTTCGAGGACGGCATCGAGATCCTCAAGCACCTGATGATCGGCTCCGAGGGCACCCTGGGCTTTATCAGCAACATCACCTACGACAGCGTGGTGGACGAGCCCTGCAAGGCGGCGGCGCTGACCTTCTTCCCCGACATGGCCACCACCTGCCGGGCCACCATCGCGCTCAAGCCCTCGCCGGTCTCCGCCGTGGAGCTGATGGATCGCGCCGCCCTGCGTTCGGTGCAGGACAAGCCCGGCATGCCGGAGTCCCTGCGCACCCTCCCCGACGGGGCCGCGGCGCTGCTGATCGACGTGCGCGGCCACGACGAGGCGGAGCTCGAGTCGCGCATGGCAGAGGTGCAGGCGAGCCTGGAGGGCATCCGCACCCTGGAGCCGGTCACCTTCACTCGCGAGGCGGCGACCTACGAGCTCTACTGGAAGATCCGCAAGGGACTCTTCCCGGCGGTGGGGGCGGTGCGCGATACCGGCACCACGGTGATCATCGAGGACGTGGCCTTCCCCATCGAGCGGCTCGACGAGGGCGTGCTGGCGCTGACAGACGTCTTCCACCGCCACGGCTACCCGGAGACGATCCTGTTCGGCCACGCCCTGGAGGGCAACCTGCACTTCGTCTTCCCCCAGGGGTTCGAGAAGCCCGGCGAGGTGGAGCGCTATCAGGCGCTGATGGACGAGGTCGCCCAGCTGGTGGGCGTCGAGTACGGCGGCTCGCTCAAGGCCGAGCACGGCACCGGGCGCAACATGGCCCCTTATGTGGAGCTGGAGTGGGGTCCCGAGGCCTATGCCCTGATGTGGGAGATCAAGGCGCTGTTCGACCCCGAGAACCTGCTCAATCCCGAGGTGATTCTCAGCCGTAACCCCACTCTGCACCTGGAGAACCTCAAGCCGCTGCCGGCGGCTCACGAGATCGTCGACAAGTGCATCGAGTGCGGCTTCTGCGAGCATGTCTGCCCGTCGAAGGATCTCACCCTGACGCCCCGTCAGCGCATCGTCATCGCCCGCGAGATGGCGCGCCTCGAGGCGCTGGGCGAGGCGGCCAGCGGCGAGGAGGTCGAGCGCCTGGCCGCGCTGCGCGCCGCTTGCGGCTACGCGGTCGACGAGACCTGTGCCGCCGATGGCCTCTGCGCCACCCAGTGCCCGGTGGGCATCAATACGGGTGACCTGGTGCGCGAACTGCGTCACGAGCGCCTGGCGAGCCGAGCCGGGCTGGCCCATCGGGTGGGCCGCCACTTCTCCGGAGTGACCCGCATGGCGCGTGGGGCCCTGAGCGTCGCCGGTGCGGCCAACCGGGTGCTCGGCGACGACCTGATGGAGAAGGCCAGCGGTAGTGCGCGCCGCCTCAGCGGCGGGTGCCTTCCCCAGTGGACCCCGGCGTTGCCCCAGGCGGCGCCGATTCGCGTGCTCAGGAGGGCGGCGGGCGGGCAGAGTGGTGACAAGGCCGTCTACCTGCCCAGCTGTGCCACCCGGGTATTCGGCACCAGCCGCCAGGATGACGAGGAGACGCGCTCCGCCATGGAGATCACCCTGTCGCTGCTCGATAAGGCTGGCTTCGAGGTGATCATCCCCGAAGGCGTCGACCGACTCTGCTGCGGCATGGCCTTCAACTCCAAGGGGCAGTTCGAGGAGGCGGCCCGTAAGGCAGGGGAGCTGAATCGCGAACTGCTGGTGGCAAGCGAGAACGGCCGCTATCCGATCCTGATGGACACCAGTCCCTGCGTGCTGCACCTGCAGGAGCGCCTGGACAAGCGGCTGGCGGTCAGCGAACCAGTGGCCTTTGCCCATGACCACCTGCTGCCGCGCCTCACCCTCTCCCCGCTGGACGAGCGGGTCGCGGTGCATGTGACCTGTTCGAGCACCCATATGGGCCTCGGCGAGAAGATGGTGGCCCTGGCTCGCGCCTGCACCCGGGAGGTGGTGGTGCCCGCCGACATCACCTGCTGCGGCTTCGCCGGCGACAAGGGGTTCACGACACCTGAGCTGAATGCCTCGGCCCTGGCGGGGCTCGCCGACCAGGTGAAGGGGTGCAGCGCCGGCTACTCCAACTCGCGCACCTGCGAGATCGGCCTCTCCCGACAGGGTGGAATCTCCTACCGCTCGATTCTCTCCCTGCTGGACCGGGCCAGCCGCCCCGCCTCGCCCTGAGGTCATCCACAGGGCGCCCACTGTGG
>Ga0209075_1000637_pt1 | contig 34274 bp, 22 predicted proteins | sample Stecom2011_FD_187523 | JGI IMG/M metagenome (GOLD analysis project Ga0209075, IMG submission 187523) | Agricultural soil microbial communities from Utah to study Nitrogen management - Steer compost 2011 (SPAdes) (version 2) | ecosystem: Environmental > Terrestrial > Soil > Agricultural land...
TCCCCTGGCTCTCGATGCGCTCGGCGGCGATCGACAGCTCATAGAGCGACTTAAAGAGCGTCTTATCCTCCAAAATATCGCGCAGCGCCGGCTCAAGGCTTCGCAAATTCGACCCCTTGCTCTCGGAGACCGTGCCGTCGGCGGTCTTATTGAGGTCGGTTTTGCCCGAATAATGCGCGTGGGTGATGACGAAAAGTCGGGTCATCAGCTCGGCCTGGTCGTGCTCGGCAAATGCGCAGGCAAGCGGCGCGATGGTGTCGATCATGCCGCTGGCCTCGGCGGTATAGAGCATATCGGCGTGATGCACCGCCATCACATATCCATCCTTGCACACCGGCGCGTTGATGCGCGCGGTGCCCATCTCGCCGATATCGGCGGAGAGGTCGGTCTTATTGAACATGCGCGTAATCTGCTCGGGCGTGGCGCGCCGGCTTAACTCGACCCCGAAGATCGGGCTCATCTGGCTTAAAAGATTCGCCAGCGAACTCGAGCCCCCCAGCAGATCGAGCAGCGGCTGCAGCTCGGCCATATTGGGCACATAATCGGCCATATCCATGGAGCTGCCGACCGAGCGCAAAAACGCCTCGGCCGAGCCCGGAAGTGAGATAATCGCGGGCATCGAGCTCAACGACGCCGGCTCAAGCATCTGCAGCTCATAGGGCGTGCCGGCGGTATCGCGCAGCAGATGAAACATCCGCTGAAACATGCTGATATTGTCCGGGGTCTCGGGCAGACTATAATCCATCGGCTCCGAAAACATCTCGTCATTGGGGCACGCGCGGATGCACTCATAGCGCTGCAGCGCCGAGTTGGAGCGATAGCGCTCGACGCAACTTCGCGGGCTGGCTTCGTTGAAGGTCTCGAAGATCGGGAAGTTCGCGTTGCAGGATTGAAAACAACTATCATAGCGCCCGCCCGCGGCAGGAACCGCCGGATTCGAGTCCTTATAGCTCAGGAGCATCGCCATGGGCTCGCCGGTGCGCTGGGTAATCGGCTGGCGCAGCGCCCACATCACATCGCGCCACAAACCGGGGTCGGCCGCGATGGCCTCCAGGACCGGCAACATATCGTAGGCAAGGGTTTGATTATCGTTGAGCCCGGCGTCGGGATACTGGGCATTGAAGTCATCGATCCGCGCGCCGGCCTCGTTGAGCGCGAAGACCAGCCCGGCCAGCGCGTGCGACTGGTGGGCCAAAAAGTTGGCGCTCGCCTCCAGGACGCGCTCAAGCGTGTCGATGTCCAGGATATGCAAAAGCGCGTAGAAAATATCGCGCATGGGATTATCGGAGGCGTAGCCCGAAAAGCTGCCCTGGGCGTCGGAATTGGCCTGGCGCGGGCCCAGGAGCGCGGGCGCGGCGTCGACCAGATTCCACAGGATCTCGCGCTTGGCGAGGCCGTCGAATTGGCGCACCAGAAAATGAAGACCGGTCTTGCTCAGGTCGACATATTCAAAGCTATATTCGCCGGTATTGCCGACCTTGGCGCGCCCGTAAGGGTCGCGCTGCAGCAGCGCGCTACTGTCGGAGAGGGCGTCGGAGGCGGTGCGAAACGCGGGGATCTCCTGGCTGGCGCCGTTGGCGAGCATCCACTTGCCCTGGGCGTCGATATCCGCCAGGCCGTCGCCATCAAGGTCGACAAAAGGCGGCGCGATACCGGAGCTATTTTTTGAGACCATGGGCAGCCCGCGTCGATCGTATGCGACGGCGTAGAGCGGGCGAGGCATGCCACTTTCGCCAAAGCGCGCATCTTCGGTGGCGAGCACATTTTGAAGGGAATAGGCGACGGTATCGGTGGGCGAAAGGCGTTGGGTTTCGCTCAGAAACACGGTCGCGGCGCTGAGCATATCGCTGAGCGCGCTCGACTCGCTTAAGTCGCGATTGCCCTGGGCGTCCAGGCCGTCGGCGGCCAGCAGCGTCTTGCTGGTGCGCGCGGCGACTTCGGGCATGCGCGGGTAGCCCATCAGGTGGCCCAGGAAGTTCTGGCCGCTCACCGGGCTTAAAAAGTCACCCGGGCGCGGGCGATTCTGAATCGCCATCGCGCTGAGCAAGGGGTCGTTGGCGGCGGCTTCCTTGAATAGAACCTGGAGCTTTCGGGTGAGCCCCTGAATCAGGCCGCTGTCAATCAGCGACAGCATCTCCTGCAGAAATGTGTCGACCTCATCGAGCTTGGCCGGCGGGGCGACGGCGTCGACCGCCAGCACGAAGTCAACCTTGCGCGCTTCGAGCATCGTGGTTTTTTGCTCGGCATTTTCGGCCGCGCGCTGCGCATCCTTATGCCAGATGCCGTAGAGCTCCTCGCCCAGGGTTCCGCGCGCCTTTTCGCGGCGTTCAAAATCGAATTCTGCGGTGCAACTGGTGAGCATCGGCGCGAGCAGCAAGAGCCCGCATAAGTGCAGAAAATGCAGCCGCGCGCGCGCGGGGGCGGCGAGTCGCATAAAAAAGCGGGGGCTGATTTTCATAACGACCTTTCTCTATGATCTTTCGTCGGGAGGACACCAGGGCGATGGTAGCAGAGGCGGCGTTACTTCGCCAAATAGAGATGATGTGGTTGCGAACTCAGCGGCCTCTGTGCAAAGATACCGCTGATTGCTTTGCGCTGCGATTTTGGTGGCAAAACAGGCATTTTTTGCTCTAAAATACTTTAATATTATTACGTGTCAGCACTTCTTTTTTGCGCGCAATTAGGTTTGTGCAAAAAAACGAGGATGCCCCCCACTGAATGACCGATATTTATCGGTGAAATTCTATCGGACTGAGCCATGACCAACCCTTTCGGAATTCGTGTCCCCCGAGTTCTGCTGCTCCTCGTCGCCGCCGTGTTTGTGGCGGGCGCTGCCTGTGAAAAGCCCGCCGTCGGCCAGATGGGTGAGCCGGTACTCTCTGGCGAGGTCGCCTTCGACGTCACCGGCTATGAGTTGCGCTATTTAGAGTTGGATTCGGCGGGAAAAACCGTGTCCTATTCGGAACCGGTCCTGTCGATCAAGGTCAAGATCACCAACCAGGGCGAGGCGGCGCTGACCTATTCGCCGACGCATCAAACCCAGCAGATGACCGAGGCGACCACGCCTCTATTATACGCGGATCCGGGTGCCGAAGCCGAGCTTCCGCCCGCCTCCAAAGAGACCATCGGCGGGGTTTATCTGGAAAAAGGTCGCCTTGCCGGCCAGGTCAACCAGACCACGACCCTGCAAAAGGGCGACTCCCTGGAAGATGTCTTTTTATTCAAGGTGCCGCATGCCAAGAAAGCCGCGCTGATCCTGAGCCTGCCGCCGACGATGTCGCACGGGAAATTGCCGGTCTTGATTCGCATTCCCTACCAATATCAGGAGCCCAAGGGCCCCACGGTCTATCAGGCTGGCGAGGCCATTGCGGCGGGTCCGGCGAACTTTACGGTGGAGTCGGCCGAGGTTGCGTATATCGAGACCACTCACACCATTGAGGGCAAGGGCTATAGCTCCAATCCCTGGCTAAAGGTCACCTATAAGATCGAGAATACCAGCGATGAGCCGCTGCGATATACCCCCGAACATGACGTCGAGGGCGGCGAAGGCGCAGCTGTTTATGCCGGCAATACCACCGCGAAGCGGGTGAAGTTGTCGGCCAATGCCAGCGCCGTGGGACGCGTCACCGGCAGCACGAGCATTGAGCCGGGCAAATCGGTCACGGATTTTGAGCTCTTTGAGCGCCCCGAAGAGGGTGTGGAGTCGATTATCTTCGAGTATCCGGCGGCGCGCTTTGGCGGCAGCGGCCTGATTCGCGTGTCGGTTCCCTATACCTATAGCGAGCCGCAATTGCCCAAAGAGATGCAGAAAGCGAGCGATAAAGACGACGATTGATTCGCGCCCGCTTCGAGGGCGTGAGGGAGTTTAAAGACTCAAATGAGCGACAAAAAACCCGAAAAATCGCCCTTCGCCGGCCTGCTGGCCGAAAAGTTAAAGTCGCTCAATCTAAACCTCAAAGAGGCGCCCGCCGAGGATAAAAAAAAGTCGGCGCGCGCGAAAAAGGAGCGCGCCGAGCGCGACGCCCCTCCCACCGATGAGCTGGCGGAGCCCGAAGAGGCCGCGCCGCTGAGCGACGCCGAGCTCTTCGAGAAATCCATCCAGGAGATGGCTCCGGAAGATATCTACCGCGGAAAATTTGCCGGCGAGGGGCCCAAGCTCGCGCCGCCCGGCCCGAGCGCGCAGCCCGCGCAAAAACCCGCGCAGCTCTCCAAAGAAGAGCAAGCCGCCGCGCGCCTGGCCGACGAGGAGGCGCGCGAAGCCGTGGGCCAGGCGCGCGAGATGCGCCTGTTTGAGAAGACCGTTGGGAAGGTCGAAAAAGTCGCGCGCGCCGATAAATACCGGCGCCCCACGATGCCCGACCCCGCCGAGGACGCCGCCCGGCGCACCGCGCCTGCGGCGTATAGCAGCGAGCCGCCCGAAGCGCTGATCACCCCGCCGCTGCCGAAGTCCGGCCCGGGCTTGCACGAAGTCGGCGCTTTTGACCCCGCCCAGCGTGACCTGCACGCGCGCTATAAAAAACGCGCGCGCCAGCACGAGATTCCCGAGATCAACGTGCGCGGCGACAGCGTCGAGGACGCGCTGCGCCAGGTCGAGTTATTTGTGCATCAACAGTGCAAAGACAATCGCCAGTTTGTGCGCATCATCCACGGGCGCGGCCTGCAATCCGACGGCGCCCCGGTGCTCAAACCGGCGATTTTACACTGGCTGGAAGGCCCCGGATTTCGCTATGTGCGCGGGTATGTGCCCGAGCGAAATAGCGCCGGGGATTATGGCAGTCTGATCGTCGAATTGGAGCGCGGTTCATGAGCGAGCAAGCATTGAAAGTCGGCATCGTCACGGTGAGCGACCGCGCGGCGCGCGGGGAATATGAAGACCGGGGCGGCCCGGCCATCCGAAGCTGGCTGGAGGCCGCGCTCACCAGCGCGTGGAGCGCCGAGGTTCGCCTGGTGGCCGACGAGCAAGCGCATGTCGCCCAGACCCTTCGCGAGTTGGTCGATGATGTGGGCTGCCACCTGGTGCTGACCACCGGGGGCACCGGCCCGGCCGCCCGCGACATCACCCCGGAAGCCACGCTGGAGGTCGCCGACAAGGTGCTCGACGGCTTCGGCGAAAAGATGCGCGCCATCAGCCTGCAGTATGTGCCCACCGCGATCTTGTCGCGCCAGGTGGGTGTGATCCGAAAGAGCGCGCTGATCGTCAACCTGCCGGGCAACCCCAAGGCGGTCGCCGAGATCCTCGACGATCTCTTCGAAGTCATTCCCTATACCCTGGAATTGCTGGAGGGCCCGCGCGTGGAATGCGACCCGGCGGTGCTCACTGCCTTTCGCCCCAAACACGCGCGCTAGGCAGACTGCGCCGGCGCGGCGCGCGCTTCGCCCTCAGGGCTTTGATTTTGGCATAAAGCAACGTATCCTGCCCTTAGCACAAGTCTCATCTCGGCTTTTTGGGCCGGGCTTTCACACCGTTTTCCCAACGCCAATGCTCCTCTAACTCTGACGCCGTGGTTCGAGTTCATGCCTGCACCTAAACGTGCCATCGTATTGTCTGGGGGCGGCGCGCGCGGCGCCTATGAGGCGGGGATCTTGCGCTATATCATCGAAGAATTGCCCAAAGACCTGGGGCACCCGGTGAAATTCGACGTCATCTGCGGCACCAGTGTCGGGGCGATCAACTCGGCCTGGCTTGCCGCGACCATCGACCAACCCACATTTTGCGTGCAGCGCTTGTGGTATCTGTGGCGCACGCTGGAGTTCTCGCAAGTCATGCGCCCCTCGCTGAGCAGCGCGTGGAATATGGCCCGAAGCTTTCTGGGCCTGGAGATGGGCCCGCCCGACAAGCACGCGCACCATCTTGGAGGGGTGCTGCACGCGGATTTTTTCCGCAAGCTCATCGAGGAAGAGCTCCCGCTGGATAATATCGAGCAAAACCTTGGCCGCGGGCTTATCGACGCGCTGACGGTGTCCACGACCAATATCGTCACCGGCCAGACCACGGTTTTTGCCCAGACCGCGCGCTATGATCTGCCGCCGTGGACCCGCGACCCGCGCCGCGTCGCCATCGGCGGGCCCATCACCGCCAACAAGATCCTGGCAAGCGCCGCCATTCCCTTTGTCTTTCCGCCGGTTCGCATCGGCAATCACTGGTTTTGCGACGGCGGCATCCGCCAGAATACGCCGCTGTCGCCGGCGCTTCGCCTCCAAGCCAATCGGGTGCTGGTCATCTCCTTGCTCAGCGAAGCTCCCAATCCGCACCCCGATGCCTTCGATCCCTCGCCAGACGCGCCCCAGCACCCTTTCCCGACCCCGGCGGTGATGCTGGGTAAATTGCTCGACGCCCTGCTGCTCGACCCTATTGATTATGACCTTTCGGTGCTCAAGCGCATCAACGGAATTTTGCGCCGCGGCGAGGAGTTGATCGACGGTCGATCATTTGGCAGTGCGCTTAATGAGACGGTCCAGCGCTACCGCGGTCAAGGCTATCATATTGTCGAACCCCTTTTGCTTCGCCCCAGCCAGGATCTTGGCCGACTCGCCCAGGAATTCGCCTCCCAGGTTCCCGACTCCTTCTGGGGCTCGCGCCTCATGGCAACGCTCTGCGCGCCGGCAGCCAATCGCGTCTATGAGGATAATGACCTGATGAGTTTTTTACTCTTCGACGGCGGCTATACCGGACAATTACTTGATATGGGATACAGCGATGCAAAAAATTCACATGCAGAATTGTTAACTTTCTTCCAGAATTGATCGGGCTTTGATATACTCAATTTATCTGTGATGCGCTGAGTCTTTGAAAGCGCGGGCGATAATTTTTGGGGCACATCCATTTTTTTTCAGTTGAATAAGAAAGACGTGTCAGATACTTTGGCACCATTAAGCACCAATTTTGGGTGAAAAAGGCTGAATTATGCGCCTTTTTTGCCCCGTACAACTCGCAAGGTCGATATGTCTGAGCACGAAAATAGCGACGCGCACTCCTTGAACGACGCCGACTCATCCAACGACGTCCTGGAGCCGTCTGAAACGACAATGATCGTGAACGCAGAGATGCTTCGCCAGGCTCGCGAAGGCCTTGGCGAGCGCGATCAGGCCTATTTGATCATCATTTCGGGCCAGCATGTTGGCCGCCCGCATAAGGTCGGCGAAGGGATCATCACCATGGGTCGCTCGCCGCAGGTCGACGTGCAGCTCAATGATGTGGGCGTCTCGCGCAAGCACGCGCGCATCGAGCGGCGCGGCGATGACGTCTTCGTGCGCGACCTCAAAAGTGCCAACGGCACCTATGTCAACGGGGAGCTGGTGACCCATGACCACCAGCTTAAGGATGGCGATAAGATCACCCTGGGCAGCACGACCATCCTGAAGTTCACCTATCACGATCGCCTGGACGTCAGCTTCTCCAACGATATGCTCCACGCCGCCCAGCACGACGGGTTGACCGGCGCATATAATAAAAAGTATTTGCTCGAGCACCTCGCCAGCGAGATGTCCTTCGCGCTGCGCCACGGCACGCACCTGAGCATGTTGATGTTCGACGTCGACCACTTCAAGAAGACCAATGACACCTTCGGCCACCTGGCCGGCGACTATGTGCTGGCCCAACTTTCGCGGCTGAGCACCGAATCGGTGCGCGACGAGGATATCTTCGCGCGCTACGGCGGCGAGGAGTTCGCGGTGGTCTGCCGGGGCATCGGCCTGCAGCAATGCGCGAAACTGGGCAATCGGCTGCGCATCAAAATCGAGCAATATCCCTTCGAGTATAAGGGGCGAAGGATCCCGGTCACGATCAGCCTGGGCGTCTCGGGGGTGCCGGCGATCAACGCCGCCACCCCCCAGGATCTCATCGCCGCGGCCGACGCCGCGCTCTACGCCGCCAAGAACGCCGGGCGCAACTGCCTGATGATCAAGGGTTCTTGAGACGCCTCTCGGGGCTCCTATTCGCGCGCATCAAAAAACTCGACGATTTCATCGCGCGCCGCGCGCCCCGAGAAAGAGATCGGGTCAAATAAGAACCCGTGATTTGAAATCGACGGCTCGTACTCCGATATCGTTAAACCCATGCGCTCGGCGAGGATCTGGGTGGCGATATTGGGGACGACCGCGTCGTTTTTGGCCATCTGGATCAGCACGCGTTTGGGGGGCATCGTCTTGGTTTGCCCGTCTTCGGGGTCGATATAACTGAGCGGCTCAAGTGTGGCGTGATGGGCGATATTGAGCGGGTCGACCGGGTCGAGCAGCCAGCGGATGATATTGGAAAACTCGAAATAGGCGTCGCTGCCGGGCGGGGCGTCGCGCCGGGCGAGGGAGGCGTTGAAGATGGAAGTAAAGGCTTGTGAATTCTCGATCAGCGACAGAAAACCTGCGCCCGGAACATTGAGCACGAAGTCCTGAATTCCCGGCTCCAGCGCGGCCATATTGGCGCCGAGAATCCCGCCAAGGCTCATCCCCAAATAAACGATATCGTCGCCGTCGAGGGTATGGCCGTCGGCGTAGCTTGCCCAATCGGCGCCCCGAATGACGCGAAGCCCCTGCATCAGATCGAGCAGGGCCTGGGCGAAGTGATCGCGGGTGCCCACAAGATTCTCGACGTCGATAAAGGCAAAACCGGTCGAGATGGGAAATTCGGCGTCCACAAAGGGCACGCGAATCCTGGCGACCTGACCCGGGCTGCCGTCGGCGTTGATGCACGCGCCGAGCGCATCGCACGTTGCGCTCCCCGCGCATTCGCCGTCTTCCAGACACACCGCGCGATTGCCGTGATAGGGCAAATCCAGCGAAAAGACCGCGTAGCCGGCGCCCGCCAATTTATTGGCAATAAGATAGGTCAACTCGCGACTGGTCATCAGCCCGTGGCCGAATAATACCACCGGAATCGGCTCGTCTTTATCCAACCCGACCGGAATGGTGAGCACAAAGGAGGTCGCCCGCTCTTCAGCATGCCCGTCGGCGAAGGCGATGCGAGTCTGCGGGTCGAGCGAATCGAGGGTAAACATCTCCCCGGTCACCACCGTCTTCACAAACGGCATGGTCAGCCATAGCCCGCGCTCCAGCGGGCTTGCGACCTCCACATTCACCAGATCGGTGCGCACATCGCGCGCGTAGAGCTCGGCGCGCCGGGCCATCAGCGGCTGGGCGGCCGACTGGGTATGAAAGGGGAGCGCGGCGCCCAAGTCCTGGCGCAATACCTGCGCGTTTTGCAGCTCATCGAGCAGCGGCTCGGCCACACGGCGCACCGGCTCCAGGGTTTGGGCGCGGGCGTCGTCGATGACCGAAACCTGGCTTGCATTTGCAGCGTCGAGCAGCGCGGCTTTTGAGCGCAGCAGAGCGCCGAGTGGTTGGGCGCCAAGCGGCTGATGGCGCGTGTCTTTTAGGTCTTTCGTCGCCAGGTAGATATAATCGGTGTCGGCCTTGAGGGTGAGACGCGGGCGGATCCAGGCGGTCTTTTCGTCGTTGAGCACACCGCGCTCAAGGTCGGTGATTTCCGAAAAACTTCCGTCCTTGTGCTTCTCGAAAAGTCGGATGCTCGCCGGGTCCATCACCGAATCGGGGTCGAGCGGGTGCGTGCTTTTTAGCACCAATGCGCCCGAGATCGAAAAGCCGTCATAGGTCGAAAGAACTTCTTTGAGATGGCGCGCCTCGCTCGGCTCATCGGGCGCGATCGGCAGGTCGACCAGCCCCGTCAGCGGATCGATAAGCAATTGATTTGGCATGGGAATGACGCCCCTTGCCGGGTCAAAAACCACCGCCGGATCCGTGCTCATCGTGAAAGTGGCGAGCACCGCAAGTTGCTCGCGCCCAAAGCCCTCAGACGCCGTCACCTGCTCGATCAGCGGCGCGTAGTCGATCTGAATGGCGCGCAGTTTCTGGGCCGCATCGAACTTCTCTTGCTCGCTGGCGCCGGGCATCTGGAGGGTATGCACGTCGAGCGGGGCGCGCGCGCGCACCCATTCAAATGCCGTGTCGGCGATGACTGGTTCGCCGCGCGCCCCGCGCAACCCGCCCTCATAGCCGCGAAGGCCAAAGAGGTAATTGCGCCCGGGTTGCAGCCCTGCGCTCGCGGCCGCCTCGATCATATTTGTGCCCGCATCAAAGCGAAGCGCCACGTCCACGCGCGCGCCGCTGGCGGCGTCCAGGGCGAAGAACGCCCCGCCGAGCTCGGGCTCGAAGATCGTCCCCGACAACGGGATCCTCATGGTGGAGCCGAGCGGATAGCCGTCGAGGCGATTTAGGTAGGCGTTGAATTCCTGCTGGGCCGCCGACATCGTCGGGTTGATGGGCAGGGCGAGGCGGCCGGATTGGGCGTCGCGCGCCAGGTCGGTTGGTGAGGGCCAAATTGGCGCGCTCGGATCCCACAGCGCCCGAATCGCCGGCTGCTGCGTCGAGGTGGGCGCGTCGGTCTCGGCATCCGCGAAGGTATCCGCGATGGCATCGGTTGGCGTATTCGTCGGCGTATCCGACGTGCAAGCGGCGAGCGCGATAAGTGCAATAAGTGCCGCCCCGGTGACTCCCATCAGCGATGCCCGCGTGACTAAAAATCGCCTCATATTGCTTGCCCTGGGTGAAAGTTCGTCTAAATAATGGGAATCACGCTACACAATAAGTTATGGTGCTTACAAGTACGCGACCTGATTTGCTATTTTATCGATTGAATGGCACATAGAGGCATGTTTAAGACCAATTTTTCGAATCCTGGAATGCTCATGATAAATCCCGCGTATGATTATAATTATTTGTCCCCGTTATTTCGAGGCGTATGGGGCGCCGCGCTGGTGTGCGCCCTGCTCGCCGTGGGCTGCGCAGATGCCCAGACCGAGGTCAACCAGGCGCCGGTGCTCACCCTGGATATCGGGACCCAGGCGGAGTTTGTGGTCGGGGATCTTATCCAGATTCGGGCGAATGCCGACGATGCCGACGGCGACCCGCTCACCTTCAGCGTGGAGGGGTTGCCGGAGCGCGCCACATTGCAAACCTTCCCGAATTCGGCGCTGATGAATTGGGATCCGATCGCCAGCGACGTGACCACAAGCGAGGGGCGAAAGCTTGTTTTCGTGGTCAAGGATACCCGCGGCGGGCGCGCCGAGCGAGTCGTCAATCTGAGGATCCTTGCCGGCAACGGCACGCCGGTCTTCGAGTCCCCGTCGAGCAAATTATTCAACGCGCGCAGCGGGCAAACGCTCGTCTTTGAAATCAAGGTGCGCGACGACGACTCCAATGAAGTTCACCTGTCGATGCCCGCCGACACCGCGCCCGAAGGCGCAACCTTTGAGCAAACCGACCAAAAAGTCGGCACCTTTAGCTGGGCGCCCAGCGACGCTCAGCTCGCCCAGCGCGTGCACTCCGCGACCTTTGTCGCCGAGGATAACCAGGGCGCGCCGGTCCAACAAAAAGTCACGTTCATCCTGCAGAGCGCGCCGGGCGACAATCCCGGCGACGACCCGAACCCGCCCACTCCGGGCGCCTCCTGCGACGTCGAGCAAGTGATCACCCACGCCGCTCCGGGCGCGCAGCGCACCGTCGATGACTACGAATTGGAGGCGTATCTATCGCCCGCCGGCGCCCAAAAATACGATACGGGTTTTGTCTTCTGGTCGACCGTCAACCCCATGCAATATGAGGTCGATATGGAGTCGGTCGAGATGAAGGTCGGCCAGGGGTTGATGCGCGCCGGGATCCCGAATCTACTGCTGGCAGCGGGCGAATCCGAGACGATTTATTATTCCATTTGCGCCCTCGATTCGACGGTGGATATCAACGAAGAAGGCGCGTTTATCTGCTCGCCTGCAAGCATCTATTATAGCTTCGTGGCGTATTCTCCCGACTCGAATTTTTGCGCCGACGACGACACCTCGGGCACGACTTTCTCAAGCGCCACCGAGGTTTCAGCGCTCTACTGGGAAGACCACCGGACCTGCGCCGACGCGCCCGATTTTCACAAAGTCAGCGTGTCGGCCGGCGAGCTGGCCGAGGTCTTTGTGGCCTACTCATTGACCGGTTCGCCGGGCTCTCCGGCGCTCACACATCCGATGGACGTCGCCGTTTACGACCAGGATATGAACCTGATCGAGGAGGCCGCGCTGCGCACCGAGTGCTCCGGCCTCAATTATATCCTGCTGGAGGCGGGCGCCAGCGAGACCACCTGGTATATCAAAGTCACGCCGCGCGCCGGCGCCCAGATGCCCTATCAGATCACCGCCTTTCACTCCGAGGAGCCCGACGAGGAAGACCCCGTGGAGCCGGCCTGCGAAGACGACGACACCTTCGGCGCGATCAATCGCTCCCCGGAAGAAGCGGCGCTGGTCGACGACGGCGAGTATACCGGGTTGACGGTATGCGGCGGGGAGTCTGCGGCCGATTGGTATACCAATATTCTCGGCGTCGGCGACTCGGTTTATGTCGAACTCGAAGTCGAGCAGGGCGCGCAGCTCTCCGATATCTATTTCGCGGCGTATACCTCCAGCGGCGGGCTCAAAGCCGTCGGTCAGCCCGAGTTTGGCAGCAGTATCATCGAGTTCGAGGCCAACGTGGAGGATCTGTATTATTATATCGTCGAAGCACCCAGCGAGACGCGCTATACGCTCTTTTTTATGACCTACTAAGTTGGATTATGCGCAAAAGCAGACCGGCATCGGTGCTCGTTATTTGCTTCGAGCGCCGAAGAACACTATAGCAGGGGCTGACAGCAATTGGCCGTCAATTCAACGCATTTTCAAATCAAGCAGGGATATCGCATGACCTATCGTCGACTTCCGAAATATGCCGCCTTTGCCCTTTTGCTGGCCTTGCTCCCCGTAGGCCTGGGAGCCTGCTCCGACGATGAGTCGGCGCAAACCGGCACGCTTTGCGAGGCAGACGAGCTCTACGACCAGCTCAACGATACCTGCGTGCGCCGCGATCCCGCGGCGGATCAAGATGCCGGTGTCGACGCAAATGACGCCGACGACGAGCAGGTCGACGCCGATACTTCCGACCCCGATGAAGACGCCGAAACGGGCGAGGCGGACACCACAGAAGACGCAGAAGAAGACGTCATCGATATGGCGCTGTGCGACAAGGATAACGACGGGGCCCTGGCCATCGAGTGCGGCGGGCTGGACTGCGACGATAATGACCCGGCTCGCTCGCCGTTTCATACCGAAGTCTGCGATAATATCGACAATAACTGCAGCGGCGAGGTCAACGGCGGGCTGGAGTGCACGTTTTACGCCCATACCCGCGACGCACTGTATAAGGTCGACCCCTTTGCGAAGACTCTAAGCGTGGTCACAAATAATGTCCCGGGCCTGCAGGATATCGATACTCACCCCGATGGAACGCTGTTTGGCATCAAGCATGACGGCGTCTATCGCTACGATACCTGGGGCGATAACTGGATCAAACAGGGCGGCTTCGGCCGGGATATCGGCGACTCCAACGGGCTGGCGATCGACCAGGACGGCACCGCCTTCATCACCTCGGATGACAAGATTTATAGCGCCAATCTGACGACCGGACGCGCGACCTTCGTGGGGCAGACGGGCAACTTCAAATCAAGCGGTGATTGCGTGGTCGACAAGGGCAATACCCTTTATATGACCTCCAAAGAGGCCGGCCAGATGGACACGCTCGTCGAGCTGTCGCGCGACACCGGCGCGGGCACCCCGGTCGGCGTCATGGGGGCCATCGGCTTTGAGAAGATCTACTCGCTCACCGCCGCCTGGGGCACCTTATACGGCCTCAATAGCAGCGGTCAGCTCATCGAGATCAACCGGCGCGACGGCACCGGCACCCTGCTGCATACCTTCGACGGCAAGAGCTTCTGGGGCGCGGCGAGCACGCCGAACCGCTAAGCGGCGCACGCATCTTTGGGTCCAGGATTTGGCCCAGGAATCGACCCCCGAGCGCCGCGCGCTCGGGGGTCGATTTTTTTGTTGCGCGCATCGACCCGGGCCAAATTATTGGCTATAGCCGCTACTGCCATGACCCAAGAATCCACCGAAAATTCGACCGCCCCCATCTTCTCCGTCGGCCTGCGCTATATGGCGGCCAGCGCGTTCTTCTTCAGCCTGATGGGCGTCTTCGTCAAGGTGCTTGGCGAGCGTTTGCCGAGCAACGAGATCGTGCTGGCCCGCAGCTTTATGCTGCTGCTCTTTGCCTGGCTGATGATCCGGCGCGCCGGGGTGAGCCCCTGGGGAAATAATAAGAAATTGCTCGTTTTGCGCGGCCTCTCCGGCTTCGTCGCCCTGAGCTGCTTCTATTTCGCCCTGACCGAGCTCCCCTTGGCCGACGCCACCCTGATTATGTACACCAACCCGGTCTTCACCGGGATTCTGGCGGCCATCTTCCTCAAGGAGGCCATTGGCTGGCCCGATATCGTCGGCATCGCCATAAGCATGCTGGGCGTGGTTCTGGTCGCCCAACCCTCGGTTATCTTCGGCGGCGAAGATGCGCTGAACCTGCTGGCGGTCGGGGTCGGCATGGCCGGGTCCATCCTGTCGGCGGTCGCCTACGTGACAGTGCGAAAGCTGCGCGAGACCGACGATAATATGACCATCGTCTTCTATTTCCCGCTGGTCGCCGCCCCCGCCTCGATTCCCCTGGCCATCCCCGGCTTCCTCATCCCTGCCGGCTGGGAGTGGCCGATGCTCGCCGCTCTGGGCCTGGTGACTTTTATAGCCCAGGTCGCCATGACCCGGGGCTTGAGTCTGGAGCCCGCCGGGCGCGCCACTTCCATCAGCTACCTGCAGGTCGTCTTTGCCTTCGTGTGGGGCATGCTCATCTTTCAGGAGTTCCCCAACGCCTTGAGCATTGCCGGCGCCCTGCTGATTCTGGCAAGCACGGTGGGCGTGGCGCGCTGGCGCAGCAGGCGGGCGGCCCGGGCGGTATGAGCCCAACCGACAGGCGCGTTGGGCGCGCGGTGGTAGGGGTCTTCCAAGCAAATCTTGCGCATTGGAAAAAAAGACGAGTATGCAAATAAATAGCGCGCTCCTTTTCCTCGACCGATCCATCCAATATGCCGCTACAATTGCCCCAAACCGCCTGGTCCACCCCGACCGAAACGCTCCTTGAGCAACTCGAGGTCGACCCCAGCGTCGGTCTTAGCGATGCCCAGGTCGACGCGCGCCGCGAGAGCTTCGGCGCCAATATCCTGGACACCGCCAAGCCGCGCAGCGCGTGGCGCATTCTCATCAACCAATTCCAGAACCTGGTGATCCTGCTGCTCGCGGCGGCGGCGGGCACGGCGCTGGCGTTCGGGGACCATATCGAGGCGCTCGCCATCGCCCTGGTGATTGCGATCAACGCCGCGATCGGGTTTGTGATGGAGCTTCGGGCGGTGCGCTCGATGGAGGCGCTCCGCACGCTGGCCGACACCACGTCGCGGGCGCGCCGCGGCGGGCATGAGCGCATGATCCCGGCGGGTGAGTTGGTGCCCGGCGATATCCTCAAGGTGCAGGCGGGCGATATCGTCAGCAGCGATCTTCGCCTGCTCAACGCGCAGAACCTTCAGGTCGACGAGTCGGTGCTCACCGGCGAGTCGATGCCGGTGGAGAAGCAAACCGAGGCCATTGAGGCCGACGCGCCGCTCGCCGAGCGCAGCAATATGCTATTTAAGGGCACCGCCCTGACGCGCGGCGACGCCCTGGCGCTCGTCGTGGCCACCGGCATGGCGACCGAATTGGGGCGCATTACCAAGCTGGTCCAGGGCGCCCAGCAGGTCGATACGCCGCTGGAGGCGCGCATCAACAAGCTCGCCCAGAAATTGGTGTGGGTATGTCTGGCGCTGGCCGGCGCCATCGCGGGTGTCGGCATTTTTCAGGCCCGACCGCTCCAGGAGGTCATCGAGACGGCGGTCGCTCTGGCGGTTGCGACCATCCCCGAGGGGTTGCCGATCGTCACGACCATCGCGCTGGCCCGCGGCATGTGGCGCATGTCGCGGCGCAACGCGCTGGTGCGAAACCTCGCGGCGGTCGAAACGCTGGGCTCCACCAGCGTCATCGTGACCGATAAGACCGGCACGCTCACCGAAAATCAGATGACTGTCGAGCGTATTTCGACCCCCTGCGGCCCCAGCAACGTGGCGTTTGAAGCCGGCGGCGCCGTCTTTTTCGACGATGATTCGCACCGCCACACCCGCGAGGGAAACCGCTGCCTGCAGGCGGCGCTGGAAATCGGCGTGTTGTGCAACACCGCCCAGCGCCGCGACGACAGCGATCCCGGCGCCGACTGGGTGGGCGATCCGGTCGAAATCAGCCTGATGCAGGTTGCGCGGGGCGCCGGGCTGTCGCGCGAAGAACTGCTCGCCGACTGCCCGCTGACCCGCGAGGAATCCTTCGACGCCAGCGTCAAGATGATGGCGACCTTCCATCGGGTCGACGAGCGCTGGCGTGTGGCGGTCAAGGGTGCCCCGGAGGCGGTGCTCAATAGCTGCACCCGGGTGATGAGCCCGGACGCCGACGCACAACCCATCAGCCAGGACGCGCGCCGCGCGTGGACCGACAAAAGCGAGGCGCTCGCCCGGCGCGGGCTTCGCCTGCTGGGATTGGCCCAGAAATGGTGCGCCGACGAGCGCGGCGCGCCCTACGAAGAGCTCACCTTTGTCGGCCTGGTCGCCTTCGTCGACCCGCCGCGCGCTGACGTGGGCGAGGCGATTCGGGCCTGCAAAGCGGCCGGCATTCGCGTGGTCATGCTCACCGGCGATCACCCCGCGACCGCCCTGCATATCGCCCAACAAATCGACCTCGCCGGGCCCGAGGATGTCGCGATAACCGGCACAAAGCTGCGCCGTTTACCCGCCGATCGCGACGATTCCCGGACCCAACTGCTGCATAGCGCGGTCTTCGCCCGGGTCAGCCCCGAGCAAAAGCTTGATATCATCACGCTCTACCAGAAACAGGGCGCCGTGGTGGCCATGACCGGCGACGGCGTCAACGACGCCCCGGCGCTCACCCGCGCCGATATCGGCATCGCCATGGGCCAGCGCGGCACCCAGGTTGCGCGCGAAGCCAGCGATATCGTGCTGCAGGATGACGCCTTCTCGACCATTATCATGGCGGTCGAGCAGGGGCGGGTCATCTTTGAAAATATCCGCAAATTCGTCGTCTACCTGCTCTCCTGCAATATCAGCGAGCTCTTCGTGGTGGGCATCGCCTCGCTGGCCTTCTCACACCTCCCGCTGCCGATCACCGCGCTGCAGATTCTCTTCCTCAATCTGGTCACCGACGTATTCCCCGCCCTGGCCTTGGGCTGGGGGGAAGGCGACGGAAAACTGCTGCAGCGTCCCCCGCGCGAGCGCCAAGAGCCGGTGCTTACCCGCCGGCATTGGGCGCAAATCGTCGGTTGGGGAAGCCTCATCACCCTCTCGGTGCTGGGCGTCTATTTTATCGCCCATGATATCCTCGAGACCCGCGCCGAGATGGCCGTCACGATGTCCTTTTTGACCCTGGCATTCGCCCAATTATGGCATGTCTTCAATATGCGCACCGCAAATACCCCACGCCTTTATAACGATATCACCCGCAACCCCTGGGTATGGGGCGCCCTGGTGCTGTGCATCGTGATAACACTGCTGGCCGTCTATATCCCGCCGATCGCCCAGGTCCTCAGCGTCATTCCTCCGGGGCTTCGCGAGTGGCAGATTATTTTGGCCGCAAGTTTGCTGCCGGTCGTGGTGGGATGGGTGCGCAAGTAGGTGGAGCGGGGATCGGGGGCATGAAAGGCGAAAAATCGCATGGGCCCCGACCGGCTCACCCGCGCGAAGATCCGCGTCGTTCAGAATGCGGAAGATGTCGCCGCCTCGCCCACACCAAAGACCGAAATCGCGCTGATGGACACAGTATACTCAGCCTCGGGGTCGAGCCCCTCGATGACGTGTGAAGTGGCCGTCGGGTCGAAGACGAGATAATCGGCGGGGCCGTCGACCTGTGCTGCCGGCTCGATGGTGACGCGATAGTCGAGGATCTTCGCGCCAGCGGGCGCTGTCCACGAGAGCATGGCGCTGTCATCGGCGCGGGTGAGCTCAACGTCGGTGGGCGCGCTGGGTGGATCATGCTGTGGCGACCAGGAGAGTCTTCCGACCGGCTCGGTGAGCGGTGCCCAACCGTCGGCGACTGTCTTGGAATCGCGGTCGATGATCAAAAGATAAGGGCTCTCGGCGGAGCTCATGGCCAGAATTTCGCTGTCGGACGACCAGGCCACGTCCTTAATTCTTGGCCAGTCTGTTGGCCAACCAGGCTCGTTTTCTCGTGTGGTCGTGTTGATGACCTGTAGGCCGGTGCCAAAGGTTAATATCAAGAGCTCTCCATCCGGTGACCAAACAGTACCGCCTGGCCGAGGTCTGGTGACTTCTGGCCAGTCCGTTTCGACCTCCTTGCTCTCCGCGTTGAGGATGAGATAACCCGCTTCCGTGGTATTAAAAAATCCTGATGGATGAGCAATTGCGAGTCGTTTTGAATCGGGTGACCATTGCATATCATTAATGGAATGATATGCACCGAAATGAGTGTAATCGGGCCATTCGAATTCAAACTCTTTTGTATTCGTGTTGATTAATACTAGCCGTGGAGGTTGATCGCTATAATTTGGCGATATTGCGAGTCGTTCGCCATCTGGAGACCAGTCTAAAGAATTCATCGTCGAAACAGGATGCACTTCCGAAGGGTCGGGCCAATCCGGTTCTATTATTCTGGTCTGCGTATTAAGTACGGAATAGGTCCAACGCTGGTTGGATGGGATTCCATTTTCTATCAGCCTTCGCACAAAGGCGAGCTGACGACTATCGGGTGACCAACTATAATCAACAGGTACACATAACTTACCAAACTCGTCTGAGGGTTCGAGTTGAATTTCTTCTCTTGTAGCGCGGTCAAAGAGAGCACATCGTTGGCTTGCAGTCAGATAGGTAAATAACTTCGTGCCATCCGGCGACCAGCTAAAAGCAGATCCAACCTGTTCAACGAGTGACCCCCACCCGAGAGCCCGTTGTTTGGTCACGCTATCAATAATAGGAAGTGTTTGATGCACTCCGATAGAGAGCAATGGGCGGGAGAAGGGAATTACGTCATGAATAGTAGGCTCACCGACTTCTTCACCATCAAAAAACGCCTGAATTTCGAAGGTATAATGGACGTCGTTTACGAGCTTATCGAAGAGGTACTCGGTCGCATCTGGGTCGACATGGCGTTCCGCTTCTCCCCACATTAGATTAGCCGGTGAGGCGGTGATGCGAATTTCTGTATATGTGTTGTTTTCGGGCAGATCCCAGGAGAAATTAACCATCCCCTCCAGGGCGTCGGAGCGCACATTTTGCAGGCTTAGATTAGGTACTTCTTCGTCTATGTCTTCGACCTCGTTTATGTCTTCATCTACGTCCTCATGAACTTCCTGAATATCCTCTTCGGTGTCGGTTTTGGCATCGTTTTGAGAGGATGTGTCGGCGTTTTGATCGTCTAGTGCTTTTGTGGAGGAGCAGCCGGCGAGAAGAAAGAAGATGAGGGATAATAGGATGGGCGGGTGGAGGTGGGAGCGCATGATATATCCCTATATGTGGATATTATGACTTATCAAAGAAAAGTACACTTTCAGCAGATTCACTTTATTCATAGCCGTCCTCCCTAAAAGGAAAGCAATTAGTACGCGTTCAGTCGGCTCACTTAATTCGGAGCCGGCCCCTCTGGGGCTGGCAAACAAATGACCCTCTGCGAGTCCCGGCGGGCCTCGCTCCGGATAAAGACGTCGCCGCTGTTGATTTTTTTATAAGCCAGTTGAACGCTTATAATCGATAGTGATCGTTATACCGAATAAAGCATTCCGTCTCAACGCTCCACCTGGCCTCAGCGCATATTCCACACAATTTCGCCCCAGCAGACCTGGGTAGAATCGCTGCTGCGGATGGCGCAGATATGGTCCTGCTCGGCCGAAATGAAATCGAACGCGGTGTCGGTGGGGATGTCGCGGATGACGCTCTTATTGTCGCCGCCCCAGCAGACGATATGTGAGTCGCTGCTGCGGATACCGCAATAAAAGGAGCTCGACGCCCCGAATGCCAGGGAGTCAAACGCGGTGGCGATCGGCGCCGGGTTATTGATGGCGCGAAAGCGGCTCCCCCAGCACATAAGATATCCGTCACTCTCGCGAATCCCACAGGCCTGCTGCCAGCCCGTTGCGACGGCGCGAAATGCGAAACTGGAGGGCGGGTCGATCCAGGTATCCGGGTGGTTGGGGGCAAAGCCGTCGACGTCGCCCCAGCAGATCACTCGGCCATCGTCGCGCCGAAGCGCGCAGCTGCTCTCGCGGCCCGCCGCGATATAATCGACCGCCACATCCTTGGGCGCGTCGCTAACCTGCCCCTCGTTATCTTTGCCCCAGCACACCACCTGGGCGTCATCTCGCCGAATCGCACACGCGTGGGTGTCGCCCGCGGCGATTGCATCGAATTGGACGCCGAGCGGCGTCTGGTAGATCTGCCCGAATTCGTCCGAGCCCCAGCACAAAAGAAAGGAGTCGCGGCTGCGGATGCCGCATACGAAATAATGTCCTGCCGCGATGGCGTCGAACGCGGTATCGGTCGGGATCTTTGTTATAATCGCCGGCTGCTCGCGCCCGCCAATCGATTGCTTATCGTCTCCCCAGCAGAATATCGTGGAATCGCTGCGGCGAATCCCGCATGAGAAGTCGCGGCCTGCGGCGAGCGATGTGAATTCTGTTTCGGAGGGGTTGCCGGTGGCTTGCGCCTTCCAATCATCGCCCCAGCAAATCAATTTGGAGTCGCTGCTGCGCACTCCACAAGCCGACCTGGCACCGGCCGAAACCGAATCAAAGGCGAGCGCCGTCGGGGGTTCATAAAAAGGTCCCGCGGGTTCGACGTCGGTGCAGATAAGCGAGGAATCGCTGCTCTTTTGGCCACAAATCATTCCCATTTTGATGATTAAGCCACCAGCCCCGTCGCTGCTCCATACCCCTTTGCCGATCGAAATCGATTCAATCTCAATACCCGCGAATTTAGCATTTAACGCGTTGCTATTTTCGTGATCTCCCCAGCAGACGACCTGTGAGTCGCTCAAACCAATACCACAGGTGACAAAATTACCCGCGACCACGGATTTAAACGCGATGTCGGTGGGGGCGCGGGTTATCAGGCCCTCCTCTACGCCCGGGACACTATCTTTGCCCCAACAAATCACCGTCGAGTCATCGCTGCGAATCGCGCAGGCGTGGGCCGTTCCGACCGAGACCACATCAAAAGGCGTGTCAGTCGGCGCCTCGCTGATCTGATGGCTGCTGTCGTTGCCCCAGCAGACAAGACGCGAATCGCTGCTGCGAATCGCGCAGTTCGCGGTTTTACCCGCCGAGACCGAATCAAACGCGACACCTTCGGGCACATCTAAAAGCCCGCCAAGCACATTGCTCCCCCAACACATCACGGTCGCGTCATCGCTGCGAATGCCGCAGGTGTGCCGGTCGCCGGCGTCCAGGGATTCAAACGCGATTTCGCGAAGGTCTCGGGAGTCTCCATAAAAGCCGGTCTCTCCCCAGCAGGCGACACGCGAATCGCTCTTTCGGATCCCACAGCCTTGGATGCTTCCCAGCGACACCGATTTAAAGGTCCCCATCTGAGGCGGCTGCGGGTTATTATTCTGATTTGTGTCGGGATCACCAGGACCCGCGTCGGGGATATCCGCGTCGCGCTGGGTATCTTCAGCGTCGCGCTGCTCCGGGGCTCCGGTGTCTGTTTTAGAGGTGCCGTCTTGAGGCGTATCATCGCTGCAGGCGAGCGAAAAACAGCAAAAAACACCGAAGAAACTTAAGAATAATCCGCGCAATGGCGTCGAGATAAACATAAAAACTCATCGATTTCTAAAAAGTTAATCTTTGACACCAGATAACCTTAGTTGAAATTCGAAGCAAAGCGAAACGCCCCCATTCCGCTCCATCTTTCGGTGTTTATCGCGAGGCGCCTGCTCAAAAAATCACTCCGCCGCCGAGTCAAACCGCGTGCGACGGCTGCGGATCATACCCGTGGCCTCGGTGCTCAATAGCGCGCCCTGGGCGTCGCGGCTCAGGTGGGCGGCGTTGCCTTCGTCGGTGTCGATATGCATCTCAAGTTTGTAGGAGGGGCTCACGCGGATCAGCACGTCGCCAAAGATCAGGTCGCGCTCGCCGCCGGTGACCGCAACCTCGACCATATCGCCGTCCTTGACCCCGAAATTCGAGGCGTCGTCGGGGGTCATATGGATATGGCGCAGCGCGCAGATCAGACCCTTTTCCAGCGTGACCTCGCCGTGCTCGGTGCGAAGCGTGATGCCCGGAGAGTTCTCGATATCCCCGGAGCCGCGCACCGGGGCGTCGACGCCGAGCGCAAACTCGTCGGTGCGCGAGATCTCGACCTGATTGGCCGAGCGGGTCGGCCCAAGGATGCGCACGCGCTCAATCGAGTTTTTGGGGCCGACCAGGGTGACCATCTCCTCGCAGGCAAATTGGCCGGGTTGTGACAGCGGATTGCGCGCGGTGAGCTGGTAGCCCGGGCCAAAAAGCGCCTCGACAGTCTTCTGGGTGAGGTGGACGTGGCGCGCGGAGACCGCGATCGGGATGCTGCGCGCGGCGGCGCTCGCCGGCTTCTGGTGCCCCGCCAGCAGCTGGGCGGACTGCTCGGCGATGCCGTGCTCCTCGTGGGTGGCCACGACCAAAAGTTGGCAGCGGCTGGGCTCCAGCGAGATGCTCTGCACGCGGTGATCGGGGCCGACTTTGGCCAGGCGATTTTTTTCCGGGTCGATGCGCGCGCCCAAAAACTCCAGGCGCTGCCCGATGCGGCTGCGCATCAAGGCGGAGTTCTCGCCGATGCCGCCGGTGAATACGATCGCGTCGACCCCGCCCATCACCGCGGCATAGGCGCCGATATATTTGCGCACGCGGTGGGCAAAGACCTGAATGGCCAGCCGGCAGCGCTCGTCACCCTCGGCCGCGCCCTTTTCGATATCGCGCATATCATTGCCCCGCCCCGACAGCCCGGCCAGCCCGGACTCGCGGTTGAGCAGCGCGTCGACTTTCTGGATATCGAAGCCTTCTTGCTGGGCCAGATAAATCAGCGCCCCCGGGTCGATATCGCCGCTTCGGGTGCCCATGACCAGCCCTTCGAGCGGCGTCATGCCCATCGAAGTCTCGATCGAGCGACCGTATTCGACCGCCGTCAGGCTGCAGCCGTTTCCGAGATGACACGTGATCACGCGCAGGCTTCGCTCGTCGGTCTGGAAGTATTCGGCCGCCTGGCGCGCGACATATTGGTGGCTGACGCCGTGGAAGCCGAAGCGCTCGATCTGGTGTTTTTCGGCAAGCTCCGGGTCGATGGCATACTGGCGCGCGCGCCGCGGCAGCGTGCGGTGAAACGCGGTGTCGAAGATCGCCACATGCTGAAGATCTGGGAATATTTTCTTGGCCGCACGGATCCCGTCGAGGTTCGCCGGGTTATGCAGCGGGGCCAGCGGAATCAACTGCTCGATGGCCTGCTCAACCTCGGCGTCGATAAGCACGGGGCGGTCGAATTTGCGCCCGCCATGCACCACCCGGTGGCCGACCCCGTCGATCTGAACCGAGTCGCCCAGCTTTGCCATCAACTGCTCGAGCGCAAAGGCCAGCGCCGGGGCGTGCGTGGTGCTCGGGCACTCGAGCTCCTGGGGCGGCTCACCGGCGATCTCGATGCGAAGCGTGGCGCCCGACGCCGCGCTCTGCAGGCGCTCCACGCGCAGGCTTCCGAAGACTCTGCCGCTTCGGCTCTTGATAAGCGCGGCCTTGATCGACGAACTTCCACAGTTGATGACAAGGATATTCATGAGGTTGCCCCGAAGAGATAGAAGAAAAAATTTGCGCCCCAAATCGCCCGCATTGTAGACATGCGCGCCGTGCCGGGGCAAGTTGGCCCGAATCCCCCCGCGAATCAAGACCACGGCGCTGCCACGAATACCCGGGCCGATTCCTCCAAGCTTTGCTCTGCCACAACGGTAGCCCATGCGATCCTACCTCACGTCTGCTCGTCTTCTAGGAACCAGCGCGCTCACGATCTTTGGGATCTTTGCGGTTGATATGCCCGGCGGCTACCTCGGGCGGGTCGACGCGCTGACTTCGTTTGGAAAATACTATATCCTCGCGCTGCTTTTACTGACGGTTTTGGGCATCGTGGCGAAATTGCGAAACCTCGCGTGGGCCTCGGTACTCGTGCCGGCAATCTGGTCGGCGAATTTGGGTATTTTTGTGCCCGCCGTGGTCTTTGACCCACTGCTCAGCGTCCTGTTGATCCTGTGGCATCTGGTGACGCTGGGGCGCGATTTATTTCCGATTGGCAGCGCGTTTGGGGGTGCAAAAAACGCTGCAGGCGAAGATGAAGAACCCGCGCTTACCCGCTGGCATCGCGTCTACGGGCGCGCGAGCGGGCATCTTCTGATCGTCGCGATTATCCTCACCGTGGCGGTGGTGGGCTTTGAATTAAGCCATCGTCTATGGGTGCTGCTGGTGTGTTTTGCGCTGCACCTGGGGGCGCTGGCGGGGACGGCCCGATTCGGTGGGCTGCTCTATTTGAAGCGCTCGCGCTGGGCGGGGCTGCTCGCACTGCTGCCCGCCGCGGCGCTGCTCGCCGGGGGCCTGGGGGCGTTCCCGTTTTCGCTGGCCATGCTCGCGCTTTATGAGCTTATCGTGCTGGCCATTCTGGTGGCGCGCGGGCCGCTTGTGAGCGATTTGCTCCAGGCGTTTTTCGACTATCCGGCCGCCTTGATCGTGTCGACATTCGCCACGGTCATCCTGGTGGGCGCGCTCTTTCTGAGCTTCCCGCAGTCCTCCAGCAGCGGGCAATCCATCGCGGCGATCGACGCGCTCTTTACTGCGACCAGCGCGGTCTGCGTGACCGGGCTGATCGTGCTGGATACCGCCACCGACTTCTCGACCTTCGGGCATATCGTGCTCATTACGCTCATCCAAATCGGCGGGCTGGGGATCATGGTATTATCGACCTTTGGCACGCTGATGATTGGCGGGAAACTCGGGCTGCGCGGGGAGCGCGCGCTGGGGGAAATGCTCGATCTGAGCGACCCGCGCGCGGCCTATCGGCTCACCCAGTTTATCGTCCTGTCGACGCTGAGCATCGAGGCCGTGGGCGCGGCGTGCTTAAGCGTGAGTTTCTGGCGCCACGGCCTTGCCCCGACCCAGGCCATCTGGCACGGGGTCTTCCACGCGATCTCGGCATTTTGCAACGCCGGCTTTGCCCTGCAGAGCGACTCATTGATGCTCTTTGAGCGCGCGCCGTTTCCGCTCATGGTCATCGCCACGCTGATTATATTTGGCAGCTTCGGCTTCCCGGTGCTCGCCGGCGGCTGGCAATGGCTAGGGCATCGGGTGCGCGTTTGGCAAAAGGTCGCGCAACCCCGGCGTATTCGCTTCTCGGTGCAATCTAAGCTGGCCATCGCGATGACCGCGCTTCTGCTGGGCGGCGGCGCGCTGATTTTGGCGCTCATCGAGTGGAATCACTCCCTGGCCGAGCTGAGCGTTTTGGATCAACTTTTTAACGCGTTCTTCCAGAGTGCAACCCTTCGCACGGCCGGCTTTAACTCGGTTGATTTCGCCCAATTGCACACGGCGAGCATCCTGGTCATGATTGTTTTTATGTTTATTGGCGCCTCGCCGGGGGGCACCGGCGGCGGCATCAAGACCACCACCTTCGCCGTGTTGCTCGCCTCGGTGCGCGCAATCATCAGCGGCAAGCCGCGCATTATTTTATTCGAGCGGCGCATCGCCCATGATATCGTCTACCGCAGCATTGCCATCACGCTGGTGACCGCGTCCATTGTGGGCGTGGCGGTCTTTTTATTGCTGCTCATCGAGCCAAAGATGGCCTTTGAGGCAATCTTATTTGAAGTCACCAGCGCGGTGGCGACGGTCGGCTTATCGCTCGGCATTACCCCAGAGCTGAGCTCTGCGGGGCGGTGTGTCCTCATCTTCGTGATGTTTACCGGGCGCATCGGGCCGCTGACCCTCGCCCTATTACTTGGCAATAAAAAGCCCGACCCAATCGAGTATCCCGGCGAGCGCATTATGGTCGGCTAATCGATGAGCTGGGATCAAGGAGTTTGGAATGTCTGGAGAATTTGCAGTCATTGGCCTTGGCCAGTTTGGCATGGCGCTGGCCAAGAGTCTGGCCGACCAGGGCCAGGCGGTACTCGCCATCGATAATAATATGGCGCATATCGAGGAGATCAAAGACGCGGTGGAGTCCGCAATATGTGTGGATTCCACCGATGAAGGCGCGCTGTACGGGCTGCGCATGGAGAAGATGTCCTGCTGCATCATCGCCATCGGGGCGAACTCGATGCAGGCGTCGATCCTGACCGCCGCGCTCTTGAGCCAGATGGGCGTGCCGCGCATCATCGGGCGGGCCGTCAACCCCTTGCACGCGCGGATCTTGCACGCCGTGGGGGCGACCGAAGTGGTCGACCCCGAGCAGGAAATGGGGCTTCGCCTGGCGCGCCGCCTCTCCCAGCCGAGCATCGGCGAGCAACTGCAACTGGGCAGCGCGACGCTCGCCGAGGTCGAGACGCCCCAGGCATTTGTCGGCCAGAATCTCATCGAGCTCAACCTGCGCAACCGCTTTCATGTCTCGGTGCTGGCGATCCGGCGCGGCGAGCAGGTCCACGTCAACCCGCACGCCACCGACGTGATCGAATCCAACGATATTCTGGTGCTCATCGGCCAGCCCGAGGCGGTCAAAAAGATCGGCTCTTTGGCCTAATCCCATCATCAAAAAGAGACGCAAATGAGCCTGAGAACCCGACTTTTGCTCGGCTATAGCTACCTGGTCCTGCTGATCTTATTGACCGCCACTTGGGCGGGCGTGGCGGTCTTTGAGCTCAGCAACGGCATTGGCGATGTGGTGCGCAATAATTTCCATAGCGTGCGCGCCGCAAGCGAGATGCTCGGGGCGCTGAACCTGCAGAATAACGCCACACTCCAGGCCATGGTCGACCCGGCCAGTCGCGAACTCAGCCAGCAGAACCTTGCCAAGGCACGCGACGCGTTCGACGCGGCCTTTGCCCAGGCCGCCGGAAACGCGACCGTGCAGGGCGAGTCGGCGCGCATCGCCCAGATCAAGCAGGCGTATGCCGGCTATGAGGCGTCGCGCCAAAGACTGCTGACCTCCCAGCCCGACCAGCCCTTTGAAGCCTACGACCAACATATTATCGAGCATTCGAGCGTGCTGCGCGGGCATATCTTCGACCTGCTCAACCTCAATCAGGACACGATTGCGCAGGCCGACGCGCGCGCGCGCCGCACCGCCACCCAGAACGGCATCGGCCTTGGGATCGTGGTGACGCTCGCACTGCTCTCCTTGGTCGCGCTGTCGCGCGCGCTGCAGCGCCATATTCTGCTGCGCCTGGCCGACTTCAAGGAAATCAGCGAGGCGCTTGCCGCCGGCCAGGTCAACCGGCGCTATAACGCCAGCGGCGACGATGAGCTCGCCATTCTCGCGCGCAATCTGAACAGCGGAATCGACGCGCAGAAACAACTTCGCGCCGCCGCCCAGGGCCGCCTGAGCCAGCAGCGCCAACTTCTGCTGGGCGCGCTCGCGCAGCGCAAGGAGGGCGTCGCACTGCTGGGACTCGACGGTCTGCTCGCGGCGAGCACCCTGAAGGGCGCGGCCAAGCACGCCCTGGAAGCACATCGCAATTGGGTCAGCACCAGCGGGCGCACGTGGGTGCGCGACTATCAAAGTGGCGATACCCCGCCGACGCATCGCATCGAATGCACCCACGAATGCACCCTGATTTTCGAACTTCTTATCGCCCAAAAATCGCGCCCCGTCGGCTGGCTTGTCCGCGAAGATGTTGCAAGCTCGCCGTGAATAGATTAGCCTGCGGCGGAAATTCAGGCTTATTTAATTTGGCTTCACTTAATATATTAAGCAGCGCCCAGGATATCGGTTATGTTGAAAGAAGTGCGTCACGGAATCGCCATTGGACTCGTCTTGGTCTTCATCGTCGTGGGAATCGGCAGCGCCATCGCCCAGGCGTTGATGAGTGGTCATGAAGCCGCGCCGGCCGAAGAAGCCGCGCCGGCCGAAAAAGCCGCGCCGGCCGAAGAAGCCGCGCCGGCCGAAGAAGCCGCGCCGGCCGAAGAAGCCGCGCCGGCCGAAGAAGCCGCGCCGGCTGCAGAATAAGCAACACTGCAATACCTAAATGAATATCCGCCCACGATCGCGTGGGCGGATATTTTTTGGCAGCCGCGCGGCGCGATTAATCGAGCGCGCCCTCCGGGAGTAGCCCGTGGGTGAGCAGCTCGAGCGCCGTACCCAGCAATCCCTCCAGATCCGGTGGGTCGCCCCCCACCGCCATACTCGCCTGAATTCCGTCGATGATCGCCTTGAGCAGCGTCGCGGTCGAGATTGAGTCGACCCGGCGCAATTGCCCCTCGTCCATCGCCCGCTCCAGCATATCGGCCATGCGAGTGATATAATTATTCTGAAGTTGCTCCAGCATCTCGCGGATCTCCTCGTCACGGATCGCCATCTCCACGATGATCGCGGTGAATCGCGGCGTGTCCGTCGAGGCAAACGCCTGCATAAAATGCTCGCCAATTCCCGATAACATGCTCAAAATATCGTTGTCGGCGTCGAGCACGCTGTCGATAAAATCCATATCCTTTTGATATTCGCGCTCGACCAGACTGCGGAAAATATCGCGCTTGGACTCGAAGTGGAAATAGATCCCCCCCTTTGAAAGCCCCGACTCCTTGGCGATCTGCTCCATGCGCGTGGCAAAATAGCCGTGCTGCATAAAACAAACGCGCGCGGCATCCAAAATCTGCGTGGCCCGCTCGTCGGGACTTCGATGCTTGGTCATGACTTCCTGGAAAATATTAAAAACATATTAAATTGCGGCCGCCATTGCCGCGAGATGACAGGATTCCACGCCTCCAGCCGGGTTGCAACCGAGCGGGGACAGCGCCCAGGCCAAGCCGCGCGCTTGCATCGACTTGCATCGACTTGCATCGAAAAGTGCGCGCGCACGCACGGACACGTTGGACCCGCATCGATGGACTATGCTAGGATGCACCCAGCAATAACTTGCCCCCCCACAATTTTATTAAAAGAGGCGCCACTGGTGGTTGGAAGCATTGGCGAAGGCACAAAATTTGGCCGATATGTTCTGCTTGAGAAGATCGGCGCAGGCGGGATGGCTGAAATTTTCCGCGCAAAGACGTTCGGTGCGGCTGGATTCGAAAAAGAATTCGCGATCAAGCTTATTTTACCGAGCCTTGTCGACGATGACGAGTTCGTTGAGATGTTCATCAACGAGGCGAAAATTGCGGTAAGTCTCTACCATACCAATATTGTGCAGGTCTTCGATCTGGGCCAGATCGAGGGGCAATATTATATCGCCATGGAGTATGTGCGCGGCAAGGATCTGCTCGAGGTGCTGGCGCGCTGCGCCGATCGCGGCCTGAAGATCCCGTTGGACCTGGTGCTTTTTATCACCATGGAGATGCTCAAGGGGCTGAGCTTTGCCCACCGGGCAAGCGACCCGTACGGCGAGGAGCTCAATATTATCCACCGCGACGTCAGCCCGTCGAATATCATGATGAGCTATGCCGGGGACGTCAAAGTCGGCGACTTCGGCGTCGCCAAGGCCGCCATCGAGCGCACGCTTACCGAGAGCGGCACGCTCAAGGGAAAAGTCGGCTATATGAGCCCCGAGCAGGTGATGGGCGAGTCGATCGACGCGCGCAGCGACGTCTTTGCCGCTGGCGTGGTGCTCTTTGAGGCCCTGAGTATGAGCCGGCTCTTTGTGGGCGACTCCGACCTGGAAGTCATGCTGCAGGTGCGCGACGCCGCGATCGGCGAGCGCCTGGCGCAGGCCGAGCCCATCCCGGCCGGGCTGCGCCAGATCGTCGAGCGGGCGCTGACCAAACACCGCGAAGAGCGTTTTCAGAGTTCCGGGGAGTTTTATCAGGCGCTGGTGGATTTTTGCTACCGCTTTAGCATCAAGGTCACCGGCAGCGATCTGTCGAATTTTATGCGCCGGCTCTTCGCCGAGGAGATCGAGAAAGAAAAAGCGCTGCTTCGCCCCAAACCCAAACCGGTCGAAAAACCTGTCCCCGCGCCACCTTCCGAGCTGAGTATCGTGGATTCATTTCCGATGAGCGAAGCCGATATTGCCGATGATTTTGGCGAATCCGCGCCCCGCCAGTTTGGCTCGCTAGAGTCGGAACCTTCCGCAAATAACGCGATCGGCTCTGATTTTTATGACTCGCTTGAATTAGACGTCACCGAGGCCGCCGAGCCCGAGCCCGAAAAGGTGCGCGCGCACAATCGCAACGCGATGATTCATGGGTCTTATGAAAGCAGCGACGATGAAAACTTTAGAATTCTGGAGGACCCGGCCAACGAGTCGACCGTGGCGAGTGCCGAGACTTCGGGGGAATTTCCGCGCACGATTCCCTTCGAGCTCAGCTCAAGCGCCTTCCACGAGGGGGAGTCGCTGGCAGAGGTCTCGCCGCTTTTTGCGCCCCCGTCGCCCGCGGCGAGTATCGACGACCTGATCACCAGTGAGTTTGAGGGCCCGCGCGACCCCAAGTTCAACCCGCTGCGCCACGAATACGCCAGCTACGAGGGCGACCTCGCCCAGGTTCCCTTCGCGCGCATCCTGGCACGCCTCTATCAGGCCTCGGCCACCGGCCGGCTGCTGGTGCGCTCCGGATCGGTCGAAAAGTCGATCTTTATGCGCCTGGGCGAGCCCATTATGGTGGTGACGAATAAGAAGTCCGAGCGCCTGGGCGCGTTTGCGCTGAATAAGGGACGCATCAACGCCGCCCAACTCAGCGAAGCCCTGGATCGCCTGGACGAATGGGGCGGGCGCCTGGGCGATGCGCTGGTCGCCATCGGTGCCATTCAAGCCCACGAGATTTTCTCGCTGCTTTCGGATCAAATGCACGAAAAATTGCTCGATATCTTTACCTGGCCGACGGGATATTACGGGTATTTCGAGAATCAGGAGCCCAGCTTGATGGGCTATCCGCTGGGAATCGACGCCTATGCAACCATCGCCACCGCGTGCCGCGAGGTCATCCCGATGCCGCTGGTTGAACGTTTTTATAAGGGGCGCGAGCATCTCAGTGTCTATAAAATCAACCACCCCCCGATCGCGGTCAATCGCCTGAAACTGACCACCCGCGAATTGCGCATCTATACCCAGATTCAGTCCGGCGCGACCCTGACCCAATGCCTGCAGATGGTCGACGAGCCGATGCACGAGTTCGCCATGCGCATCGGTTATATGCTCCATCAGGTCGAGGTGCTGCGCTTTGAGAATGAGGTCCCCGTGGACCTGCCCGGCGTCTGATCGAGGTCTGCGAGCGCTTTAGTTGGAAGCACGCGTGCGTGCGTCAATCGGCCGCGAATTTATTGGCCCCCACGGCTCAAATACGGTAGAAACGCCCTCCGTATCTGATGCTCCCCCAGGCCAGTTGAAATTCTATGACGCAGCGCAAAAACACCCCGGAGTCGATCGACTCCGTTGAGCCCGCCACAGCCCCTACCGATGACACCGCCCGCAGCACCGGGCGCGGTTTTTTGGTCATCACCGGGGCCAAATTATGGTTTATGCTCACCGGGGCGGTCATCCAGTTGGGGCTGCCGATTTTTTTGGGCTCCTCGGAGCAGTTTGGCGTCTTCAAGATCGTCACCGAAGCGATCAGCCTGCTCAATATGGTCATGATTACCGGGACTTTGCAGGCGGTCAGCAAGATGGTCAGCGAGCAGCCGCGCGCGGCGCGCCGGGTGGTCCACCAGGCAATGAAGTTGCAGTGCGCACTCGGCGTGCCGATCGCGGCGGCCTACGCGCTGGGAAGCCCGTGGATCGCCGAGCAATTCAACGACCCCTCGCTCACCCCGTATATTCGCCTCTCCAGCCTGATCGTGCTGGCCTACGCGTTTTACGCCATCTTTATCGGCTATTTTAACGGCACCAAGGCCTTCGTCGCCCAGGCGACGATGGATATCGTCTTCAGCACGCTCAAGATGGTCTTGCTGGTCGGCCTGGTGCTGCTCGGCTTCGGCGTCATGGGCGCGGTGGCGGGTTTTGTGGCCGCCGCCGCGGTGGTCTGCGTGGTCTCGGGGGTCTGGGTCTGGCGCGTCATGGCGCGCGAGACGGCCCGCGCCGAGCGCGACGAAGTCACTGCAAAGGACGGCGCGGACGCCTCGCCAAAACAGGCGCTCAAGCGCCTGCTCGGCTACCTGGTCCTCATCATGCTCTATACCTTCGCGCTCAACGGGCTGATGCGCGCCGACCTCTTTATGCTCAAGCGCATCGCCGCCGAGATTCCGGCACACCTGGCCGGCGCCGAGACGGTCTTTAATTCCATCAGTTCCAAATACGCGGGGCTCTACGGCGCGGCACTCAATATCGCGCGCATTCCCTATATGGGCGTGATCGCGGTGACTTTCGTGATCTTCCCGCTCATCAGCGCCTCGACCTTCGCCGAAGATCGCGCGCGCACCAAGGCGTATATTCAGGACACCTTCCGCTATTGCCTGCTGCTGATCGCCGGGGTGGGTGGTCTGCTCGCGCTGAACTCCGACTCGATTATCGCCGGGCTCTACGCGAGCACCTACCAGAATGCGGCGCCGGCGCTGGCGATTTTAAGCGTATCGATCATCTTTTTCGCGCTCTATTATGTCGCGACCACCATTATTATTGGCGCGGGACGCCCGGGCGTGGCGGTGGTGATCATGACGCTGAGCATGGTGCTCAGCGGCGGGCTTAATTATGTCTTTATCAATGATATCCACCAGGAGACGATGCAGGCAATCACCTGGACTCCGGTGAGCATAACTTCCACCGGCAGCGCCCAGGACGCGGTCCACGCGGCCATTGCGATTGCGCAAAATCGCAACGAACTCGCCGGGCCATATCTGCTCAATGCGCCCGAATATATGAGCGCCGCCGCGATTGCCACGACCATCGCGATGCTCTTCGGATTCTTGCTCTCGCTGGGGTGGATCTGGCGCACCTACCAGGCCGGGCTCCCCGCGCGCACCCTGGCGCGCGTGCTCGCCGCACTCGCCATTCTGGGCGTCGTAGGTTATTTGCTCAGGTTGCCCGCCGACTGGGTGCTCGCCTACGGACAGCTGGGCTTTCTGGCCATCGTCGCGCTGAAAATGGGCGTGATGGGTCTGCTCTTCTTGGGGCTCTTATATGGGCTGCGCGAATTCGGCCCCCAGGACCTCGCCCGCGTCAAGGCGGTGCTGGGTAAGAAAAAGAAGACGGCTGCCCCGGAATAAGCGCGCGATTTAACTTCTCGAAGAGACAAAAACCATGACCTCGACCGCCTTGCATACCCACTCGAACTCCCCGGCGCGCCGCACGCTGCGCCGCCTGCTCACGGCGCTCTGCCTGCTTGGCGTCATAGGCCTGATGAGCGCCGCCACCGGGTGCGCGCATTCCCCCACCGAGCAGGCAATTGAGGACCAGGGTGACCTGCAATTAACCGTGCAGACCTTCCACCGCGATATGCGCTGGATGCGCTGGGAATCGGCGTCCATGGTCGTGGCGCCCGACAAGCGCGACGCATTTTTGGCGCGCTACGATGCGCTCGGCGAAGACTTCCATATCTCGAATATCGAGATCAAGTCCCTGGAGCATCTTAAAGAAGAAGTGATCGTTGAGCTCGAGCAGGAGTCCTATACCGAGCCGGCGATGATCGTAAAAAAGAAGCGTTATATCGAGGTCTGGAAGAAGCCCGAGAGCAACTGGTTTATGACCCTGCGGATGCCCAAGGACGATTATAAGAAGATGAAAAAGATCGAGGCCGCCCGCGAGCTGCGAAAGCGCACCGCAACGCCCGGGGGCGCAGAGGTTGCAGGTGACTCCGCGCCCGAAATTGGCGCTGAGGCGTTTGAGGATGTCGGGGGCGAGGACGCGCCCCATGACGGCCACGTCGATTAACGCGGCGCCGATCGCTCAGGCCGCGCTCGCCGCGCTCGCCGGGCGCGGCAAAAACGGCGGCAGCGGCACGTCGATCACCGCGCACATCACGCGCAGCAGTTGGGCCTCCTGGGCCGTGACATCTTGATCGGCGAGCACGCAGGCGGCGGTGGCGCGCACGATGCGGTGCTTGATGCCGTTGGCGGCCCCCGAAATACGGCCCAGCGCGCGGTCCAACTGCTCGAAGCTGCGCTCGGAGGCCGACAGAAACGGAAGTTGATGGCCCGATTTCTCACCGGGTCCATTCAGCGCGCCCGCGCCTAAATCAAACGCGCGCCGAGCCTCGGC
>Ga0209075_1000639_pt1 | contig 34094 bp, 42 predicted proteins | sample Stecom2011_FD_187523 | JGI IMG/M metagenome (GOLD analysis project Ga0209075, IMG submission 187523) | Agricultural soil microbial communities from Utah to study Nitrogen management - Steer compost 2011 (SPAdes) (version 2) | ecosystem: Environmental > Terrestrial > Soil > Agricultural land...
GACCGAGACCTGTGCAGTCCCCACGTGCACGAAGTCGTACAGGGCCGCCAGCTCTCGCATGCCGTCCCATACTTCTTCAAGCTGCCCGATATCGTTCGCACCGCCACCCTTGTTCGACACTGCGCGGATGCGCCCGGTCATGTCCGTGATGACCATGTACGGGTTGTGCTGCTCGATGATCCTGGCAACTTGGGCGATGTTCTTGCCGTGAACTTCCTGCACACGGATCGCGTCACGCCGGCCCACTACTTCGCAGTACATAGGTTCCAGCTTACCCTGCTGCGCAAGCTCCAGCATTTCCACCCTGGACAGTCCGGTCGCAGTTTGGTACAGGCGGTTCACGATCTTGCGTGCGGTGCCCTCGTTCACAAGGTACAGCAGCGGTCGCTCGGGGTGCACTGTGCGGGCACGCTTCGCCGCGTCCACCGCAATGCGACACAGCAGCGAGGTCTTGCCCTTGTCCGTGGGCGCTGCGATGAGGATATTATCCCCGCCGTGCAGGCCTTTGATGTTGTCGCCAATGACTGGGATGTCCAGCTTGATGCCACCATCGTCCGAATCTGCGGTGAGGTACTCCAGGATGTCCGCGTCCGCCCATGCCGGCTTGTTCCCGTTCGCAATGGCTTGGCGGGTCTGGCGTGAGAGCATCAGCAGCTCGTACGAGAGGTCGATGTCCTCCCCGTTGTTGTAGTCCTCAAGCAGACGGGCAGCCTTGCCTGACAAGTCCAGCTCATTCAGGGTCTGGCTTACAGCAGCCACGGCCTCCTGCGGAACCGGATGCTTCAGCGACTCGGCCAACGCCAGGGTAAGGCCCACCACGTTCTGGTCTTGCTTCCCAGAGCGCAGCTGGATCAGCGCGATCAGTGCGTCCACGTCAATCTGCTTGTGCTCCGGGTACTGGTTCCAGTACAAGTCGAACCACGCAAGCATGCCCACGGTGTGTCCGCTCACCATGCTTTCGGGGATGGCGTGGCGCAGGTTCTTAAACCTGTTCCGATCCTGCATCGCCGCGAGGATGATGCGGTCGGATTGCTCCAGCGATGCCCTACTCATTCAGCAGTGCCTCCATCAGCAGTTCCTCAAATTCTTCGAGGCTCTCCTGGACGAACAGCTCGTCACCAGTCGCCAAAGTGATTTTACTGGCACACGGACCGGAACGATTGCACGTAGCCACAAGGTTCAGGTTCACCAGAAACGTCTCACCCGTGTTGAGGCGGGTCAATCCGATGAATACTGGTCGCATCTCTTAGCTCCTTCAATGTCAAGTCCTTCGGGTCCTTGCCCTCCGGGATTGGTATTCGATGGCTGTGGATGCCAAAGGCTTGCAGCGCCCGCGCACCAGCACGAGCCGCTTGGTGTCCGGCTGCATCGCCATCGGTGTAAAAACCTGCGCGAGTGCAGCCCGCACGCACCAGCGCCAGCTGCAGCTCCCGCCGCACGGCTGTGCCGAGCATGCATGCCACGGCGGGGCCGTCTCCCCGCAACGCGTACCGGAGCTTGAACCACGAGAATGGGTCCTCCACCAGCACAACGCCGCGCTTCGGGTCCCCGTCCAGAAGGTGCGTCAGGCGTCGGTAGTGCAACCACTTCTGTGGGCTGCGCTCCGTCAGGTCCCGTCCTATCCACACACCGTTGACCTGCAAGAGCAGCCGCTTACGCTCCGCGCTGTACCACAGCTCCGGCAAGTACATGGGGTCCATGCACTTGCGCACAAGGAAGCCGGCAATACTCATCTGCTCGAACTCGGACAGGCTGGTTAGCCTTTGCATGTCCCTGGGCAGGTCCAGGTTCGTACTCGTAGGGGGCGCAGTGCGCCCCGTAATGAGTACGTGCTCCTTCATTACCTTCCCGCCTTCCTTGCAGCGCTGGCAGTACGCCCAGTAGTGCGAGCTTTCGTGCCCGATTACCAGGTTGGCGCGAGTCTCGCGTCCGTGCACCACGCGCTGAGTCCCGCCCACAGGCAGCCGCTGTGCCACGTTGAGCCAGTCCTCTTGCGGGAGTGCCATGCCTCACCTCACGTGAACGTCATCCAGTACATTGCGACGATTGCCACCAGCGAGAGCAGGGCCAGCAGCACAATCACGCCATCAAGTACAGCTTTCAGGATATGCATGTTCAGTCCTCATCCCACGCGGGAAACTCAAGGGTCTGTACCCGTTCATCCCAGTTCATGTACAAATCCACACCATGCTCCTTGGCCCACTTGTGGTTCTCCCATCCTTGGGTGTCGCGCCCAAGCATTGCCGCGGCCATACAGCTGGGACGGCCGTCGAGAACGCTGCTGATGGCCGTGCGCCCAGCGTCGTACTGGTACCATGAAATAACCCCAGCCTGGTATGCCCAGGTAAGCGCTATGCACATGTACCAGCTACCCTGGCGACCCGCCTCGGGGTCCGCCTCCGGGTAGTACCCGGCTGCGATGGTGGCGCGGAACGCGTCCTGTGCTGTGCTCATTAGAAAATCTCCCAGTGCCAGTACAGTACGTGCCCGAGGAAGCCGACGCACGCGCCCAGCCCGATAGCCTTCGCCCAGCGCAGCCGCTCGCGGTAGCTCTCGATAGTGCGCGCAAGGTCATAGGCCCGATCCTCCGCGTCCCACAGGTCGTAGAACAGCTCTCGATTGTACTGGCGCTCGCTGCTCAGCTCCTCCTGGAGGCGCGTCACCTCGTTCTCAGCGGCGATCAGGTCCTGCTCCAGGCGGTCAACGTACTCCTGCGCGGCTTGTGCCTCCTTCGGGCTGGGGCGGGCGCCGTAGGCAAGCGCGTAGTTGCGCTCCTTCAGCTCAGCGTTGATACGCTCAGCGGTGCGCAGGGCAGCTTTGGCCCCTCGATATGCTTTCTTCGCGTCCATTTTAAGGTCCTCTTTGGTTGGGTGTTCTCACTGAAGCAGCCCACACGGGGCGGGCTGCTTGGATCAGATCACTCAGCCGGGAATGCGTCGGCGGTGACCACGCCCACCTGGGACTCGGGCACCACCACGAACTCGGCGTCGAACTCGTCACCGGAGCGGCTCACTTCCACCTTGAACAGGCGGTCGCTGACGATGACGCTGCCGTCCTCTTCGGTGCGGGACTCTCCCGGCTTCACGGCGCGGATGGTGCCGATCACTTCGGCACGGGTTTCGCCACGGCCCACCTTCACGAGGACCTGGCTGCCGACATCGAGAGCTTCGATGGCGTCCAGTTCCCGAACTTGGCGGTTCAGCTCATCCTCCTTGGCAAGCAGGTTGGCAACGCGCTGCTCGGCCTTGGCGCGGGCGGCGGCGGTAGCTTCGATGGCGGAGATCAGTTGTGCTTTGCGGGACATAGGTATTGCTCCTTCATTGGTTTGGGTAGGTTGGCACTGTAGGCCAGTGCCCAGCCGGGTAGGATCAGCCGCAGAACTTCACTGCTGCATCCCCTTGTAAATAGCTTGCAGGTGCTCGACCACCTGCGGGATGAGTTCAACGGGGAAGCCGGACGATGCCGGTTCGTGGCTTCCTTCTGCCATCGTCACGATATGCACAACACTTGCAGAACCTTCAAAGTCCCGGCGGAAGATGAAGGTACCGTGCTGGGCAGCGGCCATGTTGCCTTCCCTGTCGAATCCGTGGTCGACATAATCCAGTTCCAGCACGGGGTGCTTGGCAATGTCCCGCACAGCGTTGCGCACTTGATCTACAGCACTCATTCGGCATTCTCCTCGGTGGCCTCAGTTTCGATTGCTTCGTCGTACTCGACGGGGTCGCGGGCTTCCAACAGCACAGGCCCGCCGTCCAGTGCCAGCCCGAAGTGGGACTGGGCACAGGCATAGGCGATGCCCTGCCGCGCAGCGTTGCGCAGGCCGCGCCCCAGGGTGGCATTGATCAGCCCCTCTGCGAGTGCGCGATTCTCTTCCTCGGTCGCGGCAGCCTCAAGCGACAGCCGGTACAGCGCCGCGTCGGCCTGCGTTGCCGTGCCGGCGTATTCAGACAGGGCCGCTTCGAGGAGGTCCTGGAACTGGTGTTCGGTGAGCGCCACCTCAGCGGTGACGGTTACTTCGATACGTGCGTGGTGCATTGCTTGCTCCTTAGGCGTGCAGCGGGGAGGGGTGTTTGCCGAGGCCGGATGCTTCGATGGGGTAGCCGTAGTGGCGTACTACCCAGTACCGCCAGCCTTGCGGGGTTTCATCCCACAGCATAACCTGGATCAGCACACGCTCGGAAAGTGCACTTGCCGGCAGGTTGGAGTTACGACGCACCGCGTTGAGGTCGCTCTTGATGAGCTTCTCGGCACGGCGCGCGCCGATACCTTGGGCGGCGTAGAACTGCCGGAGCTGTCGCTTGATTGCCCTCATACCACACCCCCGGCGATGAAGCCCGCAGTGAAGGTCAGAAGGTCCAGGCTAATCACGATAGCCCATTCGCGTCGGCTCGGCCATACGGCGGGCCGCTTGCGCAGTTTCGCCCACAGCTCGGTGGCCACGATTGCCAGTACAAACATAGCTTTTGCTCCTTAGAATTGAATCAACGTCACGGGGCCGGGCTTCATGTACTCCGGCGTCTTGCGGCGCACGCGCCACGCCTTACGCTGCTCGCGCAGCCTTTCCTCACGGGCAAGGATGGCCAGCCGTTCCTCGCGGGTCGTAGTCACGGGGTCCAGCTCGGTGCCTACGGCGGCAAAGCCGCCGTTGCCTGTCAGAATCATTGTTCAGTCCTCACTCCACTCGGGAAACTTCAGGGTCGGTACCCGCTCGTCCCAGTTCATGTACAAATCCACGCCGTGCTCGATGGCCCAGTCGCGGTCCTCCTCCCAGGTGGTGTGCCGCCCGAGAATTACCGAAGCCATACTAAACCCGCGACCCGCGAGGGCACGGCTGATGGCGGTGATCCCAGCTTCACACTGGTCCTCTGTAATAACCCCGGCATAGTGGGCTTCTTCAAGCGCCACGCACATGTAGTAACTGCTCCGGTCCCGGCCTTTGGGGTAGTACCCCAATTCAATGGTGGCGCGGAACGCGTCCTGTGCTTCGCTCACTGTGCACCCCCTTCGCCGGCCATGTCGGCGTCGATTTCTTCCAGACTGGTGTCGTACTCAGCGTCGAATGCCTCAGCAGTGATCCCGTGGCCACGAACTGCTGCGGCTCGCAGCCACCGATACCGCTCCGCATCCTTCCGCAGCGCCTCGACCTCGTCGCGGAGTTGGTCGCGCTCGGCGAGCAACGCCCGGATGGTGTCCGGGTCACAGGCGGCTATGAACGCCGCGTTCGGCAGGGCGTTCGGCAGCGCCTCCAGCCACGGGCCGCAGGTCACTGAGTCGTCGGGTGTAACGTCGTCGTACAGATTGCAGATTGTCGGATCATCCCATCGACGGCCGGCATTCTCAGGCAGCCGCGCCCTGACGTGGGGTTCGATGTTCGCATCCAGGACGCACCACGGACCGGGCGTCGGCCCCATAGCCAGCGCGTCACGGATTTGCTTGTAGCAGCAGGAAACTTCCTTAAATTGCTTAGCCATCGGTTCGTTCCTCACCTGTTTGTTGATGCACTGGCTAAAAGAACTGGCGCGCATAGGTCAAAAGCGCTTCCTGTTCTTCCGAACTTGCGGGATATTCCCGATTGCTCTCGAACCAATCGGAGTAATAAAGCGCCGCATTCCACGGCTCGCCGTATTCGTCAAGTTCTCCGCGAATCTCCACGTGCGGCCCGCCCGTGCAAAGAACGATCCGATATTCCGATGGGGTAAGTTCGGCGCCGGCAGACTCCCAGCCGCTGCGAACTTCGACGCTAAGTGCGTCCTCCAGAATGGCATCCCGCGCGTCTTCGGCGTCTTCGTACTCGCCGGCTGCTTCTTCGAGTTCGGACAGTTCGGCGGCCTCGTCAGGATATTCGAAGTTCCATTCGTTGCCGACTTCAGGACCTTCCGCGTCGTGTGTGTCGCGTTCTTCGCGCAGTTCGGCCAGGCGGTCATAATCACATTCAAGCGCGGCGACCATGGCGCACACGTTGGCGAGCTGGGCTTTTGCTTGGTTGCGGCTGATACCACTCATAACGTCATCCTCGGTAGTCAATAACCGGAGCAGCCATCGTAGTCTCTCCAGTGTTGCACGATATCGTGCGGGTTGTAGTGGCCTGCGCCGTCACCGTTGAAGCCGGAACGGCAGCGCGTACTCCCGGCCCGAAGCCTTGGTGTACTCGCGTATCTTCTGAAGCAGGAACGCCCACGAGAAGTCGCCGTTCCCCATAAGTCCAAGTGCCGCCGCCACTTCATCGCGTCGGTCCCGGTCCTGATCGGCAGCCTCCCGAAGATGGGCGGTTCCCGCGTAGAGCTTTGTCCCAGGCGGGAGCGCCCGCAGTCTATCCCAGTCTTCGCGGGACATCCACGGCCCCGGGCGCTCGTCGAGCGGGTCCGGCGGCAGGATAGTGGCCACCGTCCCTTGTGTCGCCTGCGCACCAGCGTCGGCCCGGGCAAGCCAGGCTTCGAAGTGCAGCTGCACGTCTCGGTCGGCGTACTCGTCGCCTATAGTCTGCAAGTTCGCGCCAGGCGCGCGCTGTTTCAGGTACTGTTCGAACAGCTCGCGCTCGCGCTGAATCTGATCAGTCTCCACGTCCTTCCCCTTGCGCCCAGGTGGCGCACTCGTCGATCCTGCGTTTGGTCTTGCAGCTGATTCGCTGCGTAGTGATTTCGTGCGGCCCAGGACAGCGCACCAGGATAATGGTGCGCGGTGCCGGGCACACGTGCTGTGGTTGCGGCTGGGGTGGCGTCGCAGACTGTAACGTCGCCACCATGCCGGCCATTACAACGAAGGCAAACACTTCCGTCACTCGCCTCCTCCCGGCTGTAGGAGCAGCGTCACGCCGTGGCGTGAGCCTCCCAATCCCGACCGGCACAACTCGCAATCGTGCCAACTAAATTCATCGTAGCCGGCGCCGTCCGGGTCTTCGTCAGTAGGCGCCACGCCCGGCACAAAGTGGCCCCTGCGTCCGGCCAGCTCACGTTTAATGGCGGCGCCTATGTCGTGGTCGGTTTCGCCGTGGGCGATGGCGAGCAAACAATCCTCGCACACGGAGTACTCAATGGTCTCCGGCCCTTCCGGCTCCCCGTAGGCCGCTTCGATCTCGGTCGAACAATGGGCGCAGCATTCTGCCGGGCCTTCCATGTGTACGGCGACGCCGGCCGCTCCCCACCCGTCGCGCAGACCGTGCCGCGTGGCGTAGCTGATCTGCCGGTACTCCGAGCGTGCACACTCTGCGCACAAAATAGCGCCGTCCGACATAATCAGCACTTTCGGATAGCCACCCGGCCATACGTGGGGGTGGCGGATGAATTCGCGCACCTGGCGCATCAGTTCTACCTCGGTGGTCATGGTAGCTACTCCTTATAGGCCCTGGCGGGCGATTGCGTCGATTGTAGATCGGATGCTCTTGGCTTTGTTTCCCGTGCCCTTGGCGAGCCGTTTCCCGTTCGGATTCCACAGCTCGCCCGGACTCGGTTTAGTGCCGGTACTGTCTCGATAGTCCCGAACGTCACGCATACGCCGCAGCTCGTCGCGTCCGTCCTGGCCCATCGCTTGCAGCGTTGCCACCTTGCGGAAATACCGGGCGGCTTTCTTCGCTACTCGGCTCATTCTCTCTCACCTTTGTGTTTGCTTTGCATTGCGTCCTACCGGGCGTTGGCTCGGTAAGGCGCAACACAAACCTAGCACTAGGTTCACCGTTGCCGTATCACAGGGGCTTGCGCCGACTGTGGTGGGTCGCTCCGCTTTCGCTCGGCTATCTGGGCACCCACTGGCCCGACCTACCCTTCATCCGCCTAGGTCGCGACGGTCCTGACTTTTGGCATCTGCCCACCTGACAGTTTCGGCGGCTTTCCGCTGGCCCTGGGCCCGCGTACTCACTAGGGGCTTGTCGCTTCCGGCATAGTCCTCGAAAGGTTCTGCCTTCCACAGTCGGCGCTCCTGACCGTGTTACGTGGCGCCTATGTTAGCGCCGGTTTCGTTTCCTGTCAACCTTGGCTATCCGTGGATCGCTTGGTTGACGCCTCGCATTCTACACTGTCCGCCATGCTTGTCAAGCCCTGATTTTGTTCTGGCCTGAAACCTGGCGAACAGCCCGATCAATCTACTGTAGTGTAGCGCCTATTGCAAGGCGCTTGCACTGGATTTAATCCCATCGTCGAACGGCTCCGGGAGCTGGGACGGATCGTCCAGCCATGCCAGCCAGGCGGCCTGTACAGCCGGGCTGGCGTAGGCGTCCGGGCCTGCTACAGCCAGCATGCCGAGCTTGACGCCACGCGTCAAGCAATAGGCTTCGAACTGGCTTTGCAAGCTATGCGCGTGCGGCTGCGGTGATAGTTTCATGGTAGTGCCTCTTAATCCTGGCGCCTATTGCAAGGCGCTATGGTAGACAATTTCCACGCAATAGTTCCATGGCTTATCGGCAGTTAAGCAGGACCGCGCCTTCCGGCGCGCCTCCGCTATATTGTCGAACCAATAGTAGTCACGGTACTCGCGCGTCACGCCGTTGCAAGTGTGGCGACTTTTAACGACGACTTCGAAGTAATCCATGGTAGTGCCTCCCTAGTGGATACACTACAGTAGACTGATCGGATTGTTAAAGAGCGTGTCGCAATTGTTACCTGCCTCCGCCTTACTTGTCAAGCCTTCCGCCCATTGGCGCACGTGGCCGGACTATGAATTGCATGGCGTGTACCGTTATCCGCCTGACCTAGGCCCCTAGCCTAGATGCAATTCACTTGGCTTAGCAGGTTGCCTTGCCGTTACGGTTCGCACTATGCGCTATCGCCCCGCTTCTGTCAAGCCCTATCGCTTGCATCGCTTCGGCCTACCAGCGGCATTGCTCGCCGTAACGGGGCGCATTACAGCACACCCGGCCAGGCATTGCAAGCGCTTTTGTGCACCTGGCGCATAGGTCTGGAATTGGTCAATTATTGATCAACATAGTGCTGTACAAATATTGATCTGTACATTTCTTGATCAGTGCTCTAGCCCTAGTGCCCTGTGGCTTTCAGCGCTAACCTGTGGATAACTATGTTTAGAGCCACATAATATAGAGAGAAGCGAAGCGACGAGCGACTGGATGCGATAGCAGACAGCGCGAGGTAGCGGCGAAGGCGACAGCCTGAGCAGCGACGAACGACCCGAGGCGGCGCAGTACAGCTACAGAGCAGCAACAGAAGCAACAGAGTAGCGACAGAGTAGCCAACAGTAGTGACAGAGTAGGAACCAGACAGAACCAGACAGAACCAGAGCAGACAGAGTAGCAGGCAAAGGAAACAGAGCAGCGACAGGACAGCAGAGCAACGAACAAAAAGATACAGAGCGCCAGAACGCACAGCACAGCAGACAGCAGCGACAGCGGCAGAACAGGGACCGAGCATGTACTGGCGCCGCCGAGGGAAGCCCAGCGCCACGGAAGCACTAGCAGCGCCAGTAGCACTAGGGCTAACAGCATCAGCAACACAACAGCGCCAGAGCTAACAGCTCTGGAAGCAACAAGGTAGCAGCAACCAGACGAACCAGATGCGCCAGAGCACTAGCAGCACTAGCAGCACTAGCAGCAGAACACAACAGCGCCAGCAACAGTAGCAACAGCACCAGCGCCAGGCCAACACCAGCGCCAGGCCAGCTAGAACGGCACAGAACAGCACAGAACCGCACAGAACGGCACAGGAAGCGCCAGGAACAGCGATACAGGTCGGCCCTAGGCTACCCCAGCGCCTACCCTGTGCAAGCGCTCCCAGGGCCTCCCAGGGCTGTCGGGCTTGACATAGGGGTACCCCTGTCGTACAATCGCGGGCGTGGGCGAGAGGCCCTATGGGGGAGATGCGGGCGCGTCGGGTCGGGAGAGGGCCTCGCATAAGTACACCAAAATTCAGGAACCTGTGGAACCTGCACTACGGGTACCTGCACTACACCTCACCCAGCCCGAACCAGAGCCACCAGGGCACCCAGCGCCTCCAGATCACTCCAGAGGCGCCAGGTCGGCCTTACTCCTCAGGCTCCGCCCCAGCCGCCAGTGCAGCGATGGCGTCGGTAACGTCAGCCAGGGCAGTCTCCACCGCAGTCAGCTCAGTGCTGGAGACGGGCGGGGGCATGTACTGGCCTTGGAAGTACTTGGCCATGATGGACTGCAGGCGCACGAGGGCGTCACGCAGGTCGATGAGTTCGTCGATGGTGATGTCGTCACGAAGTGCCATATCAAAGTCCTCTTGTTTACTGATTCTTGACTACGCCATGTGCCGCGTTGCAGCGTTCGAGTGCGTAGTAGTAGTCCTGAAGCCCCTGCACAAGCCCTGCATGCGTCGATGCGTCGACGGTAGGGTGAGGGCAGGGGTCAGGGTTCCCGGCATCGTAGAACGCCGCACAGGCGCTCAACGACAGGGTTAGGAACAGGAGCATCGCTCCACTCAGGTACCGCATGCAGTGCCTCCTTCAGGCTGTGTTGCTGCTCCGCCTGCTCCTGGGCCAGCCGGAGCATGCGCTGCCGCATACCGTCCAGGCGCTCCTGCAAGGCCAGTACCTGCGCCGTTTGGCGCTCGGCTATGTCCTTGTACCGGGTCGCCTCAGCGTGCTGCCACAGGGCTGCCAGGGTGGCACAGGCGCTGAACAACGCGAGGAACCCGAGCGCTACAAGTCGGTTCGGCATAGCACCTCCTCGGCCTTGCGGCGGTTCTCCAAGCCACGCACAGGCTCACCATGCACCGTTGCCTTGTACCCCTGGGCTACCCCATGCTTGCCTTGGAACGGCGCTGTAATGAGCGCACAGGCGCTGCTCCAGTCGCCTTGGGCGAGGGCCACGCGGAAGCGGCTCGGGCGGCGCTTGCCTTCCTCGTCCAGCTCGTACTTCCAGCCGTCAACACCCACGTTGTAGGCGACGCTGAGCATAGCGGCCTTCACGGACTCAGGCGCATCCGTGGGGATGAACAGCTCGATCCCGTCCCAGTGCTCTTGCAGCGACTGCGCGAACCTGGCGAGGCACTCCTCCTCGGTGTAGCTGTCCTTGACGGGTCGGGAGGTCTCGCCGTAGCAGTACGTCTCGACGCCGCCCAAGTCCGCGTACGGTTGGAGCTGAGGGCCACCGGGCCCGGTTTCAATAGGGGCGATGAATGCGCCGGCTGTTGCCAGCGCACCGCCCAGCCCCATAGCGATCAGGGCTTGTCGCATTCAGTACCTCCACGCTCTTTGCGCTTCTTCTTCACCATCAGGACCCACTTGTGAATCACGTACCCGATCTGGATCAGGATGAGCACCCCGGTGCCCACTGCGATGATGTTGTTGATGCTGTACCCAGCGAAGGTGAGGGTGGTGTACGCGACCCCCGGAGAGGCCACTAGCCCTTGCTGGAGCACGTCTTGGCTGATTTGCATACTACGTTCCTTCATAGGGCTAGTGCACCCCGTATCTATGAGCGACGGCTACGCCGTGCGTTGATGAAACTCCGCGTCCCTTTGGCGCGGGGTGCGGATTGGGCATGCCCGAGCGGGTTCGCCACGAACTCCTTGGCCTCGTTCTGCCGGCGCGCTTCTGCGGCCTTGTGCTCATCCAGCAGCAGGACTTCCTTCCAGTGCCTGACGGCACCAGCAAGCGCCTCCACACGGTCGTCTTGGACGAGGGAGTTCCGCTCAGTGGTGATGCTGCTGATCTGGTAGAACAGGCTGTAGTTGTTGCGCTTGTCCTGGGCGTGCTGCTTCCCGTACTCGATGTCGGACTCGAATACCTGCTTGTGCAAGATGATCCGGTGCCGCTGCGCAGCGGAGACGAGGGAGTCGATGATACGGCGCTCCTTCTGCCCGGTGCTGTACTCACCCTGCACACCCACGTGGCTCAGGCCGCGCTTGCACAGCTCCGCGTACAGGGTCTTCTCGAACAGGCCGTGGCCCATGTTCGATTCCACCCGTACGAACGACACCCCATCGCGCTTGATGACATCGCAGATGCGCTGGGCATTCTCGTCGGTGAGGCCGCCCTTCAGCCCGCCCACGTCAAGTACGTGGATGTACGGGCCAACGGTACCCGACGTGGCGTAGCCAATCTCGTCGGAGCCGCCGCCAGCGGGGTCGATGTACATCATGCGCTGCCCGATGCGCACCAGGTTCACGTCAGCCGACGTGATCGGGTGGTACATGCGGGTAAGCGGCACGGGGAAGTTCACCGGAAGCTGCACGAGCTGCCGGTCCACTGCCTGGTACGCCAGGACCTCAGGCACCAGGTCTGGGTCGAAGTTTGCGACGAGGAAGTCGCTGAGGCGCAGCTGCTGCCTCGCCTCGTCAACTAGGGAGGTGTCCAGCATGTGCTGGAGGCTGAAGTTCTCCGGCCCCTTGTCCAGCTCCTTCTCGATCAGGTCTTCTTCGGTGTAGCGGTCGGGGTCCGCGGGCTTGCCACGCGTCCCGTCAATACCGCCTCCGGTTTGGAGGGACGGGTCTTTCCGAATGCGCTCAACAATAGACGGGGCGAGGCGGTCGCCATACTTCTCAATCTCCTCAGCAGTGGGGTAGCGTCCGGGCCAGATGCGGATGCTGAAGCCACGTCCCGGCAGTGTGTTGTAAACAGAGTCCTTCGTCTGCGGTGTGCCCAGGTACAGGATGTCCCCGTGCGTACAGATAGACGTGAACTCGGTGGTGAGGTGACGCAGCTGCTCGCGCTGCGTCGCGGTCATGCCGTTCTTCGTGGTCTCCACGTCGTCCGGGATGAGCAGGTCCGCCCGCTTACCGGGCAGGTTAGCGCCGATACCGACGCAGGCGACGGAGGGCGACTTATCAATGCCCTTGAGGGCGTGATGCACGTCGAAGGCCATCATGGAGGCCCGGTCGCCGGCTGACGTGTCAGGGCGCAGGTACTCCAGGATATCCCAGTGCATGATGATGCGGATAACCAGCGCAGCTACTTCCGAGGCTTGGGACTCACCGCCAGAGACGATGAGCACCCGCGTGCTCGGGGTATGCACCAGGCGCCAAACGGCGTAAAGCGCAGCAAGGGTGGACTTAGCCTCCCCTCGCTGCGCCATTACCATCCGCAATCGCGGGCCGTTTGCCATGTAGTCTGCGATGTCTTCCTGCATCCAAGTCAACGGGAAGCCCAGGAAGGCCATACCGTCCGCCGCGAAGTCTCGGAAGTCTTCGTAGTGGTCCCTGACTTCGCGGGCGCATTCAAACCGCAGCTTGATATCCATTACGGCTCCTCACCCATTGCGCGCTTCTGGGCGATGCTCACGATGTTACCAGCACGCCTGGCGCGGCTGGATTCCTTCAGGGCATTCCTGAGTGCGCTGAGGTCTTCGTCAGACTTGACCTCTGCGGTGATCTCGTTGTCCTTCAGGAACTTAGCTGCGGCAGAGAGGAAGGCGGGGTTGAACACCCCGTCCTCCAGGTCGTTTTCGATACCCTGCGTGAACGCTCGCGTGAGCAGTTGGTGCAGGGCGTCTAGTTCTGACTTATTAGCTGCCATCTAAACTCCTTAACTTTGTCGGGCCGATTCCATCACGCCTCCTGTTGCGCCGCCAACTCGTCATAAGTCACCGGCCAGCCGTGGCTAAAGTCGTAGGCCGCCGGATCGTCTGAGGCTAGCATGGCTCGCCGGTGCGCATCAGCAGCGGCGAATATCGCAATGTCGGCAGCACTCACGGCTTCCACGATTGCCCGGGCAAGTTCTGGCGTCATCTGGACGTACTCGCCAGACATCGACTTCCAGCCGATCCTTGGCACGTCCTCACCGGCCAGCATCAGCTTCATCTGCTGGTCGCGGCTCAACTGATCGGTATGGAACCAGTGGTCGCCTACACGGGCGCCGCCACTCAGCGTGCGACGCTCACGCTCGGCTTTGATGCGCTCCCAGGCTGCGCGTTCGACGGCAGCACGGGCTGGGGCCGGCGGATCAACAAGGATCGGCAGACCTTCGACGTCGTGCCCGCGCACTTTGCCAGTGGCAGGGTCCGCGATCACTTCAAGGTAGCGTGCGTCGCTGATAGGTATGGCGTCTGCTGGAATGTCAGTGTGGTAGCCTTCGATATACGTTGTTTTTGTGCTAGGACTGTAGAGCCTTTTTGTCATGTCAAATACCTATTGCCAGCCAGGCCGCGACGCCGCCTGGGTTAGTGCCGTCGTTACCGATGTTAAATCCTGTTTTTGCACCGATCACGTTACCAAGAACTAACGATGGTCCTGTCTCCGCAGACGTTAGCGGGGCACTGCTCCACGGGATTGCAGTTACAAAAAACACTTGAGATTTAAACGCGAGCGGAAACGTTACTTCTGATCTGGCGTTTTGGCTGGGCATAGGTATACTCCCCCACTGGATCGTTATGCCCAGCAGCCACGACGGGAAAACAATGTATCCGTTAGTGGTCAGGCTCGCCATAAACCCGTGCTTTAACTTAGCCGGCGTAACTGCGACACCATCAAGGGTCCCGGCGTCCACCTCTGCCTGCGTACCGATCCGCAGCGTGCCGCGCAGCGTCTCTGTGGCGTTGGCCAGTGCCGAACGCAGCGCCTGGAACACCCGCCTAGGCGTCATCTTCCGCTTATCGTCCACACCGGCCTCAGCTTCTGCTTGGGTGGCCTCTGTGGCGGCTTGGGCAATCAGGTCCTCGACCTGCGTTTGGGTCAGCAGCTCCAAGTCTTCCCGCACCTGCGCACCCGTGCGGTACTCGAACCCACTCTCATCCACCCGCTGGCGGAGGTATTTACCACCGTGGCCCAACGCACTGGGGAGGTTCACACCAGCCGCGTACCCCGCCGCCTCAAGCGCGGAGTTCTCCGCGTCGTCTCGGAAGCCCTCTGCCTCGTCCCTGAACCCCTCCGCCTCGTTCCTGAAGGTCTGGGACTGGTTCCGGTTCGTGACAGCCGTGGCGGCGGATGCGGCTGCGTTAGCTGCCGACGTGTTTGCCGCCGACGCGCTGCCTGCGGCGGCGGATGCACTGCCTGCCGCGTTGCTCTCGGACAGCTGGGCCGCATTGCGGGCCGACACTGCCGCAGCTGCGGCGGCCTCTGCGGCAACTCGGGACTGGTACGCCCAGGTGCTCTCGGCCTGCATCTGATGCAATGGCACGGCGTTTCCAGGCTCAGTGGCCGTGCCGAGGTTGTTCAGCTGGTACCCGTGCATGTCGATGTCCTGGAACACCTCAGCAAGCGAGGACCCCTCACGGGCCTCCTGTGCAATGTACAGGAGCTGGAGGAAGTTCTCGTCCATGGTGGGGTCGTCGAACGATGCACCTGCGCTGAAGACGTTGAGCACTGACCCCAGTTCAGTGGAGCGCTGAATCAAAATCTCCGACCCATCCGGGATGTCCTCCGAGAAACGGATGAGGTTGTCAGTGATCCACTCGTACGTGATGTCGGATGACGGGACAGCGCCCGTTTCCGTCATCGGGAGATCGTCCAGGAAGACGTTTATATCCTTCCGGTCGATGAAGCCAATCGTGAGGAGAACCTCACGCAGCGTGCCGTCAGAGAGGGCACGCTGAGTGCTGTACGCCATAGTTACTCCTTAAAGGTTTCGCCAATAGCACGGGCGCCTGGGATCAAGCTCATCAGCGGCATCGCGTTGATTGCCGCGTCTGCTACGTCCCCAGCGTCCACGCGGTCGCTGAACGGGGCAGTGGCTGCTGATCCTGCGAGCTTGTACATGCGGTCGATGAAGATCAGGCCAGGCGCGCCGAACTGCTGTTTGTCCCCAGTAACCACCCCGAGGATTTCCGATCCCCAACCAATGACGGACATCTGGCTGAAGGTCTTGCTCACCAGCTCGTCAATGTCGGTAATCGGCTTGCCCTGGACGGTGCTGTTCGCCTGCGTGGCCAAAGCCACCAGCGGGAACTGGTACAGCATGAGCAGAGTTACGCCGCCGAGACCGTCCCGAGACGCGGTACCCGCCAGCACCTTGTTGTGGGCGCCGAGTACGAACGAGCGGAACGTGAAGATGAACTTGCCGACCTGTGAGAACTGGGCGAATGCCGGGATGTCCCCGCGCCGGTTCCGCAGAACCGCCTCGTCCATCATCTTCGTCAGCGGGCCGCGTACCGCCTGCCACGTCTCGTCGGACCACTTAGCAGTGTCCATACCAGCGGCGCGCAGCTCAGGGGTAATCCTCGCTACAGTATGTGGCTCTAAGCCGTACTGTTGCAGGACACGCACTGCGTCAGCGTTCCCTTCCCCAGCCCTGCGGAACACGTCCGCGACGAGGTTGCCCACCAGCCGGGCCTGTACCGTCTGGATGTACTTCTGCGCATTCAGGTACGGTACAAGCTGCTGGCCCTGTTGCAACATCTGCTGCACAACTGCATCGTTCGGGATGTCGAAGTTATCCTCCAGCCGGGTGATGAACGGACGCAGGCGGATATCCTGTGCCGAGTTCCGAGCGAGTACGTCCGCCAGGTTGGTGCTCTCCGTCTTCGTGAACATCACGTCCTTGAACACCGGGTTCTTGACCATAGCCTTGAGCGTATTCCGCACCCCGTACCGCTGCATGGCCGTGACCACTTCAGTAGCCTGCCACACACCGGAGCTGGCGAGGCCGACCATTCGGGTCAGTGCCTGCACATTCCGCATGGCCTGGTTCAGGTCGTCACCTACCGGCTGACCGAGGAAACCGTTAATGGTGTTGTCGAACATGCTGGCAGCATCCTTGCGGTCAGCCTCCTTCGGGATACCCCGCAGGAACTCCGAGCGCAGCTTTGCAATGTCCGACGGGTCCCTCAACCCCATGCGGGCCAGTGCCGCCCGGCCTGCCATCTGGTCGAGGTACGAGTCGGTGATGCGGAGCAGGTCCGAGTCGATGAGGTCGCCTACGGTCAGCTTGGTACCATCCGCAAGGAACACCCCGGAGTCGGTGTCGATGTCCAGGCGGCGCTTCATGAACGGTGCCTTACCGCCCTCGTCCACCTTACCGGCCAGCACGTCGAGCACACGCTGCTGCCGCTCTGCCGACAAGCCGGAACCCTTCAGGATGTCCCGCAGCTCTGCCAGCGCCTCGTTACCGGCGTGGGCGCGGAATGACGAGTCCTCGAAGAACCCCTTACGCTCGGCGCGGTCGAGGATCACTTTGGCCACGTCCCCCGCCACCTCGGCACTCATCCCGTTGGCCTTGGCCAGGCCCTTCTGGAGCATCTCGCGGAGCATGCGGTCGGCTTCTTCCATGGAGTACCCGTTGTCTGCCAGGCGCTTCCGTGCGTCCTCGATGCGGGCATAGTCCCAGCGGCGGCTGAAGTAGCCAGACTGTTCGGCCACGTCCTCCGCCCCACGCACACCGGCTGCCTTGGCCTCCTTGAGGGCCGCTGCGTTCATCTTGTCCACAGCGTCAGCGATGGCCTGCACAGCCGGGCTGTACTTGCTCGGGGTGTCGGTGCCGAAGTGCTGGTTCCGCTGACGACGGAGCAGCTCCCCACGCACTTCCTTCTGAAGGGTATCCAGGACCTGGAGCGACTTCCTGGTGTTACGCAGGCGGTTCCAGAGGCCCGCACCACGCTTGGCCAGCTCATCCTTGATCAGCTCCTCGAACCGTACCTGGTGCGCGGTGAGGTCTGCCCGGATGGCCCGGTACTGACTATCTACCGAGTCACCCATCGGGTTCAGCGGGTTGTCCACCAGCAGGTCAGCCACACGCTTGCCTTGGCTTCCGAAGTTGCTCAGGGTCTTGTGCAGGCTCCAGCTGATCCTCCTGCCGATGTCGTAGTTCGTCTCAGCTTGGGCCACCTTACGGCGAACCTCCGCCTCCGGGGTGGTGCTGTGCACGTTCGTGACCAGCCCCTCAACGTACACCTTCTGGTCGGGCAGGGTGCGCATGTGCGCATGCAGCATCTCGTTCAGACGGTCATCCATGCTACGCCACACCCCGGCCCTGGGGTCCTTGGCGGCGCGGGCATATCGGTCCGCGTCGGCGGCATAGCGCTCCAGCGCCCGCTTGGTCGGTCCCTTGAGGCCAAGTATCTTCGCCAACACATCCAGCACCCTATCCCACAGGGACGGGGTACCGGGCTTGACTGGGGCGGCCTCGGGTACCACGAAATCGGTGTCCACGGCATTCGCCCTGGTTCGACCTGAGGCACCCACCTCCTGCTTCTTCGCCCACTCCCGGAACCGCGGCGAGGTCAGGGCATACGTCACGAACTCACGCGGGTTCTTCAGCGCTTCGGACCAGAACTTGGCATCGGCGTCGCTCTGCTTGCCCAGCAGGTTCAACACCTCGCGGTGCATGCTCGCCAGCTCCGCCTTGAACTCAGGATTCTTCAGCAGCTTCTGGTCCACTGTCGCGTGCACAAGCTCGTGCAGGGCCACTTGCGGGTCTGCATCCTCCCGCAGACGCAGGGTCTTGTCCTTCGGGCTGAAGGTGCCGAAGGCATCTGGCAGCTCAGCACGGGACACCCGAAGCACCCTCACGTCATCCAGCTCCGGGGACCGCAGCACGGCGTCCAGTACCGTGCCGTACGCCGTGCGGTCGAACGCGGGTACCAGTGCCTCACCAAGCTCCCGCCCTGGGCGGGCAGCGGGAGTGCTGAACTCCAGCGGGGCCAACACCCGGTCCGGGTTCACCAGCGGAGCCTGCCCCTTGCGCTGGGCTGCCATCAGGTTGTTCAGCACCTCATCCGGGTAGTTCGGGTCGGCCTTCACCAGGCCCCGCCCAGGGCGGTACAGCATGCTCGCCGCCGCGCCGTTCAGCACGCCGTTCAGGACGAACTCAACGCTCGATACCGGACGGACCTCCTGTTCCAGCGCCAGTACCCCAGTAGCACCCGCAGCGGCAGACGCGCCCACTGTGAGGCGCTCGCCGACACGGCCAAGGGAGGCGGCCCGTGCAAGGCGGCCAGTCCAGAGCAGGGAAGCATCCACACCGAGGTACACCGGGTCCAGCATGGCAGTGACGAAGCCTGTGACAGGATTGTCCCCCATAGCCTGGGCGTTCCGGCGCATGCGCTGTACAGTCTCCAGGCGATGCTCAGCATCGGACTGGGACACGGCCCCGAGGAGGAACTCCCGCTCCTCCTCGTTAAGCGGCATGGGCACGGAGGCCACGAACTCCCCGGATTGGAAGTCCGGGTCGTACTCGTGCGCAGGGCCGGTCAGGAAGCGGTACACGTTCGTGGTGCCCCACTCGCTGGCAGCGGCCTTTACGGACTGGGCGAGGCTCGCCTTCTCGCGGCGGTTCTCAGCAACGATGGCCTCAGCTTGAGCTATGCCTGCGGTACCCTCGACCACGGTACCCTGGGGCACCATGGTCGGGGCATCGGTTACAGCGGTGTCAACAGACCCCGACCCAACGCCGACTTTGGGGAAGGTCGGAGCATTGTAGATGGCCGGGTCCGTCACCCTTGCTTCGGATTGGTAGATTCCAGGGTCTGTGATCTTCATTCTTGAAGTGCCTCTCGTAGTTTACGCAGACGTGCTGCTTGGATTTCAGGCGGGGAGTCCTTGAAGGCCGGGTTCTCTCGCAGGGCCTGCTCGGCAGCTTGCGCATTCCCGACGGTAAGCGCGGCGATGAGCTTGCTGTCCTTGGCCGCCTTCGGGTCCTGGTACGCCAGGTCTGCGATCAGGTGTCGAGTGCTTGCCCCGTCGAGGCCCACCCCACGCATGATCTTGTCCGCGGTCTCCATAGCCTCGCTGGACGCCAGCCTGAAGGTCTCCGCAATGTTGGTCTGGCTGTACGTGCCGTCCCTGCCAGTGCCGCCCTTCAGGAAGCGGCTGTGCTTGCGGATGCCGGGGCCAACGTAGCCGTTGGTTTCCTTGTTCGGCAGGCCGTAGCGATTCACCATCTCCTCCCGGAAGGCGTACATCTCGACCGGAGCCACGCCGGCAGTGTTCATCCCGTTGAAGTTGATGCTTATGCCGTCCTTGCTCACGGTCTTGCCGGGGCCGACTACAAGGCGCATCTTGTCCGCGTCCTGGGTCAGCCGCTCCTCCACAGCATCCCGCACGGCGGTGTTCGGGATCACTTGGGTACCCAGCGGCTCGTTCCCCTCGCCGTAGCGCTCGACGAGCACACCCTGACCATGCTGGGCCATTACCACCCGGACATAACCACCCTCGGGAACACCTACCATGCTCTCCAGAGTCTGCCCGAGGTACTCGGGGTCAGTGCTCTGAGGTACGCCGAAGGCGGAGTAGATGTCTTGCCCTGCCGGAAGCACCAGCCGGGCCTGGCCCACGGGTACCAGACGGTTGGCGACTCGGGCTGCGGCTTCCTCCAGCACAGTGTCGGCGTCGAAGTGGGCGCCGTAGGTCTCGCGGATCAGCGCCTGCTCCTCAGCCAGAGCGTTGTTCACGATGGCTCGGTTCTCCGCGATGCGGTAGTCGTTATCGAACCATACGTCTGCCTCCGTGAGCTGCTTCCGAACCCGACTGCTGGTGCTGAACAGGCTGGCGATGCTGTTCAGCGCACCGCCTACCATGCCCTTGTCGAGGTAGGCAGCGCGGGCTTTGGCATCGTCGGAGTGGGCCTTGGCGAGCTGCGCGGGGCGGGATGGGCCTGCCTTCTTGGCAGTGACGATCTGCTCCCGTGCCCAGGCCGTGAGGTGGTTCGGGTCAGTGTTCCCCCGCCTAAACCCCTGGCGCATCATGTTCGCCATCCAACGCGCGTCCTCGGGCATACCTTGCAGGATTCGAAACGCAGCACCTGGGTTCTGCCTCTCCGCCTCCTCGATAGACCGGATGTACTGGTTCGCAGCCAGGGCGTTCTCGCTGTTGATCTCCGTATCGAAGCCCAACACAGCGAATACCGGCGCCATTGCCTCCCCTGCTCCGGCGAATGCAGTCTCCCAGCCGTGGGCTACGCCGGCCTGCAAGTACGTCTGCACGCGCTGTTCCAGCGGGATGTCGCCGAGGCTGCTGGCCCACGCCTTGAACGCCTGCTGCTCGGTCTTACCACGGTTGAGAATCTTGCCGAGCTGGCCTGTGGCGTACGCCTGGGCCACGCCACTGTCTGTGCCGTTCTGCGCAATGGATTCGAAGTACGCCCTGACTATGCCCTCGTAGTAGTCCGGGGTCACTAGGTTGTGTGCCATAGCCTCCTTGAGCATCCCGTCGATCTCGTCCCAGGACTCGGTGGGCGGGTTCTTCTCCCACGCCACCTTGCGTTGGCCCATAGCCAGCCGGAAGTCTGCCCCACGGATAGCGGCAGTACGGTCCAGCACCTGCCGACGTACGAAGGACAGCTTCTCCTGGGTCTCCAACGGGAGCTTGGCCATGATGGTGGACTTGGACCCGTCCGGGAAGTCGTACTCCACCTCCTTCATCATCCGGTACAGCGCCTCGTGGTCCGTCGAGGCAGCAAACTCCAGCGCTTGCTGTGTGAGCTGTACCTTGTTCTCCTCTGGCAGCTTCTCGTTCAGCCAGATGCTGGAGTAGACGCTGGCTACCATGCTCTCAGTGGCCGCCAGGTAGGCTTCCACGTCATCCCGGTTCCGGTCCAACAGGTCCACGCTTGCGTTGATGGACTTGCTGATGCTCGCCACCTCTGTCCTGATGACGTGGTTGCGGTACTCCTTGTCAAAGGTCTTCTGTGCGGCCATGATGTCGGGCACCAGCTGCACGAAGCTCTCTTGCCGCCCTGCCCGGCTCATGCTGCTGTACTGGGCGGTCAGCTCCCGCTGGCGCTGTGCCTGCCACTCGTCAAACGCCTTCCTCGGGTCTTCTTGGCGCAGCGCGTTCTCGATAGCTGCGGGCAGGTCGTCTGCGAACTTAGCCCGCGCTTGTCGGCCCTTGGTGTCCCGGAAGCCGGCCTTGGTCCACGCGCTGGTGAATGGGTTTGACTCCAGCGCATCCTCCGACTCCAGGCTGGCAGCCTGCCGCACGCCGTCGAGGTATGCGTCCTCTCGGGATTTCTGCGCAGCGACCCCGGCAATCTGCTCGACTGCGGGGAGGATTGCTTGTAGGATGCTTTCGGAGGTGCTGGCAGCCTTGCGGAACTTGTTGACATCCGGGTTTACCCGTCCCGCAGAACTGAGTTGCACCTGCCTGTTCGGGTTGACTGCTTGTCGATTTAACTGACTGTCTCGTTGTACCATACCTTACTCCGCCCGTTGTCCGAGGCCAAGGTTCATGTACGCCGCAGCGTAGCTCGCCACTGCCGGGGCAGCATACCCCAGTAGGGTTACGAGCGAGTTATGCTTCGGGAGTTTCTGCATGGTTATCTGCGAGTCCTTCCCCTGTAGAATGGTGTCCCGCAGTCGGGTGTTGTAGTTCAACGCCCCCAGCTCGTTCTCGACGTCGAGAGCTGCCAGTTGGCGCTGCACCTGCAATTCCGTGTCAGCAATGGCCGCATCTACAGATGCCCCGATGCTGCCGGAGGCAGCGGCATTCGCCGCCACCTCGGCCTGGTCGCTAAGCCCCTGCTCACGGACTTGCGCTCGGGTCTGGGCGAGCTGTGCCAGTTCCTGGCCTCGCTGTACATTCAGCAGGCCGATCTGGTAGCCCATTCGGGAGAAGTTCTCCCGGTTCGCCTCCATAGTGGCCTTGGCTTGGGCCACGTACTCGCGGGCCCGTGCTTTAGCTTCCATGTGGCCCCCTATTGCTTGGATACCAACTGGTGCAAATTGTGCTAGGGCTGCCATCCACATTATCTGAGCCTCCTGATCTTGGCGTGGTGCTTGAGCACATAGTCAATTCCTACGATATTCATCTCCCCCATACCCTCCGTATAGAGCTGGAGAACGGAACTGTCTGCCTCCACCCGGACGGGGATGATGGCTCGGCTTTGCTCTGCCACCCGTGCCCGGCCCAAATCCAGCTCAGTGCTGCACCAGCGCAGTGTGCCTTGTGTCCGATCCAGCGCAGTGCCGCCGGCATCCATCGCCACTACCTGGTACTCCCGACTACCCAGGGTGTTCACCCCGTACCGGAGCACGGTGAGCTTGTCCGAGTCGATCTTCTGGCCCTGCGAGTCCTTGAGCATCGGGGGCGTTGGGCTGAAGGTGCTGCGGTACGGCAGGCCAACCCACACCTCCCCGTTCTTGAACGAACGCACAGTGCGGCCAGTGTTGGTGTCCGGGTCGAACGACTCGATGCCTACTTGTTCACCTGCCAGGCCCGAGTCTGCCCTGGCCAGCCGCATCTTCGGGCCGATGCCTGGATCGAACTGCACCAGCTTCTCGGGGATGGTGAACGTGCGGTCAGTGACCGTTACGTGGGAGTACAGGTCGAGGAACGGACGGGTTTCCCCCTCCTCCGTGAGAACCCCTAGCTTCGGGTCTACGGAGGCGACGAGCATGACGCCGTTCTGGACGAACACAAAGTGCACCGCCTCACCGACGAAGTACGCCGTGCTCATCGGGTACGCAAACGTCCACGTATGCCATGCTTGCTGTAGGCGCTCGTCCCCGCCCCACAGGTACTGGTACACGATCACAGAGTGGCGGTTACGGTCCTGCCCGAACACAACGCAGGATGCCACAGAACTGCTCGCTGCGAAGTGGCAGCGACCAGCCATGTACTTAGGCAGGTGGTCCGTGGCGTGGTTCGAGATGTACTGACTGTCGCTGTACTGGGATGGAATCATCTCCAGCAGCCCAAAGAAGTCAGCACTCAGCGGGGTCGCATACAGCAGTGTCCGCCCGATGGGTATCGGCTCCGTGCTCATATCCGCACTGAACGTGCTCGTTACCAGGACCATGGCATTGGCCGGTGTGAGTGCCACGTTCGCCCCAGGCACCAGGGCCTGGTACCGGGAACTGAACAGGAGCAGGTCCTTCTGGAACGGCACAGCGTACTCGTACGAGGCAGAGCTGTTGGCGCCCGAGGCAACCCCGATGCTGTCCTCAGCGAGCAGCGCAGTGACGGTACTCCGCATGAACCGACGCGGGTGCCGGCTTGCGCTCATGCACACGAACGGCCCAGCCAGGAGCACTAGGCGGCCTTGGTAGGCGCCCATACCTGTGATCCCGTTTCCATTCACGAACTCCGGTAGGGGGTTCGTGTCGTCATCGCCTGCCAGCCTCCCCTCGAAGTCTACAGACTCCAGAACCCAGCCGTCCACCGGGTCCTTGCGCAGGGCCACAGGCATGTTCGTGATGCTGGCTGGTGAGCCGAAGTCCCCCGACTCAAGCCACGCCTGCCGTGAGGCGACGTACTTGTAGTACACGGCTACACGCCCGCGCCCCACCGCCATGATGTATCCGTCAGCAGCATCGGGCAGTCGTGCAGGAAGCTCCGACTCCAGCCGGACGTTCGAGTCCCCAGAGACCCCCAGGTACACGGAACCCGCGTCCGTGCTCACGGAAAGGGCACTCACGGAGTTATTCCCCTGGAAGTACAGGTACGGCCCCACCCGCTGTACGGTCAGGCCAGCAGCGGCGAGGTTGGGGTTAATGGCAGTCACAAGCGACTGCGCAATGTTCTCAGGCAACGCCGCAGTGCCGGCCCCTGCCGCCGTGCTGTCCGGGGTGGTGTAGGTGCCTACGGCTGTTCCTAGGTTAGTCTTCACCGTGATGGTGTACGTCTTGTTGTAGGCGCCCGCGAGCACGTACGCATACCCACGGCGCTCTGGGGGAATGCCTCCGGCGGCGGGCACCACTTCCGGCTTCTGCTCCACGTTGGCAATGAAGAAGTAATCCTGCACAGCAGCGGCCCGGAGAGCACGCACGCTAGATGCCACCAAGTACGGGCTGGTCAGGGTGGCCTTCACAGTGTAGTCATTGCCCAGGACAATCACCCGGCCCGTCTCAGAGCATGCGAGTACCTGCACCTGCTCCCCACCGAGGTCAGTGCCCCATGCCTTTATGCTCTCGCCGGTGCTGCCGGGAACATCCAGCGCCAACACCAGGCGGGCACCCGAGCGGCGGCGCAGTGAAGTTACCGGGTCGCTGAGCATGTTCACCTGGGCAGTCACCTGCCCCGGCGCACGCATTCTCGGCACCTGCTGGGACACGCCTTGTAGCAGACTCTCGTATGCGGATTCAAATGCAGCCATAGGTTAACCTCGCATCGCTCCCCGAATACGCCGGTACCGGGCCAGCTTCTTTGTGTTGTGTCGCATGTTCCGCAGGTGCTCCGCTGTCGCAGCCGTCTCTGCGGACTCCACGTAGTTCGCCCACACTTCGAGGGTATCGCCGGAACCTATGTCGGTGGCGTACACGTCGATGAGCACGGATGAAGTGATGAACTCCGCCACAGACTCTGGGATTTGCTCAAAGGGAACTCGAATCTTGATCTCCCCGGAGAACGGCTTGTCAAACTTCCACGTGGCTGTCTTGGTGTTGAAGAATCTCTCACCACGTGTCACAGGTCCAGGCTCATCCGGCAGAAACTCCAAGGTGGGTTGCGGCACGAATGCGTAGCCCTCGGAGTCAGGGTAGATAGTGGTCCGGTACACGTTGAACCACCAACCCCGGCGCAGCACGTTATCCGTCAGTCGCTCCAGCGACGGGAGGATGATCGCCAGCGTAGGGTGCTTTGGGTTCAGGTTTGTGACTGGGTGCTCGCCGAGCTTCGGTAGAATCCAGTTCACGGCTTGCAGTATCTGCATAGCTCCCTCCAACAAAAAAGGGCCACCCCAGTGATGGAGTGGCCCTGTGGGTCAAGCGATTACGGCTCTTCGGCGTCGATGCTCACGACGAACACCGCATCCGGGCGGTACTGGCCAACGGTGTACATGCAGAACGAGTCCAGAACAGTCTGGAAGTTCTCATCGTCGGTCCAACGCTTGAAGGTCATCGGGTGCGCCTCGACGGTCACCAGGGCCTTCGAAGGTACGAAAGTGACCATGCAGGCGCGGGCCTCATCGGCGTCCACGTTGAAGGACGGGCCGAGGATGTGCGAGCTGTTCACGCCCTTCGGGAAGCGCGGGGTTTCGATCACACGGACACCGTTCAGCACGGCGATGCGGCGACGGCTAAAGCTGTTCTCACCCTGGCCACCCTGGAACTCGACGTTCATCAGCTTGTCGTGGTTCAGCAGCACGGAGAACTCAGCCGGGCGGATCAGAGTCACCAGCTCCTCGTCGCCCAGGTCGCGCTCGATGAGCTGGGTAAGGCCGTCGAGGTGGGCCTGGACCAGCAGCTCAGCCTGCACCTTCTTGTCGGTGGCAGCGGAGTAGCCAGTAGCCTCAATGCCGATGCCCGGATGGAACGCACCAGCCAGGTGTGCCGGGGGAGTGAAGTCCTGGCACTTGATGAGCTGGATGATGTGGGCTTCGTCGAACGCCTTGGCGTGAGCGGTACCGTGCTCACGGCTGTGCTCGGCTCGGAAGTCCGGGGCAGTCCAGTCATCCTGGAAGTCAATCGGGGTGCGGATGTACGAAACCGCATCGACGGTCACGACCAGCTTGTCGTTCGCAATGCGGGCAGCGTCCAGAGTCTCACCAGAGCGGCGGGACTTCACAGTGGCTGCGCCGATGCGGTCGCCACGCCAGGTGTTGGACTGGTTCTGCACGTTCTTGTAGTTGGTCAGGCCAGTGCTGCGGAACAGGGAGGTTACCTCGAAGGAACCTTCGATGTCACCCTCGTACGCCTCGATGTGGATATCGACATCGGCGCCTGCACCAGCCCACCAGTCACGGGTCAGGGCGCCCTTGTTGTATACGTCAGCCATTCAGGCTATCTCCTTCAGTTTGGTTGGGATCAGAGGCCGCGAGCGATGCCGGCTTTGCGGCGCTCGTGCAGCTCCTGGTACTTCTGGCTGTAGTCGCGGGCACGCGGGTCCAGTTTGCGGACTTCAGCCTTGAACTGCTCCTTGCTGAGCGCACCGGCACCGGGGCCGGTCGCACCGCCAGGTTGCAGCGGGTTGGCGGGGCTGTACGCGCCACCGTTCAGCTTCACGAACTGGAGGATGAACTTGGCTGCTCGGTCAACGAGCACCGGGTCCAGGGACTCCAGCATACCACACACGTACTCCAGCTCAGGCTCGGATACGGAGTTGGCGTAGAATTGCAGGGCTGCTTCCCACTGCGCCTGGCCACCGTACTGCGCGTACACTGCGGCTTCGAGCTGAGCAACCTTCTGGGCCTGCTGGGCTACGATAGCCTCCGCGGCCTTTCGCAGCTGCGCAGCAGCTTCACCGCCCACCTCGTCGATGTATCGGTAGTCGATCAGCGACGGGTCTTGCTCCTCCAGTGCGCGGCCAAGGGCACGCTCGTAGTCCAGACCCGCACTGGTAATGACGCCACTGAGGACATCAATAACAGGGTCGGAACCCGCCTGCGACGGCGCGCTGGGCTGCACGGCGGCGGGGGCCGGGGCTTGTTGCGCCGGCTGACGTTGGGCCAGGACATTCAGGATTTCCGCAAGGGCCGGGTCCACAGTGGGAGCCGGGGCTTGGGTTTCCTGTACCGGGGCGGTATGCTCCGGTGTTGCAACGGCTGGCGCAGCTGCGGGAGCTGCGGGAGCCGGTGCTGGGCCTCCACTGCGTTGGGTATCGCCGGGAAGGGCACTGGGGGATACTGCGATGGCTTGGGCTTGTGCCATTGGAACTCCTTACGAAAGTGTCTGTAGACCTTGAGCAGCGTCGATACCGGCCTCGGCGCCGAGCATCTGTTGCATGCCCTCGGCTTGCTGTTGCTGGGCTGCTCGCTTCGCTGCGAGCGCTTCCTCGTCGAGGAACAGGCTCTTGATGTCGATGTTGCTGCGGCTCATCACCAGGTCAAACACCTTGTGCGAATCCACGCGGTCGTCAAGCTGTGTGAGCGCCGGCACGATGGCGGCGGCCTCCTGCGTGGCGCTGAGCAGGGTCTGGATGTCGGCGTTACGGCCTAGGGCCGGTACACCTGTGACCACGTTCAGCTTCACGCTGCTTGTGAGCAAACCTGCGAGCAGCTCGGGACGCTCCTCGTGGATGAGCTGGTGCGCGGTCGGAACCTGCCACACCTGCGCCAGCGTGCTGTACACCCCGCCCAGAGAGTTGTCTGCCTCCTGGGCATCCTGACGGATTTCGTACGCGGTGACTCGCTCCGCATCGCGGGTGTTACCACGCCACATGAACGCTCGGGAGAGGTTCTGCACGACTTCTTGAAGCTCGGCTCGGATCGCTTGCAGCTTCTGGAAGTCGCCGGCCTCGTACGCAGTGACGGAGCCACTCGAACCTTGGACCCACTCACCGCTCTCCGCAGTGGCCACCTCGTCAATGTCGGCGCCAAGGCCCGGCTCTACGAGGTGCAGAACGCGCAGGATTTCGATGCCGTACAGCATCGCAGCCTCGGAGCCATCAGACAGCTTGGCAAAGCCACCGGCATAGTCCTCCACCAGACCCCGGCCATAGTGCTCACCTACCGTGTGGTTCCAGGTCAGGACCATGTACGGGCACAGGTGCTCAGGATAGGTGCCAGGTGTGCCCACGTCGATGTTGTCGGCCTGCTGCGTCACTTCCCAATACGCCTTCCCGGTCTTCCCGTACTTCCGATGAATCCGAGTGTACAGCTCGACAACGCAGTCCGGCTTTGCTCGGCGGTACTTGCCGGGGTTGACTCGGCGCAGCTCCTTCTGCACATCCGGCGGTAGGGTCTCGAAGTCCGCACGTTCCCGCAGGATCGTGTCCATGACGCGACCCATACCATCGCGGCGTGTGCTGTAGTGCTGTAGGCCGTACGCAATGTAGGTCTGGTCCTCCGGCACTCGGCGCAGTAGCACGTTCCCTGTGACGATCAGGTGCCGCACAGCACTCACGATCTGCGCGTACCCGCCGTTGTTGAACACGCGCTTACACGCCGCGGTCGTGAGGTTCGCCAGCTCACTGCGCAGGGTGGTCTCGTCGATGCCCCGCTGCTTTGCGTCCTCAATCAGCTTCTGGCTCGGTGTCGCCTCGAAGAAAGGCACGTTCACAGGGAACAGCAATGCAGCCAGTTTAGTTGCGAGGTTGTTCGTGAGCAGGGCACCCATCTCCTGGTAGTCCCGCTCCACTGGAACCTGCATCCCCGTGGGGTTCCGGTCGGGGTCTGCCATCAGGTACGGGAGAGTCCAGTGCGCATACCGCTCGCACTTCGCTATCAGCGCGTCGTCGCGGTAGCGTTCGAACCTCACCTTATGCGGCAAGTCCTTCATGCAGCCTCCTAGACTTGGAGGGAGGAGGTCAGGCCGGAGCCACGGCGACGGCGGCGACTGTTACCACTCATGCCCGCGACCTCGCTGGAACCCCCGGCGATCACCTCTGCGATGTTCTCACCCCGGAGGTCTCGGCTGAGGTTCGACTGCATCAGCCGGGCCTGTGCTTCCAGCTCAGCCTGCTGGCGCTGTGCACTGCGTTGCGCCTTCTCCATCTCCTCGTATGGTTTGTTCAGATAGTCCTGGACACCTCCGACGACATCCTCAAGACCACTGTACTGGTAGGATGCTTTGATGGGTTCGACTACGCCGAGTTCCCACGCCTTGTCTACACCGGACTTGGCGTACTTCCCCAGAGACGATGCACCAGTCTTGATGCCCTTACCAATCTTCTTCACGGCCTTCGTCATCAGATTCTCCTGTATCGGGTGGTGTAATGGGTACCGTCCACTCGCTTGGCGTAGGCCAGCACGCGGTGCCCGTCTTTCTGTGCGATTCGGATGGCTGCTCGCATGAGCTTGAAGCCTGCACCGGCAAGCTCCTCCGGTACGTAGTGCACATGCACTGCGGCGATGCGCCCGTAGTGGAAGTCTGCATCGTCCACCAGCGACAGGCCAGCGAGTACCCGCCCATCCTCAACCCACAGCACCTCGTAGCGGTCGTGCTGCTCGATTGCCCACAGGCACTCATTCACAGCTCTGTCGTACGTCCGGTACTCTGTGTACTCGGCGGCGTTCGCTACGTGGTCTCTGACCAGCGGCTCCAGCAGTGTTGCTGCTCCCTCGGGTTTGTGCAGGACTCGGATCATAGGCGCACCCTATCCCGCACTGCGCTGATTACGCTGCGCTGCCCGAAGTAGTGCCGCAGCTCGGCCTCGCTGGCCGTGGCCGGGAGGACCCGCTCGGGGAACTGTGCCTCCAGCCACTGCAACTGGGCAGGGCTGAAGCGCACGTTCAGGGTCTCGACGCTATCTCTCGCTACAGTATGTGGCTTTAAACCAGCCGGTCCAATCTGCCTTTTCTGGCGTGTCATCGCACACTCCTATATCTCGCTACAGTATGTGGCTTTAAGGCGCCTGTGGATAAGTACCTTTAGAGCCACATAATATAGTAAGAGCTATGATAGCGCGCTCAGCAGAAGAAGAACTCGCTACTGAGCACACGGTTCATATCAAGGCTACCAGTGAGAGGAACCTCTCCAGGTATACCGAGGTCCATCAGGAAGTCAGCCAGAACATTCGTCTCTGTGTACAGCCTGACGAACTCCTGGCGAATGCAGGTATGCATAGCATCCACATCACATGGATGAGTACCTACACTGTCATGGATAGCAACCATGTCGTGACCAAGCGCTGACATAGCGTTGGCAATACGAGTCAGGTGGGAAGCATCCATGCTGTGCACAAAGTTCGGAGCAATAGCATTGAGCATTGCCAGCGCCTTAGTACCCTCCTTCACCTCGTTCACGATTGCAGTACGCACACCGCAAGACCGAAGCTCCACCCGTACCTCATCAGTCGCTGGGTAGTCATGCTGGACAAGGAAGCCTGTAGGCGTACGCCACTCCATGCGCTTACCCTTCGGCATAGAGCGTACCACATTCTTGAGCCAGTGCATGGCGTACTCAGCCGACGGCACAGTAGCAGCGATGCCCTGGAACAGCTTACGCGCCATGTACTGCCCCAGCTCCCATCGGGATACACTGTCCGGCAGAACTGCGCCTGACTCCTCCAGGCTCATGAGGATGTCGAAGGTCGTTCCCCTAAGGGTTGCCCCGTACACGTACGTCATCACCGGCTTTTTGGCCAGGTCACGAGCAACCCCGAACTCCGCCCAAAATGCTGCGATCGTGCGGGTAACTGGGTCGGTACTCTCGGTATCCGCGACGGCTGCTTTGTGCGCCACCTTGGCCACCTCGCCGTAGATGTCCTGCTTCGGGCCGACGAAACTGTCGTCGATCAGGTTCACGAACTTGGCGCCAACTGGGTCGCGGAGCAGGGCCGAGAAGTGCTGGATACCTGAACAGGTCGCATCCATGTGCACAGGCACCCCGGTGCAGTACGACTCCGGGTCCCCGCTCCGGTATGCCTCTCTAAGCTCCCACGCGGCGCTGTACATGCACCAGGGGGCGTCGGTACCGAACACCTCAGGGTAGTCCTCAGGGCGGTCCAGAGCGCGTTCTATGGCCTCCCAGTGCTCGTCCACCCAGGCTGCCCGCTCCGCGAAACGCACCTTGTCGTAGCCGTAATGGTTCGCAATGCTGACCTTCAGCCAGAACACCCCGCGCTTACCGAGCGGCTTCTTCCGGTGCAGGTGCAGCACTGCCTTCGACAGGTCGGTCCCCTGTGGGTTCGGCACGCCTCGGTAGTACCAGCGGCCCCTGGTGTCCATGAACACCGGGAACCACAGCGGGATGCCTTTGCCGTGCCTTTGCGTGTGCCTGAGGAACCCAGAAAGCTCCCGGACCCGCGTACGCCACCTGCGGATTTCGTCGTAGGTGGCGGCTGCCCGGTGCTTCCACTCCTCGAATTGCAGCAGCTCGGCCTCGGTTGCGGTCTCCTTGGACCAATCAGGCCCTAGATCGAACGCAGAGACCGTTGGAGGCTCCTTCGTGGGTACCCCCAGTACCCCACCACCGGCCTGCCATACTCGCAGCATGGCGGCGAATGTAGGCTCGTGCACCTGCATGGGGATGCTCTGCAAGTAGTTCGCACAGGCGAACACCTCGGGCATGTTCTCGGCGGTGAACGCCTCGCGCAGCCGTTTGCGTTCCTCCTTGCGGATGCGGCGCAGACTCATCAGCGGCATGCTCAGCTTCCGCCTGGCGCTGTAGAAGCCCCCGTCGTTCAGGTTCGTCCACGGCTCGGGCGGGCACAGCATGATTCGCGTGGCGGCGTCCGTGAAGAATCGCAGGTCGCTTTGGTCGTATCCGCGCAGGTACTCCCACACCTCCTCGGACAGGGCGTAAGTGACCACGCGGCCCTTGTTGCCCCAACCCCACGTCTGCTCCACGATGCCCACCTGCATGCACGCATCCACGCCGAACTTGCCGATCTGCATCCACTCGGTCTCCGACAGGCGGGACTCCCCACCGTCCTTCATGACCTGTTCGTACGCGAACATGTACACACGGCGCAGGTGCCCCATGTCGGTGGTGCCCCGCTGCTTCACCTGCTCGTGCATGCGCTGCATGTACAGCGGGTTCACCTTCTCGGCCTCCCGGACCCGCACCTCCAGCTCAATCGCTCGGCCGAGCTGGCCGGCGAGCTGCTGCAAAGTGCACGCCTTGTCACGGGTAGCCTGGGTCATGAGGTGGCCCAGAACTACCCGAATACTCAGTGCGCTCACTACCTCCACCGGCAGAGCCTTGATCCACTGCCGCAGCTTACCGCCGCGGCCTCTGGACTTGCTGTCGTGGATCACCTGGAAGTAGTCACGTACCTGCTCGTACGCGGCAGCCATGAAGCGCGTGGCTCGGGGTAGCGTGATGTCGCCCTCGCGAGCAGCCTTCCGCAACTGCTCAAGCTGCGCCGCGAGTGCAGCGTCATCATTGTCAATCTCGTACTGCAACTGCTCTTGAGGGGTCAACATTCTTACAGACTCACTGCGTAGGCTTCGACGATTTCGGTTCGGAGGTCTTCGGTGTAGTCATCGAGGGCGGGGTTGTTCTGGACGGTATCTCGATACTCCTCCAGAACCAGGCGGGCACGGTCAAAGTTTCCGGTCTCCATGCAGGCGAAGATGTCCTTGCGGACGTTGCGGTACAGCTGTTGGCTCGGGGTCAGTCGTTGGTTACGCATTCTCATCTGCTCCTGTTGCGAGTGCTTCTGCTTTGAGGCTGGAATAGGATACGCCATCCAGGGCGCTGTCTTCGTGGTACCGCCCTGGGTTTTGCCACTGCCGCACGTCCTTGAGGATTTGCAGCAGGAGCCAGCCCTCGGCTTCGGTGAGGTCCTTCCCGGTAATGGCGTTGAACGCCTGCACGCAGCGCCCCATGCTGCGCTCCCCGCCCGGTTGGTCGTACTCCTTACCGCGCTCTACCTGCACGTCGATGCAGGCTTGGAGGAACTCCACCGAGGTCTTGGGGCTGGCCTTGGGGTTGGCCTTTGGCTGACCGCGCTGCGCTGGCTTGCGCACCTCGACCACAACGCCCCACCTGTTACGCCATAGGGTAGGCGAAACCTGGGCGAAGCCACTGTCGCACTGGCACCTCCCTTCGGGGTGCATGTGCAGCGCACCGTCCGAGGGGTCTAGATACCACACCACGCCGTGCAGGCTGGGGTCACTGGGGCACGCGACGCACACAACTTCAATCAGGCCACTCGCAGTGGCCTTGCTCCTTGCTACCTCGCTGACCAGTCGCTCGTAGAGGCGGATGGTTTTGTCGTCCATCTTAAAGACTCCCCACCCAGCGGCCATCACGATCCAGAAGCATCGGGATCAGTGTCGGCACTCCGTTCAGAATCACAGCACAGCCAATGATCGGCTTGTACTGAGTGTGCTTGCCGTAGGCGAAGGCCAGGCTATCCTTGTCGATCAGGCAGCCGCAGTACATACCGTAGTACAGTGCCGCACTGCTCGCTGCGTACTCAACCAGGAACTTGCCGTGGTGGTGTCCGACCACTACGTTGGCCTGGTTGTGCGCTGCATCGGACACGATGCTCGCGCTGGACTGGTGCTTGAACATCACCGGGCCGAGGTCTGTGTCCACGCGCCACGCGTACGCCCAGTGCCAGCCGTCCCCGCCACCGTTGGGGAACAGGACATCGCGGTACCGCTTCAGGTACTGCACCGGCACACCGTGTGCCTTGGCCCGGCGGAAGCTCATGCTGCCGTGGTTCGAGTGGCATATCAGCATCTGCGGGAACTCACGCTCCAGTGCGTGCAGGGTCGGCAGTGCCTTCTCCAGCTCGATCCCAGCGCTGTCCAGGTTCGGGTCGGAGTCGTGGAAGCTCATGGCGTGGTGGTCCAGCTCGTCGCCGAGGTTAACCACCAGGTCAGGCTTGAACGTGTCACGGACAGCCACGAGGAACGGGATCATGTCCGGGTGGTGGTACGGCATGTGCTGGTCCGGGATCACCAGGATTCGCTCGGCGCGCTCCGGTAGGAACAGGTCCGGCCCGATGTCGTCATCCGGCTGCGGCTTGATGTACTTCCGCATCTCCTTCAGC
>Ga0209075_1000641_pt1 | contig 34057 bp, 33 predicted proteins | sample Stecom2011_FD_187523 | JGI IMG/M metagenome (GOLD analysis project Ga0209075, IMG submission 187523) | Agricultural soil microbial communities from Utah to study Nitrogen management - Steer compost 2011 (SPAdes) (version 2) | ecosystem: Environmental > Terrestrial > Soil > Agricultural land...
CCCTGGATGTTAAACGTAAGCGGATTAGAAACGGATTAAAGGAGAATTCAGAATTATCAAAGCTAAGGGGCAAAATTGACAGCAAAATTTCGGATTGTAATGAATTTCGGAGAATGATTGCTCCCGGAATTTTATTTAATCATTTATCAAATCCAAGTTTACAAAGTTTAATAAGGCAAAACCGAGAAATGGTGTCAAAGCATATATATTTAAAAATATTACTAATGAAGAAGTGGAAAAAAACTTAAAGAACTAATTGAGATAAATTCCGGTAAAATCGGTCTTGGAGTTTTAAATTCTGAAATTAAAGAATGGAAAAAATAAAAAGCCAATGTAGAACAATAATAACCATCGCACACTCCCATAATGCCATAAAAACCAAACCTATTGAAGCCTCCCGACTCTTCGGGATAAGCGGTTTTATTTCTTCTTCAAAACCATAGAATGGACAAGGTTAGGCTGTTCTAAAAATGTAATTATCCAATTTCAATATAAGCTTCTCCAAGATTAAAGCAGTTTAGCGACTATCTATTTACGAATGCGAAAGCTCCCACAGTTCTACTTGTTCTGAAGAACGCTCCTCTTGTTTGGTTTTGCTGGAAGAACCACGTACTGTTTTCCTAAAACATCGTTCCAGTTTAAACCGTCCCCCTTCGGCCAATTCAATTTCTACGGGATGTTTTGTGGTGGCCTCGATAATTTGCGCCTGGTTTGAAAAGATGAACAATACTCTTCCTTCCGGTAATAGCCGCTCCTTCGCAGCAGCAAAAAACTCTGGAAATAAGTTGGTGTTGTAATAGACCGCCTTATCCAAGTCGTCTAAATCGTGCGATGCTGGCAACCACGGCGGATTGAATACAATCAATTCGGTGGGTTTGTCCCATTTTCCAAAGAGATGCCCCAAATCTAATTCAATTTTTCGAGAGAGTTTTGTGGTGCCCATAAATTCTGCCAACCCAACAATGGCATTGGGGTTTATGTCTGTGGCAAATACTTTTTGAAAACCGTGTTGCACCAACTGCAAAGACAATACGCCACACCCTACCCCAACATCCATAGCAGATTTTTTTGGTCCTTCGTAGCGTTTCAGCCAATTGTCGAAAAGTGCTAAATGTTCAAACCGCGTTGGAAAATATGTGCCGTAATACGGATGGATTTTGTTTCGCAGCCCAGGAATGGAAATCCCTTTTAAATACCATTGCCACGCACTGTTCATTCCTTGAATTTGTGGGAAAGTCAGATAGAATCGATCGTTGTCTGGATATAATTTCTTCAACCAACCGATTTTAGGCAATTTCTTCGTGCTTAGTTTATGATTGACTATTTCCAATACAATTAGATTGGAAAGTCGATGAAATTCCGATCGATATTCTTGTTGTTCTTCAAAAGTTTTGTTGGGTAATTTCTGCTCCAGATAGGTTTGCACTTCCTTTAGAAGGTCTATTCCATCGTTATAAAACATATTGATCCACACCAATTTACCTTGTTCTAAAGCATTGATTGTCGATTTAACTTTGATGCTCTGGTTGAACACTCTTGGACTTTCACTGATAGCAATAGGCTCAGGTTTGTTGATTTCTATGTCGGTAATCATGGCTGTAAAATTTTTGGGTAAGGTAAGTACTTATTATCACTTTGTCGTAATAATAGTCACTGACAAATCTAATAGGTGTAGGACTGGTTGCATTTGAAGTGTTAAATTTCTATCGTCTTTTTTATGCTTCAAAAGCAATTACGGTCTGCAGATTTACCTGTTTTCAAAATTCTTTAAACAACGTAGCTTCAATTAAATCGAGACAGTGACGTTCATAAAAACAAAACCCACCCAAAAACTGAATTTTGGATGGGAAAAAATTGCTATGAAAAAGAAAAATAATCACCTCTATGATAAGAAGTGATTTTCAAATATATATAAAAATTATTAATTAACGTTTATTTAAGTAAACATATCTTTCACCTTTTCAAAAAACGATTGGTCGGATTTTTCTGGTTTGGGTGTAAAGTGTTCGTCTTCGCCCATTTTCTCGAAGAAACTCTTCTGTTCTTTCGATAGTGTTTGTGGGGTCCAAACATTTACATGAACCAATAAATCTCCGGTTCCGTACCCGTTGATACTTGGAATTCCTTTGTTTCGAAGTCGGAGAATTTTTCCGCTGTGGGTTCCTTGATCAATTTTAATGCGCACTTTTCCTGAAACAGTTTCTATTTCTTTGGTTGTACCGAGTGCTGCTTCCGGGAAACTGATATATAAATCGTAATGCAGGTTGTCTCCTTCTCGTTGTAATGTTGGGTGTTCCTTTTCTTGTATGGCCACCAATAAATCGCCTGGCACGCCATTTCCTGGAGCGTCGTTTCCTTTTCCAGAAACTTTTAGTTGCATCCCATCAACAACACCGGCTGGAATTTTAATCGAAACCGTTTCTTCGGTAGTAATCATACCATCGGCATCGGCATTGGTAGGTTTGGAGTCGATAGACTGCCCCATTCCTCTACACGTAGAACACGGTGTGGAGGTTTGCATGCGTCCTAAGATGGTATTCTGAATTCGCGTCACCTGACCCGATCCGTTACAACTCGGGCACGTTTTGTAGGTCGTTCCCTTGGCAAGTTTTTTACGCTTGACTTTTATTTTCTTCTCAACGCCATTCGCAATTTCTTCTAAGTTCAATTGGAGTCGGATGCGAAGATCAGTTCCTTTCATAGTGCGCCCTCTACGGCCACCTCCGCCGAAACCGCCAAATCCGCCACCACCGCCAAAGGCTCCAAAAATATCGCCAAACTGGCTGAAGATGTCGTCCATGTTCATGCCGCCACCGCCAAAGCCACCACCTTCAAACGCTTGATGGCCAAATTGGTCGTAACGCGAACGTTTGTCGGGATTGCTCAGCACTTCATATGCTTCTGCCGCTTTCTTAAAATTGGCTTCTGCTTCAGCATCACCTGGATTTTTGTCAGGGTGATATTCGATGGCCCGCTTCCGATAGGCTCTTTTTATCTCTGCCTCTGTAGCATTCTTTGAGACGCCTAATATCTCGTAATAATCTTCTTTCATAAATCTAAATTTAACCTAAAAAAACCTGCTTTTGTAGTTACTCGCCAACAACCACTTTTGGGTAACGAATTATTTTATCGCCCAAAGTATAGCCTCTTTCTACCACATCAACTATTTTTCCTTTGAGTTTTTTGTTGGGCGCAGGAATTTTTGTAATCGCTTCGTGTTTGTCAGCGTCAAAAGAATCGCCTGATTTTACCTCTATCATTTCAAGACCTTTGGAGCGCAACGTATCGCGTAGCTTACTGTTTATAAGCTTTACCCCTGTAAACAAACTGTCGTCGTCACTCTTTTCCAATTCTTTCAAGGCACGTTCAAAATCGTCTAATACAGGCAAAAGAGAAAGCATAATGTCTTCTCCTGCTGTTTTAAACATTTCTATGCGCTCGCGAGCGGTTCGTTTTCTGAAGTTTTCGAATTCAGCAAAAAGACGCAAGTTGCGATCTTTTTCTTTTTCCAAAGCTTCTTGAAGCGCTTCCAATTCATCGACTGTTTCTTCAGCCTCTTGATTTTCTTGCTCGTCTATTACTTGATCTTCTTGAAGCTCTTTCTTGTCTTCAAGTTCGTTTTTATCTAATGTTTCTTTTTTGCTCATAACAAAGAATCTATTTCTGTTTTTTTCAAGGTTGCAAAAGTACTGCCATTTCTCAACAAATGCCAAATTGGCACAAAAGTTAATTTCCTACTAATTACAATTGAATCTACTTTGGAAAAATCTATGTTTGCAAAAAATCACTAATAATCACTATTTATGAAATTAATTACTGTAAAAATTACGACAATAGCATTCTTAGCTTTTGGACTTTTTTCTTGTAACAATAACGAAAGCAAAACTGCTGAGCCTATTGAGGCGGCAGCTGAAGCTTCAGAATCTGCAACTTCGTATCAGGTAGATCCGAGTGCTTCCACCATTAAATGGGAAGGTAAAAAACCAACCGCGACACATTTCGGTACGGTTAGCCTTGCTTCCGGAACGATTTCAGCAAACAATGGCGAGATTGAAGCTGGAAACTTTACTATTGATATGACTACCATTACTGTTGAAGACTTGGAAGGAGATGATAGAGCGTATTTAGAATCGCACCTTAAAGGTCTTACGGAAGGAAAAGAAGGAGATTTCTTCGACACGACGAAATATCCAACGGCCACTTTTGAATTGACAGGAATTGATGGCGATATGGTTAAAGGAAACCTCACCATCAAAGACCAAACAAATCCAGTGGAGTTTCCTGCAAAGATTTCGGTTACTGATGATCAACTAGTTATCGAAAGTGCAGAGTTTGAATTAGATCGTACCGATTGGGGCATCAACTTTATGTCTCGTTCTATCTTTACAGACTTAGGAGACAAGTTTGTCAACGACACGATGAAAATTGCAGTTCACATTGTAGCGAAGAATGCGTAAGTAACGCATTTTAAATAGTACGCATAAAAAAGAGAGGTTTTCGCCTCTCTTTTTTTATTTCAACAAATCGTTGAGTGCAGCATCAATGTTGTAAAATTTAAAGGGATATCCCACCTTTTTTATCTTCCGGGAGCTGACCAACTGTCCTTCTAAGACAAGGGTTGACATTTCGCCCAAAACTATTTTCAGCGCAAAGGCTGGAACCTTTGGCATCCACAGCGGTTTGCCCAATCGATTGGCAATAAGTTTGGTCATTTTTTTATTCGACACCGGATCCGCAACCGCATTGTAGATTCCTTCCAATCGGTTTTTTAGGATGAAATAATATATGCCGGCGATGTCTTCAATGTGAATCCAAGACTGCCATTGTTCGCCACTTCCCAAGGGGGCGCCAACGCCTAGTTTTATGGGTTGCAATAATTTGGGCAACGCGCCATCATCCTTAGCCAAGACCATGCCGGTTCGGACTCTCGCAACATCCATTCCTAAATTTTTAAAGTCTGTGGCCGCATTTTCCCAAGCCGAAACAACTTTGCCTAAAAACGAATCGGCTACCACGTCATCTTCTTCCGTATATAATGTGCCTTTTGAACTGGGGTAGATGTTTATGCCACTTGCCGAGATAAAATGACCGATATTGTGGTCCATATCTTTAAGGGTATCATAGATTAACTCCATCGATTTTACGCGGCTATCTACGATTATTTGTTTGTATTTTTCAGTCCACCGGTTTGAAATTGAAGCGCCAACCAAGTTAACGATGGCCGTAACGCCCTCAAAGGCATTTTTGTCTATAACGCCTTTTGCAGGATTCCAATAAAACCCTTGATAGTCTGGAAGATTCTCGATTTTTTCTTTCCGTGTAGTAAAATAATGAACTGCAACATTGTTTTCGTTACAGAGGGATACAAGTTCACTGCCAATAAGTCCAGTTGCACCGGTTATCAATATTTTTTCTGCCATAGACATCAATTTAGAGATTCAATCAGAAATAACAAAGTTTATTAACGCAAGATTGTGAATTTCACATTCCGCTGATATTTCAGGAATGGCGTTCCGTAATTATAAGGAAAAAATCGGATGAAAGCTTGCAAGCCTTATGGAGTTTTAATCGCTCGCATCATTTGTTTTTTGCCGGGAGGTCCTGGAATGCGGTCCACTTTGAAGCCTACGGCCTCCAAAGCCCGACGCGCTTTACCGTTGGCGGCATACGTCACTAAAATGCCCTTGGGGCACAGTGCTTGAAACATTTTTTCGAAAATCTCTTCGGTCCACAATTCAGGTTGAACACGGATTCCGAATGCGTCAAAATATATGACATCAAACGCTTGTTGGTCCTGAATTTCTGAAAAATATTTCTCTTGTTTGGTAAGGGAAAAGTTGGCTGACACATCGTGATTTTCTTCCCACGAAATGGCATGCAGTTTTTGAAACAGTTCTTTTGGAGAATGGGTAATCGACGCAAAGTTCAGCGACTCCAAATCGCTTTGGGTTAAAGGATAAGCCTCTACCCCTGTGTAGGTTATTTTCCAATCGTTTTTCTCAGCCTCTAGTTGCGTTAACAGGGCATTGAGCCCAGTTCCGAAACCAATTTCCAAAATGGCAACTTCGGATACTTTATGTTGGCTTATCCAATAATGCAATCCTTGTTTAATAAAAACGTGACGTGCCTCTGCCACCGCACCATGTTTGGAGTGATATTGCTCATTCCATTCTGGTATATGCAACGTGACAGAGCCATCACCTGTTTTTAAAGTCGTTCGTTTCAACTTTGATTTATTGTTCTTCTGATTCGGGAATCAATACCCCGTGCGCCAAAAACGAATATGTCATTTTAGGTTCGATAATTGTCGCTATTTCTTCTGGAGTTGCACCGCCGTCTTCAGCATAATGCCGTTGGGCATCAACACTCAATTCGGCAATATATGCCTTTCCTTCTGCAATGATTTCTTTGCCCGCGATATCTTTTGGCATAAAGAATCCGTAATCCTTAAACTTCACCATCGCTTCGTCGTCTGCCAATGCTACTTTCATCCAACAGCCTTTGTTTTGGCATACTTCATTTACTTTGGCAACCACTTTCAAGTCGATTGTATCGCCCACTGCTAACGTATTGTACTTTTCCATCAAGCTTTCAGCATCGATTGCTCCATCTTTCGTGATTTCCTCTCCAAAAGATTTATAGGTTAAGGGAATTTCCTCGGTCACCGCCATGTCAGCAACTTCTTTGTTCGCTATCTCAGTAGTTTCTTGATTTTTACAAGCAAATAGAACTCCTGTAATTGCGAGCACAAAAATTATTTTTTTCATCGTATAAACTGTTTTAAGTCTTTAATTGTTTAGATACTGCAATTTTAATAAAATTTGGGCTTTTTTTTGGTATAAATATTAGCTATTTTTGCAGCATTAAACTTTTCTTAATGGATTCTACAACTTCTAAAAAGCTTCAAATTATAAAAACCACCGAATCACGCGTTGATGAGATGGATTTTGATAACATTATATTCGGTAACACTTTCACAGATCACATGTTTGAATGTGACTGGTATGACGGCCAATGGCACAATCCAACGATTCGCCCGTACGGTCCGTTGACCATGTCGCCCGCTTCAAAAGTGTTTCATTACGGTCAAGCCGTATTCGAAGGCATGAAAGCCTATAAAGACGATGCCGATGATGTTTGGCTTTTTAGACCGGAAGAAAATTTTCTTCGCATCAATAAGTCATCCAAACGACTTGCTATTCCAGAATTCCCAAGAGAATTGTTTTTTGAAGGACTGACAACCTTAGTCGATATGGATCGCGACTGGGTGCCAAAAGGCGAAGGAAAATCGTTGTATATCCGTCCGTTTGCGATTGCAACCGAATCGAATGTTGGCGCCTCGCCTTCTAATCGGTATAAGTTTATGGTGATTATGTCGCCGGCACAATCATACTACGCAGGAGCTATTCCTGTAGAGATTGCAGAACATTACAGCCGCGCTGCCGATGGCGGTGTGGGTGCAGCGAAAGCCGCTGGAAACTACGCTGCGCAGTTTTATCCTACAAACTTAGCACGCGAAAGAGGGTTTATGCAAGTTATTTGGACCGATGCCAACACGCACGAATATTTAGAGGAAGCGGGAACGATGAACGTTTTCTTCCGTGTAAACGACACACTCATTACTGCCCCTACTGGCGATCGGATTTTAGATGGTGTTACGCGAAAAAGTGTGATTAAATTGGCCGAAAGAGCAAACATTAAAGTAGAAGTGAGACGAACACGCGTTTCGGAAATTGTTGAAGCTGCTAAAAATGGCAGTTTAAAAGAAATTTTCGGCTCCGGTACTGCGGCCGTAATCAGTCCTGTAAATGCGTTTAGTTATCAAGGAAAAGTTTACGACATCCCAGATCAAGACGACAGCTACTCGGCACGATTTAAGAAAGAATTGATGGATATTCAAGCCAACCGCGCTGAAGATCCATTCGGGTGGCGCTTTAAAGTGGAAGCTAAAAACGAATAATCCGAATCATCACACGACTTCGAATGGCATAATATTTATCGAGTAATCGATGCAACGCCAAAACACTTTAGCCTATGTTCACAACAGGTCAATGGATTTTCACAGCACTCTTTTTTATTGTCTTCGTGATTGTGATTTACTTCAGTTATCGAAAGGATAAAAAAATTCACAAAAAATACTATAAGAACAACATCTGGGTATTTATCATATTTGTGCTATTCATAATCCTGTTGCTTGGCATAAAATTTTTTGCAGGCGACTGATTTCCTTTAAATTCATATTATAAAACAAACAAAGCCGTCCTTTCGAACGGCTTTATTTGTTTTATACAAGCAAGGATTCCCTTAATTTACATCCGGCAAGTTGCTGTAATTCTCTGCATAATATTTCATTTGCTCTGGGAATCCTTCGGGCTGTACTAGTTTAAACTCGACGAATGCGCCGTCGTCATCTAAAACAGGAACTATTTTTGGATTCACAAACCCACTGTATGGTGCGGCTTTAAATTGCGCATTTCTATCTAATATTTCTTTGTGAAGGTCTTGATCTACCTTAACGCCATAAGTTTCTACCAAATGCTCTGCCGCAGCGTAATCGCCTTCAGATTTAATGCGCTGGGTTTCTCGTAATAACTGACCAAACAATTCGTGTAGTTTGTCGTAGTCATGGATTTTAAAATAGGTCTTGCCATCGCGCGTAATCTTTTCAATAACGTTGTCTTCCTTTCCTTGCTCATAAACCCATTTAGAAACCCAATGACGGTTTCTCATATGCGCTTGCTCGATATCGTTGCCGAGCTCTAAACGGATGAGCTGCATCATTAAACCATTGCGGATATAGTTGTTATAAGCTGCTTTTCCAGTTGCTTTCCAATCGTCTACCAATCCAAGTTCTTGCAATTTGGAATCGTAAAGAAAATACAAGCCTAACAAATCTGCTCTTCCCTCTTCCAGTGTAGAGGCATAACTCTTCAAGGTTACGCTCGCCTCAGGCACACCTGGATTTAGTTGTCCAGAAGCATGACCAATGACTTCGTGTAAGGCTGTGTGTAGTTTTCCAGCCAACTCGCCATACTTTTCAGCTAATTCGAACTCCTCATCGTCATAGGTAAACTCGCGAAGCCTGCCTTCACTCCCGGCTTGGTTATAAGCCTCGATGATGTTTCCAAGTGAAATTGACTTACTGCCAACCTCAGCGCGAATCCAATCGGAATTCGGTAGGTTTACACCAATTGGTGTTGATGGCGATGAATCTCCAGCCTCTCCGGCAACATTCACTACTTTATAGGTAACGCCAACAACTTTTTCTTTTTTATGCTCGTCCATAATGGGCGAATTATCCTCAAACCACTGTGCATTGTCAGACAATACAGACATGTTATCCGACATTTCAAAATCGTTAATCTGAACGATGTTTTCATAAGCTCCTTTCAGACCGAGCGGATCGGTGTACACTTCAATGAAACCACTGTTGTAATCAATATTTCCTTCCGTTGCCTGAGTCCAAGCTACATTGTAATCGTCCCACAGCTGAAGATCTCCTGTCCTATAAAATTCGATTAGAATTCCAATCGCATCGCCTTGGGCTTTATTTTCTGCCACAGCTTGTGCTTTTTCCAACCAGTAGATAATTCTATCGATCGCTTCGCCATAAAGGCCTCCCGATTTATAAACGCGTTCTTTCACTACGCCATTCTCTTTGACCAACTGAGAGTTGAGACCGAAAGCTAGCGGACGATCTGGGTTTGGCGACTGCTTTTTGGCATAATAATCCTGGACGTCTTTGTTGGTAATGTTGGGGCCATAGAAATTTACAGCACTCAACAAGGCATTGTCTCCACCTCTTGTTAAATCCACCTGCTTGGCATCCTTATCATTAAAAATAACGTCGAAGGCCTCACCTGTTAAGGTTGTATTGGTCTCCGCAAGCAACGTATTTAGATAGTTTGCAGAAAAATTAGGTTTCAGTTTGTCCTTGGAATAGTGATGGTGAATTCCGTTGGCAAACCAAATCTGCTTTAAATACGTCTCGAAGTTTTTCCAATCGTCGGTATTTTTGTCACCTTCATAAGTGGCATATACGTTCTCCAATGCCCTTCTGATTTTTAAATTATGGCGATAGTTCTGATCATAAATAATGTCTCTACCCTCCAGACCAGATTGTACCAAGTAATACACAAGCTCTTGTTCTTTAAGCGTTAGCTTATCCCATCCGGGAACTTGATACCGGAGAATTCTGACGTCCGCAAATTGTTCGACCACATAATTAAAGTCGTCTGCAACCTCTGTTTGCGCAACTTCAGGAGACGCCTGGCTATCTTTTTGGTTGTCGTTGCAAGAAGCAAACAACAAACCGCAAAGAACAAGCGTCGTAAAAATCGTACTTTTCATATTATAGATGTTTTTAGTTTCCACAAATGTAATGAATTTATACAGGGACGGTAGAATAGAATCTTTCCTCCTACAATTGTTTTAACATATTTTATTTATCTTAGCCTTAACAAACAAAAATCAAGCTCCCGACGGATATGAAAATTCTAAAATACCTCTTCTTCCTTCTATTATTAGTCTTTATTGGCGGAGCGATATACTTCGGCACCAAAGACGGTTCGTATCAAATTCAAGAAACCACGACAATCGCTGCCCACCCGCAATTGGTTTATAACAAGGTAAACGATCTAAACAGTTGGGAATCTTGGAGTCCTTGGAAAAAAACGAAGCCCACAAACATATTCAACACCGCGGAACAGGCAACTGGCGAAGGTGCTTCCGTATCGTGGGACGGCGCAGAAGAAGGCTACATCACAACAATGAAAGCCATTCCGAACACGACGATAGAACAGCAATTGGTTCAAAATACGTTTATGGGCGACCGCACCTCTCATGTGCTTTGGAATTTTAATGACACGGCATCTGGCACAGAAGTTACTTGGACTATTGAAGGGGAGCATTCGCTTTCGGACAAAATATACTTAACACTGAGAAACATCAATTTCAAGAAAGTTCTCTATGCCAGAATGCAAGAGAGTTTACAAGATCTAAACCAAGAGATTGAAGAAGCCATGAAAGCGTATGCAATAAACGTTGACGGCGTGACGCATTATGGAGGCGGATATTATATGTACACCACATCGGCATCACAAAAAACGGAGGTCCACAATAGAATAAAGCCGATGTTTCAGGAAGTTTCAAATTTTATGGCAGCCAATAATATTCAAGCAGCTGGCAAACCCTTTGTGCTGTTTATAGAAACGGATGCCGCGACAAATACCGTTATTTTTTCAACGTGTTTTCCGGTGAGCGAACGCGTTGTGACACCGCAATCGAGCGCGATTGTTTCAGGCTTTATGAATCCGGTAACCGCCGTGAAAACCACACTAAAAGGCCATTATAAAAATATAGACGAAGCCTATGCAAAAGCTGAAGACTATCTGATGTCCAACGGATATGAAAAAGATACGGACAGAGATGTTTTTGAAGTGTTTTCAACAAATCCTGACGAAGTGCCAAATCCAGCAGATTGGATTACCGAAATATACATTCCGATTGTGAGTGAACCTCAGAACATCGATAGTAGTTCGGAGCCCGAAATTGAGCTTGAAAAAATATGATTAAAAATCTCGCTTTAGTCTTTATTGGTGGAGGTGCCGGCAGTAGCCTGCGCTTTCTACTAACGCACTATTTGAACAAAGCACCAAATGCCATTCCGTACGGAACGCTGATTGCAAATATTTCTGGCAGTCTATTGATCGGAATAATTTTGGGCGTCGCAATAAAAAACGATCTGCTCACCTCTAATACCACCATTTTCTTAGCGATGGGATTTTGTGGCGGGTATACCACGTTTTCGACCTTCGCGTATGAAAACCAAGTCTTTCTTAAAAATGGAGATTTTAGCTTGTTCGCACTCTACACGTTGGGCAGTATTGCCTTAGGCGTTGCCGCTGTGTTTCTAGGATTGTGGGTGGCGCGATTATTCTAATGGGATTTAAAATCTTTCACCCCCGCTTCAATACGTACTAAAAGATCGTTTTCTTCCGGTGGAATCGGACAGGAATACCGCGGATTATAGGTGCAGTACGGATTATAAGCTTTATTAAAATCGATAAGCAGCACATCTTCCACAGGCAATTCAAAATCTAAATACCTGCCACCTCCATAGGATCCATCGCCACTCGTTAAATCAGTAAAAGGTAAAAACAGATAATTGCTTTCTCTATCTGTTGCTTTATACAGACTCAAAACCAAATCTTTCCCCTCCAAGGTAAAGTGCGCTTCACCGTATTTCACATATTCCGGCAACCTATCGGTGGCTGTCGGCATTAAAAATGGTTTTTCATCGGGGGTTCGGATAAATCGGGCTTCGACGATATATTTTGAATCGATAGGATAAAAATCCAATCCCGTAAAACCTTCAAAATCTTGTGGTAATAACACAGAACGTTCAGGATCTAAATAGGCTTTGTTTATTTTTTCTTGTGCTGCTTTGCTCGCCATTAAAAGGGAATCCATTTGCCCCCAACAACTGGTCGATACGATTAAAAAAACACTGAGTATTAGAAGTCGCATATCTTTTTTGTAAATATATTAAAACTTTGTTTTCATCTTAGAAGGTGACGTTTGAATGCTGCACGCAACCACCCCATTCTAAATCTCGATTACTCCTTATCCAACGGTTTCAAACTGTTGTTTTTCACAACTTGCGACAATACAATTTGCGTCTTGGTCTCGCCATAAACAATGAGCTGATCAATAAGAGATTCCAAGTGTTTCTGATTTTTGAGCACCACTTCCATAACGATATTTTCGTTGCCCGTAATCCGGTAGCAATTCATCACCTCATCCAAGGTTTGGACTTTTTCTAAAAACGGTTTGAGTTTCCCCATAAAAGCACGCAACGTGATAATGGCTTTTAATTGATACCCCGCTTCGAACGGAGACACCGTTGTAAAATACCCATCGATAATACCCGAATCTTCCATTTTCTTTATCCGGTCGGAAACTGCAGGAGAACTGATTCCTACTGCTCTTCCTATTTGCGTGTTGGGCATACGCGCATTGTTCTGAAGACATTTCAGTATTTCCCAATTTATACGATCTATTGACATATTAAAGTTTATTGGCTTTTTTCCTTAATTACCATAGCAAATATGCAACTTTAATTTAAATCATTTTGCAATGTTCCGTATTTTGTTTCTAACTTTGGGTTAAAAATCTATAAAGAAAAATAACAATGTCTGTTTCGTTTTTTTCAAGTGACAAACATTCCACGGTCTATAAGAAATCGATAGAGATATTTGATTTAGCCCGACACATTTCGCATTATCTCACCCACGATTTGGCACCGCTGCAATGCAACGGAAAGGAAAATCCCAACATTTATATCACCGGAGATATCGTGCAGCAATCGGTCTCGCTTGGTCCAGAAATTTTAAAGGCAGAAAGCCATTCGTATCAAGATGAAAAGTACAAGTATGCCACATCTGTGCTTAGGTTAGCCAACCGGTTGTACAACAACTGCAAACGCCTTCAACATATAGACAGCAACGGCAAAGACTATCTTCCGCTGATTATCAGTGAATTGCGCAAGTTTAGAAAACTCGTTCACACTTGGCGCTTAACGTTATAATTCCTGTTGTAACGAACGTTTGAAAATTATCATTCGCTATCTTTACATCGAATTAAAACGCTGCTATTATGTTTGATGATTTTAATGATGACGATGATTTTTTCGCTTACGAAGAAACTCCTATTTATCAAAAAGCATTGGAAATTTGGGAATTGGCCCATCGTATTGCTGAAATTGCTTCCGATTCGAACACCCCTTTTAAAATGGGCAGAAAACAACACGTCTTAAAAGAGTTTTCTGATTATATCATTGAAGATGCTTCTATTTTAGCGCCCAAAGTAGCAGGAGCCTGGGGCACGCAGTATTACGATGCGAAAATGGAAAACGCCACCATTATCAGAAAATCCGCGCAAGATTTACTCCTCCATCTCCGCGCTTTGGAAATGTATGGTTTTAAAGATGTGGAATACTGCGAACTGCTGCGAAACGAAATAGAAGAATTCCGCATCCTTTTTGCCCAATGGGTACAAACCTTTGACCCGTGGGATTATGTCATAGACCGATGGGGCCTCTTTAACCCACCCGGAATAGCCTATGACGACGTCGATGAACAAGAGTTCTCGTCAGAAGACTTTGAATGGTTCGAAGATTTTTTAGACGATTATGATCCTTTTGAAGACGACGAAGATGAAGTTGACGATGAAGTAGACGACGAAGATGAAGACGAGGATGATGACGATTTTGAATCTTTAAATTAATTATCGCTTCCAAATCAACTATAGCGCTTCCTCAACTACTTTTGTTTTCGCCGTAGTTTAAGCGTCCACTCAAATTCGAAAACAGCGATAACATCACCCGAAGCATCGCGGCCTTCAGACTTCACCCATATTGTTTGCCCAGTATCAGATTCAATAGCTTTTTGTACAGTTTCACGAATGCGTACACCATCGGTGCATTCAAAAAAAACACGGCCGGTAGCCTTTTTCGTAAACGATGCTTTATTGCTCACAACCAACATCGAAACGTTTTCTCCACTTTCTTGAATCGCGCCCATCACCAAAGCTCCAGTGCTCAATTCGGCAGCCATCCCTTGTACGGCCCAAAACACAGAACGAAACGGATTCTGATTGATCCAGCGGTGTTTTAACGTCGTAACGCATTGATCTTCCGATATCGCTGTTACGCGTACCCCCGTAATATATGCCGAAGGCAGTTTGAACATTAAAAAAGTGTTGATTTTCCTAGGACTGAGTTTCATAAATTGCGTTTTATTCCTTCCAATATATCAATTTAATCTCAATTCAGCGGTGTTAAATATATGTTAATTATAGTACTATGTAATACAAACTACTATCTAAAGGATGTATATTTGTATAGTCAAATACAGAACTATGGAAACTACTTCAAAATACACCACCTCGGAAACGAACAAGAATGCGAGAACAAATGCCGTTCTTATTCACTTATCGGGATTTTTAAAATACTTCTTCCCGTTGCTCTTTATTATTGCTCCCATATTGATATGGACGCGCAATAAGGATGATGCTTTTGTGGATGATCACGGCAGTCAGGCGATCAACTTTCAGATAAGTATGTTTATTTACTCCCTAGTCATTGGATTTATCGGAATTATTCTAGTCCTATTTTTTCTAGTCGATTTTGTCGCTTTCGCAGAAATAGTCGATCGACATGGCGATGATTTCGCTTCGATATTTTCGCAAGGCTGGCCCACCTGGATGATTTGGATTTTCCTTATTGCCGTATTGGCTATTGGCAAATTCTTTTTTGAAATCATCGTGATGATTGTAGCTGCGCTACGCGCTTCAAACGGACAATCGTATCGATATCCGCTAACCATCCAGTTTTTAAAAGCAAAATAAAATGAATTCAACAGCAAAGATCTATGAAAATTGAAAACACAAAAGCCCAGATGCGCAAGGGGATATTAGAATTCTGCATTCTTTCGATTTTAAAGGATGGCGAGGCGTACACTTCCGATATCCTAGAAGTTTTAAAAGATGCTAAAATGATTGTCGTTGAAGGAACGATATACCCCTTGCTCAACCGGCTTAAAAATGCAGGACTACTCTCCTATCGTTGGGAAGAGTCCACAGGCGGACCACCGCGAAAATATTATGAACTCACAGACAAAGGCCATCAATTCCTAGTCGAATTGGGGCACACCTGGAACGATCTCCAAGAAGCCGTCATTAAAGTAACCCACAAATCCCAGACACAATGAAAAAGACCATCAACATCAATCTGGCAGGAATTCATTTTCACATCGATGAAGATGCCTATCTCAAACTATCGAATTACCTCGACGCTGTGCGTAGATCGTTAAAAAACGCTGAGGGAAGTGATGAAATCATGCAAGATATCGAGGCGCGGATTGCCGAACTATTTACCGAAAAAATAGATTCAGACAAACAGGTAATCAGCCACAGGGAACTGGATGAAGTCATCGCCGTTATGGGGCAACCCGAAGATTATGAAATGGACGAGGACACCGATGACGAGCAAGCCACGTCCACACAAAAATCGGGAAATCGCAAACTGTTTCGCGACATCGACAACAAATACATCGGTGGGGTATCCTCCGGATTAGGCCATTATTTAGGTGTCGACGCGATTTGGATTCGACTGATATGGATCCTCCTTGTTGTTGGCGGCTTCGGCTCCCCCATTTTGATCTACATTATTTTATGGATTCTGGTTCCCGCAGCGGTTACGACATCCGATAAATTAAAAATGATGGGCGAACCCATTAACATCTCCAATATTGAAAAAAAATTCAAGGAGAAATATAATGATGTGGCTCAAGGCGTAAAAAATGCCGACTACGATAAATATGGCAATAAAATTAAAACCGGCGCCAGTAAATTTTTCGATGGATTAGGCGATGCTTTGAAAGTATTGCTCGTTGTTTTCTCGAAAATTATCGGGGTGATTATTCTGCTGATTTCACTATCGCTATTGTTTAGTTTAATTGCCGGAATTGTTTCCTTTGGAAACATCTCCTTCTGGAATCAGATCGGTTTTTCGGAATATTTCACATTAATCGATATGAATTTAATACCTTTATGGGTAACGTCTTTGCTCTTCTTTTTAGTTATTGGCATTCCGTTATTTGCCCTGTTTGTCTTAGGTTTAAGACTCTTGATTACGAACCTGAGACAGATGAGCACCACCATCAAAGTTTTAATTTTTTCTGTTTGGGTTTTAGCCATCATCGGACTGATAGTCGTTGGCACCATGCAATCCAGAGAGTGGAATTACAGCAGCAATAGTGTCGAAGAAGTCGCTCTTCCGGTAACCTCTGGAGACACGTTAAACCTAGCCTTCATAGGCAGTAGTCTTTATGGGCTGGATGTTTACCGCAAAAGTGGCATCACAATAAAACACAATGAAAATGGCGAACCGGTTATGTATTCTAACAATATCACACTCGCCATAAGGCCCAATAACGATTCGATTGCGAAACTTATTATCGATAAGAAAGCAAAAGGAAATAGCTTTCCAAATGCTAAAAAACGTGCCGAAGCAGTAGATTACGACTACGAAATGCAGCACAATCGTTTGCGTTTAAATGGATTTTTCACTTCCGATATGGCACATAAATATCGGGATCAAGAAATGAAAATCACACTTTTACTGCCTGAAGAAACTATTCTTTACGCCGATAAAAAATCGAGTTCTTTTATAAGTCATCGTTCGAAATTCCCAGGAAAAACAAGTGCCGACGCTCATTATTATTTATATACAAATGGCGCGTTTCGTTGTTTGGATTGCCCTGAAATAAAAGTAACCAATACGGTATCGGATTCCACCGCTACCGAATCTAACGAATCGTGGGAAGCCCGTGTGTTAGAAAAGTTTGAAGATTAAAATCAACACTTAAAATACTTTGCTATGAAAACACTACACTACATCAGTCTATTTATCATTGCCCTTGGATTTCAATCTTGCGGCTGGGATTTCGATTTTGGCGAAGTAGGCAATGGCCACGTAACGACCCAAACGCGCACCATTGACGCACCTTTTTCTGCTATAAAAAGCAGTGCGGGAATCAATGTGTACCTCACCCAAGGCGCAGAGAATAAGTTGGTCGTAGAAACAGACGAAAACCTCCAAGAGTACATCGAGACCAAAGTGAGCGATGGCGTTCTGAAAATTCATCCGAACACAGGAATTCGACGCTCCACGGCGTTAAAAGTTTATGTTACGCTTATAGATGTCGAACATTTAGAAGCATCGAGCGGCTCGGATATGCGAAGTCAATCCGTTATAAAAAGTCAACGGTTGTCTGCCAAAACTAGTAGTGGTGCTTCGATGCATATCGATGTGTTGACCGAGGACCTCGAACTTAAATCGAGCAGTGGTTCGGATATTTACGCCGGTGGAAAAACCGTGGCGCTTCGTGCAAAAGCTTCTAGTGGAAGCAGCATTAAAGCGAAAGATTTGGAGGCAATTCGATGTACTGCCACAACCTCGAGTGGGGCAAGTATCAATGTGAGTGTCAAAGAAAGCCTTTCGGCAAAAGCGAGCAGTGGTGGCGATATCAACTACTACGGCGACCCTGCAGTTTCGGCAGATCAAAGCAGTTCGGGAGATGTGAAAAAGCGCGGATAAGGTTTAATTACCCAAGCAATTCACACCGTATTTTAGTTAGAATGTTCTTTTCATCTTAAGGTATTTTCTGATTTCGGAATCACTTCCTATTTCAATATCTTTACCGCTATGATGAAAATCCTACACACTTCCGACTGGCATATCGGCAAACAGCTACACAAGTACGATCTGAGCGAAGATCTCAGCTTGTTTTTCGAATGGTTGATAGAAACCATCAAAAGAGAAGGCATCGACCTTCTCTTGGTTTCTGGCGACATCTTCGACCAAGCAAACCCATCGCAGGCCGCCTATAAACAGTATTACGACCTGCTGAAAAAACTTATCGCATTAGATTGCAAAATCATTCTCACGGGTGGAAATCACGATGCAGCTTCGGTGCTAAACGCTCCGGCTCAGCTGTTGGAAGAATTCGATATCAGTGTCATCGGCGGTGCTACAGAAACCTTGGATGACATGTTTGTCACGTTCGAAAAGAAAGGTGAAAAAGTAACTGTAGCCGCTATTCCATTTTTAAAAGACCGCGACGTTCGAAAATCGGTTGCAGGTGAAACCTACGCCGACAAAATCGAACAATTTAAAGCCGGACTGCGCACTTACTTTGCCGATGTCAATGCACACCATCAAAACCATCACGCCGATTCTGTATTTTTCGTCATGGCCCATTTATTCGTTCAAGGCGGCCAACTTTCAGACAGCGAGCGCGACATTCAAATCGGGAATCAAGCAGGTGTTGAAATCGCGATGTTTGAAGGAATTCCTAACTATGTCGCCTTAGGTCATATTCACAAACCTCAAGTAATCTCCCGTTCGCAGAACATCTACTATTGCGGCTCTCCTATTCCGTTGAGTTTTTCTGAAAAAGAAGATCAAAAACAGGTCAATATCATCACGGTTCAGAACAATGAAATTGTAGCGGTGGATTTCGTTTCAATTCCGAAGTATCGCAATTTATTGACTTTTGAAGGAAACTTAGAAACCGTTATCCATAAAATCAACACATACTCAGAAACCACAGCTTTGACGTCCTTGGTGGAAGTCATCGTCAACGAAGAAGATGAGAATATCGAAAGACGCCAAGCTTTTGAGACGTTCGTAAATTCCAATCCCAATCCACAATTAGAAATCGTAAAATCGCGTCTGAACTTCAAAAGTAAGATTCGCGGGGCCACGGATGCTTTTGAAGTAGGTACGGATGTCTCTGATGTTACGCCGATGGAAATGTTTGAAAAGAAACTCGAATTGCAAGGCGAAATGGATTTGGAACACGTTGAGGAGTTAAAAAATGCCTTCCGGGAAATATTAGAAGAATTGAATTTGTAATGCTATGAAAATCCTTAGAATCCGATTTAAAAATATACACTCCTTAAAAGGTGAACACGAAATCGACTTTGGTACGGGTGTTTTGGCCGATGCCGGACTTTTTGCGATTACCGGACCCACGGGTTCTGGAAAATCGACGTTGTTGGATGTGATTACACTGGCATTATACAATCAAATTGCCCGTGTCAATGCCAGTTCGAGAGGAATTACAGAAAAAGTTTTAGAAGACGATGGAGGCATTATGACGCGCAATATGAAGAGTTGTTATGCCGAAGTGGATTACCGCGCAAACGGCAGGGAGTATCGTTCGCATTGGTCTATTGAACGCAATAGAAACAATAGGTTGCGCAGTAGAAAACAAGAATTGTTCGACATTCAAGCCAACACAATTGTGGAGGAAGGCGTTACCACGCCCAATAAAAACGAGGAAATCATCGGGTTGAGTTATGATCAGTTTGTAAAAGCCATGGTGCTTTCGCAGGGAGAGTTCAGCAAACTCCTGCAAGCGCCGCGGAACGAACGCAACAAATTGCTGGAGGATATTACGGGAGCAAAATCCTATCGCAGAATAGGAAGTGCCGTTTACAATCGATTTAGGGCAATTGACAAAGAAATCGCATTGAAAAAAGCTGGGCTGGAAACCTTCGAATTATTACATCCAGAAGTCATTGCCGAAAAGGAAAAAGAACTCAACGCTTTAAATGAGGCAAAACCCAACGTAGAGAAAAAGCACCAAGTAGCGTCAGAAAAAGTAAAAACGCGACAAGAACTTCAAAAGAAACAAAAAGAAAGTGAAGCCCTTGAGATTGAAAAAGAAGCACTCAAAAAAGATTTAAAAGTTTACGAACCCTATAAATTAAAATTAGAAAAACACGATAGACTTTCGAAATACAGCACGGACATCAACGCTTTTGACTTGGTGCTCAAAGAGATAAATCAATTGAATGAGGCGATATCCAAACTAAAAGCTTCCAAGGAAAAAGAAGAAGGTGAATTGAAATCGCTGTTAGCCTCAGTTTCTCAACTCGTAAAAGAGGAAGTTGCTGTTACCAATGCCACTCAAAAACTAGAAGCTTTCCGCAGCCGCATCGAAAAACTGCAAGCTGAAGAGCACACTAAAAGACAAGAAGCATCGCTTCATCAGAGTCAACTCAATGCTCATGTGAGAAAGATAAATCAGTTGGGCTATCACCTTCCCATGGCCGAAAAGCTCGCAACGTTTGCTGCCCAAGTAAATTCTTTCAAAGCCACCCTTTCAGAAACGATAAAACTTTCAGGAGTTACTTCATTGTCTGAATTGGACACGGCGATAGAAACCCAGCGAAAATCGAACGAAACCGCTGCAAGCTTACTTGCCAAAAAGGAACAATTATTAAAAGTTGAGAAGAATTTAAAATCCCAAAAAGATAAACGTAAAACCGAAGAAGAAAAACTAACGCACAATTCCGATAAAATTGTTGCCCTCAATAAAGAGATTCCAATCTTAAAAAATGAGGTTGAACAGTTAGAAAAAACCTTAGAACAACAACGCAAACACCAGAGTTTGGAGGCCCATCGGCAGCAACTTACTCCAGACGAACCGTGTCCGCTTTGTGGTTCTGTACACCATCCGTATGCTGTTGAAGAGCCTTATTTCGACAATCAAGAAGAATTGCTCAAAGAAAAAAAGGAATCTTTAAAAACGAAGTCGGAACTTCACATCTCGTTAGGTACCCAATGCAAGTATCTAGAAAAAGATATTGCAAACCTGACCGCGAATATAGAAACGCAAGAAAAGGAAGCATTTCAATATTTAAAAGAGGCCAACCAGCTCGCAGATGCATTAGATTGGAATAGTGAGGAAGATTTAGAAACGCTGTTGACTCGTAGAAATCAATTAACCCATCGCATTAAAAAGTTGGAGGAATCGAAGAAAGCATTTCAAGCAGATTCAACTCTAAAAGATCTAGGTGAAAGTTTACAGCAATGGGAAACGAGTTTAGACGCCTTTTCAAATTTAAACAAACAACGAACTGCGTTTTACAACGGTGTGGATATCAATGCGAAAGCCAATGCTTTATCATCAAAAATCACAACTACATCGGCTAATATTTCCAGTTTAAAAAGTCAAATTGAAACGAATGAAGTCCAACTGAAATCCAAAACAGCAGATAGAGACGAAAAGAAAACGGCATTGGATCAAATTATCGAAAAAGAGCAATTAGCAAACCTCGAGGTGTTGCGGAAAAGCATCCTGTCCGAAGACCACACGAGACGAATTCGCGCTCAGGAAAATAGTCTTAATGAAAGGAAAACCATCCTTACCGAGAAAGAAAATACGCTAAAGAAAACGATCAAAGCATTGTCTGATAAAGATGACAAAACTTATTCTTTAGAACAGCTAACCACATTTGCCGAGGAAGCAAAAGAGCGACGCGATGGGCTCCTTACAAATATTGGTAAAATCACCCAGATATTAGAAGAGGATAAAAAATCCAGGAAACGCCAGCAAGTAGTATTAGATGCATTAAAAGTCTTGGAGAAAGACTTAGCACTTTGGAAAACAATGAACGATTTAATTGGTGATGCTACAGGAAACAAGTTTTCAAACTTTGTTCAAGATCTTACCTTAGAACAGCTCATTGGATTTGCCAACAAAAGACTTTCGGAATTTAGCAATCGCTATCTGTTAGACATTCCAACAGCCGACGAAGCTGAGAAGAGCGACACACTCAAAGTTTTTGATAAGTATATGGGAAATGCACGCCGCTCTGTGCACACGCTTTCGGGTGGTGAAACTTTTTTGGTCAGTTTGGCAATGGCTTTCGCCCTATCGGATATTGCTGCAAGAAACGTGAAAATTGAATCCTTGTTTATCGACGAAGGATTTGGAACGCTTGACCCCGAAACTTTGGACCAAGCCATTACCATCTTGGAAAAAATGCAAAACGAAGGCAATCGTTCTGTAGGGATCATTTCGCACGTCGGTGCTTTAAAGGAGCGAATCACCACCCAAATACAACTTGTGAAAGGAAGTTTAGGCTATTCGACCATTGAAATTAAGCAGTAATTAAACCTGTGTTCTTTTGCATTAACGACACAAGTGTTTCGTATTATTGCGACACTCAGAAAAACTGGAAAAACCGGGCTTCTAATGCGATGTTTTCAATCGACCATAAATTTACTTTTTAAATCTTGCTATTGCTAAATGCCAAAAACCTATCACTTAGACAAGACCTTTACGAATCTCCATGAGCTCTCAAAAGGAGAATATGAAGATTGTACTTTTGACACTTGTAATTTTTCAAACAGCGACCTTTCTGGATACAGATTTATTAATTGCACATTTGAAAATTGCGATTTAAGCCTGTCGGAATTAAGAAGGACGGCATTCCAAAACACGAAATTTAATAATTCCAAACTCTTAGGGTTGCATTTTGAAAACTGCGATACTTTTGGACTTTCTTTTTCTTTTCAAAACTGCCAATTAAACCTCGTTTCATTCTATAAGCTGATAATCAAAAAAACTGTTTTTAGCGGGTGTCAACTTCAAGAAACCGACTTCTCCGAATGTGATTTAATGGGTTCTATTTTCGATGACTGCGATTTGGCCCAGACAATTTTCGACAGTTCGAATCTTGAAAAGGTAAACTTCAGAACTGCATATAATTACTCCATTGATCCGGAGCGGAACCGGCTAAAAAAAGCCCGATTTTCGAGGCTAGGCCTCGCAGGTCTTTTAGACAAGTACGATATTGAAATTGAGTGAAAGTTTACTTTAATCTATAAAAAAACCGTCCAAAGATCATGGTGATTTTTGGACGGTTCTTGGTTAGAATAATCTCCTAATAATTATTCTTGTGTTTTTTCCATTAGGATGGCTTGCAATTTAGTCACTAGCGTTTGATCTTGTTGAAGCGCAGTGGCTATGGCTTGATACTCTTCCATTGTAATTCCGCTAGCCTCAATGCCCGCAATGGCACGCTCTTCGAAATGGTCTTGCATTGCTTCAATCTTCGCCATCACAGTAGCATGTTTTTTAACCTCCTCAGGAGTTGCATTCGATTCTAGACTTGGATCTGAAGCTGCTTGTTGAATTTCACTGAAACGTTCTACTTCCAATCCTTCCTCCTCTATCATCGTCATTACCTGACTTTGGGCTGCCTGATTTTCTTTTTGCATATTGATATATGCATCAGCAAATTGTGCCAGTTGCACATCGGAAATATCTTGTTGAACCTGCGCAAAAAGGCCCATGGAACCTATGAATAAAGTGAACGATAAAAATAAAGTTCTAATTTTTGATGTTTTAAACATAACGTGTTTTTAAAATTTACTTCAAACTTACTCGCATTATGGGGTTCTGACAAAAACATCGAAGTTCTTTAACAAAAATTTACAAACTCCTTGAGAAATATTTCCATTGTTTATCGAATTTAGATCTTAGCTGAGCAAAGAAACGTGGTACCGCTTGATGTAAAGATTTACTTAGCGTGCTTTTTATAAGCTGCTGCCAAGCGCGTGTCGTATTTGTTTGTTTTATAACCAGGTCCGTTATAGCGTCTTGCAAAATCGGCCCATTGGTGATTTTTCAATAGTGGAATGAGGTTGTTTGTTTTAAGAAATTGTCCGAAGGCTTGCAATTGTTTTCCTTCGCTTTCTCGCATATCGGTTACAAAATAAATCACATCATTATAACCGCACGCCCCGTAGTTGAAACCCATAATTTGAAACAAGCCATACGAAGCCGAAGCATAAGCCGCTACTACGGCATCAGCAGCATAATGAAGCGAAGTGGCTTTGATCAATCGGTCCCATTCTTTTTCGCCTTTTGAATATTGAGTCCGATCCCAAGAAGGATAGAGCACATTTTCAAATCCCGTCGTCATATCGGCTGGATTGTAGTTTCGCAACGCCAATTGTCTCCAAAAAATATGACCTTCAAACAAAATTATCGGTCTGCCACTATCATAAAACCCATTTCCATTGCTCTCTACATCGATAACGGCTTTTATCACAGCTTCTTCTAAATCATATCTATGTGCAAAACTGGCGATATCACCCGGACTGAGTTTTCGTTGTGTCGTGAAGTCGGATTGGGCCGACAATTTGGTTTTCCGAAGCTCGCGAATTGCCGCAAATAAGCCCGTCCAAGTTTCGGTAAAAACAATCCCGTCAACCTGAAAATTGTTTTTTCGTTGAAAGTCTTTCACGGCAGTTTCGGTCTCCCGACTAAAGTATTCCGAAACACTGATATTATAGCCTAACTCCACCAACATACTTTGGAGCTTTCCAACGGCTTTGCGCTGATGTCCATATTTGAGCAACTCCATTCCGGTCGTGTTTTCAGGTATGCTGTTTAACAAAGCCTTCCACGTTTTGGTATAGACAATACCATCGACCACTAAGTTGTGCTTTTCTTGAAAATCCTTCACGGCAGTTTCAGTGCGTTCACCAAAATATTGGTTTGGGTGAAAGTTATGCCCCGCTTGGTTCAGCAGTTTGTGCAAATAAACGACGCTCTCTCCTACAGTGTTCAGTTTCAGTAATTTCATAATATTAAAAAGATTTATTCACCACTCATTAAAATTGCACATAACACAGCTATTATTGCTTTTCACTATAAAAACCTAAAGAGTTCTCGAACCACAACAACATCATTCATACAAAGATGCGGAATTTTACATCAAAATCACATGGTAATCCTTCCTTTGTTTTGCAGGAAAAATAGATGAAAAAATCTCAATAGAGTTGTGTACCTTTGCATCTTTCTAAATTAAACTTTCATGCCAACACATTCACTTCAAGCCATATCACCGATTGATGGACGATATGCATCGAACACTGCACCGTTAATGCCGTTTTTTTCTGAAGAAGCCCTTATCCGATATCGAGTCCTTGTAGAAATAGAATATTTTATAGACTTGGTTGAATTGGGCTTGCCACAATTGGAAGATTTCGATACAGACACCTTTGACGCACTTCGTAAAATCTACGAGGATTTTTCTGTCGAAGACGCCTTAAAAGTGAAGGAAACAGAAAAAGTGACGAATCACGATGTGAAGGCTGTAGAGTATTTTATAAAAGATGAATTTGACCGATTGGGACTTCAAAAGTATAAGGAGTTTATCCATTTCGGATTGACGTCGCAAGACATCAACAACACCGCAGTTCCCTTATCCTTAAAAGATGCTGTAGAGAAAGTATATATTCCCCTATTAGAAAACGTTACTGACAAATTAAAATCGTTAGCTTCAGATTGGGCAAATGTTTCGATGTTGGCACACACGCACGGACAACCAGCTTCCCCTACCCGATTGGGCAAAGAAATCGAAGTTTTTATCGTTCGCATTGAAGAGCAAAAACAAGTATTGCACCAAGTGAAAAATGCTGCAAAATTTGGAGGAGCTACCGGTAATTTCAACGCACACCATATTGCGTATCCCGATGTGGATTGGAAAGCATTTGGAAAGAGTTTTGTGGAAAACACATTGGGACTCCACCACTCTTTCCCGACGACACAAATTGAGCATTACGACCATATGGCTGGTCTGTTTGATTGTTTAAAACGCATCAACACTATTTTAATCGACTTAGATCGCGACATTTGGACCTATATTTCGATGGGTTATTTCAAGCAAAAGATAAAAGAAGGCGAAGTTGGTTCGAGTGCTATGCCCCACAAAGTAAATCCAATTGATTTTGAAAACAGCGAAGGAAATCTAGGAATCGCCAATGCAGTTTTTGAACACCTTGCTGCAAAACTTCCTATTAGTAGGTTGCAACGAGACCTTACCGATTCCACTGTTTTAAGAAACGTCGGCGTCCCGATCGGCCATACCGTTATCGGGTTGCGCTCTATTTTAAGAGGACTGGACAAATTGCTTTTAGACGAAACGGCACTTGCGAAAGATTTAGAAGACAATTGGGCGGTTGTTGCAGAAGCCATTCAAACCATCCTCAGACGCGAAGCCTACCCGAATCCGTACGAAGCTCTAAAAAGCTTAACGCGAACAAATCAGAAGATAACACAGACAGTCATTGCTGATTTTATTGAAACATTAGATGTTGCTGAGGACGTTAAAGAGGAGATGAAAAAAATTACTCCTTCAAATTACACAGGAATTTAAAGGAGTAAGTTTTAATATGCCAATCGAGCTTATTTAAAGAAGTCTTTTAGACCTTCAAGTCCAGAAAAGTCCATCCCGCTGTCTTTGGCGTTCATTACGAATTCTACGATTTGCTCTGGTTTTAATTCATCGCCTAACAACCTAAAAACGGCTAGGCCTTGTTCGTTGTTAAAAGCATAGACAATCACTTCATCGATGGCGGTTTCTTCACCTGTATAATTCACCGTAAAGTTCCAATCCGAACTTTTCACTCGGGTGAGCTCTTTGTACTTTTCCTGATGAAGAATCGCTTCTAACGCATCACGCTCCATCTCAAAGTCCATTTTATTGTCTTCTTTGACTGGCAACGCAACCACGTTGATTTTCTTGATACCTTTTAAGGTTTCTTTTTCTTCGGGTCCTAATGTTTTGTTTCCCTCTAGCAAACTCGGCGCAAGATCGATCTTCATAAACTTAGGATCGTCTTGTTTCTCCACAAAATACTTTTGCAAAGACGGTTCGCCACAAGCGGTGAAGATGGAGGCAACAAATAGGACTACAATATATCGCACGCCTACCTTCATTAGTTCTTATTCTTTTTATCGATATTTTCCAATTGCTCACTTCCAGGCACTTTTAAATCGCGTGTGAGTTGCGAAATTTGCTTCAAGTCAATATCTCCTGTAATGCTCATAATCACTGTGGTTGTCTTTCCGTCCACATTTCCCGTAAGGTGCATCAACAGCTCACTGACGTGGTTTACATCTTTTCCTTCCTTACTGTAGAATTTAATATTCTGCCCATCGTCCTTGATACGCATCAATTCGCCCAGACCACGAGAAGTTGATAAATAGGAGTTTACAGCGGCATCCATGCGCTGGGCAACATTCGTGTTTTCGGTAGTAAATATCTTGATGTCGTTCAAGCTATTCACCATATTGAGATAGGCCTGCGCTTCAGGATCGTCTGAATTCAAATCCATTTTGCTCAATAATTTGAACATGTTTTTGGTCACTACAACCGAAGTAACATCTTTTTCATTCTCAAAAGAATCGAACGCATTTTGCGCCGTAATGACCAATGGGGCAAAAAGGAAAACGAGTATTAAGCTTATATTTTTCATCTTTTTATTTTTTTGATTTCAATTAAATTTTAATCCACAAGAGAGGTCGCATCTTATCGTCAACACGCGCACTCCTGTTTTTATCAACACACCGCAATGTGTTATTCATTGCTAGTTTTAAACACCTTGCTTTTAGAGGTTTCAAAAACTTCTACATAAGACATCTTATGGGCGCCCTTGTTTAATTTTTCAGATAGAAACTGCAACGCTTCTTTACTGTTTTCAAAAGCAGTCAACGCTTCTTGTTCTTCGGCTGACATTCCAAGGTTGGATAGTAAAAAACTTCCAATTCCGATCGATACGACCAAGGCCCCAGCAACGGCATAACGCCAAAATGTATTTTTCGAAGTACTCGATTTTGGAATTTCGAAAGACCGTTTGGATTGTTCTTGCCTGGCTGCTGCCAAACCAATAAATATCGGTTTGTATGCCAACAAGTGATTCGCTACTTGACGGTTGCAAAAATAATCCATCAAAACTCCCTCTTCCTCGAGGTTCGTTTGCCCATCGAAATAGGCATCCAATAGTTTTTCTATGTTACTTAATTCCATAATTGTATTTTTTTATCAACGCTTCGCGGACAGCTTTTCGCGCTCTTGAAAGCGATACCCGAATGGCCGTTTCGTTACTGTCCAACATTTTTGCTATTTCGGCAAATTCAAACTGCTCCACATCGCGCAATTGCATCACAATCTTTTGTGTTGGGGTTAGGTCCTCCATAATCTTTTTGACCAACTCCACACCTTCCACTGCTTCCATTTGCTTTTCCATAGAACCTACCGATTCATAATTGGAATGAACAATTCGCAAATTTCCTGCCTGTTTCGATTTTAGACGATCCAGACAATAGTTTTTGGTCATCGTTATGGCAAACGCTTCCGGACTGCGATAATTGGCAATCTTATCGCGATCGCGCCACAGTTTATAAAGAACTTCCTGAACTGCATCCTCAGCCTCATCATCAGACACGAGAATTCGTCTGGCCAAACGAAACAACCGATCCTTAAAAGGCATTACAAGTTCTGTAAAATCTGATTTGTTCATGAAACTTTTATTAATTCTGAGCTGCAGTCTATTGTTAAGACGAGCAGTTTTCGCATTTGTTACAAATTGTTTTTGTGAACTATAGTAAGTTCAGTTCGCATTGCTATTGCTGTATTTGCGACAAGCATCCATCAATTTTAAAATGAAGCCGATACATTCCAGTCAAAATTGATATTTTTACGAATAGGTCATATAAACGTAAATTTCGACGATTTTAGTTGAAAAACTATATTTTTACTTTTAAAAGTATTTCCGTCGGAATTCAATACTGCTTAAAACACCCCTTATGAAAATTAGAAAATACATTCTCCCTCTATTACTACCGCTCTTGTTTGCCTCGTGTTTTGAAGATATGGACGATAAAATTTCACCAGCTTCCACCTTGGAAATTCAAGACTTTATTTATCGCGGGTTGAATTTCTTTTACCTGTATAAAGAAGATGTTCCTAAACTTGCCGACGATGCTTTTGCCAGTGATGAGGACCGCGAAAATTTTCTAAAAAGCTTTGATTCCCCGGAGTCACTTTTCGACAACTTGATTGCGCCCCAAGATCGATTCAGCCGCTTGTTCGACGACTATATCGCTATAGAAAATGCGCTTTCGGGCGTCAGTATGAGCAACGGAATGGAATATGGCTTGGTATATTACCCAGACAATCGCGATAAAATTTTTGGATACGTGCGCTACATTTTGCCCAATTCCGATGCCGCAACAAAAGATCTCAAACGTGGCGATTTATTCACAACGGTGGACGGCACGCAACTTACCCCTGAAAATTACGGCTCTTTGTTGGCTTCGGAAAGCTATAGTATTGGTTTGGCAACCTATGACGGCAACGATTTTACACTTACAGGTGAAACCGTTTCCTTGACAAAATCTGAATACGACGAGAATCCCGTTTTTCTAAGCAAGACTTTAGACATCCAAGGGCAGAAAATCGGATATCTAATGTACAACGGCTTTACAAGACGCTACGACGTTGAGCTGAACAATGCTTTTGCACAATTTAAAGCCGATGGCGTTACCGATTTGGTCGTCGATCTTCGCTATAACGGCGGCGGTTCTGTGGAAACGGCCGTAGATTTATCTGGAATGATTACGGGGCAATTTAACGGACAGCTGTTGTATAAAGAACTTTGGAATAACGACCGGCAAGATGACTATGCTTCGGATGGGAAATTCGATGACAAGATCAGTACCGGAGCAGCGATTAACAGTTTGAACCTCGACCAAGTATATTTCTTAACCACGAAAAGCTCGGCTTCTGCGAGTGAGTTGGTTATCAACTGTCTTGAGCCTTATATCAATACGACGCAAATTGGCGATGCCACGGCAGGAAAATTTCAAGCCTCCTTTCTATTGTATGACGCCCCCGATTTCAGTCGCCAAAGAGCATCAACATCGCATACGTATGCGATGCTTCCACTCGTATTTAAAATTGCAAACAAAAACGGAAACACCGATTTTATCGATGGGCTTTATCCAAATATCGAATTGCGCGAGAACTTCTTTAATCTAGGCACCCTCGGCGCGACCGATGAACCGTTATTGGCAGCTGCGCTGAATCAAATAGGTGTTTCGCCACGATATGTTCCTGAAACCTTCAATGTGCTTGAAGAAATTGGTGGAAGCGAAATGGAGTCTCCGCTACATGGCATGATGATACTGGAAGTCGATTCGGAATAAAGCACAAAAAAGCTGACTTAAATAGAAGCTATTCAGCTATTATACTTTTCCCGACATTTCGACCTTAAAACGTTAGAGGACAATATGCTAATTCTCGTTTTTGGTCAATGCCTTACAATGAAAGTCGGGATAGGATACAATCTGAAGCCTTTGTTTAGTCAGCTTTTTTTTACGCTACAACAAACAACAACTAGTTGTTGAAATATACGCCCCCTGGAATGATTCCCGTTGAAATCTCTTTTATCTGTCCATAAGTAGCGAGGTCATACACATAGAGCGTTCCTTGGCTTGCATAATCTCCAGCGTCTGTACCAAATAACATCCCATCGTTTATGGCTAAGGAATAGAACGACTTATCAATTACAGGCGTTCCAGGAACAGCAAGTGATGCCACATCGGTTTTGTAAACACTGCCCGAAAGGTTGTAGTAAAAGTTAACGCCATCGGTAACCAGTTGCGATGGATGTTGCGTTACTTCGAAAGTCTGTGTTTCGACTATTTCGTTCGTATTCAAATCAATTTTGGTTAAAGATCCAGCCGTTTCTTCACCAGAATAATCGGGTTTTCCACCGCCTAAGACATATAAGTAATCGCCTACAACCACCATCGAATTTGGCACGTCGCCAACAGTAAGGGTTTTCTCAACCGAGACCCCTGAAATTACAGAAATAAGGTTGTTTTGGCCCCAACCTCCAGCGTGAGCGACGTACATTTTTCCGTTGTGGTTCAAGATTTTCTCCGGACCAAAAGCCACAGGAATCGTGGTGGAAATGGTATTTGTCTGCAGGTCGATCACTGCTACATAATCGTCGTTATCGTTTGAAGGATCTCCCCAAGCCGTGACATATCCTCGGGTTTGACCGTTGAAAGCAAAGTATCGTGGGTTTTCTAATCCTGTTGTGATGGAATCCTGGCTCTCGAAAGAATAACGATTGGCAATCTTCACGCTATGCGAGTTGTTCACAACGATGTAGGCATTTCCGTCTGCAAAACCCATAGACTGAACAACGTTCCCGAGTTCAGTGCCGTTTACATTTCTATAAATATTCTGTTCCACAGTCGAAAAATCTTCTGAAACATAGGTAATCGTACCACTTCCCTGACCAAAAGGTCCTTCGTTTAAGACTAATATTCCGTCTTCATACGCTCCTGGTTCGATGACAGAAGGTGTAAAATCATCATCACTACTACACGAAGTGAAGACAAATGAGGCGATGGCAAAAAGCAATAAATAGTTTTTAATGGTTTTCATTTTTTAGAAATTAAAGTTTAAGAATATTTGAATGTTTCGGGAAGGCATCGGACGATATGCCACGTTTTCATAATACGAATTCAATAGGTTGTTTATTCGTCCCCCTATGGATACGCTTGGATTTTTTAAGAACTTATACGTCGCCCCCAGATTCAACACCGTATAGGCATCTACGACTGATGAATTATCGGTAGTGGTAAAAGCTTCGCCTGTAAAAGCAGCTTGGAGATACCCCGACACACGGTTATGGTCATACGTCAATGTCCCCGACATTTTGTGATAAGGCACGTAAATTAATTGTTTGTTTTTTTCTAAATCTTCGGCATTGGTGTAGGTGTACATCGCTTCGAGCGTAACGAGATTTTGTTGCCATTTGAACGTGTATGCTCCTTTGGCTTCCACACCAAAATTTCGTGATTCGGCGATGTTTTCAGGTTGCCAAATACTGCCTGATACGGGCACCCATTTAATCATATTTTTGGAAGCGATATAATACGCCGCGACATCGAAGCTAAAATCTCCTGTCGAAAATTCCTGTCCGATTTCGGTTTGGTACGATACTTCTGGTTTGAGTTCCTCATTACCGCCCGTATGCCAATACAAATCGTTGAACGTCGGAATGCGATAGTTTTTCGATCCGTTAATCCGAATGGCGTAAAATTTTGTTGCCTGCCAGCGCGCATCGGCGGAAAAAAGTAATGGATTGTCGAAATCGTTTAAGAACTCGTGTCTTAAGTTGATGCCATAACCGAATTTATCCGACACTTCATGCTTCATCAGTACAACCGCAGCTAAGGTTTTTCGGCTGTGCTCTCCAATATTTTCTCCTTCGCCATTAATTTGCGTAAGCTCCATCTTTCCGTGGATTAACACTTCATTTCGAATCAATACCTCAGATTCCAAACTCCCGATAAACGTGTGGGCTTTTCCGCCTTGATAAAAAGGTTTTTCAGAATTGGGATAATAGCGATATTGTTCAAAAAGGTGTGCGGCTTTCGCTACAGTTTTAAATTCGCCAAACTGTTGGTGAAGCTGCAATAAATTGCGAGTATTGACATCTTTATAGCTATCTACACCAATGGTATTTAAGCTCCCTGAGAAATTTCTATCGCTATATGAATACTCCGAATTCCAACTCGCCATACCTCGTTTTAACTTGCGCGCTTCATTGATTTTGGCAGCAAATCGCATAAATTCCCCATGGAGATTTTTTTTGTTTTTTCCGATGTAATCGTAATCGTTTTCAGAGCTTATAAAATCTACGCCAACATTGAAATAATGATCTTTCCACGTTCGCGTCGCTGATGTGTTTCCGAAAACAGTTCCAAAACTTCCGTATCCAAAACCTAATTGGGTGTCGTTTTCAGCATCAAAAGCAAATTGATTGATTAGGTGAACACTTCCGCCTACAGCACCGCTACCATATTGCACGCCACCGCCCCCGCTTCGGATGGCAATTTCGTCGTAACCCAATGGCGATATAATATTGAAATCGGTTTGTCCTGTAAAGATGGAATTGATATTAATCCCATTCCAAATAACTGCTGTTTGCGCAGCATTGGTTCCGCGAAACGATGGCGACGAAACCATTCCGTGCCCGTTTTCTTTGAAGTATATAGACGCGTTAAAGCGCAACACATCGGTAAGCGAAGCTGCATTTCGTTTTACCACAGAATCCTGCAGTCTATCAACCTTAAAGCCTTCAGAGAATTCAACCAATTTGGTGTCGGTTAAATAAACCTCTTCTAACTCCTGCACAGTGTCCAACTGCGAATAGGTTGTCCATCCACACAAGAACGCAATAACGAATAAATGTAATCTGTTTCGATTCATATAATCAACTTTTATCCCGAAAGTTAAATGCTATTAGTACTGATTTGGCAGGTCTCCTGGCTTGTCTTTCTGCTACCTTCCCTTTCCGAAACATCGAAAAAGTGGTTGTGAAGAATGCAAAACCCAATTGGTTTTTAATTGGGCCGACTTACAGTTGCGGGAACAGCATAGGAATTAAAATCTTTGGATTTTTCACCTATTTCCCATTTTAAGAGTGTTTTGCGGAATGTAAACCATAAACAAAACTACTCACCAAAATCTGGTGCGAAGATACGGGTTATTTTAGATTGAAAAACAATTATCGAATTAAAAATCTCTACCCCCCGTTCCCATAAATTTTTGATATCGGTGAGTTCTCAAGAATGTTTTTAATCTTTGTCAAACTTTGTAATACCTTTGCAAATCGCAAGTAAAACAAATTTCATGTCGAGCATAAAAAACTATCTCCTTCTTTTTTCCGTGATTTTCTTTACGTTTTGTAATCAACCGAAAGACACGAAAAACGAAAAACCAACCCCCATAAACACAGATCGAATTGTCTCCTACGCCA
>Ga0209075_1000642_pt1 | contig 34023 bp, 28 predicted proteins | sample Stecom2011_FD_187523 | JGI IMG/M metagenome (GOLD analysis project Ga0209075, IMG submission 187523) | Agricultural soil microbial communities from Utah to study Nitrogen management - Steer compost 2011 (SPAdes) (version 2) | ecosystem: Environmental > Terrestrial > Soil > Agricultural land...
CTCCCCTCTTAAAGCTTGAGAAACGTTAGAAACTGTTTTAGCTTCAATGTTTTCTGTGTTTATTTTAGAAGCTGTACCGGTAAATGCTTCTTTTGTGGTAGTTCCGTACCCAACAACAAGAACCTCTTCAATAGTTCTTTCTTCTGTTTGCATAACTATATTATAGACATTAGAAGTACCCACGTTGATTTTAGAGTCCTTCATACCTACATACGAAATAGTTAATACATCTCCTTGTTGAGCAGAAATAGAGAATACTCCATTCTCATCTGTCTGTGTACCTCGAGTTGTTCCGTCAACCGTAACAGCAGCTCCGATTAAAGCTCCGTATTCCGCAGAAGTCACAGTACCCGTAATTGTTTTCTCTTGTGCAAAAGAAAACTGAATCATAAACGCTAAAAATAGCGTCAAAATCCCAGTAAACCTTGATTTCATATTTAATTATTTTGAGTTAGTTAGATGCAAACTTCTTAATAATTTCTTAATTATACAAATTTTCATAAAAATAAGTGTGTTAAAGTTTAAAGCCTAGATTTATCGTACTAAAATGAGAATTTATAGTTGTCCGGACTTTGATTCTCTAAAAACAAGATGAATATATTTTTAAAAGGTTGCGTCGCATTTTTAATTTTAATAAATTTATCATAAACTTTAACTTTTTGGTTTTTAACTATATTTTTGATTTCAATGTTGTTAGAAATCAACTTCGGTATAATATTTGTACCATATGTACTAAATATTTGTTAACCTTAAAATTTTAGTATTATGTCAAACAAGATAGGAAATGCAGCCGCAGCCATATTAGTTGGAGCTGCAATTGGAACAGCGATTGGGGTTTTATTTGCTCCTGAAAAAGGCTCAAAAACCAGAAGAAAAATTAAAGAAAACTTCGATAAATCATCGGAAGATTTTAAACAGTCTTTTGGGGAATTAACGGACAAATTAAAAATTAAAGCTAATCGTGCTAAAGCAGATTTAGAATCAACCTTCGACGAACTACTCTCAGATGTTGATGCTAAAAAAGAGGATGTTATTGTCGCACTTGAAAAAAAATTGGAAGAACTTAAAAAAACTTCTGCTAAATAAATACGCAATATGTTCAGTAAATTAAAGGAAAGCATACACGAAATGCAAAATCAGACGCATGAACTTATAGACAGCAATCTCGCATATTATAAACTTTGGGTCTTTAGAGTTATTACTAAATCTTCATCGGCTTTATTCAAAATATTATTAATAGGTGTTTTGTTAGTAATAGTGTTTGTTTTCTTTTCGATTGCTGCAGCTATTGCTATTGGCTATGCCTTAGATAACTTTGCCTTAGGTTTCTTGATTATGGGAGGATTTTATCTATTAGTAAGTCTTTTGATTTATGTTTTCAGAAACAAGATAGAAAGACCTATTATCGAGAAGCTTTCTGAGATTTTTTACAATGAAGAAGATTAAAATGGAACGAAAAAAATATACTTCATACGAGCAAATCGATCACGATTTAAAAATATTGAAACTCAAAAAAGAGCTTCATTATAGAAAGCTCTTACAACAAGGAAGAGAAACCAAAGAGTCTCTATCCTTTGTTTCAATAGTTCCTGATTTAGCCATAGGAGCTGTGGATACTTTTACAAAAGGAGCCAAAGGGGCGGTTTTAGCTTATTTACTAAGAACTCTCTTTCGAAGAAAAAAGTAAGCAATTAGGATTAAACCTAATCCGAAACTAAGAATGTTTTAGTTTCGGATTTTTTTATACTTTTATAGAATAATTTCACCTTTATGAGATTTCTTAAAAAATTTTTCCCTTGGATTGTTATTCCTTTATCCGGAATAATACTCCTATTATATATGTTTGATGTGGAGTATTTGCTAAAAGCGGTTAGGGTTACTTATTTAAACGGATACAAAACAGCATTTTTAGATGATTTCAATTATTTTGATAATAGAATTATTGAAAATGAAACTGCTCAACCTTGGGATATTTCCAAAAAATATAATGAGGTTCCGCCAACTCAAACACTTGTTAATACACATTCCGAATTAAAAACTATTGCTTTTTTGATTATAAAAAATGATAGTATTTGGCATGAGAGTTATTTTGATGGATATGATAAAAACTCGCACACTAATTCATTTTCTATAGCTAAAAGTTATGTCTCTGCTGCTTTAGGCAAGGCGATTATGGAAGGGAAGATTAAAGGTTTAGATCAGCCTGTTTCTGATTTTATCCCCGAATTTTCTGATGGATTAGCACAAAAAATGACGGTGGGAGATTTATCTTCAATGGCTTCAGGGTTGAATTGGGACGAAAAATATTATAGCCCATTTTCTGTAGTTACCAGGGCTTATTTTGACGATGATTTGAAAAAAGTGATATTGAATTTGAAAACTACAGAACAACCAGGACAAAGATTTAAGTATTCTAGTGGAGACACCCAACTTTTAGCAATGATTATTGAAAAAGCAACGGGAGAAAGTTTAACCAGTTATATTTCCAAACATTTCTGGAAACCTTTGGGGTCTGAAAATAAAGCTTTTTGGCAGGTGGATAACCCTAATGGAATCGAAAAAGCTTATTGTTGTATTGCAAGCAATGCTCGAGATTTTGCTCGACTCGGTAAACTCTATAAACAGAAAGGAAATTGGAACGGAAATCAAATTCTAGATTCCACTTTTGTGGAATTATCTACACATCCACGTTTTGAGGGTGCCCCATATGGATATGGATTTTGGCTTTCAGACTATCTTGGAAAAGAAATTTTTTATATGAGAGGACATCTCGGACAATTTGTAATTGTGATTCCAGAAGACGATTTGATTATTGTTCGTTTAGGACATTTAAAAGGAAACCAAACCAAAACAGATCCCCACAGCGATGATTTTTATGTCTATATTGATGAAACTTATAAAATGCTAAAAACTAATACTGTTTTAGCTGTAATTGACAACAAAAAACAACAACCAATGAAAGAACCAAAAGACTTTACGGAACAAGAATGGAAAGAGAAGTTAACAGATGAGGAATATTATATTTTACGTCAGAAAGGGACAGAACGTGCCTTTACCGGAAAATATTGGAACGTTTTTGAAGACGGAACGTACCATTGCACCGGATGTGGAAATCCCCTTTTTTCGTCTGACACCAAGTTTGATGCACATTGTGGATGGCCTTCATTTGACAAAGCCATTGAAGGGAGTGTAATTTACAAAGAAGATTTATCTTTCGGAATGAAACGAGTTGAGGTTTTATGTGCTAAATGTGACGGACATCTCGGACACGTTTTTGATGACGGTCCAAAAGAAACGACCGGAATGAGATATTGTATTAACTCCGTTTCGGTTAAATTGGAAAAATAGTTTTATTTTTGTACAAACCTCAAAAAGACTATGCAGGAAACACAATATACCGAAGATAACATACGCTCACTCGATTGGAAGGAGCACATTAGAATGCGACCGGGAATGTATATCGGAAAGTTAGGAGATGGTTCTTCTCCTGATGATGGTATTTACATTCTTTTAAAAGAAGTTATCGATAACTCGATTGATGAGTTTGTGATGGGAACGGGAAAAACTATAGAAGTTACTATCAAAGATAAAACTGTTACGGTTCGGGATTACGGTCGTGGGATTCCACTCGGAAAAGTTGTCGATGTGGTTTCTAAAATGAATACAGGAGGAAAATACGACTCGCTTGCATTTAAAAAATCAGTAGGATTAAACGGAGTCGGAACCAAAGCAGTTAATGCTCTGTCAAATTATTTCCGAGTAGAATCCGTAAGAGATAACAAACAAAAAGCAGCAGAGTTTTCGGCCGGAAATTTGATTCTTGATGAGGATACTATCGAGACTACAAAACGAAAAGGAACAAAAGTAATTTTTACTCCCGATGATACAATTTTTAAAAATTACAAATTCAGAAATGAATATGTAGTAAGAATGCTCAAAAATTATTGTTACCTGAATCAAGGGTTAACGATAATTTACAACGGAGAAAAATTCTTTTCTGACAACGGACTGAAAGATTTGTTGGAAGAAACTATCAACGAGGAGGATATGGTTTATCCTATTATTCATCTTTCGGGTGAAGATATTGAAATTGCCTTAACTCATAGTAAAACACAATATTCAGAAGAATATCATTCATTTGTAAACGGACAAAATACTACTCAAGGAGGAACCCATTTAGGTGCGTTTAGAGAGGCAGTTGCTAAAACCATTCGCGAGTTTTTTAACAAGCCTTTTGAAGCGGCAGACATTCGGAAATCAATCGTAAGTGCTATTAGTATAAAAGTAATTGAACCGGTTTTTGAATCGCAAACCAAAACTAAGTTAGGCTCTACAGATATGGGGCCTGATATGCCAACAGTTCGTACTTACATCAATGATTTCGTAAAGACAAATCTGGATAATTTTCTACATAAAAATCCTGAAACAGCTGATGCTTTACTTCGAAAGATACTACAAGCGGAACGCGAACGGAAAGAACTTTCTGGAATTCGTAAACTAGCAAGAGAAAGAGCTAAAAAAGCAAGTCTTCACAACAAAAAGCTTCGTGATTGTAGAGTTCATTTAACCGATACCAAAAATCCACTTAGTTTAGAAAGTACACTTTTTATTACAGAAGGAGATTCGGCAAGTGGTTCGATTACAAAGTCGAGAAATGTAAATACCCAAGCAGTTTTTTCTCTTCGTGGGAAACCCCTGAATTCGTACGGAATGAGCAAGAAAATTGTATATGAAAATGAAGAATTTAACTTGCTTCAAGCCGCCTTGGATATCGAAGAAGATATGGAAAATCTCCGCTACAATAATATCGTAATCGCTACCGATGCGGACGTAGATGGAATGCACATTCGATTGCTCCTGATTACGTTCTTTTTACAGTTTTTCCCCGAATTAATTAAAGACGGACACCTATATATATTACAAACACCTCTCTTTAGAGTTAGAAATAAAAAGGAAACAATTTATTGTTACTCTGAAGAAGAACGAAGAGAAGCAATCGAAAAATTACAACCCAAACCAGAAATTACTCGTTTTAAAGGTTTGGGGGAAATTTCTCCCGATGAATTTAAACATTTTATCGGAGAAGACATCCGCCTTGATCCTGTTATGATGGACAAAGCTATGTCTGTTGAAAAGTTACTGGAATTTTACATGGGAAAAAACACACCAGACCGACAAGAGTTTATTATTAAAAACCTAAAGGTTGAATTGGATGTGGTTGAGGATAGTTAATTTTCATGTATAAGTTGTTGTTTTTAACTGTCTTAATAATCTGTTGTTTAGAGCTAGAATAAAACAGATATCTTAGTGAAGGGTCTTTCTGTTAAGAAAATTGTGTAAAACTTTCCAAAAAAACATCTATACGTTTGCAATTCAAATTATTAATTGTACTTTTGCACTCCCTTATTTGGGAATGGAATGTTTAATTTAAAATTATTATTGTGAACACATTAAGCTACAAAACAGTTTCAGCTAACAAAGCCACTGTACAAAAAGAGTGGGTTGTAGTTGATGCGGAGGGTCACAATTTGGGACGTTTAGCTTCAAAAGTTGCGATGCTTTTGAGAGGTAAATACAAACCAAGTTATACACCTCACGTGGACTGTGGAGATAATGTTATCATTATCAACGCAGAGAAAATCAACCTTACCGGAAACAAGCTTGAAGACAAGACGTATATCCGTCATACAGGCTATCCAGGAGGACAAAGAAGTTTAACAGCTAAAGAAATTCAGGCAAAAAACCCTGCAATTCTTATCGAAAAAGCTGTAAAAGGAATGTTGCCTAAAAACAAATTAGGAGCACAATTATTCCGTAATTTGAGTGTAAATGTAGGTTCTGAGCACAAACACGCAGCTCAACAACCTAAAACCGTTAACCTAAACGATTTGAAGTAATGGCAGTTATCCACAAAATTGGTAGAAGAAAAACCGCAGTTGCTCGTATTTATCTTTCTGAAGGTTCAGGAAATATTACAGTAAACAAAAGAGAACTAAAAGACTACTTCACTACAGCTACATTACAGTACAAAGTTAAACAAGCACTTTCTTTAACAGGAAACGAAGAGAACTTTGATGTAAAAGTAAACGTATATGGAGGTGGAATTACAGGTCAAGCAGAAGCTGTTCGTATGGCTATCGCTCGTGCAATTTGCGAAGTAGATGCAGAAAACAGAGCAATTGTAAAACCTGAAGGACTATTAACAAGAGACCCAAGAATGGTAGAGCGTAAAAAATTCGGACAGAAGAAAGCGCGTAAAAGATTCCAATTCTCTAAACGTTAATATCATCGTTCATTTATTATTGAATTTAAAATCAAGTTATTGTTGCTGATCCCAATGCGTTGGGAGCTTAGTTTAGCATCTAAATGATTAAGACCATTTTCAACAGAAAAGCTACTTAGTCATTGCTTACTACAACAGAACGTAAACTATTTAGAAAAAATGGCAAACAAAATTGAAGTAAAAGAATTATTAGAGGCAGGTGTTCACTTCGGACACATGACCAGAAAATGGAATCCAAACATGGCTCCTTATATCTATATGGAGAGAAACGGAATCCATATTATCAATCTTTATAAAACTGCAGCAAAGATTGAAGAGGCTAATGAAGCCCTAAAAAAAATCGCTGCATCTGGTAGAAAAATACTTTTCGTAGCTACCAAAAAACAAGCAAAAGACATCGTTGCTGAAAAAGCAAAAGCAGCTAATATGCCGTACATCACTGAAAGATGGCCAGGTGGGATGCTTACAAACTTCGTTACTATCCGCAAAGCTGTTAAGAAAATGGCTTCTATTGATAGAATGAAAAAAGACGGTACTTTTGACACTCTTTCTAAAAAAGAAAAACTTCAGGTTGATCGTCTTCGTGCAAAATTAGAGAAAAACTTAGGGTCTATAGCAGATATGACTAGACTCCCAGCTGCTCTTTTTGTGGTTGACATTATGGCTGAACACATCGCAATAAAAGAAGCTCAAAAATTAAACATTCCAATTTTTGCAATGGTGGATACAAACTCTGACCCACGTGAGGTAGATTATGTAATCCCTGCAAATGATGACGCTTCTAAGTCTATTGATAAAATTTTATCTTTAGTTACTGCTGCTATCACAGAAGGGCTTTCTGAAAAAGGAGCTGCTTCTCAAGAAGTAGAAGAAACAGAAGAAGTTGTAGCACAAACTACCTCAGGAGTAGAAAAAACTACAGAAGAATAAAAATAACTTTATAGCAAAGTCGTTGTGCTGATTTATGGTTATTTTTATGCCGAAATCACACAACGATTTTTTTAATTTTAATCCTTAAAAATCAAAGAAAATGGCAAATATCACTGCTGCAGACGTAAATAAATTAAGACAAATTACAGGAGCCGGAATGATGGACTGTAAAAAAGCTCTTGTGGAAGCTGAAGGAGACTTTGACAAAGCAATTGAAATTCTTCGTAAAAAAGGACAAAAAGTTGCAGCTAACCGTTCAGATAGAGAGTCTTCTGAAGGAGCAGCTATCGCTTTTGTTAACGCAGACAACACTAAAGGAGCTGCAATTACTCTTAACTGCGAAACCGACTTCGTAGGTAAAAACGAAGGTTTTGTTGCTCTTGCAAAAGAGTTAGCTGAAAAAGCTTTAGATTTTAATAATAAAGAAGATTTTTTAGCTTCTAAATATAATGATGAGATGACTGTTGCCGAAAAACTTATTGAGCAAACAGGAGTTATCGGAGAAAAAATAGAAATCGGTTCTTTTGAGGTAATCGAAGGAGCTTATGTAGGATCTTATATTCACGGAAATAGAATTGCAGCCGTTACAGCGTTGTCTAAGAACTTCGACAAAGCTGAAGAATTAGCAAAAGATATTTCGATGCAAGTAGCTTCAATGGGAGCAGAAACACTTTCGTACAAAGATTTTGACCCTGCATATATTGCAAGTGAAACAGAAGCTCGTATTGCAGTAATTGAGAAAGAAAATGAAGAATTGGTTCGTTTAGGAAAAACACTTAAAAATGTACCAAAATATATTTCTTATGCTCAATTAACTGACGAAGTACTTAAGCAAGCAGAAGAAGATGCCAAAGCAGAACTTAAAGCAGAAGGAAAACCAGAACAAATTTGGGACAAAATTATCCCAGGTAAAATTCAACGTTTTATCAGCGACAACACTACATTAGACCAAGAAAAAGCACTACTTGATCAAAACTTTATCAAAGATGATAGCAAAAAAGTAGCTGATTATGTAAAATCTTTTGGAGATGTAGAAATCATAGGATTTAAAAGAGTTACTTTAGGATAAGCTCTTTATCAAGATAGTAACAAAAGCAGGTCAGTAAGTATATACTGACCTGTTTGCTTTGCAATCTAAACCTATAGTACGTATCTATATTGTAATAAAAAACAATAATAAAAAACTATAAAAACATGTTTCTCTCGAGTTATCTTTGCCTATGTAAAAACAAGATAACATACTTATGAGAAAAACAGTTTTAACTTTAGCACTTGCTTTTTCCGTTTTAGGAATTTCACAAACACTTACTACCAACACAGGAGCTCCAGTAGGAGACAACCAAAACTCTAAAACCATTGGTAATAATGGTCAAGTTTTACTAGAAGATATTCATTTGCTTGAGAAACTAGCTGCATTTGATAGAGAAAGAATACCAGAAAGAGTAGTTCACGCACGAGGTGCAGGAGCTTACGGAGAATTTGTAGCAGCTCAAGATTTTTCAGATATTACTATGGCTCATTTTTTAGGGCAAGCCGGAAGAGTAACACCTTTATTTGTTCGTTTTTCAACAGTAACTCACCAGCAGGGATCTCCCGAAACATACCGTGATCCTAGAGGTTTTGCAGTTAAGTTCTATACCGAACAAGGGAATTATGATTTAGTAGGAAATAACCTTCCTGTGTTCTTTATTCGTGATGCCATAAAATTCCCTGATATGGTTCATGCTTTTAAACCCTCTCCACTAACTAATGGAGCGTCAGACCCAAATAGAGTATTTGATTTTTTCTCAAATTTACCTGAATCAACACACATGCTTACTTGGTTGTTTTCAGATTACGGAACACCTGCTAACTATCGTCAAATGGTTGGTAATGGAGTGCACGCTTTTAAATGGGTAAATGACAAAGGAGAAGTAACTTACGTAAAGTATAATTGGAAACCAAAACAAGGAGAAAAAAATCTTACAGCAGAAGAAGCTGCTCAAATCCAATCACACAGTATCGAGCACGCAACACTTGATTTGTATCATGAAATAGAAAAAGGAAATTATCCACAATGGGATTTGTATGTGCAAATGCTTAAAAAAGAGGATTTTGACAAGTTGGATTTTAATCCAATAGATGTTACTAAGGTGTGGCCAGAAGAGTTAATTAAACCTGTATTTGTAGGAACAATGACTCTGAACAAAAATCCTGACAATTATTTCCAAGATGTAGAACAAGCTGCATTTTCTCCAGCAACTTTAGTACCAGGAATCGAACCATCAGAAGATAAATTACTACAAGGACGTTTGTTTTCTTACTTTGATACCCAACGTCATAGACTAACAGGTAACTTTCAACAAATTCCGGTAAATCAAGCGAAAAACGCTAAAGTAACGACCTATAATCAGGATGGATATATGTCAATACGTCCACAAACAGGAGATGTAAATTATCAACCTTCTACTAATAAGCCTGAAGTAAAAGAGGACACTAAATTTAAATATTCTAAATCAGTTTTCCCTGCAGGGACAACTACTACGCAAGCTGTGATTGACAAAGAAAACAATTTTGCTCAAGCAGGAGAATTATATCGTTCTTTTTCTAAAAAAGATAAAGATAACTTGATTAAGAATCTTTCAGGAGCTCTAAATACAGTTAAAAATAAAGTAATTACAAAGAAAATGATTGCCCACTTTTATCAAGCAGATACAGAATATGGTAACCGTTTGCTGAAAGAAACAAAATTGAAGTTAAGCGATATTCAAGAGTATTTACCTAAAAACTAAAAAGCAATTTAGAAGCTTATTTAAATAATAAAAGGATTTTATGAAAACAAATATTCATAAAATCCTTTTTGCTCTGTAAGACAAGTGAATTTAAAAATTAATAGAAATACTTAATAAAATGAAAAAGCTCAGTATAATTACAATTTTATGTAGTTCTTCTTTGTTTGCACAAGACATCTTTCAAGCCGCACGAGATAATGATTTGAATTCTTTAGAAAAAATCCTAGCACAAGGAGTAGATGTAAATCAAACAGATAAACGTGGGTTTACCCCTTTGATTTTGGCCGTTTATAACGAAAGTTATCAAACCGCAGAGTTTCTTCTGCAAAATGGCGCTAATCCTAATGCACAAGATCGAAGCGGGAATACAGCTCTGATGGGAGCAGCATTTAAAGCATATCCGAAAATGATCGACTTGTTGTTGAGGTATAAAGCAGAAGTTAATCTACAAAATTTTAATAAAGCTCACGCTTTGATATTTGCAGCTACCTTCGGACAAATAGAAATAGCAGAAAAACTGATAGAAAATGGAGCAGATAAAAACTTAAAAGACAATAGCGGAAAAACAGCCTTAGACCATGCTCTGCTCCAAGAAAATAAAGAAATGATAAAGCTATTACAATAATTAAAAGCATAATAAAAAATCAAAAGTCACTAAAAAAGTGACTTTTTTTGTTTGGGAAGTTTTTCTAATGAATCAAACTGAAAAATATTTGCTATTTTTGTTGCTACGTTAAACAAAAAAACAACACAAGTACAATGAGTCACAACATTAAACCGGGAGTTGCAACAGGTAAAGAAGTTCAAGAGATTTTTAACTATGCAAAGCAGAAAGGGTTTGCTCTTCCTGCTGTAAATGTAGTAGGATCAAGTTCAATTAACGGAGTTTTGGAAACGGCAGCTAAGCTCAAAGCACCTGTAATTATTCAGTTTTCGAATGGAGGAGCCGCATTTAATGCAGGAAAAGGACTGTCAAATGAAAATCAAAAAGCTGCCATCGCAGGAGCCGTTGCGGGAGCAAAACACATTCACACATTGGCTGAATTGTATGGGGCTACGGTTATTTTACATACCGACCATTGTGCTAAAAATTTATTGCCTTGGATTGACGGACTTTTGGATGCCAGTGAAGAGCATTTTAAACAAACCGGAAAGCCCTTGTATAGCTCTCATATGTTAGATCTGTCAGAAGAACCAATTGAAGAAAATATCGAAATCTCTAAAAAATATCTAGAGAGAATGAGTAAGATGGGTATGACACTCGAAATTGAATTAGGAATTACCGGAGGCGAAGAAGACGGAGTAGATAATACAGGAGTGGATAGTTCTAAATTATACACACAACCCGAAGAGGTGGCTTACGCTTACGAAGAGCTAAAAAAGATTTCAGATCAATTTACGATTGCAGCAGCTTTCGGAAATGTACACGGAGTCTATAAACCAGGTAACGTAAAACTTACTCCGATTATTTTGAAAAATTCTCAGGAATATGTTCAGAAAAAATTCGGAACAGAACATAACCCGATTGATTTCGTGTTTCACGGAGGATCAGGTTCATCGATAGAAGAAATCCGAGAGGCAATCTCGTATGGAGTGATAAAAATGAATATAGACACCGATTTACAATTTGCTTTTACCGAAGGAATCCGTGACTATATGACCTCTAAAATTGAGTATTTAAGAACTCAAATCGGAAATCCGGAGGGAGCAGATGTGCCAAATAAAAAACATTACGATCCAAGAAAATGGATTCGTGAAGGAGAAATTACGTTCAACAAACGCTTAGAACAAGCGTTTGAAGATTTAAATAATGTAAATACACTTTAAACACTATTGATTTTTGAAATGGGAGTTTGTCCTCTGATTTCAAATTTCAATCTCAAATCAAAAAATTATGTCTTGGTTTAAAAGAACAGAAAAAGGAATTCAAACACTTACCGAAGAAAAAAGAGATATGCCAAAAGGATTGTGGTATAAATCTCCAACAGGTAAGATTGTAGATTCAGAAGAATTAGCAAAGAATTTTTACGTAAGCCCAGAAGATGATTATCACGTAAGAATCGGGAGTAAAGAATATTTCGAAATATTATTTGACGACAACGAATTCAAAGAATTAGATGCAAAAATGACTTCTAAAGACCCGTTGAAGTTCGTTGATACCAAAAAATATTCCGACAGACTCAAAGATACCATAGCCAAAACAAAACTTAATGATGCTGTTCGTACGGCAGTCGGAAAATCAAAAGGTAAAGATTTGGTTGTGGCTTGTATGGATTTTGCTTTTATCGGAGGTTCGATGGGATCGGTTGTGGGCGAAAAAATATCTAGAGCTATTGAATATTCTATCCAGAACAAAGTACCATTTGTGATGATTTCTAAATCGGGAGGAGCAAGGATGATGGAAGCAGCTTATTCGCTTATGCAAATGGCAAAAACTTCGGTTAAATTAGCACAACTTGCAGAAGCAAAGGTGCCTTATATTTCGTTGTGTACGGATCCAACCACCGGAGGAACCACCGCTTCGTATGCTATGCTCGGAGATATCAACATCTCTGAACCAGGAGCACTTATTGGTTTTGCAGGACCTCGAGTGGTAAAAGATACTACCGGGAAAGAACTACCAGAAGGCTTTCAAACAGCAGAGTTTGTTTTAGAACACGGCTTCTTAGATTTTATTACACACCGAAGAGATCTAAAAAACAAAATTAATCTATATATTGACTTGATTTTAAATCAAGAAGTAAGATAGTTTTTATTAAAAAACACATTACAAAAGTCGGTTTCCGGCTTTTGTTGTTTTATAACCTATACAATAAAAAAATGTCCAAAATATTAATAGTAGAAGATGAAGCGGCTATCCGTAGGGTATTATCTAAAATTCTTTTAGAAGAAGATGAAAACTATCAGATTGACGAAGCTACCGACGGTTTAGAAGCCTTAGAAAAAATCAAAAAAGAAGATTTTGATTTGGTTTTATGCGATATCAAAATGCCTAAATTTGACGGAATCGAAGTTTTAGAAGCTACTAAAAAAATTAAACCCGAAACCCCTTTTATCATGATTTCCGGTCACGGAGATCTGGAAACGGCTGTTAATTCGATGCGTTTGGGAGCTTTCGATTACATCTCAAAACCACCTGATTTAAACCGATTACTAACGGCTGTTCGCAATGCATTGGACAAAAAACAACTGATTGTAGAGAATAAAATCCTCAAAAAGAAAGTAAGTAAAAACTACGAGATGATAGGCGAAAGCCAAGCTATTACGCATATTCGTGATATTATCGAGAAAGTTGCTCCAACCGATGCCCGAGTTTTGATTACTGGAGCTAACGGAACCGGAAAAGAATTAGTAGCGCATTGGCTACACGAAAAAAGCGAACGCTCATCAGCTCCTTTTGTAGAGGTGAATTGTGCTGCGATTCCGTCTGAACTTATCGAAAGTGAACTTTTCGGACACGTAAAGGGAGCCTTTACTTCGGCTGTAAAAGACAGAGCCGGAAAGTTTGAAGCAGCTCACAACGGAACACTGTTTCTGGACGAAATCGGGGATATGACACTTTCGGCCCAGGCCAAAGTACTTCGTGCACTACAAGAAAATACAATTTCTAGAGTAGGAGCAGATAAAGATATTAAAGTTAATGTTCGCGTTTTGGCAGCGACCAACAAAGATTTGAAAAAAGAAATTGCCGAAGGTCGTTTCAGAGAAGATTTGTACCACCGTTTGGCTGTTATCCTGATTCAGGTGCCCGCACTCAACGACAGACGTGAAGACATTCCGCTTTTGATAGAACATTTTTCCGAAAAAATTGCTTCAGAACAAGGAAGTGCCAAAAAGAAATTTTCGGACAAGGCTGTCGCTTTACTCAAAGAATACGACTGGACAGGAAACATTAGAGAACTCCGAAACGTAGTAGAACGACTCATTATTTTAGGAGGAGCAGAAATTTCGGAAGAAGATGTAAAGCTTTTTGCAAATAAATAAAAGGACGAAAACTACATCAACGGTTTTTGATTCAACCCTCGGAAATATTCAATTTTTGAAAGGAACATTTTAGCCATTTGAGTGCCTCTCCATTTGGCTTCATCGGCTTTTTCGCCTTCAAAAAGTTCGTCTACAGTTTGGTTGAATATAGATAGCCATCGGTCAAAATGTTCTTTTTCAACAGGTAATTCCGCATGCGGAGGGAAAGGCCTACCAAAATAAGTATGATCATCTAATAGGACGGTTTGCCAAAAAGTGTACATCTTGGCCAAATGTTCATCCCAACGGTTTTGGATTTTTTCGTTGAAAATCGGGCCAATCAATTCGTCTTTTTGTACTCTTGCATAAAAAGTGTTTACTAAGAGTTTTATATCGTCTAAAGTGTTGATGGCTTTAGTCATATGAGTGCTTTTTTGAAATACAAAGATACGGAAAATAAAACCTTTGTATCTTTGCTGTTACCGAAAACAAGACAAATGTTATTTCTATACAATATAATTCTATCGATTGTTGGATTATTGCTCAATGTTATTGCTCTATTCAATAAAAAAATTAAACTTTTTGTAGATGGCAGAAAACAATCTTTTGCCATACTATCAGAAAAATTAAACAAAGGAGATAAAACAATTTGGTTTCACGTGGCTTCGCTCGGAGAGTACGAACAGGGCTTGCCTGTAATGGAAGAATTTAAAAAGAAGTTTCCAAATCACAAATTAGTTTTGACGTTTTTTTCTCCCTCAGGATATGAGGTTCGCAAATCCAACAGCGTGGCTGATGTAACGGTTTATTTACCTTGGGATACTCAGCAAAACGTAAAGAAGTTTCTCAAAATTATTCAGCCCGAAAAAGCGATTTTTGTCAAATATGAGTTTTGGATTAATTACTTAGCCGAGCTTAAAAAGCAAAGCATCCCTACTTATTTAATCTCAGGAATATTTCGTGAAAATCAAGCTTTTTTTAGGTGGTACGGAGGCTTTTACAGAAACGCCTTAAAAGCTTTTGATTATTTTTTTGTTCAAAATGAGAGTTCAGCGAATTTGGTAAAAAGCTTAGGATTTAGCAATGTAACAGTAAGCGGAGACACAAGATTTGATCGTGTTTTTGCCATTTCAGAAAGAGACAACCAGTTGGACTTTATAGAGCAATTTAAAGCGGACAACTTGCTTTTTGTAGCTGGAAGTACTTGGGAAGCAGACGAAAAACTACTCCTTAATTACATCAATAGAACACCTCAGAATATAAAGTTTATTATTGCTCCACATAACATCAAAACAGACCAAATCCTTAGTCTTCAATCTCAAATAAATAAATCAGTAATCCTTTTTTCTGAAAAAGGAAATAAAAACCTTTCTGATTTTGAGGTAATGATAGTCGATACCATCGGATTGTTGACCAAAATATACAGTTATGCTGATGTAGCCTATGTAGGAGGAGGCTTCGGAAATCCCGGAGTTCATAATGTGTTAGAACCTGCTGTTTTCGGAATACCTATCATAATTGGTCCTAATTATTCGCATTTTGCCGAAGCCACCCAATTAGTTGATATCGGAGGAGTTCTATCTGTTAATCATCAAGAAGAATTCGACCAGATAGTAGATAAACTGCTCGAAAATGAGACTTATCGAAATCAAAAAGGAAAAATTTGTTCTGATTTTGTGTTAAATCAAAAAGGAGCCACACAAATCATCATGGATTTTTTTGATTAAATCCAAAAACCTAATTCTTGAATCCTGCTAAATTTTGTATCTTGCGAGTTATTATAAAATAATACTTATGAGACTATTTCGCTTACTTTTTATTTTAGTATCGTTTTCGGCTTTTTCTCAACAAGGAGGAATGTGGATTCCGTCTTTGCTCGAAGGAGAGCGTGAAAAAGAAATGCAAAAACTCGGAATGAAAATTTCCGCCTCAGACATTTATAATCATAACAAATCTAGCATTAAAGATGCTATTGTGCATTTCGGGGGAGGTTGTACCTCAGAGATGATTTCCCCAAACGGACTTTTGCTTACTAACCATCACTGTGGTTACGGAGAGATTCAATCACATTCTACCGTAGAAAATGATTATTTAGAGGACGGATTTTGGGCTATGTCCTTAGAAGAAGAATTACCAAATCCGGGGCTTACGGCTACTTTTATCGTGAAAATAGATGATGTTACTTCTACCATCTTAAACGGAGTTACTTCTACCATGACAGAAGAACAAAAGCAGCAAAAAATAGAAGCGAATACTTCGGCTTTATCCAATTTATATTCTAGAGAAGCTCATCAAAATATAATGATTCGTTCGTTTTTTGAAGGAAATCAATACGTTTTGTTTGTAACCGAGGTTTATAAAGATGTGCGTTTGGTGGGAGCACCTCCTTCGTCTATCGGAAAATTTGGTTCAGATACCGATAACTGGGTTTGGCCAAGACATACTGGAGATTTTGCTCTGTTCAGAATTTATGCGAACAAAGACAATAAACCAGCAGAATATTCGAAAGATAATGTACCGTATAAACCCAAACATTTTTTACCTATTTCGTTAAGCGGAATTGAAGAAGATGACTTTACGATGGTTTTTGGATTTCCGGGTAGAACAATGGAATATCTTCCGTCTTTTGCGGTTGAACAAACCATTAACAATATTAATCCTGCCCGAATAGGGCTTCGTGACAATTCGCTCAAAGTGATGGACGAATATATGAGAGCCGATAGAGCAGTGAAAATTCAGTATGCTTCTAAATTTGCTCGAATTGCAAATGCTTGGAAGAAATGGATTGGAGAGAAACAAGGTTTAGAAAAAAGTGGAGCTTTGCAAATCAAACGCGATTTCGAAAAAGAATTTACTGCTCGTGTAAATAAAAAAGGAAAACACAATGAGTACGGAAACTTACTCTCGAACTTCGAAAAAGATTATAAAGCTATCGAAAAATATGCGGTTTCGTATGAGATTTTTGTGGAAACGTTTCTACGAAATGTGGAATTGCTCACCACCGCTTATCGTTTGCATCAATTAGAGCAAGTGTACAACCTACGAGGAGAACAATCTTTTGTGGATCGAAAAAACTCCACGATTACATCTCTTGAAGGATTTTACAAAGATTTTAATGCTACGGTTGACGAAAAAGTTTTTGAAAAAGTAGTCGCCTATTTTATACAAAATACACCTGAAGAACACCTTCCGGAAGAGTTTAAATCATTGGATATTAATTCCTTAACAGAGCAGGTATATTCCCAATCGAAAATCACTACTTATGAAGGAGTTCAGGAGCTTTTATCAGGCAATGCTGAAGAGGTAATTAAAAAATTAAATAATGACAAAGGCTATGCGTTTGTAAAACAAGCCGCCGAAAATTTCTTAACCAATGTCAATCCACAATACGTAGAAATAAATACAAGAATTAATGCTACTCAACGCACGTATATGAAAGCTATTTTAGATTTATTTCCAGATGCAAGAATTTTCCCGGATGCCAACTCAACCATGCGTATTACCTACGGAAAAGTAGGAGGATATGCTCCGAGAGATGCAGTTTATTATGAGCCTGTAACGTATTTAGATGGTGTGATGGAAAAATACATTCCGGGAGATTATGAATTTGATGTACCACAAAAACTGATTGATTTACACCGCACAAAAGATTATGGAGTTTACGGTAAAGACGGGAAAATGCCTGTGAATTTTATTGCGAGAAATCACACTACGGGAGGAAATTCCGGAAGTCCTGCCTTAGACGCTCACGGAAATTTAATCGGATTGAATTTCGATCGAGTGTGGGAAGGTACAATGAGTGATATACATTATGATCCGGATATTTGCCGAAACATTATGGTGGATGCTCGTTATATATTATTTATTATAGATAAATATGCAGGAGCCACACATCTGATTGATGAGATGAAAATTGTCTATCCGAAGAAAAATAATAAAAAGAAGAAGAAGAAAAAATAATTTATGAAAATATCTTTGGCACGTAATTCGCAGATTATTGTGCAGGATAAGATTTTTAATCTTTTGGATTTCAATAATTAAACCTTTTAAAAAAAAATTTAAGAAAAAATATTTTGAATCAAAAAAGTTATATCTTTGTCCCGAATTAATAATTAACCTTTATAATTTAAGTAAGATGAAAAAAGTTGTTTTAAGTTTAGCTGCAGTTGCTTTGTTAACTGTTGTTTCTTGTAAAGATGCTAATGCAGAAGTAGAAGCTACTACAGAAGATACAATTGAAGCTGTTGAAGAGCAAGCTCAAGAAACTATCGAAGCTGTTGAAGAAACTGCAGAAGAAGTATCTGATTCAGTAGAAACAGCTGTAGAAGATGCAGTTGAGGCTGTTGAAGAGGCTGCTAACTAATATTAGTAGTTCTACAGAAAAAATTAATCCCGCAATTTGCGGGATTTTTTTTGCATTAAACTTTTTGCTTATAATACTGCTTTTTAGATCATTTTATACAGATTAAAACTTTTTGTAACAAAACCAATAGGTTTACGTCTTATTTATAAAAACAACAAAAAGATGAAAAAAATAGCAACTGTATTGACTTTGGTTTTAGGCTCACTAATCCTCTATGCACAAGATTTTAGAGGAACAGCCACTTATGTCTCCAAAACTTCAACAGAAGACATGATGCCAAAAGGAGAAGCTGTACAACAGATTCCGGATGAAATGATGAAAATGATTGAGGAACAAATTAAAAAAATATCCGAAAAAACATTTACTCTTTCGTTTGATAAAGAAACTTCGATTTATGAAGAAGAAGTAGTGTTAGAGGCCGGAGCAGATAATCCTATGGCTCAGGGATTTAAAATGATGTCTAATACGATGTACGGAGGAGTTTATTACAAAAATATAAAAGACAAAACGTATATTCAGGAGAGAGAATTTTTTGGGAAAGAATTTTTAATTAAAGATTCACTTCAGGTTTTTGAGTGGGAATTGGGAACAGAAACCAAGCAAATCGGAAATTATATGTGTTTTAAAGCAACTGCAAAAGTTCCGTTTGATGCAACTGATTTTAAGAATATGACTCGAAAAGAGCCTAAAGACGACAAAGAAAAAGAACAACAAGAAAACTCCACGAATTTTTTGGATATGATTGAAATTCCAGAAGAAATTATAGTAACGGCTTGGTACACTCCCGAAATCCCAATTTCGCAAGGACCATCTAATTATTGGGGACTGCCAGGATTAATTATGGAAGTGAGCTCAGGGAAAACAACTATTCTTTGTTCTAAAATCGTCATCAATCCGAAAGAGAGAAGAGAAATCAAAGCCCCGAGAAAAGGAACAGTAGTTACTCAAGCCGAGTACCAAAAAATTATGATGAAAAAAATGGAAGAATTCCAACAAATGGGCCGAGGCCAAGGTAGAGGAGGAAACTCCATGCGATTCGGGAGATAATCGTAGAGAACATTGACGTTGGAATGAAACATCACACTATTTTTGGTCAAAAAATATAAAAACATGAAAAAACACGTACTCACTTTATTCTGTCTGATTTTTTTTGGATTTATACACTCTCAAAACGTAAAGGTTCAGGGTGTTGTAACTGATAGTTTAGGCGTTGTAATCGAGATGGCAAACGTAATGGCTGTTAATTTGGACGAAAACAAAATGGATGGATACAGCATTACCGGAGATAAAGGGCAGTATGCACTGAACTTGAAACCCAACACGAAGTATCAGCTCAAAGTTAGCTATCTCGGATTAAATCCGAAAACGATTGACTTAAATACAACTACCGAAAATGTTTTTCTTCCGATTGTGATGGAGGGAAGTGGAGTGATGATAGAAGGAATCGAAATTGTTCATGAAATGCCGGTTTCTATAAAAGGAGACACGATCATTTATAACGCAGATTCGTTTACGAGCGGAACAGAACGAAAGTTAGGAGATGTACTTAAAAAACTTCCGGGAGTAGAAGTGGATGATGACGGAAACATTAAAGTCGAAGGTAAGGATGTTACTAAATTAATGGTCGAAGGTAAAGATTTTTTTGACGGAGATACCAAACTCGGGGTGCAGAATATTCCGGCTGATGCGGTAGATAAAGTTCAGGTTTTACGAAATTATAACGAAGTAGACCAATTGCGATCCGTGACCGACAATCAGGATAATTTAGCCATGAATATCAAACTGAAAGAAGGAAAGAAAAACTTCTGGTTCGGAGATATTACAGCAGGGATAGGTGTCGGACACAAAGAAGATCGCTATGTAGTTAATCCGAAATTGTTTTATTACAGCGAAAAATATACTCTAAATTTTATTACAAATCTAAACAACATCGGAGAACAACCTTTGACATTTCAGGATTATATTCGAATGACCGGAGGTTTTAAAAATATGATGCGGAAAGGAGGTTCGAGTTTTAATATTTCGAGTAATGATTTAGGGATTTCGATGATGCGAAATAATCGGGCTAAAGAAGTTACAAATCGTTTTGGAGCAGGAAATTTTAGTTATAATCCAACCAGAGAATGGACGTTGAGTGGTTTTGGAATCCTCTCGGATAATAAAACCGATATGGAAGATTGGAGTAGAAATTCTATCTTGAACACAGATACGGGAGAAGTGGTTACTACTCAAGAAACTGAAGACAAAAGTAGAGTGAAATCTGAAATGGCTATGTTAAAATTGAGTTCTAACTATAAGCCTAACGAAAAGCTCACGTTTGATTATGATGTTTTTTTCAAAAAATCACAGCAAATAGAGAACAATAGCCTAATTACAGAGGTTAGTCCGAATACGGTTCAGAGTCAAGAAGTTTATACAAACAAAAAGCAAGAGCCCGTTTCGTTCAATCAAAATGTAGCTTTATATTATGCTCCGAATAACAAACATGTTTTTGCTTTTGAAGCCCAACATTTATATCAAGATGAAGATCCGTTTTACAACGCTAATTTAGGAGAGAAACCCTTCGATTTGTCGGGTTATATAGATAATCAGTTAAGACAAGATTTGTACCAGGAGCGCTTTCTGAAATCGAATAAAATCGATACGAAAATCGACTATTACTATGCGTTGAACAATAAAACAAACATCAACTTTACGTTAGGAAACACCTATTCGTATCAAAATTTTAATTCGCATATTTTCCAAATTTTGGATAACGGAGTACAAAATGATTTGAACGACCCAGAGCTAAACAATAGAGTTTCATACGGATTTAATGATGTGTTTTTTGGAGTGCATTACAAATTTATTGCAGGAAAATTCACCTTTAATCCGGGCGTAACAGCTCATTATTATACTATGAACGACACACAGTCTGGCAGTTCAAATAACAGAAACTTCGCTCGCATCTTACCCGATTTAAATATCAAATATCAAATAAAAAAATCGCAATCGTTAACTTATAACTTTGCATTTACCAACAATTTTACTGATATCGTGAATTTGGCCGAAGGTTACGTGTTAAGAGGTTACAGCAATTTGTACCAAGGAAATCGGAACTTAGAAAACTCCACTTATCAAACCCACAGCTTGTTTTATAGCAACTTTAATATGTTTAATATGGAGCATATTAATATAGGAGCAAATTATAGTAGGATGATAGATAACATCAATTCAATTGCAGAATATGACGGAATCAACCAGACCTCCACTTCTTTTAACTCTAATTTCTCTGACCAAAATTTAAATGCTTTTGCAGGTTACGGACGTTCTTTTGCGAGATATTATAAAGTAGGAGGTGGAATGAATATAGGATGGTCAGAAAATAATATTATGCAAGTAAATCCGGCTACGAATATTGCTACACCAAGCTCAAGAGAATCATTCAATCAAAGATATTACGCGAGTGTGCGTACTACATTTGAGAATATTCCGAATATAGAGTTGGGTTATTCTATGTCTATTAATGAATATCCCGAAGAAACATTTTATACCTCGAGTCCGAAAATAAATTTGGATTATTATTTTCTGAATGGCTTTTCGTTGACAGCCGATTACACATTTAATAAATACTACAATAAACAAGAAACCGTAGACAATAAATACGATTTTTTGAATGCAGAATTGGCCTATCAAAAAAAGGATTCGAAATGGGAATATAGACTTTCTGCTACAAATATTCTAAACACAAGAACCCTGAATTCGGATAGTTTTTCGCAATTCAGTATTTCTACTTCCCAATATTGGGTACAGCCCAGATATGTAATTTTTTCTTTAAAGTATAATTTGTAAGAACGATTTGAGTTAGAATAAAAAATCCTGACAAAATAGTATTGTCAGGATTTTTTTATTCCTTTTAGTGGAGTATAATTAGTGTTTAAAATGTCTTGTTCCTGTAAAGACCATTTTCATTTGGTTTTCATTGCAGTAATCAATACTCAATTGGTCTTTGATAGAACCTCCTGGCTGAATCACCGCTTTGATTCCAACTTTATTGGCAATCTCTACACAATCTGGGAAAGGGAAAAAAGCATCACTTGCCATGACTGCTCCGTTTAAGTCAAACCCAAAGCTTTGTGCCTTTTCGATTGCCTGACGTAGAGCGTCAACTCTTGAAGTTTGTCCGGTTCCGCTTGCAATAAGTTGTCCGTTTTTAGCCAAAACAATGGTATTCGATTTAGTGTTTTTACACAGTTTAGAAGCAAACAACAAATCCTCAACTTCTTGTTCGCTCGGAGCAAGAGTCGTTACGGTTGTAAGCATAGATTTGTCGTCTGTAATGTTGTCTTTGGTTTGAACCAAAAACCCATTTAGAGCTGTACGAACTTGATTTTCGGAAAGAGCAACAGGTTTTTGAATTAGTATGATTCTGTTTTTTTTCTCTTTCAAAATTTCGACAGCTTCAGCATCATAACTTGGAGCAATTACTACTTCACAAAACAGTTGATTTACCTCTTGGGCAGTTGCTTTATCTAAATTAGAGTTAGCAATTAAAACGCCTCCGAAAGCAGAAGTCGGATCACCAGCCAAAGCATCTAAATAAGCTTCTTTTAATGTGTTTCGGGTTGCTAAACCACAAGCGTTGTTATGTTTTAGTATAGCAAAGGTTGGATTGTCATTTTTGAATTCTGCAATTAAATTTACAGCTGCATCAACATCCAAAAGATTGTTATATGAAAGTTCTTTACCGTTTAAAACTTCAAACATTGCGTCAAAATCTCCGAAGAAAAATCCTTTTTGATGTGGATTTTCTCCGTAACGAAGTTGTTTTCCGCCTGCTTGACTTATTTTTAAAAACGAATCATCGGTATTAAAATAATTGAAAATAGCAGTGTCATAATTTGACGAAATATGGAAAGCATAGCCTGCATAAGCTTTTCTGTCTTCCAAAGAAGTAGTTCCGTCTTTCTGGTTCAACAAATCAAGAAAACCAGCATATTGGTCTACTGACGAAATAATTACGGTATCCTTAAAGTTTTTTGCTCCAGCTCTTATCAACGAAATACCTCCAATATCTATTTTTTCGATAATATCAGCTTCTGAGGCACCGGAAGCAACTGTTTTTTCAAACGGATATAAATCTACAATTACCAAATCAATTTGAGGGATGTCGTATTGTTGCATTTGCTGAACATCAGAAGAATTGTCTTGTCTGTTGAGGATTCCTCCAAAAATTTTAGGGTGTAGTGTTTTGACTCTTCCTCCTAGAATGGAAGGATAATCTGTAATAGACTCTACCGGAACTACCGGAATTCCCAAAGCCTTGATAAAATCTTCTGTTCCTCCGGTAGAATAAAGAGTTACGTTAAGCTCGTGTAATTTTTTTACAATCGGTTCTAATCCGTCTTTAGAGAAAACCGAAATCAGTGCAGACTGGATTTTTTTAGTTGCATTCATAGTGTTGTGTTGTTGTTTTTAGAAAGCTGCAAAGGTATTATTTTTTGTTTAATGTTTAAGAGAAATAAACCACTTGATTTTGTATTGGTATAAAATCAACTCATTATAAAATTAGTTTCAAATAATAATTATCTTTGCTTTATGAACGAAAATCTAAACCCGACAAACCAAAATTATTCGCCAGAAGAGATAGATGTAGAAAAAAAACTACGTCCTTTGTCTTTTGATGATTTTGCAGGACAGGAGCAAATATTAGAGAATTTACAAGTTTTTGTAAAAGCTGCTAACATGAGAGGAGAAGCTCTAGACCACGCTTTGTTTCATGGTCCTCCAGGGTTAGGTAAGACTACTTTAGCCAATATTTTAGCTAATGAACTCGGAGTAGGAATTAAAATCACTTCAGGTCCGGTTTTAGACAAACCAGGAGATTTGGCAGGCTTACTTACAAATTTAGAAGAAAGAGATATTTTGTTTATTGATGAAATTCACAGACTGAGTCCTGTGGTAGAAGAATATCTTTATTCGGCTATGGAGGATTTCAAGATAGATATTATGATTGAATCTGGGCCCAATGCCCGAACAGTGCAGATAAATCTAAATCCGTTTACCCTTGTTGGTGCCACAACTCGTTCAGGATTGTTGACCTCTCCTATGCGTGCAAGATTCGGAATCCAATCTCGATTACAATATTACAATAAAGAGTTGCTGACAGCAATAATTGAACGTAGTTCTTCTATTTTGAGAGTTCCGATTTCGCACGAAGCAGCTATCGAAATTGCAGGGAGAAGTAGAGGTACACCCCGAATAGCCAATGCCTTGCTTAGAAGGGTTCGTGATTTTGCTCAAATCAAAGGAAATGGAAGCATTGATATCGAAATAGCAAAATTTGCTTTAAAAGCCTTGAATGTAGATGCTTTTGGATTAGATGAGATGGATAATAAAATTTTGACGACTATTATTGATAAATTCAAAGGAGGTCCTGTCGGAATTTCTACTTTAGCCACAGCGGTTTCGGATAGTGCAGAAACCATAGAAGAGGTATATGAACCTTTTTTGATTCAGGAAGGTTTTTTGCTCAGAACTCCCCGAGGAAGAGAAGTTACAGAAAAAGCATACAAACATTTGGGCAAAGTAAATCACAATATACAAGGAGGGCTTTTTTAAAATTTTGTAATTAAAAATTAGTTTTTTTTCTATACAAGACTTTTTTATGGCTCATAAATAATTACCTTTGTTGCTTTGGTTCTGTAATGATTTCATTTTTAGAAGCTTTTATCGTATGTCGTTGAAAAAAAATGACATTCATTTTGAAATGTCGGAGCGAAAGATTTTGCTACGAATAATTGATTTAATAGTTGTTTTATTAAGTCTGTATTTCGTTGTCAATTTTTTTGACTTTAATTATTTTAGGGATACCTCTGGGCTTTTTTTCCAAATAGTTTTGTTGTGTTGCTATTTGACGTTTTTCGGAACGGTGTTCGATATGTATCAATTGCCGGTTGCAAGTGATAAATTACAGGTTACTAAAAGTATATTCTTAACTACTTCTGCTACTTCCTTAGCTTATTTGTTGACTCCTGTATTAACTCCTGTATTACCAGGAAATAGATCTCAAATCATTTACTTTTATTTAGCAATATTGGTTCCTTTATTGATGTGGAGATGGTTTTATCTCTTGTTTTTGACCGCTCCTCGATTTACAAAAAAATCAATCATAATTTGTAGAGGAAAAAAACTTAATAAACTTATATCTTCTTTAGAAGAAGGAAATCCATATTATAAAATAGTAGGTTTTTTTGATACTGATTCTGACAACGAATTTGTTCAAGCAGATAATAAAGAAATCATTAAACTTAACGATACTTTAGAAATTGAACAATTTGTAAGAAAAAATAGAATAAATGAAATAATCATCGGACCCAATACCGACATAAAGACTATTCATGCAGCCTTATTAAAACTTATGGAAGAAGGGGTTTGCGTAAAAGATTATTCTCATATTTATGAAAGTTCGTTTTATAAAATTCCGGTAGATTTAATAGAAAAAGACTTTTACAGGCATTTTCTTTTTAGTAGAAGTAACAACAACAAATTATATTTATTTTTAGTAAGATTCGGAGAAATTATCTTTTCGATTGTAGGATTAATAGTATTGTTGATTATGCTTCCCTTTATATTATTGGGTAATCTTATTGCCAACAAAGGACCTTTGTTTTATATACAAGAAAGAGTAGGACGAAATGGCAAGATATTCAATATTATTAAGCTTCGTACTATGATTAAAAATGCAGAAAAAGACGGAGCTGTATTTGCTCAAAAAGGAGATATGCGCATTACTCCTTTCGGGCGATTCTTACGAAAGTCTAGAATCGACGAAGTGCCGCAACTTTTGAATGTTTTAAAAGGAGAAATGTCTGTGATTGGCCCTCGACCTGAACGAGCATTTTTTGTGAATCAAATTTCCGAAAAAATGTCGTTATATTCGGCAAGACATGCAGTTAAACCAGGTTTGACAGGTTGGGCGCAAATCAACTACAAATACGGTGATTCTATTGAAGATAGTGTTGAAAAACTAAAATACGATCTGTTTTATATCAAGCACAGAGGATTGATACTAGATGCCAATATTGTTGTAAAAACTATCGGAACCGTTTTGTTTTATAGAGGTCAATAGCTTTGTTCCTCTAAAATTATGCAAGTAAACTTTTTACCACCGAAGAAATGGTTTTTCCGTCAGCTTGTCCTGCCATTCTTTTATTAGCTTCACCCATAACTTGTCCCATCTGAGCAATTCCGTTTGCTCCGGTATCAGCTATAATCTGAGTTATGATTTCTTTTATTTCTTCTTCTGATAATTGAGCAGGAAGAAATTTTTCGATGATTTTTGCTTGTTCAATTTCTGGCTGTGCAAGATCATCTCTACCTTGTTCGATATAGATTCTGGCCGATTCTTTTCGTTGTTTTACCAAACGTTGTAGTATTTTTATTTCTTCATCTTTTGAGAGCTCATCTTTTGCTCCACTTTCTGTCTGAGCTAATAATAAAGCAGCCTTTATAGCTCTCAAAGATTCTAATGTAAGGGAGTCTTTGGCACGCATTGCGTTTTTTATCTCGTCGTTTATTTGAATTTGTAGGCTCATCTTAAAGGAGTTTAAGTAGCAAATTTACAAATTTCTATTGGTAATATACTATCTTTTATTACTTTTGGTCGGGATAACAAATTAACTACGTAACGGAAAATGATCAAGTGGAAAAAAACCTATACATTCGTATTAGTAGCAAATGCAGCTTACATTTTGCTTTTCTATTTGTTGACACAAATTTATTCTTAACCAATGCACAGTATTGATTGGATTATACTTATTGTAGCACTTTCGTTTATAGTAATTTACGGAAGCCTAAAAACAAGAGGAAGTAAAAATGTAAAAGATTATATCCTAGGTAATAACGAAACACCTTGGTATATGGTCGGAATTTCTGTAATGGCAACTCAAGCAAGTGCTATTACTTTTCTTTCTACTCCCGGACAAGCTTATCATGACGGAATGGGATTTGTGCAGTTCTATTTCGGCTTGCCTTTAGCGATGATTATCATCTGCATTACGTTTATTCCGATTTATCATAAACTCAAAGTTTATACGGCTTACGAATACCTCGAACAAAGATTTGATTTAAAAACCCGTTCGTTTGCAGCTATTTTATTTTTAGTTCAAAGAGGACTCTCAACCGGAATTACGATCTATGCACCTTCGATTATTCTTTCGACGATTTTGGGTTGGAATCTTACCTTGCTCAATATTATCATCGGAATATTAGTTATTATTTATACCGTTTCGGGCGGAACCAAAGCCGTAAATGTGACTCAAAAACAACAGATGTTTATCATCATGGGAGGAATGTTTGTTGCTTTCTTTTTGATTTTAAGCAACCTCCCAGAAGAAGTTACTTTTTCGAATGCTTTACAAGTAGCGGGAATTAACAACAAAATGGAAATTGTTGATTTTTCGTTTGATTTAGAAAGTCGCTATACGTTTTGGAGCGGAATTACAGGAGGATTGTTTTTAGCGCTTTCGTATTTCGGAACAGACCAATCACAAGTAGGAAGATATCTATCGGGGAAAAACATCAGAGAAAGTCAGTTAGGACTGATTTTTAATGGACTTTTAAAAGTTCCGATGCAGTTTTTTATTTTGCTTGTAGGAGTAATGGTTTTTGTGTTTTTTCAATTTAATTCTGCACCCATTCATTTTAACCCAAATGGTAAAATGGCAGTAGAGAAATCAGAATATGCCCACGAATATGCGATACTAGAGAGAAAATTAGATGATATTGCGCAAGATAAAAGAGATTTTACATTGCAATATGCGTATCAACTCAATCAAAATTATGAAAATAAAGCACTACAAGAAAAAATTACAGCTTTAGGACTCAAAGAAAAAGATCTAAGAGACCAAGCCAAAAACTTAATCAAATTAGCAGACAGTACTATCGAAACTAATGATAAAGACTATGTGTTTATACATTTTATTTTGAATTATCTCCCGATGGGATTTGTCGGATTGCTGTTGGCTGTAATTTTTTCGGCTGCCATGTCTTCAACTGCTTCTGCTTTGAATGCTTTAGCTTCAACTACTACAATAGACATTTATAAACGAAATCTCAAAACCGAAAAGAGTGACATGCATTTTGTAAAATCTACCAAATGGTTTACAGTGTTTTGGGGAATAATTGCTATCGCTTTTGCTTGTTATGCAACGCTTTTTGAAAACTTGATTCAGTTTGTCAATATTTTAGGTTCGGTTTTCTACGGAACAATTCTCGGGATTTTCTTGGTTGGATTTTATTTTAAATACATCAAAGCACAAGCTCTATTCTGGGGAGCGGTAATATCCCAAGCATCCATTTTTTATATTTATTATTTAGATAGAATCGGCTATTTATGGTTGAATGTTATAGGAGCAGGGTTAACAATTATCATTTCGACTTTATTACAGAAAATGATTTTTGACAAAAGATAAAATGCCCTGATTTTTCAGGACATTTTGCTTCTTATTCAACTAAATAATCATCCAAAACCTCTGTGGTATTCGATTGATAGTTTTGAGGAAGCGGAAGCTCATAACCCGGAAGTGGAATTTCATTCAATTGATACTGAAAATTCGTGTTCACAGCAATAACTCCGACAGAACTTGCATAATATTGGGTAGAATTTAAAATCTCTTGAGTCTCAAGTATAATGGCTGAAAAAGGGAATCCTGAAACAACTATATTAGCCGTGATTTTTGCAGAAATAGCAAGTGTAGTAGATTTTACATCATCGTAATAATCTCCGTTTACCAAAGTGTAATTTGAATAGTTTTGCCCTGCCTTTGAAAAAAGAGTATATTCAACTTCTAAATCAACTTCTGGAGAATACGGTATTGTAAAACTTCCAGATTCGCTATCTAGCACTTGACCTTGCGAAGCATTTCCGTCAAAAATAACGAAATCATCGAGTTCGATATCAAAATCAAGGCCTTCTCCGAATAAATCCCCGAGTCCGACCATTCCATTCATAAATATTTTTGATTCTGAGCTTCTCGATTGTCCGCTTGTCATCAAACCAGAATAAAATCCGAAAGGTGCTTCATAGGTTTCGTAGGTGTAATATGTGTCTCCTTGCGAAGTTGTTGTTCCGCTTACATAAAGTGAATCTCTACCCGAAAACTCTTCCGAATTTACATCATAAACCCAATAATTTCCTTGTTGTTGCGGAAGATAGTCACTTGTGCTTCCGCCAATGTTGTTATTCGAATTATCATCCGACGAACAGCCTATTAAAGCTATTCCAAACAACAGAATTATAGTCTTGTTTTTCATACGATTATGTTTTTGTATTATCAAATATATTTAAAAAATAGATACAGAATTCTTTTTGGTTCATTTTTTGACAAAGTAGTTTAAAATTGTATTTTAGCTAAAATCCTTTTCGATATGAGAATTTTACTTATTTTTTTGCTGATGAGTTCGTTGGGGTTTACACAAAAAAATCATCCAAAAGATTACTTTATTTCTCCACTGGATATTCCTTTGAACATGTCGGGAACATTCGGAGAATTAAGAAATAATCATTTTCATTCAGGAATTGATTTTAAAACCCAACAAAAAGAAGGATTAAATGTTTTAGCCACTGCAGATGGATATGTTTCGAGAATTAAAGTTTCTGCTTGGGGGTATGGCAAGGCACTTTATATTACTCATCCGAACGGATATACAACGGTTTATGCGCATTTGCAAAAATATTCTCCCGAAATTGAAGCATACATAAAGCAACGACAATACAAAGAAGAATCTTTTGAGGTAGAGTTTTTTCCGGGACCCTCGGAACTCAAAGTCAAACAAGGGCAACTCGTAGGTTTGTCCGGAAATTCAGGAGGTTCCGGAGGTCCTCACTTGCATTACGAAATACGAGATACTAAAACCGAAAACATTCTCAACCCATTTTTTTTCGGGTATGACACAATGATAAAGGACACTAAAAAGCCTATTGTAAACAGTGTGTATGTATATCCGGTAGGAGAAAACTCATATGCAAACAACTCCGAAAATCCTACCGCTTTAAATTTAGTTCAACAAAAAGACGGGAATTATATTGCTCAACCCTTAAAAGCTAACGGAAAAATCGGTTTTGGTATCAGTGCTTATGACACGGCTGATTTTAATTACAATCGAAATGGAGTTTATAAAATTGAGACAACGCTAAACGGAAGCAAAGAGTTTATAATTACTTTTGACGAATTCGCTTTTGCAGAAACTCGCTATATCAATGCCTTTTTGGATTACGAAAGATGGGTGAAACAAAAAACCAGAATCCAAAAATTATTTATTGAAAATAAATATCCCTTGAGTCTTTTGGCTTCCAACAAAAAGACAGGAATTATAGAGGTTCTTCCGAATATATCGTATGCTTATAGAGTTGAAGTTTGTGATTTTCATAATAATAAAGTAGCGATTACCATTCCTATAAAACATACTTCCGAAGCTCCGAAAATTAAAAGACAACCCAAAAACACGGGATATTTTTTAAAATCTAAAATTGAGAATGTTTATGAAAAGGAAAATGTTTCGGTTTATGTAGCTCCTAATGTGTTTTATAATGATTTCGAATTGGATTTTGAAGTGCAAGACGGAGTTGTAACTTTTGCAGATAGTTCAATTCCCGCTCATAAAAATTACTCTATAACTATAAAAGACACCGATATTCCCGCTCATTTAAGGAAGAAAACCTATATCGCCTACTTGGACGGAAATAGAAAAAGATATAGTAAAACGACCGTAACCGAAAATTCTTTTAGAACTTACACAAGAAATACCGGTAAATTTACGTTAGTTCAGGATACGTTAGCCCCGACTATAAGACCAATAAACTTTACTGAAGGCAAATGGATTAGCAACGAAAAGAATTTAAGAGTTACCATTACTGATGATGCTTCAGGAATTGATTCGTATAATGCCTATTTGAATGGCAATTGGATTTTAATGGAATACGATTACAAAACCGATATGCTGGTTCATGATTTTACAGACGGAAAAGTGCAAGAAGGAAAAAACGATTTAAGAATAATTGTTACAGATAATGTGGGAAATTCTACTACCTTTGAAACTCATTTTTTTAGAAGTCAAAAAACGAATGAATAGTTATAACTCTTTACCACCACTACAAAACTCAAAAGTTACTGCAGCTTTTAAAGCTTTGTCTCAGAAATCGAAAGCACTTTTTATTGTTATTTTCTTAGTAGGATTTTCTTCGTTTGCCCAACAAACAGCCAGAGTAAAAGGAATTGTTTTTAACGAAAACAATCAACCCATTTCGGGAGTTTCTGTTGCTTTTTTAGACCAAACCGTAGTTTCTAACGAAAACGGTTTTTATATACTTTCGATTCCTGCCAACACCAGCGGAAGGTTGTTTTTTTCGCATCTAACCTACAAATCTCATTCGATTGTATTTGAATTAAAACCTAATGAGGATTACGAATACAATCCGGTGCTCAAAACAAATATTGAAGAAATAGGCGCTATCGTTATTGATAATCGAGGAAGGAAAAGAGTTGAAGGAGTTACTCACATCGAACCGCAAACTGTTCGTCTAATTCCCGGAGCCAATGCGGGAGTAGAAAATATTATTAAAACGCTTCCGGGAGTGTATTCGAACAACGAATTAAGCACCCAATACAATGTAAGAGGAGGAAATTATGACGAAAATTTGGTTTATGTAAACGAAATCGAAATTTATCGTCCGTTTTTGATTCGTTCCGGACAACAAGAAGGATTGAGCTTTACTAATACTGATATGGTAGGTAATATCGATTTTTCGGCTGGAGGATTTCAGTCAAAATTCGGAGATAAATTATCTTCGGTATTGGATATTACGTATCGTACTCCAACTAGATTTGGAGCTAGTGCAGAAGCTAGCTTTTTAGGTGGAAGTCTTACTTTAGAAGGAGTTTCGAAAGACCAAAAATGGGCAGCTATAGTTGGAGGACGTTATAGAGATAATTCACTTTTGGTAAATTCGCAAGATACCGAAACTAATTTTAGGCCACGATTTGCAGATGTTCAATCATACGTAACTTTTACCCCTAACAAACAATGGCAATTTAGTTTTTTGGGGAATATTTCTTCGAATCGATATGATTATGAACCGTTGGTAAAAAGAACAAAATTCGGAACGATTGACAACCCTACCGAATTATCTGTTTTTTACGAAGGACAAGAAAAAGATCAATACACAACTTATTTCGGAGCGTTAAAAACCACATATTTAGTAAACGAAAACTTCAATCTCAAATTAATAGGATCGTTATATCATGCTACAGAACAAGAGCATTTTGATATTTTAGGACAATATCGATTGGGAGAAGTGGAAACTAATATTGGTTCGGATAATTTCGGAGAAGTTGAATTTACTCGTGGAATTGGTTCGCAACTCAACCACGGACGAAACAATCTCGATGCACTTATTGCCAATCTAGAACTCAAAGGATTTCATTATTTAGGGAAAAATCAAGTGGAATGGGGAGTAAAATATACTCGCGAAGATTTAAGAGACCGTTTGGTAGAATGGGAAGTTATCGATTCGGCTGGATTTTCTCTGAACCCTCCAATCGGATATCCTAATAACGATGAACCTTATAATCCTTATACAGGTCCGCTTGTTCCGTATCAGAATGTGAGAGCTACAAATTTTACGACTATTGACCGATTTTCTGGATTTGTACAATTTAACCGAAGAGGCACTATTAACGAACACGAAATTTGGTATAACTTAGGAATTCGTGCTCATCATTGGAGTGTTGCGGGAGAGGAAATCGAATCATCGAATCAAATAGTTTTTAGTCCGAGAGGACAATTTGCTATAAAACCGAATTGGAAACACGATATGGTATTTAGAGCTGCTGTCGGAATGTATCACCAACCTCCTATGTACAGAGAATTGCGAAACCAAGAAGGAGAAGTAGTGTCGGATGTAAAAGCACAGAAGTCTATTCATTATGTGATTTCAAATGATTATAGTTTTAAACTTTGGGAAAGACCTTTCAAGCTTGTTTCCGAATATTATTACAAATCTATGGATGATGTCAATCCGTACACGTTAGAGAATGTGAGAATCCGATATAGTGCCCAGAACAACGCAAAAGCTTTTGCTACAGGGTTTGATATGCGCCTAAACGGAGAGTTTGTTCCCGGAACAGAATCTTGGTTTAGCTTTGGATGGATGAAAACCGAAGAAAACATCGAAGACCGAGGATATATCGCAAGACCAACAGACCAAAGATTAAAATTCGGAGCACTTTTTCAGGACTATATGCCCAATATTCCGAATGTAAAAGTATATCTGAATTTGGTTTACAATACAGGACTTCCGGGAGGTTCGCCTTCGTATGCTGACCCTTATGTGTATCAAAATAGACTGAAAGATTACAGACGTGCCGATGTAGGATTTTCGTATGTATTTATTGATGCTTCTAATCCTGAAATTAAAGACAGAACAGGCTTGTTTAAAAACTTCAGAGAATTTTCGGTAGGATTGGAGATTTTTAATTTGTTCAACAATCAAAATGCCATTACCAATACATGGGTTCGTGATGTTTACACCAAGCAGCAATACGGTATTCCGAACTATTTAACCACAAGAGTTTTTAGCCTTAAACTCAATATGAGGATATAAGCTGTTGTAAATCACAGTTATGATTATAGAGAAAACTATCGAATTCGTAAAGAAAACACTACAAGGAGCC